>Ga0209668_10001347_pt1 | contig 10481 bp, 5 predicted proteins | sample FrelakmetPLP11PL_FD_187150 | JGI IMG/M metagenome (GOLD analysis project Ga0209668, IMG submission 187150) | Freshwater lake sediment microbial communities from the University of Notre Dame, USA, for methane emissions studies - PLP11 PL (SPAdes)... | ecosystem: Environmental > Aquatic >... | reverse complement strand
TTGGAGCTACGGTGGCGGGCTCAATGCGCCGTACGCTGGTCGCGGTTATTAATAAATTTTTAATTTTTTTTTCGGCCACAATATTTCCACAAAAAAATTAAAAAAATTAAAATTAAAATTGCCGCCAGGATGTACCGGTATTTGCAATAAAAAAAATTATAAATTTCAGAGTCAAATGAGTTCCAGCTTTTTCCTTTGAGCTGTCGCATCAACGAGTGCCTGTGGTCGCAGGTTTCGACGTTGCACACCGAACACGGGGCCAATATATTTGCTGGCAGTGTTGCATTCACTCTTCCGGATTTTCCAATGGCCTTGCTGAGTGCCTTGGGTCCCGTTGTGTTGATGACTTTCATGTGTTTCCCAAAAGTTAACTTTTTTTTATTTTTTTGCATTTCGGCAATGTAGTAGTCCAATACCCGCGCCCCCGGCTTTGATGCCATGATGGCATTGGTGTAGAGTCCCCCGAATTTGTAGGTTTTATTGTAGTTTGGCAGAAAATAGGCATCGGCGTCTGACATAAATAACCGGTCGATCGTATCCAGGAGCTCAAAATCCATGTCCATGTAAAGGCCCCCGTGCTTTTTGAGCCACAGCGGTCTTATTGCATCGGCCCGCTGGATATCGTATTCAAAATTTTTATAAGTGTCCAGAAAGTCCGGGTACTCGCGCGCAACAAACTCCAGCGCCTCGGGGTCTTTGAGCAGTTTATACTCCCAGCCGTATTTAACCATAAATTTTTCGATTGATGCAAGGCTAATTTTGTAGGTATCCGGTATGTTTTTCGGATCGCCAATCCATACCTGAAATACCTTTTTAGGGATTTTGACGCTTACACTTGCGTTTACGTCCATTTTTTTTAAAAAAAATTAAATTCAATAAAATATTATTTTTTTTTTCACATTTATTTTTTATGCACTGCACGACTCGCACTGCGGCTGTTCCGTTCCGCCCGGTGCCAGGGTGAATTTGATGCTGCCGCCCTTCTGTTTACTCCGCACATAGTAAGTAGCCGTCTTGAGGCCGTTTCGCCACGCGTGAAACAGGTACGACGGCAGCTTGGCGGACGCGTCGTGGTTGAAAAACACATTGAGACTCATGCTCTGGTCCACGTACGGCGTCCGGGCAATTGCGTGCTCCAGCAGCTCTCGCTGCGGGATCTCGTAGGCCGTTCGCAGTACCTGTTTCAGGTGGGCAGAAATTCCTACAATGCCCTGTGCCGAGCCGCCGCTCTCCTTGATGATGCGCACATTATCGGGCGTCAGTAGATTGTTCCGGCTCAGGAGTGCTGCGACGCGTTCGTTAATGCAAATGAAATTACCAGAGATTTCGCGCATCACGTACAGGATGTTCTCCAGCGGCTCAAACGACTCGGTGTTCCCGGTGAGATGAGCGGTCGAGGCGGTCGGCATCTGCGCAATCAGCTGCGAGTTGCGCAACCCGTACTGGGCCACGCGGCGACGCAGTTCCGGAATGAAGGTCGACGAGGTGCCCGGGAGCACTGGGATCCCTGGGATCCCTGGGAAGCCGTCGCAGTGCAGTTTGTTTTGGGTGCACCAGGGCGACTCTTTCCAAAAGCGATACGGCTCCGTCCGCCTGGCCATCGAGCAGGACTTGTGCGCCGCGAAGAAGTACAGCGCGGCGTACACCGTGGTGTCAAAGCGTTTGGCCAGATCCGAGCCGAACGGCAGCTCCATGGCGATGAGGCAGTCCGCCAGACCCTGGATGCCGATACCGATGGGCCGCAACGCTTCAGAGGCACGCTGGGCCTCGGGGACCGGATACCTGGTCCGGTCAATGACTTGGTTCAGAAATTTGACGGCCTGGCGAATCGCTCGGTAAAACCCGCGCCAATCGAAGGGACACTGGTCGCTGTCGGCGTCAAAGAGCAATCCGGCTCCGTCCGCCTGGCAATGGCCACGGATGAAACTGGCCAGGCAAATCGACGAGATGTTGCAGACGGCGGTGTACTCGGGGTCGCAGTACAGGGCGATTTCCACGCACAAATTGAGGTTTGTGAGGGTGCCCATGTGCAGCTGGTTGCTGTGCCGGTTCACACTGTCTTTGAAGACGACACAGGGCTCGCCGGTCCAGTGCTGGTAGTAGACAATGCTCTGCATGATATTGGCCGCCGGTTCCTGGCTGGAGAATTTTTGTTCGGCCTCGAGATCCAGGTAGAGTCGTTCAAATTCCGGGCCCCAGGTCGTGACCAGGGCCGGCGCCACGTCCGGCGAGAAAAACGACCACATGACCCGGGGCTCCTTGCGCTCCATGGCCCGGTAGTCGGCCTGGGCGCGCTGCATGAACAGGTCGCAGATGTACACCGTGAGATGGACATTGAAGAGGCGCTTGTCGTCCTGCCGGCCCGGGGCCCGCAACCCAATGACTTCCACAAACTCGGGGTGCCACGGCTCGATCGATACATTGACGACGCCGGGACGCCGGTTGCCGCCCTGGTCGACGTAGCGCCCAGTGGCGTCAAACAGCTTGAGCATCGGCACGACGCCATTGGAGGTGCCGCCGCTTGAATTGATCGGTCGCCCTGCCGACCGGATCCGGGACACGTTGCAGCCGATGCCGCCTGCGCCCTTCATTAGGAGACCGAATTGGGTCGTCGTCTCCAGGATGGAAATCAGGCTGTCGGTTGGCCCGCCTACCAGAAAACACGAGGACAGTTGGCCGACCTTGGTGCCCGCGTGGAAAATCATTGGCGACGCCGCCGATAGATTTTGTTCGGCAAAGCTGCGGTAAAACTTTTCAATTGTGTGCAGCATTTTTTCCTCGGCCCCGGACGACTCCGGGTTATTGTCAAAAAAGAGTGCCGCGGCAATCCGCAGATACATGTACTGGGGCCGCTCAAACACCGTCGGGACCGATGCCCGGTCGCCCGACGTTTGCCGTAGCAGATATTGCCGGAACATTTTGCTGGTGGCTTGGTAGGTGTACTTTTTGTCGTAACGGTGGCGCACCATTCCATCAAGGCGCTCGGCGTGGCTTGACACAAACGTAAGGAAGGAGTCGTCCAGCAATGACGGATTGTGTGTTGCGATACTGGCGACGCAGCGACTGAAAGTGGGCTCGGTTGTCTGGTAAATCTGGGTTTGCAGGATCCTGGACGCAACGTAGGTGTACTCAAAGTTTTTTTCGATGAGGTTGGCGCAGCTCTCGGCCAGCAGCATGTCCACGCCGTTGGCACCCTGTGTCCCGGTAGTTACCGTCGACGGGTTGACCTGGAGCAGAGCCGTTTCCACCGCCGTATTTTTGAATTCTTCGTTGTCACGGAATCCTTTGCGGCAGAAAAATGCAATGCGGCTCCGCAAGTACTCTGCAATTTCCATTTTTTTTTAGTGTTATAAAGATATAAAAATTAATTAATTAATTAAATATCTTTTTTATTTTATTTTTTTTTTTGCAATGCTTTTGCTAAAATTAAACGCTCGGCGAGCGCATCTTTTGTTCCAGAACGGGACAGTCCAGCAGCGCCACACATTTCAACCAGCTGAGGTCGGCTGTGCTTGGCCACAAGGGACTCGACGGATGCGGGCTCCTCTGGAGCACCGGGCTCCTCCGGAACACTTGGATTCACCTCGGGTATTGCACTGGGCTCATCCGGAACACCGGGCTCCTCCAGAGCACTGGGCTCCTTCGGAGCACTGGGCTCCTTCGGAGCACTGGGTTCATCCAGAACACTGGGTATTGCCCCGGGTTCATCCGGAACACTATGTTCCTCCCGAACATCGTTTGCGGGAACACCGGGTTCCTCCGGAACATTATTTGCGGGAGCACCAGGTTCCTCCGGAACACTTGGCTCTTCCGGAACACCGGGTTCCTCCGGAACACTTGGCTCATCCGGAACACCGGGTTTCTCCGGAACATTATTTGCATGAACACCTGGTATTACCCCGGGTTCCTCTGGAGCATTGTTTTCAGCAATACCGGGTTCCTCCGGAGCATTGTTTTCAGCAATACCGGGTATTACACCGGGTATTACATCGGGTATTACCTCAACACCGGGTTCTTCTGTAGCATCAGAAAATTCTTTTTGAATTTTAGGTATTACCTCAACACCGGGTTCTTCTGTAGCATTTACAACAACACCGGGCTCATCCGGAGCATCGGAAAATTCTTTTTTAATTTCAGGGGAAAATTCATTTTCCGGTTCATTAGTATTTTTTTCAGAAATATCGGAAAATTCATTTTCCGGTTCTTTTGGTACTTTTTTAAAATTTTCCGCAATTGGGCTGGGGTCGGCGCCGTTTAAGGCCTGAACTGCCGCAAGGATCAATGAGTCATTGGGTCGACTCGGAAGGTTGCCCTCGATGGGACTAGAGTTTGGAACTGTTACAATGCTGTATTTTTCCGAAAGAATTTGTGGAAAAAATCCATGAATTATTGTTTTCATTTTTTTTATTAAAAATTAAAAATATTTAGTTGATTGTTAATTGTTAATTGTTTGTGCGCATTTTTTTTAAAAAAAAACTTTAAATTATAAATTTAAATATTTAAATTTTTAAAGTAAAAAAAATAAATGAGTATTTTATGGGATACTAAATTACCCGACAGTCCAGTCAAACAAAATTACGGAGAAGGAAATTTATATTACTTTTTAAAACCTTTAATGTATGGTGATTTTTTACCTACTTATAATAGTTATATTTACCTTGGTGGTGATGACAAAAACAATTTTGTAAAATTTTTAAAATTATTGTATCAAAAAAATATTACTATTTTTGGTGTAAAAATACAAAATAATTTTGATATTAATAGTACATTGTTACATAATGGTTATTATAATTATAAGTTATCAAAAGATTTATTTAAAGTTATGGAAATTAAAAAAAAGATTGAGTCTGAAGGAATTGAAACAACAGAAAAAGAAACTCTACCGCCAAAAGAATTTAAAAGCTACCTATGGTTTATTAAAAAACCAGAAATAGATAATAAATTTATAGTAACGGTAAAATGTGATGCTCATAAAAATGCTTATAAAATTGAAAAATTTATTTTGAACAAGGAGACAGAACATACTTGCAGCAAATGTAATTTTAAAAATTATTTTGTTTCCATCAATTCAAATTCCAGCTTAGCTTACTTTAATATAAAAGATTGTCGTGTAACACTTTGCCATAATCATATCAAACACAAATATGGTATTGAACTTCATCGTAAATACAACGATGAAGAAGCTAAAAATAAAATAGCATTTACTGCTAAAAATTTAAGACCAAGAACAAATATAAATTCTTTAATTTGTTTTTTTAGCTATGATGAAGGTTATAATGATGTAGGAAACTATATTCCTACAACTAATGATAATGATATAATTAATTGCGAAATTAGAAAGGTAACAAAAATGGTAACAACAAGTAAAAAATTAATGTATGGGGTTTTTTTAACTAAAAAATTAAATATAGGTGATGAATTATATTTAAATTTCACCAATAAAATTAATGAAATTAGCAATAAATTAGAAGTTCAAGACTGCTTTAAGTACGGAAAATTGAAAAAGAATGCGTTGCCAAATCGCATAACAATTGGCGAAGTCAGAAAAATACAAGCGAACGCTCCGTCACAATCGTCGTCGTCAATTGGTTATACAACACCGGCACCGACTCGCCGGGAAAAGCCGGCCGGTCCAAAAGAATCGGGCGGAATAAGCAACACACTTATTAATCTAATTAATACTTATGATAATTATATCGATAAACTTAATAAACTTAATACAACTAAAAAGTATGACATACAATTATTAAGTGTTTTTGTAATTAAGAATTACTTTGATATTTTGAAAACGCAAAGCGAAACAGAACAATTAAAATCATATAACGATAAAATTTTGCCTGCTTTTTATGATGTTTTAACACCCGCACAGGTAGGAGAATTAATAAATTTAATAACGGAAAATTCTGAAAATACAAGCATACCTCAACAAACCGAAAATAGAGTGTTGTCAAGGCCATACAATACCATAAGATATCGAAACAATGAATTAAACATAAGGGATTATGGCGGCAGTGGAGATTGTTTTTTCAGGGCTTTGGAAGGAATCTTGTCTAAATTTCAAGGAAACATTAGTTTACCACGTGTGTTACAAATCACACCACTGCAATTGCGCACACAGTTTAGGCAATTTATTATTAATGAACTCACTAAAGATAATTATGTGCCAGAGCCCGATGATTTGGATTTTTATATTAATTCTTTTGGAATTCTATTTGGTTACGATGGATTTGTAGGAAATAGAAATACTATTGGTTGTCTGCGAAGCTCATTAAATATGAATAACAATTCTCGTGAAGAATTACTGAATCAATTACAAATCATTTTACAAAATGATTACAGAAATAATAAAAAAAAATTTGCCAATTGTTTCACTCTTTCCATGCAAGATCAACGTTATTATATAAATGAAGCTCAATTGCGATGGAGTGGCGATTTTATTAAATCACTAAATATACCAATTGCGCCAGGCTCAGATCAAAAAATAGAAGGACTTATTTTAATGAATTTGGCAAGAAATCTATCTGGCGTACCTTATAATAATTCAACGCTTTATCCAAACTATTCGGACGGCCTTGACCATAATAATCATGAAATTTTTAGATTTTCGGAACAGCAAGCAACAAATAATATTTTAGTTTTCAGAACTGGAGACCATTTTCAGGCCGGATTTCATTTGGGTAATGGGTTAACTGAAGATACTCCCAATAGCTACTTATTTGATAGGCGTATAGGAAATTGGGAAAATGCAAATGGATTTCCAGCAGAAGATCGTGTAATAATAACTTAATTAAAAAAAATATTATCAAAAAAAAAGAATAAAAAAAACAATAAAAAAAGTTATTAAAGAAAATGTCGCAAACTAAATTACCAACGCCATCTGAAGCGTCATCAACGGAGTCATCACCGACGCAATCTGAAGCGTCATCAACGGAGTCATCACCAGAATTAACGCCAGAAGAAATAGACAAGCAACAAAAAAAAAATGAAAAAAAAACAAAAGAAAATGAAAAATTAAAAAAAAAACAGCAAAAAAATGATGATGCAGAATTTGTAAAAAAATTAAGAGAAACAAGTGATAGGCTAGTTTTAGATAATCCTGTATTAAATAATGATTTATTACTTAGATTAAGAGAATATAACACTGATTTAAGCGATTTTATTACAAAATTAAACAGTTTAAATGCAAATATGCGTAATGAAATAGAGGATGTTTTTAAAAACAAAAATATTAACACCGAAAAAGTCCCTGATTCTGATAAAGAAAAACTAAAAAAAGCATGGAAAAAACATAAGCCATTTATAGTTAGAAGTAGAGGTGAAGTCCTGGGAGACGATGGTCACCCGGAAATGAAGGTAAGAAAATGTGCTCTTAATTTTGGAGCACATCGTTGCGTCTATCATTTTTTGCCATTTGATAAGAAAAAAATTTATGAAAAACCAGAAGTAGCCGAACAAGCAGATGACGCAGAAGAAGAAGAAAAAGAAGATAAAGCGGCCGATGTAGCAGCCAAAGGTCCAGAGGCCGATGAAGCAGCCGAAGGTGCGGCGGAAAATTTATCCCCGGAAATAGAAGATACTAAACCAAAAAAAAATATTAAAAATGATAAAAAAAAAAAAAAAAAAAATATAAAGGGTGAATTGAAGCAATGTAAACAATATACAAAAGTAGTTGGAATAGACCTTTATTTTTATAAAAATGTAGATCCAAATAGCTTGGTAGCTAAAACAATTGAGGCAGCAATTAAATCTGGAAATATTAATTATAAGGAAGGTCGACACTATTTCTGTGATAAACATTTAAAGCAATTAGTAGGGCTTGTTCCCAGACAAATTGATAATGACTCATTGGCTTATCATTTAATAGCTACTCAGCCTTTTTATGAAGGCGACTACGTGGCCACTTTTTCACAAATCAAGGTTTCCAATGAAGTCGACTTACAAGATGAGTTAAGGATTTCTCCTGTTTCGTATTTTAAGTCAACCCTTAATACAAATGATAACAAAGATATTGGTACACTGGACGATACGTGTTTTAAAGATTTGGGTGATTATATTACAGACCCAAATGCAGATAATGTTTTCGATATGTATTTAAAAATAGACCAAAGAAATACAGAGGAAGAACTGGAAAATTTATTTAATTTTAGTAATAAATGTAATGTTGAAATTGAATTAAAAGAAGTAATGGAAGAAAATAAAAAAAAAAATATAATATGTTTGAAGGCAACCAGACAAATATACAAAAATGAAATTATCTATTTAAATTTTGGAATAGAATATTGGCGTAAATATTTAAAACAGAATACAAAAAATAAAAATGAACCTGCCATAAAAAGTGACCTTCGGTACTACAAAAACCTTGTGTCCTATAAATATTTGAAAGATAACATTGAAGATATAAAAAATAAATATGTAAATTTGTTGCTTATGGATACATTATCTTACTTTCCAAAAGAAGAAGATAATGAAATTGTGGAAGTTGACAGTGTTCCAAAAAAAAAGTTGAGTTTAAATCGATTAAATAATTTATATAAACATCACTTTCAATTTAATAAACAAACAAAATAAAAAATTTAGTAATAAAAATGAGTTTAGATACAGAAGAAGTTAATGACACAAGAGTTAAGGAACAAGAAGAACAAGACAAAAAAACTTATGAAAATCAAAAAAAAATAAAACAAATTTTTAAAGACAATCAAAAAAATCCTTTTTTATTTAACGATGTAAATACGGCATTAGACTGGAAACATTCAAATCCATTGGTAGTAACAGTAAAATCACCAAATCGACTTAAAAAAATAAAAAATTTTGTGTTAAACGCAGGCGAACATGAATGCTGTTTTCACTTTATTAAAAATGATATTGTAACGCGATGTAAGCTAACAAATAAATTAGTTGGTATTGATATGGATTTTTATAGAAGTTGTAATCCCGACGGACAAACCGCAAAATTAATTGATTATTACCATTCGGCCGGAAATATTCCACGGGAATTTATGTTTAGACGACAATATTTTTGCTGGACGCATCTAAGTCTTTTGACAGGAGTTAGGCCAAAAATAGTACATTCTGAAAACCCCGATGGAAATTTGGAAACAAAGCTTTTTGCTGTTTCAATGATACCGGCAGATACTGTATTTGCTTGCTTTTGCAACTATAGGACATCGCGAAAATTTGTGCGAACCGTATTTCAAAAAGAACCTTCTGGCGGTGACGATACATTACCACGAGATATTACTGAGATGCCATACACGGTAGGAAAAAATGATTCATTTTACTTTAATTTATTTTTTAGGGATATTGCTGACTATGCTGTTGCGGACGACCAGGACAGTGAAACAAAAGAGGACGAAAAAGGAAATAATATATATAATGCACTTTTAGACAAATATAAATTAGTAATCAAAAAAGATAATCAGAATACAAATGAAATACAATACATAAGAGTTGATGAAAAAGATAATACAGCGCAGGATGATTTTATTGATGACATTTGGGCACTAAAAGCAAAATATGATATTTACGGTGGCCATGGCGAAGAAAATCATGTTGAAATAAAATATCGTGCAAACAAAATAGAAATTGAAAATATAAAATTGCAGTATTATGGAAATAACATTGCTAGTAATAAGAAAGGAAAACCGCAACTGAATAGTGATATTAATGTAGACGAACTAAAAGATAATGTTAAGGTTGAAAAAATGAAATCATATAGTAATACTCGTGATACCGGAAATGATGAAAAAAAAGAGGTAATTGACAACGATAAAAATAGTAAAAATAACAAATGTCCATTTGTTTTTTTATTATTTTGTAAAAATACTAAAAAAGTTTTTGTTAATGCTATAGATGATTATGAAAAAGGTACAGACATTACTAAAGACGACATAGCATATTTTTTAAAAAAATTAAATAGTTTAAAGGAACCAAATTTAGAAATTATTTTCTTTTTGCAAAAAGAAGGACAAAAAGAAGGAGTTATAGGAAAGAATATAATATATTTTTTATATAATTTATTTAAAACATATAACTTTGAATCTATATTGAATACGGTAACGCCAGATGAATATAGGTCTTTAAAACATAATTTTCTTAATGTTTATCCGGAACATAATTATCAATTTAATTATATACGCAATAAACAATATGAAACCTGCGGAAGTATTATAAAGTACTTTCGGCTTGCTCAAAATTACTATACTCCATACCGGGTTAGCACAAAACTAATGAAATTTTTTACATTATATAATGAAGCAGTAAGTACTAAGATTGACCATAAAGTCGAAGGATTTGATAAAAAACAATACAACGAAAATATAGATATGATAACGCATGTTGCTTTTTCGGAAATGCCTTACTTTAAAAATTTCAGGGAAGAACTAAATATAGTACAACAAACGTCTTCCGCGCCATCGTCGCCACCGCGCACGCCGCCACAACCGCGCACGCCGCCACCACCGCCACCGCCACCGCCACCGCCA
>Ga0209668_10001345_pt1 | contig 10484 bp, 12 predicted proteins | sample FrelakmetPLP11PL_FD_187150 | JGI IMG/M metagenome (GOLD analysis project Ga0209668, IMG submission 187150) | Freshwater lake sediment microbial communities from the University of Notre Dame, USA, for methane emissions studies - PLP11 PL (SPAdes)... | ecosystem: Environmental > Aquatic >... | reverse complement strand
CGCCTCCACCTCGATCGCGAATGAGCACGTCGCGCACGACGTGTGCACGTCCTTCCCGAACGGACCCTTCACCTCGAACCTGCGGGTCTCAGCGCAGCGCGGGCACGTCCCCGTCAGGGCAACGATTGACGCGCGCTCGCGCAGGCGGCGCACGGCGACGACCGGCGCGGCGATCAGGAATGCGGGAACGAGGATGAAGTGGGCGATGGGCAGCAGGATCGAGACGGCGGCGAGGAGGATGCACACGCCCGCGGCCCGCACGGCGCGGGCCGAGCGCTCGGCCGGGTCGCGCGTGCGCACGCGGGCCGTGCCCTCGCCGCGGGGCAGGCCGAAGATGTAGAGGCGAACCGGAACGTCGTGCTCGAACGAGGCCATCGCTCCCTCCGGAGACTCGACCTCCCCGTCGATCAGGATGCGCCCGTGGTGACCCCGACCGCAACCCGCGTGGCGCGCTCGGCGATGATCGCGGCGACGACCAGCGCGCCCCCCGCCAGCACGAACGGCGCGCCGGGCAGGCGCAGGCCGATGCCCGGCCCCAGCACCCAGGCGAAGATGCCGGCGAAGAACGGCGGCCCGATCATGCCGGTGATCCCCTGCAGGCTGCCGTTGATCCCCTGCAGGCGGCCCTGCTCGCTGGGTCCCACCCGCCGGGTCATCAGGCTCTGCATCGCCGGGCCCTGCAGGCCCATGAGCGCGAACACCGGGACGCCGGCCCAGAACCACTGTGCCGTCGGCGCCAGGCCGTAGGCGATGAACCCGGCGGCGCCGCACAGGAGCCCGGTGATCAGCGTGCGGCGCTCGCCGAAGCGGCGCACGGCCGTGCGCACCAGCCCGGCCTGCACGATCACGTTGCACACGCCGACGAGCGCCAGCGTCAGCCCGACCGTGGTCGCCGTCCAGCCGTAGCGGTGGCCGGTGTAGAGCACGAACACGCTGGTCAGCGCCTGGTGCGCGAACCAGTAGAGGAAAGTGACGCTGACGAGCGACGTCAGCCCGCGATGCGCCCGCACCAGCCCGAGCGCGCCGAGCGGGTTGGCGCGCTTGAGGTCGACGCCGTGTGTGCGGCGCTCGGCCGGCAGCGACTCGGGCAGCACGAACATGCCGTACGCCGCGTTCGCCAGCGTGAGCCCGGCGGCGACCCAGAACGGCAGGCGCAGGTCGATGCCGCCCAGCACGCCGCCCAGCGCCGGACCCAGCACGAAGCCCAGCCCCCACGCCGCGCCGATGCGGCCGAACGCGCCGGCGCGCTTCTCCGGCTCGGTGATGTCGGCCACGTACGCCGCCGCCGTGGTCCAGCTGGCGCCGCAGATGCCCGAGAAGATGCGGCCGAGGAACAGCCACCAGACCGTCGGCGCGAGCGCCATCAGGATGTAGTCGAAGCCCAGCCCGAAGTTCGACAGCAGGATCACCGGGCGGCGGCCGAAGCGGTCGGACAGCGTGCCCAGCAGCGGCGAGAAGACGAACTGCATCGCGGCCCACGCGGTGCCGAACAGGCCGTAGAACTGCGCGGCGCGCCCCGTGTCGCCGCCGAGGAACGCCTCGACCAGCTTGGGCAGCACCGGGATGACGATGCCCAGGGAGAGCACGTCGAGGACGACGGTGATGAAGATGTAGTTGATCGACGCGGAGCGCTTCAATGGATCGGCTTCACGGTGATGGGCATGGCGGCGACGGCCTCCGGATACGAAAAGGTCCGCCCCGGCATCGAGCCGATGCGCGGGGCGGACACTGCAGCGGCGCTATCCCGTCGCGCCCACCAGCTTCAGTTCGAGCGCCTTCGCCTGCTCGAAGCGGGCCGCGATGTCCGACCAGTTCCACAGGTTCCAGGTGGCGTCGAAGAAGTCGGTCTTGCGGTTCTCGTACTGCAGGTACCAGGCGTGCTCCCACGCGTCGAGCACCATGATCGGCACACCGGCCTGCGTGATGTTCGACTGGTGGTCGTAGATCTGCACGGTGATCAGCCGGCCCAGCAGCGGCTCCCACACCAGCGCGCCCCAGCCCGAGCCCATCACGGTCGATGCCGCGGCGTTCATCTGCTTCTTGAACGTGCCGAAGCTGCCGAAGTCGCGCTTGATCTGCTCGGCCAGCGCGCCGGTCGGCTCGGGCGCGGCCTTGGGTTGCAGGTTCTGCCAGAAGATGGTGTGCAGCACGTGGCCCGACACATTGAACGCGAGGCCGCGCTCGAGCGCCGGGATGGTCGCGAAGTCCTCCTTCGCGCGCGCCTCCTCGAGGCGGTCGAGCAGGCCGTTGGCGTTGGTCACGTAGGCGCCATGGTGCTTGTCGTGGTGCAGCTCCATGATGCGCGCCGAGATGTGCGGCTCGAGCGCGGAGAACTCGTACGGAAGCGGCGGCAGGACGTACTTGGCCATGGGAACATCTCCTTCACGGGGTTGGTTCGTGCGGCGAACGAGCGCAGTGTATCACGCTCCGGGCGATGTCGCCCCGCGCCCGGCGAGGGCCGCCGCGGCCGCCCGGAACACGCCCGCATGGGCGCGCACGGTCGACTCGAGCGGCCGGCCGTAGCCCCCGCCCAGCGTGATCACGACCGGCATCCCGCGCGCGGCGCAGGCGGCCAGCACGCGCTCGTCGCGGGCGGCGAGCCCCTCGAACGTGAGCGCCAGGCGCCCCAGCCGGTCGTGTTCATGCGCGTCGACACCGGCCTGGTAGAGCACGAAGTCCGGCGCGTGGGCGTCGAGCGCCGGGGCGAGCGCGGCGTCGAGCGCCGCCAGGTACGCCGCGTCGCCCGCGCCATCCTCGAGCTCGACGTCGAGCGAGCTTCGCTCCTTGTGCAGCGGGTAGTTGGTGCGCCCGTGCAGCGACAGCGTGAACACGGTCGGATCGGCGGCGAAGATCGCGGCCGTGCCGTTGCCCTGGTGCACGTCGAGGTCGACGATGAACGGCCGCGCTGCGTGGCCCGCCGCGCGCAACGCGGCGATGGCGACGGCGTGGTCGTTGAACAGGCAGTAGCCCTCGCCGCGATCGCGGAACGCGTGGTGCGTGCCGCCCGCGAGGTTGCCGGCGACGCCGTCCTCGAGCGCGGCGAACGCCGCGTGCACCGTGCCCGCCACCGCGGCACGGGCGCGCGTCACCAGCGCCTCGCTCCACGGCATGCCCAGGCGCCGCACCTCGTCGGCGGACAGGCCGCCGGCCAGCGCGCGCTCGACGAACGCGGGATCGTGCGCACGCATCAGCCACTCGATCGGCGCCGGATCGGAGCGCGTGACGCGGTCGGGGCGGACGACGCCCTCGGCCAGCAGCAGCTCGCGCAGGGCGCGGTACTTCGCCATCGGAAACGGGTGCCCGGGCGGCAGCGGCACCTCGTAGGCGTCGCTCGCCCAGACGCGCAGGCGGCTCACGGCAGGGGCTTCCTCCCGATTGTCAAAGCGTTGTCGGGCACCGGGACGGGCGGACGATTCTCGATTTGGACCTTGTGTTTCCGGGCCGTTCTGCCGATACTATCTCTGTCTTCGGTGGTTCGTGAACGCACCGCGCCCGATCGTACGCCAGGACTCGTCCTGGTGTTTTTTTTTGGGTGCGCGCGTCGCGATCTCCGGAGCAAGCCGGTCACAACGACCGGACGTGGCCGCCACGTTCAGGCGGCGCTGTTTGGGGGTTCGCCCCCAGGAACAAGGAGTATCGAAGTGGCTGCTGGCACCGTGAAGTGGTTCAACGAGGCGAAGGGTTTTGGTTTCATCTCCCAGGAAGGTGGCGAGGACGTGTTCGTGCACTTCTCGGCCATCCAGGGTTCGGGATTCAAGACGCTCGCCGAGGGCGAGCGTGTCACGTTCGACGTCGTCCAGGGACCGAAGGGTCTCCAGGCCGCGAACGTCATGCGTGGCTAGTTTCACCTCGCAGAATCGCTTCATCCTGAAGTGAAGACGGGGCGCCGGGCGACCGGCGCCCCGCTTCTATTTCCGCGGACCTACCGGCCCCGTTTCGCCGGCGGCATTGCCGCCACGGCCGGATAGAGCGTGCCCAGCTTCGCCTCGATGACCTCGAGGTCCTTGCGCGCGGCGCCGGGATCGACGTCGAACGCGCTCTCGACGAGCGCGGCGCGATCGATCAGCTGCTTCACCTCGCCCGCCTCCTGCGTGCGATCGGCGGGAATGCGCTCCGCCAGGCCCGTGAGCTGCGCCCGCACGTCGGCCGCCGCGATCTTCGCCCCGGTGACGTCCATCACCGTCAGCGCGTAGCGCGCCTCGACGGCGCGGACCCGCGCCTGCACGGCGACGGTGCCGCGGATCGCCTCGTCGCGCGCCGCCTGCACCTTCGCCATCTCCGGCTGGAACATCAGGAAGTAGAGCGCGACCGCGCCGCCGATGAACACCAGGTCGAGCGCGATGAAGGCGATGAACGCCTTCTTCATCTGCGCCTTGAACCCATCCATCCGCGAGACTTCGGTGACATCGGGCGTGGTCGGCATGACGGCCTCCTCGGGAGTGGATCAGCCGCGCCCGGCGGCGCGCAGGATCAGGTAGCAGAGCGCCGCGACCAGGGCGGACATCGGCATGGTGAGCACCCAGGCCCACAGGATGCGGCCGGCGACACCCCACTTCACGGCCGACAGTCGGCGGGTGGACCCCACGCCGACGATCGCGCCCGTGATGGTGTGCGTGGTCGACACCGGGATGCCGGTGAGCGTGGCGCCGAACAGCGTGAGCGCGCCCGCGGTCTCGGCACAGAACCCGCCCACCGGGGCGAGCTTGGTCAGCTTCATGCCCATCGTCTTCACGATGCGCCAGCCGCCGGCCATGGTGCCGAGGCCGATCGCCGCATGGCTCGTCAGGACGACCCAGAGGGGCACATGGAACTCGCCGGAGAGGTGGCCGGTGGCGTACAGCGCGATGGTGATGATGCCCATCGTCTTCTGCGCGTCGTTGCCGCCGTGGCCCAGGCTGAACGCGGCCGCGGAGACGAGTTGCAGGCGGCGGAAAACCGTGTCCACGAAGGCCGGCGTCGAACGCAGGAAGATCCACGTCACGCCGACCATGAACATCCAGCCGAGCCCGAGCCCGACCAGGGGCGAGATGACGATGAACTGCATGATCTTGACCAGGCCCTTGACGATGACCGCGCTGGGGCCCGCCGCGGTGACCGCCGCGCCGACGAAGCCGCCGATCAGCGCGTGCGACGACGAGGTGGGCAGGCCGAGCCACCAGGTGATCAGGTTCCACACGATCGCGCCCGTGACGCCGGCCATGAGGATCGCGGGAGTCACCACCGCCGGATTGATCACGCCCTTGCCGATGGTCTGCGCCACGTGCGTGCCGAGGACGGCGAATGCCACGAAGTTGAAGAACGCCGCCCAGAAGACGGCCAGGCGCGGCGACAGGACGCGCGTCGACACGACGGTCGCGATCGAGTTCGCCGCATCGTGGAAGCCGTTGATGAAGTCGAACACGAGCGCGAGGACGATGATGATCCAGACTTCGAGCGAGAAGTTCACGGCTACCGGTTCTTGATCACGATCGACTCGATCGTGTTGGCGACGTCCTCGCACTGGTCGGCGGCGCTCTCGAGGCGCCCGTAGATCTCCTTCCAGCGCAGCACGTCGAGAACGTCGTGCTTGCCGCTGAACAGGTCGGCCACGACTTCACGGGAGATGATGTCGGCCTCGTTCTCGAGCCGGTTGAGCTCGATGGTGAAGCCCATCAGGTTCTTGAAGTCCTTCAGGTTCGCCACCGCCTGCTCGATCTGCGTGCCGCACTTGACCAGGATCCCGGACAGCTGCGCGGCCTCGGGCGTGGTCTGCTGGATGCGGAACATGACGAAGCGACTACCGATCGCCTCGACCGAGTCGAGCACGTCATCGAGCCCGCTGGCCAGTTCGTGGATGTCCTCGCGCTCGAGCGGCGTGATGAACGTGCGATTCAGGCGCTCGAAGATCTCGTGGGTGACCAGGTCGCCCTGGTGCTCGACTTCCTTCAGCTGGCGAGCGCGCTCCTCGAGATCGTCGAAGGAGGTGATCATCGCGTGCAGCTGGCGGCAGCCCTCGCTGACCAGCGCTCCCTGCTTGACGAAGAGTCCGAAGAAGTCCTCGTCCTGCGGGAAGAATTTGAATTTCACGGAGACCTCGTGGAGGGTCGGGGGCGGGACTCGAAACGGCCGCGCGGACGGGAGCCCGCGGCCCCCTTGTAGCACAGCGCCGGCGTCCGGGCAACCGGGCGCGCGGCCATCTCATTCACCTTCAACGCGTTGGAGGCCTTGTGGACCCTCGCATGCGGGACCGCCCGCGGATCGCGCCGCGATGAGCGGCCCGGACGTCCGCGCGCTGCTCCTGGAGTCGGCCTGGATCTCGGCGCAAGTTGCCGCGACCTTGTCCCTCGTCGCCGCGCTCGCAGCGGTCGTCGCAGTGCACGCGCGCGCGCATCGCGGCGCCGTGCCGCCGCGCGTGCGTCCTCCGGGCTCCGGCGTGCGCTTCGCGGCGATGGCCGTGGCGCTGGGAGCGGCCGCCCTGGCCACCGCGCTGACGCGCGGCCAGGCCGCGGCATGGTTGCCCGCGCCGCTGCAGGCCGTGGCGGCGGCGACCGCGACGCTGGCGTGCCTGAGCAGCGCCATGCTCGCGGTCTGGGCGGCGATGACTCTGGGTGCCAACTTCGCCGTGGGCGCGCAGGTCCGCGGCGATGCGCAGGCCGCGCTCGTCACCGGCGGGCCGTTCGCGCTGGTGCGCCATCCGCTGTACGCGGCGCTGGCGCTGCTCGCCGCGGGCACGGCGCTGGCGTGGGGAAGCCTGGTCGGCCTGGCAGTGGTGCTCGTCGCCTACCCGCCGACGGCGCGCTGGCGCGCCGCGCTCGAGGACGAGGCGCTGGCCGCGGCGTGGCCCGACACGTGGCCGGCGTACGCGGCGAAGACGCCGCGCTTCATCCCGAGGCCCTGAGCCCTACGTCGACTGGCGCTCTTCCATGTGGTGCTTGACCACCCGGGCCTCGGCGATGAACACGACCTCCTCGGCGACGTTGGTCGCCAGGTCGGCGACGCGCTCGAGGTTGCGCGACACGAGGATGAGCTCGAGCGCGCGGGCAATCGTGTCCGGCTTCTCCAGCATGTACGACAGCAGCTCGCGGAAGAGCTGGCTCTTGAGGTGATCGACCTCGTCGTCCTCGGTGAGAATGATGCGCGCCGCGGCCGCGTCGTTGCGCACGAACGCGTCGAGCGCCTCGGTGAGCATGCGGGTGGAGATGGCGCCCATCCGGGGGATGTCAATGAGCGGCTTGAGTTCCGGCTCGTGCGACAGCGTGATCGCCGACTGCGCGATGTTCACCGCATGGTCGCCCACGCGCTCGAGGTCGTTGACGATCTTGAGCGCGGAGGTGATGAAGCGCAGGTCCTGGCCGACGGGCTGGCGCAGCGCCAGCAGCTTGATGCAGCGCTCGTCGATCTCGATCTCGAGCTGGTCGATCGCCCGGTCCTCGGCGAAGATCTCCTCGGCCAGCGCGCGGTCGCGCTGCTTGAGCGCGTCGATCGACTTGTGCACGGCGGCCTCCGCCCGCCCGCCCATGAGCAGGAGCCGGGTCTTGAGCTCGTTCAGCTCCTCGTCGAAATGGCGTTCCATGGGATCCTTTCGCCGTCCTTGATCGCGCCGGTCGCGATCAACCGAAGCGGCCGCTGATGTAATCCTCGGTCAGGCGCTCGGCGGGCTGGGTGAAGATCTTCGCCGTGGCGTCGTACTCGACCAGCCGCCCCTGCATGAGGAACGCGGTCCGGTCCGAGATGCGCGCCGCCTGCTGCATGTTGTGCGTCACCACCACGATCGTGTAGCGCGTCTTCAGGTCGAGCACCAGCTCCTCGATCTTCGCCGTCGAGGTCGGGTCGAGCGCCGAAGCCGGCTCATCCATGAGCAGCACCTCGGGATCGACCGCCAGGCTGCGCGCGATGCACAGGCGCTGCTGCTGTCCGCCGGACAGGCGGAGCGCCGAGTCCTTGAGCCGGTCCTTCACCTCGTCCCACAGCGCCGCCTGGCGCAGCGTCCGCTCGACCAGGTCGTCCAGCTCGCCGCTCGACTTCATGCCGAACATGCGCGGCCCGAACGCGACGTTCTCGAAGATCGACTTGGGAAACGGGTTGGCGCGCTGGAACACCATCCCGACGCGGCGCCGCAGGTCGACCACGTCCACGCCCGCGGCGTACAGGTCGGTGCCGTCGAGCATCGCCGTGCCCTCGATGCGCACGCCGTCGATCAGGTCGTTCATGCGATTGAACACGCGCAGGAGCGTCGACTTGCCGCAACCCGACGGGCCGATCAGCGCCGTCACCGAGCGCTCCGGGATCGACAGCGTCACGGCGTGCAGCGCCTGCGCCCTGCCGTAGAACAGCGACAGCGCCTCGGCGCGCAGGATCTCGCGCCCGGCCGTTCCGGGGCGCGCGCCCTCGGCCGGCGCGTGGACGCGGGGCTGCGGGCGCGGCGGCGCGGGCGCGGCGGGGGGAACGGAATCGGGCGGCGGCGCGATGGACACGATGGCCTCCATGTCAGTCCCTCAGGCCCATCCGCCGGCGCAGGCGGGCGCGCACGACGATGGCGGTGAAGTTGAGCGCGAACGTGAGCAGCAGGAGCACGAGCACGGTCCCATAGAGCAGCGGCAGCGTCTGCTCGACGTTGGGCGACTGCGTGGCCAGCACGTAGACATGGTAGCCGAGTTCCATGAACTGGTCGGTCAGGGAAGTGGGCAGGTACGGCAGGTAATACGCCGCGCCGGTGAACAGGATCGGCGCCACCTCTCCGGCGCCGCGGCTCACCGACAGGATCGCCCCGGTCAGGACGCCGGGCAGCGCCTGCGGCAGGACGACGTGCCACACCGTCTGCCAGCGCGTCGCGCCTAGCGCCAGCGCGCCCTCGCGGGCCGCGCGCGGCACGGCGCGCAGCGCCTCCTCGGTCGAGACGATGACGACCGGCAGGTTGAGCAGGGCCAGCGTGAGCGCCGCCCAGACGATCGCCGGCTGGCCGAACAACACGCCCTGGCCGAGCGCGCCGTCGATGCCGCGGCCGACGAACTGGATGAAGAACCCGAGGCCGAACAGGCCGAACACGATCGACGGCACGCCCGCCAGGTTGTTGACCGCGAAGCGCACCGCGCGCGTGACCGGCGAGTTGGCGCGCGCGTACTCGTGCAGGTAGACCGCGGCCAGCACGCCGACCGGCAGCACGGCGATGATCATCAGGAACACGAGCAGCACGGTGCCGAAGATCGCCGGGAAGATGCCGCCCTCGGTCATCCCGTTCTCGGGATTGCCGAGCAGGAACGTGGGCGTCACCGTGCGCCAGCCGCCGATCACGATGGTGCCCAGGATGATCGCGACGATGAGCACGATCCACAGCGTCGCCAGGCCGGTCACGCCGGTCCACAGCACGTTCCAGCCGGCCTGCGCCGCGCGGCGCGACGGGTTCGCCAACTCGCGGACCGATGGTCCGGGCGCGACGCTGGGAAAGACGCTCGCGCTCATGCGCCCGCCAGCCGGCGCCGCATGCGCTCGACCATGAGCCCGGCGGCGACGTTGAGCACGAACGTGATGGCGAACAGCAGGCTGCCGATGAAGAACAGCGTCGAGTAGTGCGCGCTGCCGACGACGACCTCGGCCAGCTCGGCGGCGATCGTCGCCGACATCGTGCGGATCGAGTCGAACGCCGACCACGAGGTGATCGCCGCGTTGCCCGAGGCCATGAGCACGATCATCGTCTCGCCGACGGCGCGGCCGACGCCGAGCATGACCGCCGCGAAGATGCCGGCCCAGGCGGCCGGCAGCGTGACGCGGACCGCGGTCTGCCACGCGCTGGCGCCCAGCGCCAGCGAGGCCTCGCGGTACGACGACGGCACGGCGCGCAGCGCGTCCTCGCTCACCGAGTAGACGACCGGGATGATCGAGAACCCGAGCGCGAGCCCGGCGTTGAACGCGTTGAGGCGTGTCGGCGAGCCGGTGATCGCCTGCAGTGCCGTGGCCAGCACGATGAGCGCGAAGAACCCGAGCACGACCGACGGGATGCCGGCCAGCATCTCGACGACCGGCTTGAGGAGCTCGCGGATGGCGCGCGGCGCGAACTCGGCCGTGTACAGCGCGGCGAGCACGGCGACGGGCACGGCCGTGATCACGGCGATGAGCGTTGCCTTGAGCGAGCCGATGAGCAGCGGGATGAACGAGTACTTGGGGTGGTCCGAAACGGGCTGCCACGAACCGGGGCTGAAGAACATCCCCAGGTTCGCCTCGAGCCGCGTCTCGCGATCGAACAGGACCGGCAGCGCCTCGCGGAAGACGAACACGAAGATGAGCACGATGCCCGTCACCGTGACCAGCGCCGAGGCGGCGATCGCGAGCTCGGCGAGGCGATCGACGCGCCGGCGACCGTGGTCGATGGAGCGGGCGAGGAGCGGCGGCGCGGGCATCAGCGGATCGGGAAGTATCCGACTTCCGCGACGTGCGCCTGGCCCTCGGGGGAGAGGACCCAGGCGAGGAAGTCGCGCGCGGCCTGCGGGGCCTTCGCCGCGACGTACCAG
>Ga0209668_10001344_pt1 | contig 10487 bp, 9 predicted proteins | sample FrelakmetPLP11PL_FD_187150 | JGI IMG/M metagenome (GOLD analysis project Ga0209668, IMG submission 187150) | Freshwater lake sediment microbial communities from the University of Notre Dame, USA, for methane emissions studies - PLP11 PL (SPAdes)... | ecosystem: Environmental > Aquatic >... | reverse complement strand
TGAGGAAAAAATTAACGAATGGTTTAAAAAGGCTATTATTTTCCTCCCTATATTTGCATTAGTTGCATAAACAACTATTTGCACTTTTTTCGTTTATTTATCATTTTTAGCTATGAAAATATTAGTCTGCATTAGTAAAACGCCGGATACTACTTCCCGCATAGCTTTCACTGAAAACAATACCCGCTTTGATGAATCGGGTGTTCAGTGGATTATCAATCCGTACGATGAATGGTATGCATTGGTGCGTGCCATTGAATTAAAAGAAAAAGACCCGGCTATTGTGCTGCACCTGGTAACGGTGGGGGGTGCAGATTGCGATCCGATTTTACGAAAAGCACTGGCATTAGGAGGGGATGAAGCATTTCGGATTAATGTGGATTCAAATGATAGCTATACAGTTGCTAAACAAATTGAAGCACTTTGCCAAAAAGAACAGTATAACCTGATTTTTACAGGTAAAGAAGCTATTGATTCCAATAATGGTGCTTTAGGGGGTATGCTGGCTGCTTTGTATGATGCAGAATATGTTTCACTCGCAACGCATTTTGAATTAACCAACGAGGGCTGCTCGGTAACCCGTGAAATTGAGGGTGGGGAAGAAACCATCAGTTGTTCGCTTCCGGCAGTTATCAGTTGTCAAAAAGGCATGGCAGAACAAAGAATTCCCAATATGCGTGGCATCATGGGAGCCAGAACCAAACCCCTCAATGTTGTTGAACCAGTTCCTGTGCAAGCATTAACTACCATCACCCAATACCAGTTACCTGCACCCAAAGCAGGTGTGAAACTGGTAAGTGCCGACAATGTTGCAGAACTCGTTCGGTTATTACATGAAGAAGCAAAAGTTATTTAATCTCATTTCAAAATACATCCCATGTCTGTACTCATTATTGCAGATTTGCAAAACGGCCAACTTAAAAAATCCAATGCAGAAATTATCAGCTATGGTGCTGCCATTGCTAAGCAAGTAAACGGATCGGCTTCCGTATTGGTGCTTGGAAACTGTTCCGATACCCTATCAAATTTAGGAGCCTGGGGAGCCGCAACTGTTTATCAGGTAGCAGACCCTGCACTTTCGGAAGTAAATCCCACTGTATACATTTCGGCCATTGCATCCGTAATTGATCAGATAAATGCATCCATCATTGTTTTTTCAAATAATCCTACCTCGAAGGCGATTGCGCCCGGACTATCCGCCCGATTAGCAGCAGGATTGGTGTCCGGTGCCTGTGCATTACCCGATGTGCAGAATGGATTTACCGTTAAAAAAACAGTTTTTTCGGGAAAGGCTTTTGCAGACGTAACTGTACTTTCAGCAAAAAAAATCATTACCCTCAATCCAAATAGTGTAAGCATTCCCTTTACTCCGGTTGAAGCCACGGTAACAAGTATTTCTGTATCGCTTCCTGCAAGCACAAGAAAAGTAACTGGAGTAAATAAAATTGAAGGTGAGATTCCCCTTACCGAAGCAGACATTGTGGTAAGTGGTGGTAGAGGACTGAAAGGGCCAGAAAACTGGGGTGTATTGTTAGATTTGGCAAAGACACTCAAAGCTGGAACTGCCTGCAGCAGACCGGTGGGTGATGCCCACTGGAGGCCACATCATGAACATGTAGGTCAAACCGGTGTTCAGATTGCACCCAACTTATATATTGCCCTTGGCATATCCGGTGCCATTCAGCACTTAGCAGGGGTAAACAGAAGTAAAGTAATTGTGGTAATTAACAAAGACCCAGAGGCCCCGTTTTTCAAGGCAGCCGATTATGGAATAGTGGGCGATTTGTTTGAAGTTGTTCCAAAATTAACCGCAGCGATTCAGGAACTGCACGCTGCAGGATAACTCAACTACCTAATTTATTTTTTGGCAGCGGCTTGCTCGGATAACTTCCGGTAATCTTCCCGTACGGGGTTAAAAACATCCAGTAATTTACAGTTCGTAATGCCTTTTCCCGAATGCAATGTACCGGAGGGAATTACCAATACCTGACCGGGCTGTAATCGAACAGGATTGCCTGCCACCGTTAGTTCAAATTCACCTTCTATCACCATGGATACCTGTTCGTGTGGGTGCTGGTGCTCGGGTAAGGCAGCCCCAGCTTCTACGGTTAAAAAAGACAGGGTTAGGTTTTCAGTATGCACAAAACGGGCCAGGTAACCTGGTATCATTTCAATTTCGGTTATATCGGCAAGTAAATATGGATTCATCATCACTACTTTAATTTGAGAACAAGATACTAAAAAAAACACCCGCCAAAAGGCGGGTGTTGCTAATAAATGTTGCGAATGAATTATTTAGCAAAAAGGTGGATTGCCAATTGCACATCATTGGAAACTGCACCTACGCCATATTTTACTCCGAATAAAGTTCTATCAAAACCAAAGAATGCCTGAGCAAAAAAGCCCTTATCATCCGAATTACGGATATTGGCAGTAAACGACAATGGCAGGGTTACTCCGTTAAAAGTAAGTTTTCCAGAAACGGTAGCTGTATTCTCAGCAGTATAATTAACTCCGGTAATTTCGAAAGTTGCTTCGGGATTTTTGGCTGCATCCAGAATTTCTGCAGACTTCAGGTGGCCTGCCAAACGATCTCCGGAAGCATCTGTAACTTTTAAGTTGGCAATATCCATCACAAACTTACCACCTGTTAATTTTCCACCGGAAACAGATACAGAACCGCTTTTCAGGGGTACAATACCGGTATGAAAATCTGATTTCTTGGATCCTACCCAATCAACCCGGCTTTTTTCCAGATTAACGGTTAAATCGGCATAATTTTTTTGAGTTGCAGGTGCAAAAGCCAGTAATCCGGCAACGAAAGCAACACTGGCTAAGGAAAGGAAAGTTTTTTTCATGTGTTTTTTTTTGAATGAACGATTAATTGCTAAGTAGCTCAAAATTAATAAAATAATTGTTAGCACCTCCCTAAATCCTACTGCAAACATTCAGTCTTTGTATTATCTTCGCAAAAAATTTCACATGAATCTCCACGAATACCAAGCCAAGGAATTATTGAAGAAATATCAGGTACCTGTTCAGGAGGGTATGGCAGTTGATACGGTTATGGCAGCTGAAGAAGCCTATCGCCAACTAAAAACCCAAACTGGTAACAATTTTGCCGTTATTAAGGCTCAAATTCATGCAGGAGGTAGAGGGAAGGGTAAAATTGAAGGTACCGAACAGCGTGGTGTAGCCGTTGCAAAAAGCTTGGAAGATGTAACCCAAATAGCCAAAAATATACTGGGCGGAACCCTGGTTACCATTCAAACAGGTGCCACCGGTAAAAAAGTAAATAAAATATTGGTTGCACAGGATGTATATTACCCGGGGGCTAATCCTGTAAAAGAATTTTATCTTTCAATTTTGCTCGACCGCAGCAAGGGGATGAATGTTATTATGTACAGCACCGAAGGAGGAATGGACATTGAGGAGGTTGCACACAATACCCCAGAAAAAATATTCAAAGAGTGGGTGCATCCCGGTGGTGGATTACAGGGATTCCAGGCACGTAAAATTGCCTTCAACCTTGGTTTATCCGGAGAAGCATTTAAAAATTGTGTAAAGTTTGTAACCAATCTTTATAAGGCATATACCAATATTGACTGCGGTATGCTGGAAATCAATCCGCTTTTCAAAACCAGTGATGATAAAATCATTGCAGTGGATTGTAAAATGAATATTGATGACAATGCCTTGATGCGGCATCCGGATATTGCGGCTTTGAGAGATATTACTGAAGAAGATCCTACTGAAGTAGAGGCCGGTCAATACAACCTGAATTTTGTTAAGTTAGATGGAAATGTGGGTTGCATGGTAAATGGTGCGGGACTGGCGATGGCCACCATGGATATGATTAAATTAAGTGGTGGTGAACCTGCTAATTTCCTCGATGTAGGCGGATCTGCTAACGCTCAAACAGTAGAAGCAGGCTTCCGGATTATTTTGAAAGACCCCAACGTTAAAGCGATTTTGATTAATATTTTCGGAGGAATCGTTCGTTGCGACCGGGTTGCTTCCGGAGTAATTGAAGCCTACAATAAAATGGGAAATATTAATATCCCCATTATTGTTCGCCTTCAGGGCACCAATGCAGTAGAAGCCAAAAAATTAATTGATGAAAGTGGACTAAAAGTACAGTCTGCCATTGAATTAAGCGAAGCTGCCGACCTGGTAAAGAAAGCCGTAGCGTAAGCGGTATTTACTGGAATATTTATTGGGTAATTTTTCGCACTTCCGTTACAGCACTAAAACTATAGTGCAAGCCCGACCCTTTTTCTATGCAGGTAAAGCGTTTACGCCTTTTACTGATTTTTTGAAAGGTTCTGCCATTTTCTGTTTCAAACCAGGCACCGTCTTCAATTTCATTGAGTGTAACCATCCCGTCTTTTGTTTCCCGGTTGTATTTGCGCAATACCAGTAATAAATCGGTTTCTCCATTCGCGGTGGCTGCCGGATTCCTGATGGATTTCTGCAAAGCCCGTGAAATATCCGGAGGAAAAATTTTTTGAGCCACAAAAAAACTGAGTAGCTGACTATACTGTTGTTTCCATTCTTTTCCATGGGGCTCTACCCGATGCTGGTACAATTCGAAAGTGAGTAAATGGGCAAGTTCGTGGAGCAGCGTAATTAAAAATTCATAGGCATTCAGATTTCCATTTACCGTAATCCGATGATTTCCTCCACTATACGGATTTGCATGGCGATAATCGCCCAAAACCGATTTTCGCTGACGGGTGATGGTGAGATGTACCCGATACTGAAGTAAATAGTCGGCTACCTGTTGAAAACTTCCTTCCGGTAAAAACCCGGATAATGCCTGCAATGGATGCTCGGTAGCAGCCATTATTGCGGTTTTTTTAATTGAAGTAAAATTTTAGTTTCCATCCATGAGTATATGATATACAGCCCCATAGATGTAATTACAGCATACACACTCCTGGATTTTCCGGCAGCAATTAAATAAATTAGCACACATGCTGCCAGCACAAACAATTTAATCATGGTGGATGCCATTACGCTTCTGAGCACTGCCTGAGGATTGGATTGTTGAAGACTCGCAGTATGATAGGCAATATTTAATAATGTAACCAGGCAAAGCACTCCATTGGAAATTAGCACAACCCATGGATTCATTTTATGAGCCGCTAAATAATTCCATCCGAAAAGAATCAGCACACTCAAAACAATAAAAGCCACCCAAATAGCGGAATTTTTTCTATTTAGCATATTTTTCATAACAATATGATTAATCACTGGAAGTTTCCTGTCCGGGTACAGCCACGGGAATGGTATCCAACACCATGGTTCCGTTTCCGGATAATGCTTTTTTAACGCCATCCAGGTATTGATCTTTATATCTAACCGCTCTTTCCAAAGAATCGGTCCGTAATTTTAATACCTGTAAAGCAGTTCTGCTTTCGCGGGTACCATACCCGGGAATATAGTATTTAAGGGGAGTAAAAGCAATCAAAGCAATGGTTAATCCAACCAACAAAACAAATAAGGTACTAAATCCAATGTATACACTTAACCGGGATAACCGGAAAGTAGCCACTTCCTCATAGGTATCCTCATTCATCACTACCAAACGGTAACTATTCCTGAGTCTGCTAAGGGTACTATTGAATTCGTTGGAGGCCATATGATAAAAACAGGTTAAAGGTACAAACTTGACTGCTTTTTCCGTTAAATGGCATGAGAAATACCTGTAATTTTAAACACATTTTATGTACAGGCGCGATTATAATAAGTTGAGTATCGATAAGCTACGATTTCGTGGGTATTGGGTAATGAGTTGCTTGCTACTCCTACCCTACTTCCTATGGGCTCAACCCAATACAACCATAGAAGTTCCAAAGCCTGCGAAATATGAAAACAGGTCGCTATCTTCAGAACGCACCGGAGAGAAAAAATTTACCTACCCCCGCAGATTATACAACAATACGGTAAGCAGGTTCAATTATCATTTTAATGCACAGGCACTGATGAATGATATAGAAGAAAGAGCCGCTGCCCTTCAGCCTGATGATTATACCCGTCTACTCCCCTTTTATCCTTATCAACTTTCCGAAACTGCCAAAGATCCCTTGTTAGATAGTGTGATTTACAAATGTACTGCTGGAATTTTGCTCCACGACCTGCGAAGCGATTGGGTAGACAAGCTGTACCTCTTGATGGGAAGAGCCTATTTATTTCAACAACATTTTGATTCAGCAGGAGTGGTTTTCCAATATATTAACTATGCATTTGCGCCAAAAGATGACGGGTATGATATTCCCATAGGCAGTAATGCCAGCAATACAAACGGCGTATTTACGATTGCCACACGGGAAAGTAAAAACCTTTGGAAACGAATAACCAGTATACCACCCAGTAGAAATGAAAGCTTCTTATGGCAGGCACGCAATCAGGTTGAACAAGACAATTTTATTGAAGCATCCACCCTGATAGAATTATTAAGAAAAGACCCGCAGTTTCCTGCCCGCCTGCAACCCCTATTGCATGAAATGAGCGCCTATGTTTTTTACAAACAACAAGCATGGGAACAGGCAGCGAAAGAATTGATTCAATCTTTACCGCAGGAATCTTTTACAGCTTCGGATGATAGAACCTTTTTTTTAGCGGCACAACTTTTTGCATTAGCCAAAATGAATGAAGAAGCCATCAGATGGTTTAACCAGTCAATTCGCACAACACACGACCCATTATTAGAAATTTATGCGCGCCTTAATATTGCAAGTTTGTCAGCCGGAACGCAGGCAAATGCCATTCAGCAGCACCTGGATGAATTATTAAAAATGGCGAAAAAAGACAAGTACGAAAGTAATCGAGATATTATTTATTATGCTGCCGCCCAACTAGCACTGCAACAAAAGCAGCCCGAATATGCCCAGGCATTATTGAAAAAAAGTATAGAATCCAGTTTTAACAACGAGAAGCAAAGAAATCAAAGTTATCTGCAGCTGGCAGACATCAGCTATCAGTTAAAAAAATATACGGATGCACATCATTACTACGACAGCATTCGAGGAACGTTATTCGACCCGATAGATGCGAAAAGAGTTGCAGAAAGAAAACCTGCCCTCACCATTATTTCTAATAATGTATTGAAAATACAGCGGGAAGATAGTTTACAGGCATTAGCTGCGCTTTCAGCAGAGGAAAGAAATCTGGCAGTGAAAAAAGTGTTACGACAGATTAGAAAAGAGAAAGGATTGAAAGACCTTCCCTTGGCCGACCCCGCAGGCATTGCGAATCCGCTTGGAAGTCAGTCTATGTTTTCTAATGCGGGTTCAGGCGAATTTTATTTCTTAAATGCCAATCTGCGCTCAAAAGGTATTAATGAATTTAAAACCAAATGGGGAAGCAGACCAAACGTAGATAACTGGCGAAGACAAAACATGGTTAACAGAACCCTCAATAAAATTACAACCATTCCCGACCCTCAATCTGGCTTAACAACAGCGGTGGCTGGCCAGCCCGATGATAAAGAAATTACGGTAGAGTCGTTATATAAAGATATTCCGCTCGATGATTTAAAAATGGGACAATCCAATGCAGTTGTGTTGAAAGCTATGCTGGAAAATGCATTAACTTTTCAAAACCAGCTGGAAGATTACCCCACAGCCGTGGAAATTTATGAGCAGCTGTTAAAAAGGTTCCCAGAAAGCAGTGAAGTTGAGCCCTCCCTATTTAACGCAGCCTATTGTTATAGAAAAATGGGAGATCCGGTTCGGGAAGCAGCAATGGCGAGTCGCTTAAAAGCAGGTTATCCCGAAGGAAAACTTACGCAACAACTCAATAAATCGGGAAAGGAAAAAGAAAAAGATCCTGCTACGCTCCGATATGAAAAAATATACAACCTCTTTATCGAGGGATCCTTTGAAGAAGCAAAGGCTGAAAAAATAAAAGCTGATAAAGATTTGGGAAATGCTTATTGGAAGCCACAACTTTTATACATTGAATCTATCTACTACATTAAAAATAAGCAGGACAGTGTTGCAATCAACCGATTGGAAAATCTATCCCGCCTGTTTCCCTCCTCACCGCTGGCAGAGAAAGCTTTAACAATGGTTGATGTTTTGAAAAGAAGAAACCAGATTGAAGCCTATCTAAGCAATTTACAAGTCGAACGTGAAGAGGAAGATATTAGAAGAGGTGCAGATGTAGATTATTCCGCTCCAATAAGAACCATTACTCCTTCGGCAGGTGCCGGCAAAGCACCTACAGCGCCAGTTTCAGCCAATACTGTAACGCTGAGGCAGAATTATACCGAACTGGTGAAAACCGGAAAAGAATTGAATACCACCCCTGCTAAAGACCCGATTACTCCAATCATTCGCACCCGACCCATTGCTGTAAGTTCCGGACAAACCATGGGTGGTATTAAAGGAAATAGTTACAGTTTCTCAGCTTCAGATACGGTATATCTGGTGGTGATGTTAAATAAAGTTGATCCCATTTTTGTGAATGAAAGTAAGAATGCTTTTACCCGATACAACCAGCAATTGTCTTTAAACAAGCCCATCCCAATCAACATTCAAAAAATTAATGCACAGTTCCAGTATTTACTGTTTGGTCCGTTTGTAAATGCAGAACAAGCGCTGGGCTATATGGATAAAGTGCGGCCATCTGCGGCTACGCGAATCATACCCTGGTTGGGTGCCGACAAATTCAAGTTCAGCATGATTAGCCCATCAAATCTTTCCCTGCTAATTGCTTCTCAGGACATAGACGGATATAACAGCTTCCTACATGAAATGTATCCGGATAAATTCTAAAAACAGGATGTTGAATCGGGAAACCCGGTTTAGAGAAAAATGTGGATATTTGATAACTGGTAATAAAGGAGACCAACAATTATGACAAAAGCAGTACGCTATTTTTGGCGGTTTTTTTTCGGATGTATTGGGTTATTTATTTTGCTGGTAATCATCATCAATCTGGGATGGCTCGGTGCTATGCCACAGTTGGAAGATATTGAAAACCCTACAGCCTCATTGGCGAGTCAGGTTTTTGCCGATGATGGAACCCCTATTGGTAAATATTATATCGAAGACCGGGTAATGACCGACTATAAAGATATTAGTCCGTTCGCCGTACAAGCCTTGGTTGCAACAGAAGATAAAAGATTTTACGACCATAGTGGAATAGATCCCTTATCGGTGGGGAGAGCCCTGTTTTTTTTGGGAAGTGAGGGAGGTGCCAGTACAATTACCATGCAAACTGCCAAAAACCTGTTTACCGAAAACTGGAGCACGAAAAATATGTTGCTGAGGGGCTTACAAAAATTAAAGGAAGCCATTATTGCTATTAAGTTAGAAAGAAATTTTACCAAGGAAGAGATCATAACCCTTTATCTGAACACAGTTGCTTTTGGAGATAATGTGTATGGCATTAGAAATGCTTCCAAAACATTTTTCCAAAAAGAGCCCGATCGCATTAATATGGAGGAGGCAGCTGTGTTGATTGGTATGGTGAACGGACCTGGCATATACAATCCGAGAACCAATCCAAAACGAGCGATGGACCGGCGAAATCTGGTAATCAATCGGATGGTAACCAAAAATTTTCTCACAGCACCGGAAGCTGCTATATTAAAAAAACAGCCCATTCAGTTAAATTATAAAAAGCTCGATGAGAATAATGGCCTTGGTCCCTATTTCCGAATGATTTTAGGTGAAGAAATGAAAAAATGGTGCAAGGAGCATAAGAAGAATAACGGAGATAATTATGATTTATATCGGGATGGACTCAAAATTTATACTACTATCAATCCCAGCATGCAGATATACGCTGAGGAAGCTGTAGCCCGGCACCTAAGCTATTTGCAAAAATTGCTGAATAATCAGGAGAATATTAAAACCGGTTCGGTTTGGAAGGGCTATGAAAATGTGCTGGAATCTGCCATGAAGCAGAGTGAAAGATGGAAGAATATGAAAAAGGAAGGCATTGATGAAGAAGAAATCAAGAAATCCTTTTACGACCCGGTGAACATGCGCATTTTTGCCTGGAACAATGTTCGGGGAAAAGATACTTTGATGACGCCCTATGATTCTATCAAATATCACCGCCAAATGTTACAAGCAGGCTTCATTGTAATGAATCCAATGGATGGGCAGATTAAAGCCTGGGTGGGTGGTATCGACTATAAAACTTTCAAATTCGACCATGCCAACATTAACACCAAGCGACAGGTAGGATCTACCATGAAACCCTTATTGTATAGCCTGGCAATTGAAGAAGCAGGGTTTACACCCAATACTACTGTATACGATAACCAACAAAGTTTTGGAAGTTATGGATTGGTTCCGGCAACCAGTAAAACCTGCACAGGTGCTGCCATGCCAATGGCGTTGGCATTAGCGAAATCTCGGAACTGTGCAACTGCCTATATCCTAAAGCAACTCGACAATAATGGAAATAATGGTGCCAAACGTTTGATTGATTTTTTACGTAAATGCGATTTTCAATCGAACATCCCT
>Ga0209668_10001343_pt1 | contig 10489 bp, 11 predicted proteins | sample FrelakmetPLP11PL_FD_187150 | JGI IMG/M metagenome (GOLD analysis project Ga0209668, IMG submission 187150) | Freshwater lake sediment microbial communities from the University of Notre Dame, USA, for methane emissions studies - PLP11 PL (SPAdes)... | ecosystem: Environmental > Aquatic >... | reverse complement strand
TGCCAAACTGGATTGGCATATGCATCCAGGAGGTCAGATTTTAATTATAACCAATGGTATAGGCTACTATCAAGAAAAAGGCAAGCCCAGACAAGTTGTTCGTAAAGGAGATATCATTAAATGTGCGCCTAATGTGTTACATTGGCATGGATCAACACCCAATACTGCCTTTTCTTATATAGCGAGTTCTCCTGCTCAAAAAGGGAAAACTATATGGAAAGAGCCAGTGGATGAAAAAGAATACAATATCATCGATTCATCCATTCCAACAGTCAATAGTTTAGAGCAAACAATTAAAGACTTATCAAAGAAAAAATGGGATTGGATGTCTGAAAAAAATACAGACTCTTTGAGTGTTTTGTTTGATGCTTCCTGTGAATTTGTGCATATGGGTGGAACATGGGGAAAGGAAAGAGAAGTCGAAATTATTAAAGGGGGTTTTATTTGGTATAAAAAGGCCGAAGTTTACAGCAAATCTGTTAAGTTTTATGGTAATACAGCTATCGTTTTGAGTGACATTGATTTAGTTGCTGTTGTGGGTGGAAAGGATGCTATTAATCCATTTATGGTAACCGAAGTTTATGTAAATGAGGGGGGCGCTTGGAAGCTTGCACAGCTTACTTTCTCACATTTGTCCAGATCATTGAAATTGTCAAATTAAATGTTGCTCCTATTTATCCAGTAGTTCAATAAAGTTGAATTTATACCCAACTAAATGGACTAATTTTATCGAAAATCGAAATAGCTTCATACAAATATAAAAAACCGCTATATGTCTAAATTTAATGTAAAAGTAAACGGTAAAAATCACGAAGTGGATGTTGATCCTTCTACCCCGGTATTGTGGGTATTACGTGATCATTTAAACCTGATTGGCACAAAATATGGATGTGGAGTGGGTTCATGCGGTGCATGTACGATTCATTTAAATGGTCGTGCTTTAAAATCATGTCAACTACCCGTTTCTGCAGTGGGTGCACAACCCATCACTACCATTGAAGGTATTGTAGCAGAAGCAGGTGAGATGCATCCTGTGCAGAAAGCATGGTTAGAATTAGATGTAGCCCAATGTGGATATTGCCAAACCGGACAAATTATGGCAGCAGTTGCTTTATTAAAAACAAAGCCTAACCCAACTGAGGAAGAAATAGAATCTGCGATGACTGGAAATATTTGTCGTTGTGGCACTTATGTAAGAATTAAAGCAGCCATTCAACATGCAGCAAAATCATCAACCAAATAAAATTGTAAAAATGGAAAAGTCAATAAATCATCAAAGCAGACGTTCATTCCTGAAAGTTACATCTTTAACTGGTGGTGGAATGATGATTGGATTTAGCTGGTTAGCAAATTTAGTACCTAATGAAGCATTTGCTACAGCAGCAAATGCAAATGATTGGGTAGAGCTTACCGGATTTATTAAAATTACACCCGACAATCAAGTAAAAATATTTAATCCTAACCCAGAGTTTGGAACCAACGTTATGACTTCTTTACCTATGATGGTAAATGAAGAGTTACAAGCAGATTGGTCTAAAGTAATAGTGGAAATGGGAGATTATGATACCCCAAGATTTAAGAGTCAGTTTACAGGAGGAAGCAGGGGTATGGCGCAAGGATGGAAGCCATTGAGAACAGCTGGTGCTACTGCACGAATGATGTTAATGCAAGCGGCAGCAAATGAATGGAATGTTCCCGTAACAGATTTAACAGTAGAAAATGGAGTTGTATATCATAAAGCATCAAATCGATCTGCTAATTTCGGGGCACTTGCCACAGCAGCAGCAAAATTGCCCAAGCCCGAAAAAGTAGTATTAAAAAAGAATTCAGCGTTTTCTTTAATAGGTACTCCGCAAAAAAATAAAGTAGGTAAGGAAATTGTTTCCGGACAGTCTTTATTTACATTAGATTATAAGTACGAAGGAATGTTAATTGCTATGGCAATACATCCACCTGCATTTGGCATGACTTTACGATCTTTTGATGCTTCAGAAGCTTTGAAAATGCCGGGAATTAAAAGTGTTTTTGACATTCAGGTTTATAAAGATGGTTACAAGCGAGCCGGATTTGATACCAGAGCATTCAATAAATTAGTAGTAGTTGTGGGTAACTCTACTTGGGAAGTTATGAACGCGAGAAAGAAAGTGAATGTTCAATGGGTTCCAACTGAAACCACTAAAGAAATTGTTTCAGGTTGGGGTGGTCCGAAAGAAGAAGTCGTTCCTGGAGGTTTAGAAAGCACAGACGAGCATATGAAACAAATGTATGCTATGCAGCAAAAACCAGCGAGGTTATTGAGAAAAGATGGAGACCCCGAAACTGCATTTGCAAAAGCAGCCAAAGTGATTGAGCGAACGTATGCTGCTCCATTTTTATCCCATAATCCAATGGAACCCATCAGCTGTTTTGCACATATCACTGATGAGAAGGCTTATTTTGTTGCGCCTATTCAGATTCCTGAAATGATGAAGCAAAATATTGTTAGCAACTTGGATATTCCTGCCGATAAAATCGAAATGAAATTAACCAGAATGGGGGGTGGTTTTGGAAGAAGGGCTTATGGTCATTACATTATTGAAGCAGGGTTGATATCACAAAAAATGAAAGCTCCTATTAAATTAATTTATACAAGAGAAGATGATATGACCAATGGTATTTATCGTCCAACTTATATGGTTACCTATAAAGCAGCTTTAGATGTCAATAATAATGTAACGGCTATTTCAATTAAGGGGGGCGGTATACCTGAAGGATCTGTTCACGAAAATCGTTTCCCTGCAGGAGCCTTTGAAAATTATATCGCAGAGGGATGGGAGATTCCCTCTAATATTACCATAGGAGCATTTAGAGCGCCCGGTTCAAACTTTATTGCATCCGCTGAGCAAAGCTTCCTGGATGAATTAGCAGAAGCCATAGGGAAAGATCCTTTAGATTATCGTATTGAATTATTAAAAAAGGCTAAAGCCAATCCGGTTGGCAAAAGAAATGATTATGATGCCGATAGATATATTGCGGTATTGGAATTAGTAAAAGAAAAATCGAATTGGGCTGCAAGACCTAAAAATGCACGGAGAGGTGTAGCTGCTTATTTCTGTCATAGTTCATATGCTGCTCATGTGGTTGATGTAACCATGAAAGATGGTCAACCAGTGATAGATAGAGTAGTGTCTGCAATTGACTGTGGCGTAATCGTAAATCCGGAAGGTGCTAAAAATATGGTAGAAGGTGCTGTGGTAGATGGTATTGGTAACGCTTTATATGGAGGAATGCGAATTGAAAAAGGTGTTCCGATACAAAAGAATTTAAATCAATACAGAATTATCAGGCATAAAGAAGCACCCAAAAAAATAGAAGTGCATTTTGTACAAAATAATTTTGATCCAACGGGTTTAGGTGAACCCCCATTTCCGCCGGTGTTTGGTGCTTTAGCGAATGCATTGTATAAAGCAACCGGTAAGCGTTTATACAGCCAACCTTACTTAAATGAATTAAATAAAAGCTAACAAATTAAATTTTTCAAGCATTAGAAAAGATTGCTTAGGCAGTCTTTTTTAATTAATATTCAAATCAATAAAAGATGAAAAAAACAATATTTTTTATTTCACTAGTACTATTTGCGCTGGCAAGTGAATCTTTTAAACAAACCAACCCCGCTAGTTTGGCAAGTGGGAAAAATGTATACGATTCCTATTGTATATCATGTCATATGGAAAATGGCGCTGGGGTTACCGGGGCATTTCCTTCATTAGTTAAAACGGGTAATTTGACAGATAAAAATCGATTGGTAAAAATTATTTTGCAGGGAATGCGCGGCACTATCAATGTGAACGGCGTAAAATATAATGGTGAAATGGCTGGCATTAGTTTAACCGATAAAGAAACAGCGGATGTGATCAATTATATTCGTAATTCATGGGGAAATAAAGCACCCATGGTAACTGTTGCAGAGGTAGCCGCAGCAAAAAAGGCAGTAGTGAAAGGTTATCAGCCGTATTAAACAATTGTTGAATGAAAGAATTGGTTGAAATAATTCGTGCCTATGACCAAGCCAAGAAAAATGCAATGCCAGCGGTATTGGCAACAGTTGTTCATGTAGATGGTTCTGCTTACAGACGACCTGGCGCAAGAATGTTGGTTTTAGAAAATGGATTGATGATTGGCGCGATTAGTGGAGGTTGTTTGGAAGGTGACGCACTTACAAAAGCATTATTAACTTTCACAGATCGAACTACCAGATTAATTACCTATGATACTGGTAATGAAGATGACGCCAGCGTGGGAATACAATTAGGTTGTGAAGGTATTATTCAAGTTTTATTTGAATATATAGATCATGCTAAACAAAATAATCCGATTGAACTTTTAAGAAAGGCTTGTAATAATAGACAAAAAGCAGTATTGGTAACTTTGTTTGATTTGCAAAACAAGAGAAATCCTCAAATGGGAACTACTTGTTTGCTAGATGAGCAAGGAAATTTTGAATCTTATGCTCAAGCAGCACTTAACAAAAGTATTTTAGTTGATGCACAAAAAGTGTTATCGAATGCAAATGCACAGTTTAGTATCTATTCTTTAGGTGATGGGCTAATACATGTTTTTTTAGATTATATACAACCACCCATCTCGATTGTAATTGTAGGAGCAGGTAATGATGCAATTCCATTATCACAAATGGCCGACCTCTTAGGCTGGGAAGTACAGATAGTAGATGGAAGAAATACACATGCTAAACCGGAGAGATTTATAAGTGCTTGTCGGGTTTTGGTAAGTAAGCCAGCAAAAGTTTTGGAACAAATCCAAATAGATGACCGTACTTGTTTCGTTTTGATGACGCATAATTATCAATACGATTTACAAATGCTCAAAGCTTTGTTGCCTTTGGGGCTATCCTATATTGGTTTGCTGGGACCTAAAAAGAAACTGGATAAAATACTGAACGACTTATCCGAACAGGGGTTCGTTCCTACTGCAGATCAATTGGCGCATGTTTATGGGCCAACTGGTTTAGATATTGGTGCAGAAACGGCTGAAGAAATTGCCGGTAGTATTATTGCAGAGATACTAGCTGTGTTTAATAAAAAAGAAGGAACTAAACTAAAGTATAAAACAACACAGATTCATCAATAATGAATACGGCGCAACCATATACGATTGACAATTGTGCTGTAATTATTATTGCTGCAGGCGAAAGTAGCCGTTTAGGAACTCCCAAGCAATTATTATTAATAGAAGGGGATACCCTGTTGAATCGGCTGATAAAAATGGTACAAAGCGCTGTAGATTTTCCTATTTATTTAGTGCTAGGAGCTTATTCTGAAAAAATCAAAGTCCAATTACCTAATGTAGATTTAACAATTATCGAAAATAAAGATTGGCAACAAGGAATGGGCAGTTCCATTCGTGCTGGAGTGCAAGCAATCGTAGATAGTGCGATTAAATACGATGGCGTTTTGATATTGGTATGCGATCAACCATTTATATCAGCATCATCTATACAAAATTTGATAGCGCTTCAAGCGGAAAAGAAAACGGCGATTGCTGCTTCTTTTTATGCAGATGTTGCCGGAACTCCTGCATTATTCCACGAATCTGTTTTCCCCGATTTATTGGCATTACAAGGTGATCAAGGGGCTAAACGATTGATACAGGAAGGAAAGTACAATCTAGCTAAATTACTGTTTGAAAAGGGCGCACTAGATATTGATACACAAGAAGATTATCAACAATTACTGAAGGAGGTGAGCAAACGATGATAATAGATAATTTTAATAGAGTTCATGATTATTTAAGAATTTCCTTAACGGATAACTGCAATTTAAGATGCTTCTACTGTATGCCAGAAGAAGATTATCAATTTACACCTTCCAATCAATTAATGCAGGCGGATGAAATTGAAGCAATTGCTAGCATCTTTGTAAGAGAAGGTGTAAAAAAAATCAGGTTGACCGGTGGTGAGCCTTTGGTGAGAAAAGATTTTTCAGATATATTAAATAGATTGTCTACCCTGGGAGTTCAATTAACCATGACTACCAATGCAACAAGATTACATGAGTTTGTTCATGAAATTAAAAAGGCAGGCATTCAATCCATAAATATTAGTCTGGATACTTTACAAAAAGATAGATTTATTTTAATGACCAAGCGAGATCAGCATGAACAAGTGATGCAAAATATTCAACTGATGTTAGATAATGGCATTAGTGTAAAAGTAAATGTGGTAGCAATGAAGGGAATTAACGATGGAGAGATCAATGATTTTGTTAGATGGACAAAATATGCACCTGTTCACATTAGGTTTATAGAATTCATGCCTTTTGAGGGGAATCAATGGAACAGAGATAAAGTAATCACGCTGCAGGAGATATTACAAGAGGTTGCTACTGAGTTTAAATATTATCTATTAGATAGAATTACGCATGAAACTGCAAAAAATTATCAAGTAGAGGGGCATCAGGGTACTTTTGCAGTAATTAGTACAATGAGTGCTCCTTTTTGCGGAGATTGTAATCGTATGCGATTAACAGCTGATGGGAAAATGAAGAATTGTTTATTTTCAACCTCAGAGACGGATCTTTTAACAGCTTTAAGAAGTGGTGAAGATATTGCTCCCTTAATTCATCAAAATATTGTCACTAAGCAAGCAGCTTTGGGAGGTCAATTCACTACAGAATTAGAAAAAATCGAAGCAAACGCCTTGCATAATAGGAGTATGATTAGCATAGGTGGTTGATTTTAACAAGTATTATATGATTAGTGTATTTGAAGCAAAAGCCATTATCAAAAAGCAAATTTCATCTCTAGGTTTAATTCAATTGAATTTAGATGATGCTATTGGTTATGTTGTAGCTGAGGATATAATTTCTCCCATCGATGTACCTTCTTTTGTTCAATCTTCTATGGATGGATATGCTTTTGCTTTTGATGATTTACGAGATACTCAATCTTTAACAATTGCTTATACCGTTCAGGCTGGCGATGCGAACTTATATAAGCTATCATCAAAACAGGCAGTGAGAATTTTTACAGGTGCTCCATTACCCGAAGGTGCAGACACAGTTTTGATGCAAGAAAAGGCAAAAGTACAAGGAGATCAATTACATGTGTTAGATGATGCATTACAAAGTGGAGCCCATGCGCGTAGCATAGGGGCAGATATACAAAAAGGGGCAATTGCAGTGAAAAGGGGTACTTTATTAACTCCTGGTGCAATTGGTTTTCTGGCAAGTCTGGGAATTGCGCAAGTATGGGTCACACAAAAGCCTACAGTCAATATAATTGTAACCGGTAATGAATTACAAGATATTAACAAGCCACTAACTCCTGGTAAAATTTACGAATCCAACTCTCATACTTTACAAGCCGGATTAAAAGCATTCGGCATCAATGATCTTACCATTCAAAAGGTAGCAGATGAATTAGATGCTGTAACTTCCTGCCTTAAAGATTCGCTGGCTCATTATGATCTGACTATTGTTACCGGAGGTATTAGTGTGGGAGATTTCGATTTTGTTTTAGCAGCTTGTGAGCAAAATGCGGTAGAGCAGCTTTTTCATAAAGTAAAGCAAAAGCCTGGCAAGCCATTGTATATTGGTAAAAAGGGAGAAAAGGTTGTTTGTGCCTTGCCAGGTAATCCTGCCTCAGTTTTATCCTGTTTTTATAATTATGTAAGCATTGTGTTAGATCAGTTGTCTAATTCCCAAACAGAAATGAAAATGGTTCAAGCTACCTTGACTAATGCGTATAAAAAACCTTTGGGATTCACTCATTTTTTGAAAGGTCGGTTTAATTATGTGACTAATGAAGTAGTTATATTGGAGGGGCAAGAATCCTTCATGATGAATCCATTTGTATTTGCCAATTGTTTTGTGGAAATACCCGAATCACTAACTGAAGTTAATCCCAATCAATTGGTGAATATCCATTTATTTAAACTTTCATAATTTATAAATGAATATAAGCTTTTTTATTTTATTATTCATTGTTGCATTGTTATATGCCTCTGTAGGGCATGGTGGTGCGAGTGGGTATTTGGCACTAATGGCAATCTATGGTTTTGCTCCTGATGTTATGAAGCCTTCTGCCTTATTTCTGAATTTATTTGTATCGCTCACTTCGTTTATTATGTTTTATAGGGGAGGTCATTTTAAATGGAAACTATTTTTACCCTTTGCGCTGGCATCTATACCATTTTCATTTTTAGGTGGCACCATTAGTTTGGATGCCGTTGTTTATAAGAAAATATTAGGGGGTTTATTATTATTTCCAGTAATACGGTTTTTCTTTTATCCTAACACACCGCAGGAAAATCTTAGATCCAGTAATTTCATTTTCTCAGTTTTAATAGGGGCAATTATCGGGTTTTTATCAGGATTAATTGGTATTGGAGGGGGGATTATCTTATCTCCGGTATTGTTATTGTTAAACTGGACCAATCAAAAACAGACTGCAGCCATTAGTGCTTTGTTTATTTTTGTGAATTCTATTGCTGGTTTAATTGGACAGATTTCTAAGGGAATTCAAATCAATTCATCAGTATATAGCTATGTGGCAATTGCATTTGTAGGTGGATTAATGGGTGCCTGGTTGGGTTCTTTGAAATTCAACCAAAATATCTTGAAATTTACTTTGGCAATTGTTTTATTGATGGCTTCTGTTAAACTAATTTTAACTTAATTACGCGTTATGGAAATAGAAGTACAATTTTTTGGACAATTAATCGACAAAACAGGAAAATCATCTATACAATTAAATCATACTGACAATTTGGTTCAATTGAAAACTATATTGTTTGCCGAATTTCCTTCGTTACAAGATTCAAAATTTGTTATTGCTGTCAATAATAAAATGGCTACCTACGAAACGCTTATTCCTGAACATGCCAAAATTGCTTTAATGCCCCCTTTTTCTGGAGGATAAGTATGGAAAAATCTAAAGAATACATATTGCGATACCAACGACAAATCATTTTAAATGGGTTTGGGATAGTAGCGCAGGAAAAGCTGGCGAATGCCAAAATATTAGTAATTGGTGCCGGAGGATTAGGTTGTCCTGTATTGCAATACCTGGCTGCGGTTGGAGTAGGTGAGATTGGCATAGTAGATAATGATCAGGTTGCGCTTTCGAATTTAAATCGACAAATTCTATTTGATCAGGAAGATATTGGAAAAGATAAGGCCATCATCGCAGCCGAGAAATTAGCCAAACAAAATAATCTTGTTAAGATAATAGCCTTTCAACAAAATTGCAATCAGCATTTTGCATTGGAGCAATTCCCTTATTATGATATCATTATTGATGCAACCGATAATTTTGCAACCAGGTATTTAATCAACGATGCTTGTGTTTTATTGAAAAAGCCATTGGTATTTGGAGCCATTTCACAATTTGAAGGCCAGGTAGCTGTTTTTAATGTATTGAAAGATGGAGTATCACTCAATTACAGGGATTTATTTCCGGTACCTCCTAAAGGCGATGAAGTGTTAAGTTGTGCAGACGGGGGAGTGCTTGGTGTGTTACCCGGTATGATCGGATTGATGCAAGCAATGGAAGCGATTAAGATAATTACAGGGATTGGAAAAGTATTAGCAAATGAATTGTTAACTTACAATCCCCTAACATATGAAAATTATTCTATAAAAATGGTAAAACATCCAGAAAGTGAAAAACATTTACCATCTACATTGGAGGCTTTTACCAATTTAAATTATCAATGGTTATGCAGTTAAAGAATATTTTTATGGATGGGGCTATACCACCCGGCTTTATTGCTGATAGCATTGCCAAGCATGCTGCAAAAACAGGTATTGGTGGGCATAACATTTTTTTAGGTCAGGTGAGGGCAGATGAGATTAATGGTAAAATAGTAACAGCAATTGAGTACACCAGTAATATAGAGATGGCTTTGGAGATAATGCACCAAATACGGGAATCTATTTTTGCTAAATATCCCATTACCTGTATGCATGTACATCATAGTTTGGGGAAAGTGAGTACCGGGGAAATATGTTTATTTGTATTCACTTCTGCAAAGCATCGAAAAGTTGCGATAGATGCATGTACGGAATGTGTAGAAAGAATAAAAGCTGAATTACCTATATGGGGAAAGGAATTGTTTGAAGGGGAAGGGTATCAATGGAAAGTAAATAGTTAATATTTAAATTATTCTATGGTAAATATTACACATAAGTCTACTACATTAAGAATCGCAATCGCAACCGGGATTGTTAAAGTGTCTCATCAAAATACAATTGATGCGATACAAAATAAATTAGTACCCAAGGGAGATGTATTTGAGTTCAGCAGGGCTGCTGGTTTATTGGCGTGTAAAAAAACTTATGAAGTAGTTCCCGATTGCCATCCACTACCCATAGAGTTTACTTCTATCAAGCATGAAATTAACGGATTAGAAATTAAAATTACTGTAGAAGTTCATACTGTTTACAAAACAGGGGTGGAAGTAGAAGCAATACATGGCGTAATGGTTACGGTT
>Ga0209668_10001342_pt1 | contig 10489 bp, 8 predicted proteins | sample FrelakmetPLP11PL_FD_187150 | JGI IMG/M metagenome (GOLD analysis project Ga0209668, IMG submission 187150) | Freshwater lake sediment microbial communities from the University of Notre Dame, USA, for methane emissions studies - PLP11 PL (SPAdes)... | ecosystem: Environmental > Aquatic >... | reverse complement strand
GCGTCATGCCGGCGCGCCGCCGAGGGCGTCGACACCGTCATCCACCTCGTGGGCATCATCCGCGAGACCGGCGGCGCCACGTTCGAGAGCGTGCATGTCGGCGGGACGGTCGCCCTGGTGCAGGCCGCCCGCCACGCCGGAGTGCGGCGATTCCTGTATGTGAGCGCGATCGGCGCCCGCGACGATGCGCCGACCGCGTACTGGCGCACCAAGGCCGAGGCCGAGCGGATCGTCGCCAGCAGCGGGCTCACCTGGCTGGTGCTGCGCCCGTCGCTGGTGCTGGCGAAGGACGGCGAGTTCTACGGCACCCTGAAACAGCTCACCGCGGTGCCGATCGTGCCCGTGCTGGGTCCGGGGACGACGCGCATCCAGGCGGTGCACGCCGAGGACCTGGCCGAGGTCGAGGCCCGCGCGCTCGATCATCCCGCGTCGTGGAATCGCATCGTCGATGTCGTCGGGCCCGAGGCGATCCCATTCAAGACGCTGCTCGCGCGCACGGCGAAGGGCCTGCGGCGCCCGGTGATCTTCATCCACGTGCCGATCGCGCTGGCGCGTCCGTTCATCCACCTCGCCGCGGCGCTGTTGCCCGCGCCGCCGATCACGCCCGGCCAGCTGGCGATGCTGGCCGAGGACTCGGTGGGGGACGCCGGCGACGTCGAGCGGCTGTTCGGCGTGCGCGTGCGCCGGATCGACGACGTGCTCGGCGACCGCCCGACGGGGGCGGCATGAAGCCCGGCAAGCCCGCGAGCCCTGCGGCCGCGCATCGCGCCGAACCCGCCGGGCCGCCGCTACGAGCGGTCGTGATCACGGCCAGCGACACGCGCGCCGCCGCCGACGACCCCGGCGGTGACCTTGTCGCGCGCATGCTCGCCGCGGCCGGCATCGACGTCGTCGACCGCACCTGGGTGCACGACGAGCGCGCCGCGCTCGAGGCGGCGCTGCGCGGCGCGCTCGCCGTGCGCCGGGCGGACCTCGTCGTCGTCACGGGCGGCACCGGCGCCTCGCCGCGCGACGTCTCGCCGGAAGCCGTGCGCACCGTGGGCGACCGCGAGCTCCCGGGCTTCGGCGAGCTGTTCCGCATGCTCTCGCATGCCGAGATCGGTCCGGCCGCGCAGCTGTCGCGGGCGACCTGCGTCCTGTCGGGGCGAAGCGTGATCTACGCGCTCCCCGGCTCACCGGCGGCCTGCGCCCTGGCGCTGGATCGACTCATCGTTCCCGAAGTCCGTCACCTGCTCGGGCAGCTCCGGCGCCCGGCGCAACTCCCGTCACCGAGGAAGCCATGATCAAGTCCGACAAGTGGATCGAGCGCATGTGCCGCGAGAAGAAGATGATCGAGCCCTACGAGACGGCGCAGGTGCGCCAGGGCGTGATCTCGTATGGCATTTCGTCGTACGGCTACGACATCCGGATCGCCGACGAGTTCAAGATCTTCTCCAACCTGACCGGCGCGGTGGTCGACCCGAAGAACTTCGACGCCAGCATGCTGTTCGACTTCAAGGGGCCGTCCTGCCTCATCCCGCCGAACTCGTTCGCGCTGGGGCGCACCGTCGAGTACTTCCGCATCCCGCGCAACGTGCTCACCATCTGCGTCGGCAAGTCGTCGTACGCGCGCTGCGGGATCATCACCAACGTGACGCCGTTCGAGCCGGAGTGGGAGGGCTACGCCACGCTCGAGATCTCGAACACGACCACGTTGCCGGCGCGCATCTACGCCAACGAGGGCATCGCGCAGCTCGTGTTCTTCGAGGCCGACGAGGAGTGCGCCGTCTCGTACGCCGACAAGAAGGGCAAGTACCAGGCCCAGGTCGGCGTGACGCTGCCGCGGCTCTAGGCCGCGCCTAGCGAGGCTCCGGCGGCACCCCGGCGCCGAGCCCGAGCTGCACGAGCAGCTTCGCCGCCAGGCGCGGCCAGTCGTGGCGCTCGATCTCGGCGCGACCCGCCGTCGCCAGGCGCGCCCGCAGCGCGTCATCGCCGAGCGCCCGCTCCAGGGCGCGGGCGAGGAACCATGGGTGGCGGATGCGCACCACGAGCGCGGTCTCGCCGTGGCGCGCGAAGTCGCCCGTGCCGCTCGGCGTGCACACCACGCATGCCCCCGAGGCCATCGCCTCGGCCGCCGTGTTGCACCAGCCGGCGCGTTTCTCGGCCGCGACGAAGACGTGGGTCTCGGCATACAGCTGCGCCAGCGCGTCGGCCGTCGGGTTGAGGACGAAGCGCGCGTGCACGCCGGGGACAAAGCCATCGCGCGGGTCCTGCTCGTTGCCCGGGCCGACGTGATCGAACAGCACCAACTCGAGGTCGGGGAAGCGCCGGGAGGCCAGGCGCGCCGCGCGCACGACGAGGTCCGTGCCCTTGCGCGGACGCGAGCGGCGGCCGTAGGCGGTGACGATGCGCTTCGCGGGGTCACGCCGGCCGCGATCGGGGCGGAAGAACGCGCCATCGACCGCGCCCGCGCCGTCGATCACCGGGCGTCGCGCGCGCGCCGCGAGGCGCCGGGCGAGCGCGGTCGAGACGGCGGCGAGCCGGATCGAGCGATCGCGGATCGCCAGCGCCTCCCCCGGCTCGTTCTCGGCGGCGCAGTACCAGATCCGCTGCGTCGCGGTCATGGCGTGGAGTTGCGGCAGGAGCGTCGGCTGGGGGGTGAAGACCGCGTCGTGTCGCCCTGCGGCGAGGGCCGAGAAGGGCCGCACCTGCCCCGGGAAGGGCAGCCAGTCCGCAGGCGCGCCGTCGGGGGTGTAGAGCACGACCTCGTGCCCCCACGCGTGCCAGATGCGCCCCAGGGTCAGGTAGCGCCGGATGCCCCCGAAGACCCGCAAGTGGGGGAGAACGGCTGCGATCGAGTAGTGTTCCATATTAGAACGTAAGTTCCATCTTGAAACTCCACTGTGTTGTATTATGGAACATACGATTTCAACAGACCCTATGAGCGCAACTGACCAACCGTCCAAGTCATTGTGCCACAATGCATTCTGGTCATTGAATCCGGCGGTGCATCGCTGGCACGGCGATTGCCATCCTAAGGGGCGTGAAGTCCAGACGAGCGGTGCTCCCGCTCCCTCAACCCCTCAAGGAGGAAGTTCATCATGACGATCCTGCGCTCGCGCCCGTCCCGCAACCTGATCGACGTCCACGACGAGGTCAACCGTCTGTTCGACGGGCTGATCGGCCCCGCGGCTCGCCCGGTCGATGCGGTGCAGCCCATGGCCGCCGACGTCCACGAGACCGCGGCCGGGTTCACCCTGCAGTTCGACCTCCCGGGGATCAAGCCCGAGGACGTGACGGTGCGCATCCATGATGGCGTCCTCACGGTCAGCGGCGAACGCTCGTTCAGCGCGCCGGCCGGTGACGGTGTCCGCACGCACCGTCGCGAGCGGGTGCACGGTTCGTTCACCCGCTCGTTCACCCTGCGCACCCCGGTCGACACTGCCGGGATCAAGGCGACTTCGCAGGACGGCGTACTGACGCTGTTCGTGCCGCGCGCCGAAGAGGCGAAGCCGCGCGAGATCAGGATCGACGTCGTGAAGTAAGGCGCTCCGGCGCCCGCACATCGACCGGCCGCTCGGGAGGGGGCACGAGGCCCCCGCCCGCCGCGGTCCGGCAATCGGCAGTCCAGGAAAGGGACAAGTCATGGGCAAGGTCATCGGCATCGATCTGGGCACGACCAACTCGTGCGTCGCGGTGATGGACGGCGGCGAGCCGAAGGTCATCGCCAACGCGGAGGGCTTCCGCACGACGCCCTCGGTCGTCGCGTTCGCGAAGAACGGCGAGCGGCTGGTCGGCCTGGTGGCCAAGCGCCAGGCGGTGACCAATCCGAAGAACACCGTCTACTCGATCAAGCGCTTCATGGGCCGCCGGTTCGACGAGGTCGACACCGAGCGCAAGGCCGTGCCCTACGCGGTCAAGCCCGGCACGAACGACCTGCTCGTCGTCGAGGCCGACGGCAAGGAGTACTCGCCGCCCGAGATCTCGGCGCTCATCCTGCAGAAGATGAAGCAGACGGCCGAGGACTACCTCGGCGAGCGCGTCACCGAGGCCGTGATCACGGTCCCGGCCTACTTCAACGACGCCCAGCGCCAGGCGACGAAGGACGCGGGCCGCATCGCCGGCCTCGACGTCAAGCGCATCGTCAACGAGCCGACCGCGGCCGCGCTGGCCTACGGCCTCGACAAGAAGAGCAACGAGAAGATCGCCGTCTACGACCTGGGCGGCGGCACGTTCGACATCTCGATCCTCGAGATCGGCGACGGCGTCTTCGAGGTCAAGTCGACCAATGGCGACACGCACCTGGGCGGCGACGATTTCGACCAGCGCCTGATCGACTGGCTGGCCGAGGAGTTCCGCAAGAACGAGGGCATCGACCTGCGCAAGGACCCGATGGCGCTGCAGCGGCTCAAGGAGGCGGCGGAGAAGGCGAAGTGCGAGCTGTCGACCACGGCGCAGACCGAGGTCAACCTGCCGTTCATCACCGCCGACGCGTCGGGGCCGAAGCACATGAACATCGCAGTGACGCGCGCGAAGTTCGAGCAGCTCGTCGACGACCTGGTCGAGCGCACGGTCGGGCCCTGCACGCAGGCGCTCGCCGACGCCGGCCTCAAGCCGGCCGACATCGACGAGGTCGTGCTCGTCGGCGGCTCGACGCGCATGCCCAAGGTGCAGGAGCGCGTGAAGGCCCTGTTCGGCAAGGAGCCGCACAAGGGCGTCAACCCGGACGAGGTCGTCGCCATCGGCGCCGCGATCCAGGGCGGCGTGCTCGCGGGTGACGTCAAGGACGTGGTCCTGCTCGACGTGACGCCGCTGTCGCTCGGCGTCGAGACGCTGGGCGGCGTGACGACGAAGCTGATCGAGCGCAACACGACGATCCCGACCAAGAAGAGTGAGACGTTCTCGACGCCGACGGACAACCAGACGTCGGTCGAGATCCACATCCTGCAGGGCGAGCGCGACCTGGCACGGGACAACCGCTCGCTCGGCCGCTTCCACCTCGACGGCATCCCGCCGGCGCCGCGGGGCATCCCGCAGGTCGAGGTGACGTTCGACATCGACGCCAACGGCATCCTGCACGTCGCCGCGAAGGACAAGGCCAGCGGGAAGGAGCAGTCGATCCGCATCGAGGCCTCCAGCGGGCTCAAGGAGGACGAGATCAAGCGCATGGTCAAGGAGGCCGAGGCGAACGCGTCCGAGGACAAGAAGCGCCGCGAGGAGATCGAGGCGCGCAACCGCGCGGACCAGCGTGTCTACGAGACCGAGAAGGGCCTCAAGGAGCACGGCGACAAGATTCCGGCCGAGCTCAAGGGCAAGGTCGAGGCGGCCGTGGGACGCGTGAAGGAGGCACTGACCAAGGACGACGCGGTCGAGCTCAAGTCGGCGACGGACGATCTCGAGACCCTGTGGAACCAGGCGACCCAGGCCATGTACGAGGCCGCGGCCGCCGCCCCGGGCGGCGACGCCACGGGTGCAGGGGATGAGACTCCGCCGGCGGGCGACGGCAAGGGCAAGGGCAAGAAGCCCGACGATGGCGCCGTCGACGCGGACTTCGAGGTCGTGAACTGACCTTCGATCCGGCCATGCTGCTTTACGTTGCCGGCGCCGCCTACGCTCTCGCGCAGGCGGCGCTCGGCGCTTACGGCGTGCACCGCTATGCCCTGCTCGGCCTGTACGTCCGGGCGCGCGTCCGGAGCGCGGCGTCCCCGGGGTCGCCGGCGCTGCCGACGGCGGGGGCCGCGGTCCCGCTGCCGGTCGTCACGGTGCAGCTGCCCGTGCACGACGAGCGCTTCGTCGTCGCCCGCCTGATCGACGCGGCCTGCGCGCTCGATTACCCGCGCGATCGCCTCGAGATCCAGGTGCTCGACGATTCCACCGACGAGACGACTGCGCTCGCCGCGGCGCGTGTGGCCCACCATCGTGCGTGCGGCATCGACATCGTGCTGCTGCACCGCGGCGGCCGCGACGGGTACAAGGCCGGGGCGCTGGCCGCGGGCCTGGCCGTCGCCCGCGGCACGCTGCTGGCGGTGTTCGACGCCGACTTCGTGCCGCCGCGGGACTTCCTCGCCCGCGTCGTAGGCGAGTTCGCCGACCCGGACGTCGGCATGGTCCAGGCGCGGTGGGGGCACCTCAATCGCGACTGGTCGGCGCTGACCGAGGCGCAGGCGCTGTTCCTCGACGGGCACTTCGCGATCGAGCACGCGGCGCGCGCCGGCAACGGGCGGTTCTTCAACTTCAACGGCACGGCGGGCGTCTGGCGGCGATCGTGCATCGAGGATGCCGGCGGCTGGACACACGACACGCTGACCGAGGACCTCGATCTGTCCTATCGCGCGCAGATGAAGGGTTGGCGCTTCGTCTATCGCTCCGACGTGGTCGCCCCGGCCGAGCTGCCGGCGGACATCCGGGCGTTCAAGGCGCAGCAGCGGCGCTGGGCCATGGGCTCGATCCAGACCGCCCGCAAGATCCTGCCCACCCTGTTCCGCCAGGCGCGGCCGCTGTCGATCAAGCTCGAGGCCGCCGCCCACCTGACGAGCAACGCCGCCTACGTGCTGCTCATCGGCTCGATCCTGCTGCTCGGCCCGGTGCTCGTCCTGCCCGACACGATGCCGCAGGCAATCTCGTTCGCCCTGCTCATGCTGTCGTTCGTCACCGGGATGGTCGCGGTCGTCGTCTTCCTGCTGGCGGCGCGACGGGCGGTGGGCGGACGGATGCGCAGCGCGCTGGCGCGCCTGCCGCGCACGCTCCTGCTCGGCGTCGGCATGTCGCTGAACAATGCGGCCGCCGTGCTCGAGGCGTTTCGCCCCGCGGGCGGGGGATGGGAGCGGACGCCGAAGGACGGCATCCGCTCGCGGCGCGATGCACGGCCGCGCGCGCGCTATCGCAGCGGTGGGGGCTCGGGCGCAGGGGAGGCGGCGCTCGCCGCGTACCTGGCGGCGCTCACTGTCCTGGCGGCCGATCGCGGGCGCTGGGGGGCGGTTCCGTTCCTCGTTTTCCTGACCCTGGGGTTCATCTATGTGGCGGGCTTGTCATGGCGCGGACGGTCGGCGCGGATTTGACACCCACCGGACAACGATCAGCCGTAAACGACGCATCCTAAGCGCGTTGGCTGCCTGTCCATGGAACCGGAAGGGTGGCCCGGGCGTATCAGACACAGGACGCGGCGACGCGTCCGACGATCGAAAGTCCCCTGCGTTTCACGTGCGAGGCTCCTTATGGAGCACGCCCCGTCCTTCGGTGTACGGGTCGACCCTCCACGGCTCCAGTGGGGGACTTTTTCTTTTCCCCGGCGGGGCCGCCGGGCTCTAGAGCCGGACGATCTTCGGGCTCTTCCTGCCCTTGAGCGCGTTGCGCGTGTCGACGACGGCACGCACGTGGGCGAGCAGGAGGTCGTAGTCGAACCCGGCGTGCGCCGTCGCCACCACCGCGCAGTCGTAGCGCGAGATCGTGGCCTTCGTCAGCTTGACCGCGCGGCGGACGCGTCCGGCGAAGTCGATCCGGGGCACGAACGGATCGGCGTAGTCCACCTTCGCGCCCATCTCCTCGAGCAGTTCGATGATGTCGAGCGACGGGCTCTCGCGCGTGTCGTCGATGTCCGCCTTGTAGGCGACCCCGAGGACCAGGATGCGCGAGCCCTTCACGGCGCGACTGTTCTTGTTCAGTGCCTCGACGACGCGGCGGACGACGTGCTCGGGCATGTGGCCGTTGACCTGTCCGGCCAGCTCGATGAACCGCGCCTCGAAGCCCGAGAGCTTCGCCTTCCACGACAGGTAGAACGGATCGATGGGAATGCAGTGCCCGCCCAGCCCCGGGCCCGGGTAGAACGGCATGAAGCCGAACGGCTTCGTCGCCGCCGCGTCGATCACTTCCCACACGTCGATGCCCAGGCGCTCGCACAGCAGCGCCGTCTCGTTGGCGAGGCCGATGTTGACGCTGCGGAACGTGTTCTCGAGCAGCTTCACCATCTCGGCCACGCGGGTTCCGGAGACCGGCACGACCGTCTCCAGCGTCTGGCGGTACAGCGCGCAGGCGACTTCGGTGCAGCGCGGGGTCACGCCGCCCACGACCTTGGGAATGTTGCGCGTCTGGAAGTTCGCGTTGCCGGGATCGACGCGCTCAGGTGAGAAGGCGAGGAAGAAGTCCTTGCCGACCCGGCCGCCACGGGCCGTGAGCAGGGGCAGGATCAGCTCGTCGGTCGTGCCCGGGTACGTCGTCGACTCGAGGATGACCAGCTGGCCCTTCTTGAGGTGACGCGCGACCTGCTCGGCGGCGGCGACGATGTACGAGACATCCGGATCCTTCGTCTTGTTGAGCGGCGTCGGGACGCAGATGTTGATCGTGTCGGCCTTGGCCAGAACGCGGAAGTCGGTCGTCGGGATGAAGCGCCCGGCCTTGACCATCGCGGCGACGTCCTTCGAGGGCACGTCTCCCACGTACGAGCGCCCGCGCTTGAGCGCGGCCACCTTTTTCTCGTCGACATCGATCCCGTGGACGGTGAAACCGGCCTTCGCGAATTCGATCGCGAGCGGCAGGCCGACGTAGCCGAGGCCGATGACGGCCGGACGGGCCGTGCGGCGAGCGAGGCGCTGTTCGATCAGCATGGGGGGCTCCCCGGAGGAGGCGGACGACGCGGGCCGGACGCGAGGCCGGCGGGCCATCAAAAAGACGTCCGCAGGGCTCCGGACGCCGACCCCGCGAATCTAGCACAGGCCGGGCGGCGGCACGAGTCGGGCCCGGGGGGAAATCCGTCCCGGAATCTCCTCCGGACGGTTGACACGGCTCCCTGCCCGGGCCTAGATTTTCCCCGCAGTTCAGAGCGAAGCGAAGCGAGGTTGCCTGTCCTTGCCGTGAACGCGACGCCCGTCACCAAATCCTTCATGCGAAGCGGACGTGCCGATGCATAGGGGTGACGTGGAGGGTCCGTGCACGACCGGGTGCGGGGAGCCTCCTTCCATTTTCGGGCCACCGCCGCTCCGCGCCCGGCGCTGCCCGCCGCCCCACCTCCGAGGTCCCCGTGCTTCCACCCATCGTTTCCGGCGTTCGTCACGCGGCGCGCATCGCGACCGCGGAAGGTCCTGCCTATGCGCTGTTCTCGGGTGACCGCCTGCTGCTGCTCGATGCCGCGCCGTGGGCCGGCGGCCGGCCGATCGGCGTCGAGCTTCCCGCCGCGGACGCGCAGTTCCTCGCGCCGTGCACGCCGACCAAGATCGTCTGCATCGGCGTCAACTACGCCGACCATGCGAAGGAGAGCGTGAGCCGGACGACCGTTCCCGACGAGCCTGTCCTGTTCCTCAAGCCGCCGTCCTCCGTCATCGGCCCGGGCGTACCCATCGCGCTGCCCCCGGGCATCGGGCGCGTGGACCACGAGGCCGAGCTGGCGCTGGTCATCGGCCGGCGGACCTATCGCGCCGACCGCGAGACCGCGCGCGCCGCGATCGCCGGCGTGACGGCGGTCAACGACGTGTCGGCCCGCGTCCTGCAGAAGAAGGACGGCCAGTTCACGCGCGCCAAGGGCTTCGACACGTTCTGCCCCATGGGACCGTGGATCGCGCTCGGGCTCGATCCTGCGGACCTCGCGGTGCGCGCCCGCGTCGGCGGGGAACTGCGCCAGGACGGGCGGAGCCGCAACCTGGTCTGCGGGCCGATCGACCTGGTCGTCTACATCTCGAACGTGATGACGCTCGAGCCCGGCGACGTGATCTCGACCGGCACGCCCGCGGGCGTGAGCCCGATCGGGGCCGGCGACCTGGTCACGATCGAGATCGAGGGCGTCGGCGCGCTCACGAACCCGGTCATCGACCGCGCGTGAGCGCGGGACTCCTCGTCCGCGCCGCGCGGGCCTGGACCGGCGATCCGGCGCGGCCCGAGGCGAGCGCGTGCTTCGCGCTCGACGGCCGCTTCGTCGCAGTGGGGGACGCCGCGGTCGCCGAGGCGGCCGCCCGCGAGGCAGCCGCGCGCGGCGCGGTCATCGAGACCGTCGACGCGGCGGGGCGGCGCCTCACGCCCGGCCTGATCGACGCCCACGTCCATGTCGGCCTCGCCGCCGAGCGGGCGCTCACGCTCGAGCTCGCTCGCGACGAGGCGCCGGAGATCGCGCTGGCGCGCATCGCGACCGCGCACTCGGCGCTGCCGCCGGGCGCCTGGCTCGTGGGTGGCGGGCAGTGCGATGCGGACTGGCGACCGATGGCCGATCGCGCCGCGCTCGACCGCGTGGTCGGTGATCGGCCCGCCTATCTTTCCACCTACGACGCGCACGGGGCGTGGGTCTCGTCGGCGGCGCTGGCGCAGGCCGGCGTGACGCGCGCGACCCCGGATCCGGCCGGCGGCCGCATCGGCCGCGACGCCGCCGGCGAGCCCGACGGTCGCCTCTACGAGAACGCGACGGCGCTCGTCCGCGGCATCATCCCGCCGCCGGATCGCGCGCGGCTGGCCGATGCCGCGCACGGCGTGCTCACGCGCGCCGCGGCGTGCGGCGTCACGTTCGTCCACGGCTTCGAGACCGGCGCAGGGT
>Ga0209668_10001341_pt1 | contig 10493 bp, 11 predicted proteins | sample FrelakmetPLP11PL_FD_187150 | JGI IMG/M metagenome (GOLD analysis project Ga0209668, IMG submission 187150) | Freshwater lake sediment microbial communities from the University of Notre Dame, USA, for methane emissions studies - PLP11 PL (SPAdes)... | ecosystem: Environmental > Aquatic >... | reverse complement strand
CAACCCCGATCCGTAAACACCATGTATGTTCGGTTGGTGAAGGGTGCCGTGTCAAGGTCAATGTCAATGTCGGGACATCAGGTGAACGGTGTGACGAAGCCCTTGAAATACGAAAAGCAGAAGCAGCGATAAAGAACGGTGCAGATACCCTGATGGACCTCTCTACCGGCGGGGACCTCCCGGAAATCAGGAAAAAAATTCTCGCTCTCGATATTCCGGTCGGAACCGTCCCGGTTTACGAAGCGGTCCGGAAAGCCGGCAATGTGGCCGATGTTGACTCAGATATGCTGTTTAACGTCATCCGCCAGCATTGCAAAGATGGTGTGGATTTTTTGACCCTTCATTGCGGTGTTAACATACAGGCACTCCAGGCGCTCCGGGAAGACCCCCGGCTTATGGGTGTTGTCAGCAGGGGTGGGGCATTTCATATTGCTATGATGGTACAGAGGGAAGAGGAGAACCCGTTGTTTGAGGAATACGATTACCTCCTTGACATCCTTGCGGAGTCGGACGTAGTCATCAGTCTCGGTGACGGGATGCGGCCGGGGTGTCTCCAGGACGCGGGACGGAGGGCAAAGACTGTTGAATACCTGACACTCGGAAGTCTTGCCCATCGTGCCCTTGACCGTGGTGTCCAGCGGATGGTCGAGGGCCCGGGCCATATCCCGATGAACCAGATCGGTTATAATGTAAAGATGATCAAGGAATTGACCGATCATGCCCCGCTCTACCTCCTCGGTCCGCTGGTTACCGATATCGGGGCGGGGTATGACCATGTTGTTGCTGCTATCGGGGGAGCAATCGCCTGTAAAAATGGTGCAGATTTCCTCTGCATGGTCACACCGGCCGAACACCTCGCCCTGCCGGACGTTGACGATATTATTGAAGGCACGCGGGTTGCCTGCCTTGCGGCGCATATAGGTGATATGGCAAGACGGAAAGATGGTTCTGTAATGCAGCGGGAATCGCAGATGGCGGATGCCCGACGGAGGCTGGACTGGGAAGGCCAGTTTGGCCTTGGTCTCTTTGGTGCCGTGGCAAGAAAAATCCATGAAAGGGATGGGGAACTTGAAACATGTTCGATGTGCGGGGACCTTTGTGCGATGAAGCTGGTGAAGGACCTCCTTGAAAAGGATCCGATTCCAAAAAAATAATAGCTCCGGTCCCAATGGTGTTAAAAGTAAGAGACGGACTCTGAAAATTTGAACAGGAAACAATAGTATCCCGCATATCCGGCAGATTAACGCATGGTTTGATTGGTTGTTACAAAGAAATTGAAGGTAAGAACCGAAACAGCTCTATCGCAACTTCAGGATCCGGATCGCCAGCCACGCCGCATTGTCACCGTTGTCGACACCCACGCAGGCTACAGGGACCCCTTTTGGCATCTGGGCGATCGAGAGCAGGGCATCCATGCCGTTCAGCGTCCCGCTCACCGGAACACCGATAACCGGCTTATCGGACCTGGATGCAATAACCCCTGGAAGTGCAGCAGAAAGACCGGCAATCGCGATGAAAATTTTCGCATTGCTGGTCTTGATATATGCATCAAGTTTATCAGGATCGCGGTGAGCGGAAATAATCTGGGCATCGTATGACACGTTATTCTCGTCAAGGACCCTCTTTACCTTGTCTGTAATCACTGCGTCCGATGCTGATCCGGAAATAATAGCTACGTCTGCCATGGGAAGCCATCCAAACTTATATTTTGTCTCTATTAATATACTATGGGCTGATTACGAATGGAAAAAGAACCACTCCTGATGCTGCCAGGTCCTGTTCCTATGCCGGAACGGGTCAGGTATGCGATGATGCGCCAGGCCATCAACCACCGGGGGGCAGAATTCGGGCAGGTCTATGCAGACTGTGCCCGTGTCCTTAAGTCCTGCTTCGGAACAAAAAACGATCTCTTTGTGATCAGTGGCTCCGGCACGGCGGCAATGGAGGCAGCCGTATCCAACTTTGGCAGGGACAAGGAAATTGCCTGCCTGGTAAACGGTAAATTCGGTGAACGCCTGTACAAAATCGCCGGCAGGTATGGGAAGACCACGGAAATCGGTTCGGCATGGGGTACCCCCCTCGACCTCGCAGCCCTTGAAGAGCGGCTCAAAGCAGGAGCCGAGGTCGTAACCCTCGTGCATAATGAAACATCGGCAGGGATACTTAACCCTGCTGAAGCGGTAGGGAAACTGGCGGGAAAATATGATGCGCTGTTCCTCATGGACGGGATAACATCGATTGGTGGCGACACGGTCGAATCTGATGCATGGGGTGTTGACGTCGCGCTTGTAGGGTCACAGAAATGTCTCGCAGCACCTGCAGGGTTATCCGCGATATCGGTCAGTGACCGTGCATGGGAACGGTACACAAAGAATCCCCCGTATTATCTCGACCTTGCGGCATACCGGAAAAGTGCAGGTTCAACACCGATGGAGACCCCTTACACACCAGCGGTTCCTCTCTTTCTCGCACTCCGGGAAGCATGCCTGATAATCGAGGAGGAAGGGCTTAATAACCGGGTACTGCGACACAAGAGGCTGTCAAAGGCGGTCCGGTCAGCTGTTGAGGCATGGGGCCTGGCAATGTTCCCAAAGGTTGACAACCTGCATGCGTATTCCAACACGGTGACCGCGATTGCCATTCCGGAATCTGTAAAAGACAGTGATCTTCGTGGAACAGTGAAGAAAATGGGGATCGAGATGGCCGGGGGGCAGGACCACCTGAAAGGGAAAATATTCAGGATTGGTAACATGGGTTCGGTAGGGGCCCCGGAAATCCTTGCTACCCTTGCTGCAACAGAATATGCACTCAGGAAGCAGGGTTTCAAGATAGAAGGCAACGGTCTGCAGGCCGCCTGCGAGGTGCTCGGATGAAGGTCGGTGTCGCCGATACCACCTTTTCACGAGTGAACATGGGTAAAATTGCCATTGAAGAGCTGAAAAAGCATGCGAGTGTGAGCATTGAGCGGGTGACGGTACCGGGAATCAAGGACCTCCCAGTTGCCTGTAAGAAGTTGATCGAAGAGAAAAACTGTGAAATTGTCATGGCTCTTGGCATGCCGGGCGGAAAGGAAAAAGACCGCCTTTGTGCCCATGAAGCCTCGCAGGGGCTCATTATGACCCAGTTAATGACAAATACCCACATTATCGAGGTGTTTGTCCACGAAGATGAGGCCAGAGATGATGCGGAACTTGCCTGGCTCGCCAGCAGCCGGACCAGGGAGCATGCAGTGAACGCCGTGAAACTTGTTCTCTACCCGAAAGAACTGCAAAAAGAAGCAGGTACCGGGCAGCGGCAGGGTTTCGAAGACAGTGGCCCTGCCCGGCTGTAAGATAACGGCTTGGGACAGTTTATGAATAATCAGTAAAGATAAGATAACTAAGGAATTATATGGCGCAAAAGACGATAAAACTCGGATTTGTAGTCGCAGAATTCAACCGCGACATCACCTACATGATGGAGATCGAGGGCCGGGAACACGCTGCGTTCCTAGGTGCTGAGGTATCGGAATGCATCTATGTCCCCGGGGCATATGACATGCCGCTTGCCATCAAGAAGATGTTAAAAGACGGAAATGTTGATGCGGTGGTCACCATAGGCTGCGTGATCGAAGGGTCTACGCAACATGACGAGATCGTCGTGCAGCACGCGGCAAGAAAGATCATCGACCTGTCGCTCGAATTCGGAAAACCCGTTACTCTTGGTATATCAGGGCCCGGAATGACGCGACTCGAAGCGAATGACCGGATCGATTATGCAAAACGTGCCGTTGAATCTGCAATAAAACTGGTCCAGAGATTGAAATGAGGGGATTATCCGGCAAGATTGCCGGCATTGCCCCATCAGCCACGATGGCGATCTCGAATGAGGCCAAAAAGATGCAGGCTGCGGGAATTGATGTTATCAGCCTGTCTATCGGTGAGCCCGACTTCGACACCCCCGAACATATTAAAGAGGCCTGCATTGATGCACTCCGAAGAGGCGAGACCCATTATGCCCCAAGTAATGGCCTACCCGAGCTGAACCAGGCAATCGCTTCGAAGATTGAAAAGGAGAACCATTTTCCTTGCAGAAAGGAGGACGTTATTGTTACATGTGGTGCGAAAGATGCCATATATGAAGCCATGGAGGCCGTCCTGGACCATGGTGATGAAGCGATTATCCTTGACCCGTCATGGGTAAGTTACGAGCCATGCGTGCAGATTGCAGGTGGAAAACCTGTGCACCATCCGTTGAATATGCGGACTTTCCAGGTCGATGATTCCCTGGTTGAAAGGATCACGTCTCATACCAGGATGATTGTAGTAAATTCCCCTTCCAACCCTTCGGGTTCCGTGCTAGATGAGGGGTCATTACGGTTGATTGCAGATACCTGCGAAGATTATGACCTCATCGCGCTTTCCGATGAAATATATGAAAAATTGTTGTATGGAAAGGAGCATACCTCGCTTGCCTCGATCGGGGATATGGCGCAACGGACAATCACGGTGAATGGATTTTCAAAAGCCTATGCCATGACCGGGTGGCGACTCGGTTACGCAGTGGCGCCACCGGAGATCCTTGGCCGGATGTCAATCGTCCAGCAGCACACGATCAGTCACCCCACAAGCTTCGCCATGTGGGGCGGGCTTGCAGCGATCAAGGGTGACCAGTCGTGCGTTGAAATGATGAGGCAGGAATTTTCCAGGCGTCGTGATTACCTGATGAACGAGATCTCGCAGATGGGATTTGATTCCGCCCCGGCAGACGGGGCATTTTACGCCTATATCCGCGTCGAAGGAGATGACATGGAACTTGCCGGGAACTGGCTGAAAAAATCGCATGTGGCAGTGACCCCTGGCACCGCGTTCAATACCCCCGGATGGGAGAGACTGTCGTATGCAACATCGATGGCCCAGCTTGGTGAAGCCATACGACGTATCCGGGCTTCAGTAACCGGATAATAGTTTCTTTTTGAGGTTAAATCCCCCAGCAACGACAATATTGTGCTTATAACAGGATAATAATCCTTTGACGCGTCACTCTTGTCAAAAAAAGGCATTTTTGAAGATATTTGATTTTTAAAAACCATAGGTTTTTAATATAATTACGTGACAACATATGGTTTGAAATGAACCAGCGCTGGCTCTGATGAAGGGATGAAAAGGTAGCACCGGGACGTCCCTGAGCAGTCATCTTTCAGGAAATGGAGGGACCTCTGTGAACTATCTTTCAAGATTTTATTATCAGTATCGCAGGGTCATCAAAGCAATACAACTCTACCTCCTTATTGCCGGACCCGGCCTTATCGTAATGATCGCCGATAATGATGCCGGCGGGATTACGACCTATGCTGCCACCGGTGCAAAATTTGGCTACGCGCTGATCTGGTTCCTTGTGCTGCTTGGACCGGTTGCCTATTATGTGCAGGAGATGACAGTGCGCCTCGGTGCTGTAACCAAGCACGGGCATGCAGAAGCGATTTTTGCTGCATTTGGTCCTTTCTGGGGCTGGTTCTCCCTGATTGACCTGTCACTGGTGAACTGGCTAACTCTTATTACAGAATTTATCGGGATGACCGCAGCCCTCAGTATTTTCAATATCCCTCCTATAATTACGGTAATAATCGTCATCGGCATCATGATGTTCATGGTTATACAGGGCAGGTACTGGACATGGGAGAAACTGGCGATGTTCTTCTGTCTCTTAAACCTGGTATATATCCCGGCAGCATTCATGGTTCACCCGTCAGTCGGGAGCATTCTCCAGATGGGAATTATCCCGAATTTCCCTGGCGGACTCACCGCGGTATTAGTTTTCTTCCTTATGGCAAATATCGGGACAACAATTGCACCCTGGATGATCTTCTTCCAGCAGAGTGCCGTGGTCGATAAGGGTATGGGAAAAAAGGATATACCCTGGGGAAAACTCGATACTGTCCTCGGGGCGGTTTTCACCGTCGTTGTGGCAATATTCATTGTTATCGTGACCGGGACCGTGTTATATGGGATGGAAATTGAGAGTGCGGCCCAGGCTTCCACGGCCATGATGGGGACCTATCCTCTGGTTGGGACGCTCCTTGCGATAGGGCTGTTTGATGCAGGACTGCTGGGCGCAATCTGCATCTCGCTCGCAAGTTCATGGGCTTTTGGCGAGGTATTTGGCTGGGCACATTCACTCAACAACAGGATCCGTGAAGCACCCTGGTTCTATGCATATTATTTCTTTGCCATTATCACCGCGGGGCTCGTTGTCCTGATCCCGAATGCACCCCTCGTGCTGATCACCCTGTTTGTCCAGGTCATCGCTGTAACCCTGCTGCCTGCAGCACTGGTATTCCTGATCCTGCTGTTGAACAACGAAGAGATTATGGGCGAATACAGGAATACAAAAGTCCAGAATGTTGTGAGTATCGCAATTGTCATCGGGATCATTTCACTTTCAACGCTCTATGCTTTCAGTGTCCTGTTCCCGGAAATTTTCGTTTGAGGTGTGAGAGATGGAAAAATTTGATCCCACAGGAAAAAGTGAGAGTTCCGAAGGTAGAAGTGATGGCTTCCTTGCGAAACATTTCTCAAAATTTATCGAAATCAACAAAAAATATGCGAAACCACAAATTAAAATGACCCCCATGGTCAGAATAGCCCTGCTAGGGCTGAGGATTTACCTTATAGTGCTCGTGCTGGTGCTGGTATACAAATTTTTCACATTGATCAGGATATGAGGTGGGAGTCATGGAAAACAACACAATAAAAAACCAGAAAAAAGCAGAAGAGGAGTATTTTCTCTCCAGGGTCATTGGTGCCTCTGTGCGGTGGAACGGGAAAAAAATCGGGAAACTCTCAGATTTTGTTATTGTTGAAACCGGCAAGATCCCGGAAGTAACCCACCTCTATATCCTGCGCCCTTTTGGTTATCCGTCCATGATTGTCCCGATGAGCCGGGTCCTTGCATTTTCCGGGAGGGAAATTATCCTCCAGATAGAATCTGTTGAATCATATGAAGGAGCCCCGGAAGAATCCGCCTTCCTTCTTAAAGACCATATCCTTGATAAGAAAGTCCTCGATATCGAAGACAAGGAGGTAGAGATGGTCTATGATATCCGCATGGTATACCGGAACGGTAAGATCTATGTTACTGATGTTGATGTAAGTCGTTATGGCCTTTTGCGCAGAATCGGGTTGAAATTTGTTGCAGACCTGATTCACAACCTTACCCAGGACCGCGAGGAACAGATGATCTCCTGGACATATGTCCAGCCCCTTCCAAGCCCGATGGGAAGTTTCAAGGGTAACGTAAAATTAAAAGTCCTTATGGAGACCCTGTCTGAAATCCATCCCGTAGACCTTGCAGATATCCTCGAGGAACTTGACAACGAGCAGAGGGTCATGATCTTTTCTGAACTTGATACCGGCCAGGCATCCGATACCCTCGAGGAGATCGACCCGAATGTCCAGCGTGAACTGGTATCATCCATGAAAAGGGAACGGGTTGTCCAGCTGATCGATGAGATGACCCCTGGCCAGGCTGCCGATATCCTTTCAGTACTTCCCGCATCTGATACCGAGGAGATTCTCCGGGCACTTGACAAGGAAAACGTAAAAAAGATCCGTGCCATCCTCGAAAAGCAGGAAGAGACCATCACCGACTATGCAACATCCGAGTATATCAGGTTCCCTCCTGATACGACTGCGGAACAGGCGATAAACCAGTATGCATCTGTTGCGAAGGGAAAAGATGTCATTATGTACCTTTATGTGGTTGACGAGGAAGAGCACCTGCTCGGGGTGATCGATATCAAGGAGCTCCTACAGGCAGATGATACTAAAAAACTTGGGGAAATAATGGTATTTGATTACATCAGCCTCGACCCCGGAAGCACATTAAAAGATGCCCGGCGCATGTTTGACCGGTATGATTTCCGTTCTCTCCCCATAACCGATGAAGAAAAAAAGATGCTGGGAGTTGTCCCGTACCGTGACGTGATGAACCTTACTCATCACTTTATTGAATGATTGGGTTCTCTGTTGACTTTATCCCTCTCTCCATTATATTTAGACAGATTGGAAAGGGCTCTCTCACCGTTTCCCGTAAAATATGACTGATTTTTGTAGGTTTGCATGAGGTATGTCCAGGAAAAAATTGTTTACAATCTGGCAAAACATTCCCCGGTTGGATTTTTGACGAGAAATGGCAAGACATCTACGGAGCGTAAAAGGGATTCTTTTTCATAAGAAAGGAGGAATAGTTCATTCGAATCATTTCATTTTTTGAATAATCTTTCATTGTATTATCGGATGTTGCAAAAACAACAACACCCCCCTACTTTTATATACCGATAAGTATGAACTATGTAGATAATCTGGTATCTATGATTCAGAAAATAATTGACGTGTTAACTCGTCCGGATGCAATATTCCAAGAGAAGGTCAAGTCCGAAGAAGACCTGAAAATCCCTTTCCTGTTCGTTGCAATAGTCGGGATTATTAGTGCATCGTACGGATACATGGTTGGTTCCCTGACAAGCAGGATGTTTGCCTCTGCAGGTGCCGGAATGGGAGAGATTGTTGCCGTATCAACGGTGATTGGTGCTTTTATCGGTATCATGCTGTTCTGGTTAATCGGGTCTGCAATCTTTTACCTGCTTTCAATGGCCTTCAAAGGTACAGGGGGTTATAGCAGGACCCTTGAATTTGTTGGCTACGGGTTTATACCCCAGATTTTTGGCAGCCTGCTAACATTTGTGATGGCGTTGTATTACCTTCCGATGGTCCAGGTCCCGGTCGTCAACTCACTTACGGACCCGGCAGTTATCCAGAATGCGGTTACCCGTCTGATGCACGATTCAGCAATGATGGAATTTACGAAAGTAAGTGCTGTAATCGCTGTAATCTTTCTCATCTGGAGCGCCAATATCTGCATTTACGCGATTAAATATGCCAGGAATCTGATGATAAAACACGCAGCAATTGTCATTCTGCTCCCGGTTATTATCTATATTATCTATACCCTGTTCATGACATTTGTGGGCTTTTCTGCCCTTGGAGGATACTAATGAAAACTAACGTTCAGGAATCATTCTTACGTGAAAGGAGATCCCTGCTTAAAATTTCTATTACCCTGATTATTATCTCTGCAATGGCTTTTACTGCCCTTGCAGCCTCAACAGATACATCAGGATCGACCACGACATCAGGATCAGCCACCACATCTCTCTCCCCTGCTCATACCCAGGTTACGGTGAGTGATGTAACCTTAGATCCCGGAACATTTGCTACCGGAGATGTTGGTACTATAACGATTATTGTCCAGAATACCGGTACCCAGAGTGTAACCATCCGGCGTGCAACTCTTTATGACTCGGATATTGCACTGGTATCCACGACCACCTATGATAGTGTAGGGTCGATTGGAGCTGGAAATAAAATGCCCTTTACTTTCACAGTGAAAGCAGATGTTCCTGAAGGAATTTATTACCCGGTGTTCTCCCTTGAATTCCAGGATACCGGCTTCCTTCGTTATCCTGTAAAATTAGAGGTAAAAAATTCTCCTGTTGTCCTTTCGGTAACTGATAAGCCTGATACGTTTGTCTCCGGGAAAAAAAGTGTTGTTACCCTGTCATTGAGCAACCTCCGTACGAATGCGATAAAAAATGTTATTGTCTCGCCAAATGTGTCTGATATTGAGATAATACCCCAGAATATCGTGATAAATACTCTTGATCCTGGTCAGACCGTTAAGCTCCCGTTCAGTATTACCCCGAAAAGTCCGACCGATATAGACTTTGAAGCGGTTTACCTGAACGGTCCGAATACACACCAGGTTGGACTTATTCTTCCGATAGAGTTCAATAATGATAAAACACAGGCGGACCCTGTTATCAGCAATATTGTTTCAGCAGCTGACGGAACTCATATCAGGATTACCGGGGATGTAACAAATTCAGGACTTCAGGATGCGAAATCAGTGACGGTTACCGCTGGCAGTCCGGCAATTCCCGTTGATCCGTTCAAAGTCTACGCTGTAGGGTTGCTGAAACCTGATGACTTCTCAAACTTTGAGCTGACGGTCAGTTCTGAAAGCCCGGATGAAGTCCCTGTTATCGTGAGCTACAAAGACCAGGATGGCAATGTTTACAGCCGGAGCATTGCTGCGGACATCTCCCAGGCCAGGACTCCAAAAAATAATAGTTCAATGTCAAACGCCCCGTGGATTATTGTTGGCATTATTGCTGTCATAGTAGTACTCGCCATAGGGTACCAGTACATCCGGACAAGAAAACATTGAGGGGAATTCCTATTTCCGATACACCTGTAATCCGATTGGTTGATGTCCGGAAGGTCTACAAACTCAGGGCCGGGGATGTCACCGCACTCCAGGGGATATCCTTTGATATACAGAAAGGTGAATTTGTGGCCATCATGGGACCTTCGGGTTCCGGAAAATCGACCCTCCTCAACCTGATCGGCTGCCTGGATGTGCCGACCTCGGGAGAGTTGATCCTCGCCGGACGT
>Ga0209668_10001340_pt1 | contig 10493 bp, 11 predicted proteins | sample FrelakmetPLP11PL_FD_187150 | JGI IMG/M metagenome (GOLD analysis project Ga0209668, IMG submission 187150) | Freshwater lake sediment microbial communities from the University of Notre Dame, USA, for methane emissions studies - PLP11 PL (SPAdes)... | ecosystem: Environmental > Aquatic >... | reverse complement strand
AATGTACTGATGCCAATGAGCAATCCAGGACATATCTGTTTTAATAACAGCGTTCTCTCGTAGTATCCATTTCTTTAATGGAACTTCAAGACCACCTATTCCACCTTGGTAATTGAAATGATCACCATGTGAAAATTTATTTATGTAACCAAATAGATCAAGATATATAAATTCTGATTCTGGTATAATTATTTCTACATTAGAATATCTGCCAGATTCAATAAATGCATTTTTGATGTTGTTATACATCAACCATTCATATGAATTTTTGTAACCAGTAGTATATCTTTTTCTAATTGTTGTTCTACCATGATTACCTGGTACGCATGGTATTATTATTTTCTGAAAATTACCCTCTTCAGATAGGAATTTAATACCTTTTATCAGCAAATTTTGTATAACAAATGTTGCTTCAGATGGTGTTAATTGATTTACTTCTTCTAATTCTTCGTGAATATAACCTGTTATAAAGTCACCTAATAAACCTAATATAAGATTATCTACTTTATAACCAGCTTTCCTTGTCTGAGTAATTATATACATTAATCTCTTAAAGTATCTAGTTACTCTTTCTTCTGCAATTATTAAATTATATTCATTTAAATTATTAACTACAGATTTTACAACTGGTTCTTCAATGTGAACATCACTTAAAGTAGAAATAGCAATTACTTCTTCCCTATGTCTAGGACTTGGAGTAATTGTAAATTTCTCAAATGATTCTATATCTTCAATGTTAATACCAGTTAAAAATTCTTGTCGTTTCTTATACTCTTTATTTTGATTAGTCAACAGAGTTATCTGTCGTTTCATCTCTTTTTGATTGTTTTTCATAATTTTTCCATCCGTTATTTGGATCGTTTAATTTAAGTGTTCCTCTTATAACTGATTCTTTAAATAATATATAGTCTGGATTTGAACAGTCACACCTATTAGTATGACCACAATAACAAATTCTACCTTCACTATTTCTAGTTACTTCTCTTAGTTGTAACCATTTATAGAATTCTATTTTAAAACATTCGTCACAGAATAATAAATTAATTTCATTTTTGGCTTCAGTTTCACTAAGACCACTTTTGATTATTATTCTACATCTATGACATAATATGGCACCGTATCCACCATTGAATTTAAATATTGGTTTCATCTTTTTTTATAAAATATGTAATACCATTTTTTCTACATATTTCTAATGCATTAATTTTAAATACATCAGATATTATTTGTACTATTCTCCTATCTAACTTATTAAAAGCAGATAAATCACTAAGTAACTGTATTATTTGATTTTCCATTTCTTTTTCTCCTATATTTAATTGGTACTTGTGTAATTGCATCTTCGTCTGCAACTAATTTTTTATCATCATCGTACCTTAATTTACTATGGTCTATACGAGTAACAAATTTAATTGGTTCATGTTCAATTATTTGTTTTACTTTTTTAGGTTTAACTGGTTTTGGGCCAGTAAATACATCATGTGTAGTGAGTCTTAAATATCGTATAAAATCGTTGATCTTTTCTTCAGACCAAGTAAGTTTATGTTGATACTTAAGTATAGTATTAACAGCAACTTTAACTCCTTTTTTAGGTAGACTAACAAATATACCTTTAGCAACTTCAGTAATACTTGTAGTTACTGCCCTATATATAGCAACAAATGATCTACTCCATTTTTCAGTAAGGCTAAAATGTTCATTCCTTCTTTCATCTGCACTAAAGATTGTCTTTAGTTCATCCAGAGATTTTTTGCCTTTCTTACGTAAATATCTTTCATAATCTAATAGACGTCTTTCTTCAAGATCTTCTTTAGATTGTTTTGGTGGTAAATGAAATCTCCTAAAATTAGGTCTTTTTATGTCTGCTCTCCTAACTCTACGAGTATTGCCATTACCATATTCTTTACCCATTTTATCTTTACCTTCTGGCAAACATAATTTAGGTTGTGCTTTTTTACTTTTTAAATATTCTCTCCATTCAGTTTTAGTAACATAGATATAAAGACCACTTTCTCTATTAGTCAATATATCAGCCATAGATCTTGGTATACTATTTATTTCACCTGTAGATATATCTTTAACACGTTTAAGTTGTTCCTTTATTTTTTTAGTATTTGATTTAAATGGATAGATACGTTTTTCTTTCCTTCTACGCCTTTCATTTTTCCTTTGTATGGCATTTTTTGCATCAGGATTACGACGGAAGTTTGCTTTCTTTGTTTTAATAATCCAACCAAATTTATCATTTTCATGATTTGGTCCATGCCAATCAGGATTTAATAAACTTAAACATGTGGCTTCGTCTAGTCCTTTAGCTACTTCTTGTTTTATCCACTCTTTAGGATTATATTCTTTATATTCTACTTTTTTCCTTTTATTTGTCTTCATCGGTAATACCTCCAACTTTTTAATTAAGTCATCTTCATCAAACCAATATATATCTTTAGGTGGTGTTTCCCATTCAATTCTATAGGCATTTGTATATTTAGTATGTCTTTTAACACCTATTAACATACATTTATCAAAAATATAACCTTTAAGTGATTGATCTGATTTACATGTAACATAATCATTTATCTTAAATTTAAATGTTTGTTCAATGAATACGTTACCTTTTTTTGCTTTTTCCCAGATATACATATATGCATTACTATATGCTTCTAATGTAGTTTCATCTGGTGGTATAACATGTCCAGTATCTGTATATGTCCAAAAAGTATGATACCAAGTACCACTAGGTTCTACAATTTTAAGTTTAATTCCTGGTATAATTTCCCAACATTCTACTGGACGATAGTATTCTTTCTTTGTCTGATTTGCTGTTTCAATTATATCCATTAATAAACGTACTTCTTTAACAGATTTTATTTTTGGTTCAATAATTCCATCTTCTTTAAGATTAAGTAGCAAATCATATGCTTTATTTTGAAATGAAAAATCTGTCATCTTTAGTTTCAGTATAATAACTACAATTTACCCCAGTACAATTACATGAATTTGAATTCCAATGAGCTATGTACATGCACCATGGTGGTAAATCTTTGTGTGATGGAAATATGCGCATATAATATGCACATTTTTTTCTATTTCTATATACTTTCATAATAGTAAAATAAAAGGGAGCTAGTTTCCTAGCCCCCTTTGTATTGTAAATAGCTAATTTACAATTCTCTTACGATTTTACCGTAAACTGAATGAAGTTCTTCGGGAATCAGTTTCCTTAAAGCAACGACTACTTCGTCATCGTCATCTTCAACCTTATTGAACTTACCTTTAAGAAGGTCAGCAAGTTTCAATGTGAAAGATTTCTTTTCTTCCTTTTCAACTTTCTTTTCACCTTCGGGTATTTCAATCCGGATGTTAACTGTTCTTTCTTCTGTGTCTTCACCTATCAATTCGGCAAGTTGTTTCTTTAACGACCTTTTCCTAGTCGATAGTTGACTGGATGGTACGTAACCTTCAAATCTTTCGATCTCACTGAGTCTTGCGCCTATAGCTACAACCTTAGTTAATTTTTCAAACTGTTTTTGATTGAGTGTCATTTTTAAACTTTTTTTGATTAGTTAAACATAAATACATGATTCATTATCACAAAAGAGCTCTTGTTTGCTATCCTCTGTAATATTATCGCTATTAAACTCCACTATATTTTGTATTAGTGTGTCGTATTGCTCTTTAGTAATTTCCTCATATGGCATTTGTGCATAACTAATTGAAGATGTTTTTGGTAAAAAACTAATACCTTTAAGTTTGTATTGAAAGTAATCTAATGCAGTTTTAATTTGATCGTTTTCCCATGGTTTAAAGGTTACTGTACACGATACCTGATTATCAGCCCAATGTTCTTGTAAAAATGCAGCAAGCAACAACTGTTCCCATATATTTGTTTTATCAATTGTCTTACAATTACCAACAAATACGGGTATTTCTACAACCATTGTCGTAGTTGGATCATCAACAGCTTCCTCAATCTTATAACCTCCAGCAACGATAGGTTGTATTAAGTCTGAGTTCTTAGCTATTCTAATTCTACGAATATAATAGTTACTCTCGGGAAAATGCATACCTGGAGTAGCACCAGCCAATAATGAGACTGTACCACTAGGTTTGACAGATGTAACTTTAATTGATTTTGGTATCGCTAACCATTCAGAATATATATCATCATACTTGCGTATTATATTATATCCTGTTCTAAGCCATTGTTTTAATTCATCTATAGAATGTGTTTCAAGAAATTGAGCAATACCTGATACTGATGTACCTATACGCCTATTCCTTAATTGTACCCTATTTGTTTCGGGCCAATGACATTGCCCTAATGTAACCACTTTAGCAAATAAATATGCATATTTTAAAGTTTTATGGAAATCCTCCATATTTTCATGCCTTGTAGGAAATGTTTCTACTAAACAACACATTTCGTATGATTCAAGAGTTTGTTCTAAACATGGATTACCACCAGTTGCACGAAAATCCTTATTATTTATTGGGTCACTTAATCTACCAAATTTCTGGGCAGTTGACAACCAAAAAATGCCTGGTTCTCCATTTTTCCCAATTTGTTCTGCAATTCTTCTATAGTCATCACCGATAGTAGAAACGATAGAATTATTGCTGGTCCATCCGAATCCACTTCTTTTAGAATTAGATCCTTCGTACTTTTGAGTTTTTTCATTCCATGCATAATCTTTAAGTTTAAGATATTCATCTGAAATGTCACCAAATACTATTTGTGCTGTACGCCTGACATTACCTGCTACTACACATGTGCCAATTAAATTCATTATATCTACTATATTAGTAATAGATATAGGTTTGCCAACACATTCTTGTAGTGTTTGAAATATTTGTATATGTAAATTCATTAGTGGACCTGCACCAGCTGATTTACCGCCAAATGTTTTTATTGGTGAACCTTCTGGTCTAATTAATGAATAATCAAATGCAGGAAAACCATTCCCTTTAAAATAACAGTCTAATAATACTTTTAATGATTCTATCCAACCTTCTCTAGTATCATCTACAGTATAACCAAATGCTGTTTCAAAGTTAGGTTCTTGTATAATTAACTTACCTGCACCTTTTATATCAAAACCAACACCAACACCTAGCATAGACATATCCATCATATATTCAAATGGTTTACTATATTCAGTATCAATATTTTCAGTAGATACAAAGGAACATGCGTTTAATGCTGCAAATAGTTTCTTTTCTGTAATAATAGATGTACCCATGGCCCATAATGAACGACCACTTGGTAGGAATTTCATATGAAACATTCTATCATACATTTCTTGTGCACTCTCATGTGCTTGTTCTTCATTCCATCCTAGGTTGTAGGATAAAATATGTTCTTTTTGTAGTGTATATACACCATTAACGACTCTTTCAATTGTTTCGTACCAAGACTCATTAGTGCCGTCATCTTTAAGTCTTGAGTATGTTCTTAGATATACTAATTCTCCAAGACCATTAAAGCCAAATGGTGGTTTAATGGATTTATATTTATTAATAAATTCTTCTTTTAGTCTAAATCTTTCCATGTGTATGTAGATAAAGTAAGGGGACTAGTATCAGTAGTCCCCCTACATGCAACTCACTATACCTACGCGAGGTCTAGTTCTGTGTATAATACAACTGTTGTTTCAGTAGCATGATTGAAGTCAGACAACTTTGTTTCAAGTTCTCTTATTCGTCCTTCAATGTCTTTTAGTTCTTTCTCTACTTTCTTATAGGATAGTTTTGTTTTAAAAGTTACCAGTTTACCGGCAGATTTTAATGTAGTCCTATCTCCTTCAAAAGTATTAAGAGAACTTAGAAATGCTTTCCTCCTATTTAGGTTGGATAGTAAATATATATTTTCATTATTAACACCAGCATTAGCTAATGCAATAGCAATTTTTACATTTACAAGTTGCCCTAATTTTAGTTCATATAGTCTTTTTATTCCGTCAAAGTCTATTTGATCCTCTTCGTCTTTAGGTCTCGAATTATTCTTACGCATGAGACTTTCATCTTTACGAATTGAGTCTTCAAGATCTATTTTAATTCTCAACAGTTGATCTAATTTCAATTTTACTTCTTTTGTTTTGTCTGCCATAAATATTGATTTGTTGTGAGATTCCCGTCACATCTCAATTATTAATTGGCCCTTGGCTAACTGCGTAAATGCTTTTTAACTTTCTGCCAGTAAATTTCTGTCATAGGTCCAGAACCATTCCAATTCTTTGCAGCTTGTTCAAAAGGTTTGCCTGCTGCAAAATATAGAAATACTTCTTTAGCTTTATTAAAATCATACATGTCATTGTGCGTATAATTTTTCCCAGTTAGTTTATTGTAATGTTTTATTCTACATAATCTTATTTGAAATGCACCAATTGCGTCTTCAACTTTATTATAAGCCTTAGGATCACCATTAGATTCTACTATAAGTACAGCCTTAATTAAAGGTTCATACATATTAATAGATGTTGGTGTAGGAATATATAAAGTAGTACCAGTTGGTGATGATGATAAAATATGAAAAGATAGAAGAAATATTACAAGTAGTAACTTCTTTACCATGTGTCAATTATTAGTGAATACTAGATATAATTGTACGTTGCTACTTGATTGATTGTTTCTTTTTTAGGAATATTTCTTTGATATTGATTGTAGTCTCATACAGACTTGAACTGTAAACCTCTACGGTATCAGCGTAGCACTCTGCCAATTGAGCTATGAGACTCCATATTTTTGAGCACTATAAATTGTTATGCATATGCAATACGAATATTGAATATGCGATTTAATTCTTCTTTTACTTCTTTATTGAACCACAAATCTAATGTTTTAGATCGTAGTATTGGATGATTTAACACAAATACTGCATCTTTCCATTGCTTTAACGCTTCTTTTATATGTGCATTGGAAAAACGCGATAAGACGATACTACCTTCTTTCTTATTTAATAAGATTTCCGATAGTGTATAAGACTTCTGAGGCAATAGATTATTCCTAGTATAGTATGTTTTGTGTATTCCATACTTAACTCCCACATATTCATCGTATAAATAATCTACTACTTTATTGGCCCTATGATGTAAGAGATCCAAGACTATATGGGAGTATTTGTTGTACACTCTCCGATATGGTGGATGTCCATCAGTCTCTGTAATAGTCTTGGACTCTAATTCCTCTAATCTTTCTGGTATAAGTACAGTACACATTTCTGTGATATGTATAATTTCTCGTTTAAATAAGAAATACCAAAAAGATTTACTCAAGAAGATGAGGCCACTAGGACCATATTTCACATACTGATAGTTAGGAAATAATCGTTGGATCATCTCCTTGAGTTTCTTTTTTTGTAATTTTGTTGGCGATATGATATGCATAATTATGTATACAATTGCATCAATTCTTTAATGACATAATAGTCCCCATTAAAGATTAAAGTTAACAGAGATTTTAGTAGTAAAAAACCAACTAATCCATATGCAATGAAAAATACTAACTTAAGATAAAATAGATCTGCTTGTTTGTATTTACCTGACAATTGACTAGTTGCCCATAAAGCATAAGATATACACAACATAACTGTAATAAAATTTAGCCATCGCTCCTTTCTTATTACTTGTTTAACTTCTGCTGGAGTATAACTAAACATGTCTGTGACTAATTTCCCATCACTTTTATTTCTTTCCTCAATTGCTTGTGTGTATTTTGCTAATCCTGAGTCTAAGGAAACAAACGCATCATTTAATGATTTATTTACAGTAGTTTGACTATCCACAGACTTTGTGAGTTGTAGTTGTAAGTCTTCTACTGTATTAACTTGTTTCTTAGTATCAGAATTAACATTAACTGTTACTGATTTTATTGAATCACCAAGTAATATGGTTGATCCCGAATCAGTTTGTGAATTCGCTATAAATAACGAAAAAACAAATAAAATTAACAATGATATTAATTTCTTCATGATTACTTGCTTTTATTTGGTGTTTTACCACGATTGATGGCTTTCTGCCATTCTTTACGTAACCTCTTTGTGCCTTCTTTGCCAAAGAGTTTCTTAGCTTGTTTTATATTCATCATATAATGTGTTAAACCAGGGTAATTGGAGGTTGGCTACTACATAGTGTAATAGTATTCAGCTTAAAACCCTGGTTTATTTCATCCTAATGATGCATTTTTTCAAGTGCTTCCTCAAGATAATCCTGAATTTGCTGAGCAAGTTTCAGTCTACGGCTTGCTTCCTTTATGGAAACACCCATAAGAGTACGAAACTTATCTCTGGCTTCAGTTTCATTAGTAAAGATAAGAAGTCTCTTCCTTGAAGATTCCTTATCTCTATAAAGAGGAATACGATAATCACCATTTACAAGTACTTCATCACATTCGTCATTGAGAACCGATGACTTTACCATTGTCCCAGCATAGCTATAAGCTTCTGGCAAATTCTCTTTAACATCATCTGATGTAATTTCTTCATCGTCCACGTCATCTTTGTCAATGACTGGATAAGGTGCAACTATATAAATAGATTCACCTGGTCTTGGGATACGACTTTTAGCTTCATCTGATAAAGTTATTTTAACTTCACCTTTTTCATCGTCAACACTAACGTCGACATGCAATTTGTTTTTTGACATTTTGATTGATTTTTAATTGATAATTAAATTGAACTTATTTATATGACCAAATAGTCTAGTAGTTATATCCTTACTCTTAATACTATGGCCAAACAATTTAACATATTGGTGTTGCAAACTGGCTTCTGGTACAATTCTATTAGTACCAAGGGAGGAATGGTCTGGAATAACCCATAACCTAGTCAAGGGATGTGACTTCTTACCCCAATAAACGAACGGTAAGCGATACGTGCGTTTGTCCCATAATTTCTTGTATGGTCTAAGGAACGTTTTATTTCCAAGTATTCGTATAAACCAAGGGATCTCTAGTTTAAATAACTTAAAGTAATATACTTTATATATGAGATAGGTTAATTGAATACCACCATATTGTTTGTCGTCTATTTTTTGTGTTAAATCTGGCCTATATTCTCTTGTTAATTTGAATTTTAGTTTTACCATGATTTAACATTTAATGAAATTAATAATAATAGTAATATAGCATAGGCTAGGTGAGAAGAGTACATAGTCGTTACAACGACCGTAAACCACCAACCTTGACACTCTGGATGTTTTAGCTCTGATAAATCTGAGATGATTTGACAGACGGGTTACACCCTAACCCAACGCTACGTGTGGACTATTTACCACGCCAAACGTTTTAGTTCAGTTTGGTTATGAACTTCCTTGATTTTTTTCTTATCTTTGCATGATAGCAAATATTCATTAAACTACTTAATTACAGAGCTTTCAGACTCAGTGCTACTGCTACATCCCTACCGATCTAGTCTAACCTATGTTGCTAATGAGACATTTACTGTTAATTTTGCATTCATAGTATAACTTGGCCTCCATAATTGTACATACTTTAAGAAGTAGGATATATAAAGTACATACACACCTTCATGGGTCTGATATCTCTAAAATAATTTGTTTTGTATGCGCCTATAAAAACATTAACGACCTCAGTCGAGTTTGGGTTCTATAGTTTTGGACACTATACTGTAGAAACTGCTACAGCCAGTTGGTTTACATAAGGTACATCTTTTTCAAAAACTCTGAGAACTTTGGAATTTAAATACCTGCATAAACCTCATATTTTAACGTGACTAACATTCACCTCCTTATGTCCTTGTTTTTTTGGCAACTAATTTACCATTTAAATTATCCCATACCTTACGGACTGTGGTGGCCGGGATACTTGTTGATAATTTAAAAAGATCTTCTCATAATATCGAATCACATCACCTTTATATAGCCTACTTATCCTTAGTCTACGATACTAAGAGTAGGTTAAAACACTATAATAGTTCATCATGTAAGATATTAGTTCTCTTTTGACCTCTGGGCAGCTACTTCCCAGTATTCCTTGAATACGACCGTTTGCACAGATGGTGGATTCGCACCACGAAGCCCCATAATCATGACAGTAAGTTTTAGTCTATGGTGTACAACTAACTTCATTAGCTCATTGTAGGGATATTGTTGCGCAATAACCTTTATTAACCTACTATATGTATCGACTGTTCTATTTCAGTCTTTATTTCAACCCTGGAGAGTTACCAGGTATTAGACTCCCTTCATTATACTATGGGATTAGATTTATTACGTATAGTTTTCAATCATTTAATTTAAGCAACCAGTTTCCAGATGTGCGGTTCTCTAAGGTTTAGCCCTAAGACTTAATTGCAATTCCAAGCAATGTCATAAATACTCTACAGTTTCAGTAGAGATCAAAATGGTTTCTATCAGTAGTAATATAGTAGCCTTAACGAATTGACCCAGGGGATCTCACCCTTTGCGCTACTGGTCGGAATGTATTAACGGTTCTATTAAGTTTCATCTTCCCTGAACTTATACTATTTTATGTAACTC
>Ga0209668_10001339_pt1 | contig 10512 bp, 8 predicted proteins | sample FrelakmetPLP11PL_FD_187150 | JGI IMG/M metagenome (GOLD analysis project Ga0209668, IMG submission 187150) | Freshwater lake sediment microbial communities from the University of Notre Dame, USA, for methane emissions studies - PLP11 PL (SPAdes)... | ecosystem: Environmental > Aquatic >... | reverse complement strand
GCGGTTGATAAAATCCGAGATATCAGCCTTTCTTTTCCGCTGCTTTGGCGATGCATTCTCATCAGACACACCTTTGTATTCTTTATATGTGACATAGGACAATACCCCGGCATACATCCCATACCAGGGAACGAGCTGGATGTTTACTGATGGTGCTAAAACAAACCACGAGAGAGCCGGAAGAACCAGGACCAGCGCGAGATAGTAAAATACCGATGCGTTTTGATAATACCATGTCAGGCCCGGGGAATCTGTTCTTCCGCGACTATCCAGATAATCGGTATACAGAAAACACACAACAATGGCAAGATACCCGGTTACAAGGCTAAGATTGGCTGTTGTCTGCCACAAGAGGTAAACAACACAGATAATTCCGATACCCAGCATCGGCAGCCAATATACAAACGGAACCCGGCGATCCCTGATATCAAGATATGAGGCATAGGTCAATGTGACAAGGACTGCAACTGCCGATATTACCAGAGGATAAAGAATTTCCATAAATCCGATATACCATTTTTTTTCAGAGCACTTATGTATAGTGATAAACTATCTTTACATAGAAAAAAAGCGATTCCGCAAATGTAAAATATAGCTGTTGCGAATAACTCCATAAATGTATTTTTGGAACATGCATCAGGCAATCCAACCCCAATGCGGAATACTTTACGAGATGAGTTTTGATGAAAATCGATGAACTGATAAAAAATATTCACAAGGGCTCAAAACATCTGGGAACCTTTACACTTCATGAGCTGTTCCAGTTTGCCTCATCGCGGAGTTATAATGGGATTGCTGCTGCAAAAGAAGACGACCGTGAATACTATGTTGCGTTCCTGTCTGGTGAATTAGAAGGCGCCATCTACATGGATAAAAACGGAACGGTATATGGTGACCCTGCAGCGAAGATGATATCCGGGCATGAAAAATTTGATTTCTATGAAATAACCCCGGATATTGTTGAGACTATTGTAATGCGATGCCGGGTGTATGAAAAATCGCATTTAAAACGGACTATCCCGAACGTAATACACGATCTGCTGGAAAATATTTTCAAGGGATCAAAGTATGTGGGGGGTTACAGGCTGCATGACCTTTTCCAGTATACCTCATTAAGGAGATCCAACGGAATAGCAGTGGCAAAAGAAGGCAACCACGAAAATTATCTTGCATTTATCGATGGAGAACCAGAAGGAGCTATCTATATTGATGAGAGCGGGTCCCTGTACAGTGACAAGGCAGTGATGATGATAAAAGGTCATGAAAAATTTGAGTTATATGATGTAAAACCCGATGTTGTCGATGCGGTTGTCATGGGTTCACGGATTTTTGAAAAGACACATCTCAGAAAAAGTGCACCATCAGTAATCCAGGAAATTGGCAAAAAAAGTGAAGGTATCGGAGTACTCAGACTCACCATCCTGAAAGAGACGGTCCCTCAAAATGGAGTCAATGTATCCATCCGAAGCCAGGGTAAAATCCTGGGAAGCGACATTACAACCGATGAAGGAGATGTCAGTTTCAAACTCACGCATGGGAAATATGAATGTATCGTCATGGATCGTTCCCAGACACTCACTACATTTTTTATAAAATTTGATGACTCAACCTCAAAAATTACGTTGGATCTTAATGTGAAACCTCTCCTGGAAATTTAAGGATATTCTCCACTATCTTTTTTTGTCGTTGTCAGCAGAATCTGCGTCTGTATGATAAGACGAAATCCTTTAATCGGATAAGTGCTGAGCTCTCATCCATGAAGATCGGACGTGAAGACTTCGAAGCATTCATGAAGGGAGAGAAAAATATCACGCCGTATATTGAAATTGATCCTGGAGCTGGTTCGTACTCGGTATTTGGTGTAAAAACAGCAAGCAATCCCAACTATCTCATAAAAGCTATTTACGAAATGTATGAGGCGAATCTTGACCGGAAACTCGCTGTACAGGCAGTTCGAAAACTCTTCCACTCGGTCGGGATGGGATCCGGGGGACTCAATAACCTTTTAAAAAAGTTTGGAATGGATCTCAACCCGGCAGATTTTCTCCTGCTTGTTTTTAAGCTGCAGCACCAGCAGGGCTGGGGGGCACCGTTTGAGCTCGTTGAATCCGGCCAATACCGGATTGTAATCCGGACAAAGCGTACCTTTGAATCTGAAGTTCTCAAGGATTGGAAGATGCCTGTCTGCGGCATTCACCAGGGCTGGATAGAAGGAGTATTGATCGCTGTAACTGGAAAGAACTGGTTCTGTATTGAGACCCGATGCCACGCGAACGGCGATGACTGCTGCGAATTTGTTGCGGATCAAAGAGAATCCAGCTGGAAGTGGAAGGCCGAGGCACTCGTCAGGGGCGATTCTGCCATCACCGAATATATTGATCATAAACCGCTGGCCGGTACGATCCGTTTGATTGATGACCCAGTGGTAATGATGCCCCGTTTTATTTTCACGTCAATGGCGAACTCATTAAAAAAGACCATGGGCGAGTTGCCTGCTGGAGGAGTCAATTATCGTGCCTATATGGACATGGGCAAGGAAAATGTCGAGCATTACAAGAAAATGGGTATAACAAAGCCAAATATTCTCTCTGACATGGCATTTACCTTCTACTCCCAGATGGGCTGGTTCAGGATTATAAAGATGGAATGGAATGAAGAAAAAAAAGAAAAAATCATCACTCTCGAGCATACTGCCGAGTCAGAAGCATTTGGGAATACGGGCAAAAATGTGTGCTATTGTACAGCCGGTCTCCTTGCCGGTATTGTAGAAGGAGCCTTTGGGATAAAAGTGCAGGGGCGGGAGATCAAGTGCCGGTCAAAGGGTGACGAGCACTGCGTGTTTACCATAACCAACAAACCTGCATAACTTTTTTTAAAATCAATTCCGGCGGTAATGGACCTGAAGGAGAAATGCTGCAAATAATGTGTCGGGTCCTTTGTCGTTCAATTATGAGAAAATTGCAAATAAAAAGGGGAATACGGTTAATTCCAGGATATGTCTATGACTTCTTGGCAAAAAGTGCTTTTGTGAATCTTTCAATAAACCCTTCTTTTGCTGTGCCCTCACTGTCATCTTTATACGCAACACCGATGAGGTCAGAAGCAATACGGCGTATTGCTTTTGAAGCTGGGGATGTCGGAAACTTGATCACCAGGGGGGTTCTTGCAGAAGCTGCCCGGCGTACATTGGGGTCTTCGGGTATAATTCCAATAACTTTTACACCAAGTACCTTCTCCATCTTTTTTACCATCGTTTCAGGGTCGGCCTGATCGACACGATTGATAATTGAACCAAGAACATGCCCGCCAACAAGTTCTGTCAGGATTCTTGTTTTGAGGGCGTCAACAATGGATGAAAGTTCGGGGTTTACGACCAGGATCACCTCATCGGCAACAGCAAGCGGGACGATCCCGTCCTTGCTGATCCCGGCCGGGGCATCAATCAATAAATAATCGCAACGCTTGACAATTTCTGACATGACATCACGGATCTTTTCCGGATTTGCCTGCTGGAATCCCTGGAGGGAGATGCCCGCAGGAATGACTTTCAATCCTGCAGGACATTCGTATATTGCATCATTGATATTGCCCTTACCGGCAAGAATTTCATGAAGGGTAACCGGCGCGTCCTGCAGGCCAAGAAGAAGGCCGACATTTGCCATACCAATATCTGCATCCATCAGGAATGTCTCTTTCCCGAGTTGGGCAAGCATGGTTCCGAGATTAACTGAAACTGTTGTTTTTCCAGTACCACCTTTTCCGGAAGCAATTGTGTAAACCTTAACCATGAAACACCCTGTTGTGTGATTATTTCTATTTGATTTATATAAGATTACCCAATTTTTTCTCCCACATTACTTTTTGTTCCTGTGGGTAAAATGTTTAAGATCAATTTCATCCCGTAACTTATTAATTTCTGCTAACATTTTCATTCATTTTCTCACAGATACACCACCGGGCAGAATTCTAGCGCTCCTCGTTAAGATACTCAAGATTAAGTTGTTTGATGATATCCTTACATTCGACGCGGATTTTTTTGGTTATGGCCTCCAGGTCCATTGTTTCAAACGTATCGATATCCCTGTCAAAATTGCTGACTGCCCCGGGATCCAAAGTTTCAAAAGTCTCGATATCTTTATCAAAATCCAGGGAATTTGTCTCTGCTAATGAGGACTTCTTCTCTTGAGAAATCTCCGTTTTCTCCGTACTTTGAGAATACCCTTTTAAATGAGGGGAGACAGGAGCAGAATGCTTAAGAGTAGTTTTTGCCGGATGGGTGTGACCTCCCTTTTTTGACGATTCTTCTCCCTGATGACTATCATCTGTGACGGGCCGACTTGCAGTAGTACTCTCAGAAACTGCGGGGATCAGGTTGTTTTTTACCGCCGCATCCTCTTCTTGTTTAAGAGGATGCGTTGGAGGTTTCTTTACACCTTGCGGATGGGTTGACGATATGGGTTGAGGGTGTGGATGTTCTGCTTTTCCGACACTTAAGATCCGGCAGGATTTATTGAATTCGAGTGACAGTTCGATCTGTGCAGCATCAAGTGTGGATAATGCAACATCTACTGTTTCTTCAACAATATTTAGTAACTCTCCCCATGCAGAATCTCCTATAAAATTCTCATACTCTGCAAGGATACGTTTACCGGATTTAAAAACGACTATTCCGTTTACTTTCCCAAAAGAGATAGTACATATTCCACTGAACCGGGTCTGCTGGAGCTCTTCAAAAAGCCCCCCAAACTTCGTTTTCTTTTTTATTTCACGGAATGTACCCCTCGGGAGTTGCATTATGTTCTATTGTAATGATTTCCTACTATATACTTTCCTTTAAACATGGTCTTTTGTCATTCCTATGGATGAAATTTTTCATGGTTTATTCGCTTTGATGAAACAACAGTCTTTGCGATACGTAACGGTTTTGAGGGACCGATAAATAGCAGGCATTTGTTTTATCCGCAAAAAATGCCTTTTTTCTCAACAATTACCATGAAAAGACCAACCTTTTAATAGGAAAAAAACAAGAGAGAATCAATTATACGGGGTAAGGAAATGTTGAAGCCATTATTGGAGGAATTTTTAAAACTGGAGGGGGTATCAGCCGCGGTTGTAGTGGGAAGGGATGGTTTTGTCATCGAAAGTGCAGTTTCCGGTAAAGTTGATATTGAAGCGCTTGGTGCCATGGCTTCAACCGGTCTTGGAACATCAGAAGCGATGGGTAATACCCTGGGAAAAGGTGAACTCTCCCAGATGCTTGTCGAGCTGGAAAAAGGTCCAATTATCCTGTCACCTCTTTCTGCGGATGAACTAATCGCCATTGTTGCGGATACTACGGCAAATATCGGACGGATCAGGTACGAATTAAAGAAGAATAAGGAACGGCTCATTGCCGCCCTCTGATTTCCACAAATCAATTTTATGATATTACCCGCAGGAACAATCGGTAAAACGATAACCAATCCTCATAAAGAGGAATTACTCCCCTATCTGAAAACGTTTAAGGGATTAGTCGAGATCGAAACTGAATATGGTTATGGGTTTATCCTAAACAAGAACGGGAAACTGACTGGAGCATATTTTAAAAAAAATAATTATGGGATATTTCGAGGTAAACCAGCCCTATTGCACATGGCAATAGAATCAGCAGGAACATCGGATTCTCCTAAAGTTTTTAAAGTGCGAACATATACCGTTGAAGAATTTTCACGTGCTGTCCAGAATTCACAAAAAGAAGGTGTGCTTATTGATGGTGTTTCTAACAGTACAACTGTTTCAGATGTGGACACAAAGAATCATCCGGGTTCAAACTATCCGGAATATCTCAATCAGACGACGTTAGAAAAGTTAAAAAACCTGACCGGTGTTATCGCAGTCTCAACATTTTCTGATGGGTTTCCCATCCAGTGTATTGGCGATGCGGATTTTGAGCATACGGCAGCTTCGGCTGAAGATCTCATGAGACAGGCAACCAGAATTACCCGGGATCTGAAAATCGGTTCCCTTGATCAGATAATCCTCGAAACCGATGATAACAAATTCATTATTGCCCCGTGCGGGGACCTTCATTTGTGTGTTTTTACGACCGCAGATGCGCATCTGGGTCTTATACGGGTCGTTTTAAAGAGCATACAGTCAGAAATTACTGTGGAAAACACGGATTAATTGAGATTATAAACCATTATTCAGATAAATAAATTGCAAATGTCAGAAATATCCTTTAAAAAAATCAAAGACTTGATATAGTTAAAAAGTCAAAAGTAAAAAATTAGTTAAAAATAAAAAAAATCATTTAATATCAAATGAGACCTAGATCTAGGTCAAAGCGGGTGATGTCTGGATTGAAAAAGAAAGAAGACGATTCCTTAGATGATGTAAACTCTCTCATCGATATGATTAAAGGAACAAAAAAGAATGAAGGGACTAAAAAACCTGAAGAGACCGGGGATAAACCGCAAACTTCCTCCCCATCAAAACCTGCAAAAGATGTTCCTGCTACCCAGGATATTGTGTTCTCTGATGCCGATGACATGAAGGCAAAATCTCCTGGACAGGGCACGTCTCCTGAGGGTGCAAGTAAGGAAATCACTGGTAAAGACGTACGGGAATCGCTTGGCAAGCTACTCGCCAGCGATGAAACAAACCAGGCCCAGGTATCCTCCCAGCAAAAAGGAAAAACTGAAAAGAAGCAGGAGATTGAAATTATCAATGAAGATCCCAAGGCAGCAGTACGTCCAAAACTGGTGAAGACTGCAACCACGTCATCATCGGTAGAAACCGAAGTTGTGACTGATGCTGACAAAGGGATTGTGAATGTTGACCAGATCTCTGAAATTTCTGGTCTGATTTTACCAAAAGGAGTCTCTTTTAAGATTGATGAACTTCAGCTGCATGGACGCATCAGTTCGTTTGAAGGAACAGGCACCCTGCCCCCGGATTTTGATGAGATCTGGAAGAAAAACTTCTCGACTGCTGGTTTCAAGGATCTAGATATTGGCGCTGATATCGAAATTGGTAAATTAAAACCCAAGCCTGAACCGAAAAAATTCGGGCTGGGATCACTATTCAAGGCAATCCATACCACTATCGAGGAATACGATCCCAAGAAACATGGTCCACTTGTTGATGTCACCTTCAAACCTCAACCGGGAGTTGAGGAAATTGAGATCTACCCGGTCAACCCGCCCTATGCATATATCCAGATTGTGTATGATCACGCCACCCACGAATACACGTATGTTGTACTCGAACCGATCCTGACCGATCCGGAAAAAGAACTGTTAAAGGAGTTAAAGGAACGGTTGTTTGAAACGCTCGATATTAATACAAAAGATATCTCCAAAGAAGAAGCTGCATTAAGGCTGCGTAATGCAGCGACCGATATTATCCTTGACTTCGGCATCAAGTTAACCCCCCTGCAGCGGGAGGTTATCCTTTACAATATGCACAAGGATTTCCTTGGCGACGGGTTGATCGACTCGATCATGCATGATAAATACATTGAGGATATCTCCTGTGATGGAGTCAATACATCGCTCTTTGTATATCACGCCGGTTATGAGTCAATGAAGACCACGCTCTCGTATACAAATGCCGAGGACCTGGATTCATTTGTCACAAAACTTGCACAGCGTTCCGGTAAATATATCTCAATAGCCCAACCGATCCTCGATTCAACTATGCAGGATGGATCGCGTATCCAGATGACCCTTGGCCAGGAAGTCACCGCCCACGGCTCAACGTTCACCATCCGTAAATTCAAAGACGAACCAATTACCCCGACAGACCTGATCGAATGGCGTACTTTTGCCCCGCTTTCCATTGCCTACATCTGGCTCTGTGTTGAGAATGGGAAATCTGCAATTTTTGCCGGTGGAACAGCATCCGGTAAGACCACTTCGTTAAATGCAGTCTCTCTCTTCATACCACCGTTATCTAAGATTGTATCTCTTGAAGATACGAGGGAATTGAAACTCCCCCACCCGAACTGGATCCCAAGCGTTACCCGCGACTCATTTGATACCTCCGGGAGAGGTGAGATTAACATGTATGAACTCCTGAGGGCTGCAATGCGTCAGCGTCCTGAGTATATCCTTGTGGGTGAAGTCCGTGGCAAAGAATGCCAGACCCTGTTCCAGGCAATGAGCACAGGGCACACAACCTACTCCACCATCCACGCGGATTCCGTTGCCAGTGTAGTTCACCGTATTGAAAACCCCCCCATGGATGTACCGAGGAACATGCTTTCAGCTCTTGATTTTGTCTGCATCCAGGTGCAGGGGCGTGTCGGAGGTAAACGTATCAGGAGGAGCAAGCAGATCGTTGAGATCCTCGATATTGACCCAAGGACCAACGAACTAATCACGAATGAGGTCTTCAAGTGGCGGTCAGCTACTGATGAGATCATCTACTCCGGGAAGTCCTACCTTCTTGAAGAGATCATGGAGGCAAAGGGGTGGAGCGAGAACAGGATGCGTGAAGAATTAAAGCGCCGCCAGGAAGTGCTTGAGTGGATGCGACTCAAGAAGATCCGGCATTACAAGGACGTGGCAAAAATTCTCATCTCTTATCACCGTGATCCAGAAGCCGTGATTGAAAAAGTGAGGAAGGACCTCTATGAATAGTTATGAGCGCTTCTGTTTCAACCTTCTTGGAAAATGGGTAAAGACAAAACGGGATAACTATCTGTCACTCAGAAACGACCTGATTTCTGCCAGATTTAAAACCCCGTTTGAGGTCTATCTCTCGACGGCGTATGTTTCGTCGATCGTTGTCGGGTTGGTTTTTGCGTTCCTCATCGGCATTATCAGCTGGGTTTTACAGCTGCCGGCACTCGTAAAATACAAAGGGGAAGTTCCTGAAGTCGTTGCCAGCCTGTCCCCCTACAGTATCATACTTGGGACAATTTTAATCACCATCTTCTCCCTGCTGGTGTTTGGGGGACTCACCTACCTTGCATTTATCCTGTATCCCGGTCTGGAAGCAGGAAACCGGCGCAGGAATATTGATGCAAGCCTGCCCTATGCGATCAACTACATCACCTCCATGTCCACGGCAGGGATCACACCGGCGGAGGTATTCCGACTCCTTGGCAGCAGTCCTATCTATGGACAGAGTGCAGTTGAAGCGCGGTATATAGCACGGGAAATTGACATTTTTGGGAGAGATTTAATTGATGCTCTCCGGCTTGTTTCTGCAAGTACTCCCAGCAGAAGGATGAAGGAATTCCTGCAGGGTACCATGGCAAGTGTTTCAAGCGGTGGAAATATCACCGAATATTTCAGGACGAAAGCGGAGCAGTATGCACTGGAAAACCGTCAGACCCAGAAACTGTTCCTCGAAACGCTCGCGCTGGTCTCTGAATCATACGTGACTGCCATGGTTGCTGGTACATTGTTTTTGATCATCCTCCAGTCAATCATGTCAGTTCTGTCGGGAGACAACAAGCCGATGTTTCTTTATGCGGTAATTTATGTGATGATCCCGTTAGGCAGTATCATGTTTGTTATCATGATCAGTTCCATGACACCGGAGACCTGATATGGGAATAAAGGATCACCTCAAAAATATGGTTAACCGGGGTAATGAATCCCCTCCTCCCCTCAAATCCTCCGATTTAAAGGCAGCTGAGGCCGAGGTTGATGAAATTACCAGGGGTCTTGAACATGAGCGACAGACACGGCAGGGGTTAGGGAAATTCTTAAAACACCCTATCAAGGTGCTTACCGATGAACCAGTAAATTTATTTATCGTCACCATTCCGCTTGCCCTCGTCATACTCATCGGCGGTTTTATCACATTTGTGGCAACTTATGGAATCCAGGTAGTGTTTACCACCGTGATGATGGACGATATTCTCATTTTCTCCGTTCTGCTCGCGATTTCCCCAATAGCGTTCCTCGACTTCAGGGAACAAATGCGTATTAAAAGCCTGGAAAATGCTCTCCCGAATTTTTTCCGTGACCTTGCAGGGATGAACGATTCCGGTATGACCCTGCCCAATGCAGTGCACATTGTAGCAGGTGCCGAATATTCAACACTCACCCCGCATATCAAGGCTCTTGATAAAGATATGTCATGGGGTTCAGGATTTGTTGATGCGATGTACCGCTTCGGCAAAAATCTTAAAACACCGTTAGCTGACCGAAGTGTTGACCTGATCGCAAAAGCGAGTAAAGCCGGAGGGGATATCAGTGAAGTGCTCCGGGCGGCGGCGAAAGATACGTTTGAGGTGGTAAACCTCTCAACGGAACGCAGTAATAACATGCTGATCTACGTCATTATCGTGCTCGTTTCTTTTGCGGTGTTCCTGTTCGTCGTGGCGATCCTTGTTTCTACGTTCCTGACTACCATGGCTACAGCAGGAGCTTCTGCTGCTTCTTCTGGTGCGAGAGGGTTTATGGGGCAAATAGACCTTTTCCAGTACAAACGCTTATTCACCCATGCAGCATTGCTCCAGGGATTCTTCTCGGGGCTCGTTGCCGGGCAGATGGGTGAAGGACGGCTCATTTC
>Ga0209668_10001338_pt1 | contig 10518 bp, 10 predicted proteins | sample FrelakmetPLP11PL_FD_187150 | JGI IMG/M metagenome (GOLD analysis project Ga0209668, IMG submission 187150) | Freshwater lake sediment microbial communities from the University of Notre Dame, USA, for methane emissions studies - PLP11 PL (SPAdes)... | ecosystem: Environmental > Aquatic >... | reverse complement strand
TCAAAGTTTAAATAAACTCCATAATCATAGTTTCCAAATTCATCTACTGAAAAATTATTTAATACTTCATTAGTACCAGGAACTGGAAATACTGAAATTACATTGTTAGTTATTTCGAAGGTATAATTTGATAATACTACTTGATTTTGCATTTCAATAGCTTGCATTGTTTGCATAGTTAAACTAGTAGGCATCATTAAATAACCTGCATATCCGAACCCATAAGTACCCGCTGCGGGAACTCCACCTAATCCACCAACTGATGAACCTATAAAAGGTGAATACAATTGTGATACAGCTGGAGGTGATTGGTAAAATACTTGTTTAACTTCAATCCCACCAGTTATACCTTCGGCTTCTGCCCATGCTTTTAAATCATATCTTTGTACACCTGGTATTAAAGTCAAACGACCTTTTCTCCAAGTTACATTTCCTCCACTACCTGCTTCTTCACCATATTGTTGAGATAACTTAACAATGTTTGCCATTGTAGGAGTAATTATATCTTGATTTGGGTCTACAGTATTAGATGCACCTTCATAAGATAAATAATTATCTCTTGTTTGAAACGCATATAATTCATTACCGTATACTGTTACTGCTTCTTCAAAAGCAGCAAACATATTTAATGCTTGAAGTTCAACATCCATAATAGGATATCCTAATCTACGAGTAACAAAAGTACATACCTTATTAGCATCAGTTTGAAACTGGCTATCATAATCGTAAAATCCAAACGGAGTGTCTCCGGGTTGAAAATTAGCTGTACCTGTCCATATTGGAATATTCATATTATTTTATTAAGTTGTTACGATATAGTATTCTAATGAGGCTGCACTTCCTGAAGGTTCAACTTTAACTGATTTAATATTATCAAAAATTAAACCACTTTCGCTTCCTGTTATTTTACTTGTTGATAACATATATGAACTACCTGTTGAAATTAAAAAACTCATTGCATCTGTAGATGAAGATACGATTAATTTAATAGGTACTACACTTGAAGGTAAATTTGTAACTCTAATATATCTTACACTACTAGTTACAAAAGTACCAGCACCAGGAACTGAATCCATTGAAAATATTGTTGTTACTGAACCCGAAGGTACGCTAAGAATTCTATTATCTACATAATTAATACCAGTAATAGTATTAGTTGTTTTAGATCCTACGTCATCACCATTTAAAATTAAAGTTTCAGTTATCACTGAAGTGAATGTTGCCATAATATTTTATTTATAAATATCAACTTATCTAGTTATCTTACTAGTATTTGCAGTTTTTTCATGAAATTCATCATATAATTCAATTAAGTCTTCAACTATTGGATTTCTATGATTAGATGTTAATTTAATAGCTTCTAAATCTTTAATTTTTTTAGAAGCAGTATATAAAAATTTAAATCCTGAATCACGTTTTGATTTTAAATCTACTTGAGCATCATCACCACATATGATCATTTTTGAATTTAATCCTATACGAGTAACAATCATTTCCATTTGTTCATGGGTTACGTTTTGAGCTTCATCTACTATAACCATTGAATTAACAAATGTTCTTCCTCGCATAAATGATACAGGTACAATTTCTATAGTACCATCTTCTATACACTTTTCAATAGCTACTTTATCATATAATAAAAACATATTTTGATAAATAGGTTGAACCCAAGGATCCATTTTTTCTCTTAAATCTCCTGGTAAGAAACCAATTTCTTCTTTCGATACTGTAGGTCGAGTAATAATTACTTTTTCTACTTCTTTCATGAATAACTTATCTAAAGCTATTTGACACGCTAATAAGGTTTTACCTGAACCAGCTGAACCAGCTAATAAAGTAACTGTATTGTCTAAAATTTTTTGTTTTGCTAGTTTTTGTTCTTCATTTAATTGAATTTTAAATTTAATAGGATTTTTAGGTTTACGTTTTTCCTTGAAGATCTCGTCTTCATAATGATTTGAACTCATAGTACAATACTGTTGTTAATAAAGTTGTTGATTTGTTAATTAAACCGTTTAATAAAACGGGTAAATGGGAAGTAATATACGATGGTATATTAATACGGTATGTGGTTATAAGCGGTATTATTGTAAATTTTCCACTCATGCAACTTATTAGTTTTGCTATAAATATGAACAAAAAAAGGACTCGCTATGCGAGTCCCTTCTTTTATTCTAATAATCTAAAATTAGATAGTTTGTAAACCAGCTATATAGATTTTACCATAAAATTCTGGTCTTAACATTTTCTTAGCGTAACGAGTTAATAAACCTTTACGTGGAGTAAATGTATCAGGATCGTATACAAGTGGAGTCATAATTAATGGAACGTATGGAGCAAATACTGCACCCGCTTCTAAGAATTGTGAACCTCTGTAACCCATTAACATGATATTTTCAGTTAAGTAAGGGTTTTTGTAAATTGTATAACGACCATTTAATTGACCTGCTTTTTGTACACCGAAAGCATATTCCATTTGAGCAGCATCACCATTTGAGTTTGCAGCGAATCCTGGGATTGATTCTAAGATTGTAGCTACAGTTGGAGATGTAACGATGAAGTTAGCACCACCTCTTAAAGTTAATTGGTGAATTTTGTTGCTTAATTTTTGGATTTTAGTTCCTAAAGTTTGGAACCATTGACCTTGAGTGTTGTAGAAACCTGAAGTCGCTGGAACGAATGCAGTATTAGTTGAGTTAATTACTGTATTGTTTTCTGCTGACCAGTATTCAGTACCTGCTGCTGCATCTTCAATTAACATTTCTAAGATTTCTAAGTCAATTTCCATTGAAATATACTCACTCATGATGTTAGTTACTTCTGCTTCTGCATCGATGTTTTGGTAAGCACTTAAGTCTTGTGCAAATTCAGGTGTCCATACTGCTTTTAATTTTTTAGTTTTAGCTGTAATAGCTTGTGATTGCATTTTAACGTTAATCTCAGGGATTACGATTGTTGAGTTAGACTCAGCATTCGGAGTTGAGAACGATGATGAATCCTCGAAATCACCTCTGTTATTATCAGCGGTAGCTTTGTTGTATTCAATTACATATAAACCAGCGTCAGCTAATTCTGCTGTTGAAGCACTTACATAGAATGTAATTGTGTTAGCTGTGTAATTGTAGTTAGTAAATGCTTGGAAGTTATCCGCAACTGCAACTGTTGAACCTGAAGTTATGATAAAACCTCTTACTGCATCTGGATCAAAGTTAGGTAATGCTGTAGTAGATGAACCTAAAACTAATTTTTTAATTGTACCATTTGCTGCAGAAGCTGAATAATTTTGGTCAAAGTTTACATCTGCATATGATGCTGATGTAATTGAACCAGTAGCTATTGTAGCTGAAGCTGAGAATTGGTTGGTAGAATAAGTGAAACGACCTGTTCCATATAAACCACCTGCTGGAGCTGGTGTTGCAAATGGGAACTGACCTGTTGCGTTTCTTGTTCCATATAATGAACCACCTACTGTAAATGGATCTTTAGAAGTTCCGTATTGGAAATCTAAGAAGAACACAAGACCTGAAGGCATGTTCATTGGTTGAACTGAAACGAATTCTTTTGCTGAAATTTGAGCAAATACTTTTCTTACTAATGGTAAAGCGATACCAGCCCAGTTTTCTGATTGACCAACTGTGAAGTTACCTGCTGTAGCACCAGCACCTGTGTCTGATTGCTCCATTACTAATTGTTTTGCTTGATTTTCAAGTAATATAGACATATTGTTTGTGTCTGTACTACTTAAGCCTTCTAATAGACCTGTTTTAGTCCATTTAGAGGCTAATTTAGCTGCATCACTTTGAAGAGACTTCCAAGGATTAGCTGATTCTAATAATGATTGAATTGATGTACTCATTGTTTTTAATTTTCTTTTTTTTGGTTATTTAATAATTCCTGCTATTTTTTGCATTCTTCTAAATGACTCATTAACTTCTACAATTGGTTGTTTAGTTGATGAAGCCATACCGCTTGCTTTTGATGCTAAACTAGTTTTTAATGATTCATTAACATGAGATTTAGATGTTTCTTTTAATCCTTCTGATAATGTTTCGAATACTAATTTAGTTTCTTTTACAGTTGAAGCTTTGTCAAATGCATTTAAAACCTTTACTTTTTGTGATTCAGTTAAGTTTTTAGCTTTGAATATTTTGTTAGTGTAAAGTAATTTAGCGTTTAATAAATTAACTTCATTAAGATCAGATCTCATAGTAGCAATAGTTGACATAGCTTCTTCTAACTCTTTTTTAATTTTAGTCATTTCTTCTTTGTCTTTTTTGTCTTCTTTATCACCTTTTTTCTTAGCTTCGTTAAGTTCTTCTTCTTCAATTTCTTTTAATAATTCATCAATTGAAATTTCTTCTTCTTCGCCTGTTTCTACTTCTTCACCACCTTCTACTTCTTCGCCTTCTCCACCTTTTTCACTTTCCATGCCTTCACCAGCTTCTAATTCACCAGCTTCAACCATGTCTTTGATAACGTCTTCAATAAATGATTTTAAATCTTCTTCTGACATGTCTTCGATGTTGATTTCTTCTTCAGTTTCAACTTCTTCACCTTCAGCTTCGTTTAATTGATCGTCTGCATCTTTATCATCCGTCTCATTCATTTTGTCTTCTGCCTCTAATTCAGCTAAAAGTTCGTCTAAATTAAGCTCATCTAATTCTTCTTCAGCTACGTTACCGTGTGCTGTTGGACCTTTAGGGTCGTTAATTAAATCTTCTGCTTCATTCATACCATCTTCGCCTACTTCTAGTTTTTCCATTGCTTCTTCATTAGCATCCACTTCGTCTAAGTCTTCATCTGCCATTTCTTGTAATTTAGCTGATAACATAGATTTTAAATGTGGTGTAAAATGTTCTTCAAGGGCTGCTTTGGCACTTGCTATTGCTGTTTCTTTAACAACTTTAGCATCTTCGATTGCTTCTTTAAGCAAATCTCTGTTTTTACTCATTTTGTCCTAAAATTTTTTGTTTGGGAAATACACTTATTATAAAGCGTAATAGAATTGTTAGTTTTCGATACGACATAGGGGAAATGCGTCGTATATTCTAATATACATATGTCCGGGGTTTCTAAAAATGCACAGGAGTGCAAAAAGAAAGCTCTTCTTTCGGAAGAGCTGCAATTTTATTAATATTTTATTAAAATAATGGGCAAGACCCATTAACACATAATATATCTGTAATGATTGAGTTAATTTTACTATATGGATTTAATGTCGGTACATATGATTCATTTAAATTAGTTGGTTGCATCCATGAACCAGGATTAGAAGGTGTTGAAACAAAATCCCAACATAATAATTCGAAGTCTTCTTGTACTTCCATTACATTACCTCTTTGTTCTAATGAACCCATTCCTCTTGATGATACACCTACTGAAATGCCACTTTCTATTAATGCTTTTAAAATATTTCCTGATGGAGTAGGTAAAATTTCAATTAAACCCATTACATTATCTCCATCCCACCAACATTTTTTAATATTATGTGAAACGTTTTTTAAGTTAATAATTGAAGAATCTGGATGGTCTAATTCACCTAACGCTCTGTTTTGTTGAATTGATTCCATATACTTATTCATCTCACGTTCCCATAATTCTTTAGCATAATATCTACCATTACCGTTTTTTACTTCGGCAGTAGCTAATACACCTTCTACTAATATATTACCTCCAGGATTTGTTCCTTCAGTTAATCTAACAGCTTTAGGCGAGAATAATCGTGTTTCAATTAATACTTGTCTCATTATTTTTTATTTTTATCTAAATCACCGTATCCACTTGATTTATATTTACCTTTAGGGGCAATAGTTTCTTTTGTAGTTTCAAATCCTACTCCTTTAGTTCCAAACATTCCATTTTTAGCGTAATAATTTACATCTTTAGTCATGTTTTTAAGTACGATTTTTTTCAATTCGTCTACTGATTTATCTTTGTTTTTAGGATCTTTTAATTCAGAATAATATCCGTTTAAGAAAGATGTACCATAAACATTATCAATATCTTTTTTATTTTTAGTGTCATATTGATTGTCTAATGCTTTTTGAACATCAGCATCGATTTTTTCAAATTCATTTTGATCACCATATTCTTTTTTGTTTTTAACACCAATAGCTTCAGATAAATTTTCTTCTTTAACTGGTCTTACTAACATAGGTTTAGTAACAAATAACATTCTACCGTCTTCTGTTTCACCTTTGATTTGTTTAATTTTACCATCTACTTTATCAACTAAAGTAATAGTTACTTTATCATTACCCATCATAGCACTATCACCTACTTTAACAGTAGAACCAAATGATAAATCATCAAGTGGTGTATCTAATACTTCGGTTTCAATACTCATATTTTCTTGGAATATTTCAACCCAAGATGGAGATGGTTTATGATTAACTAATCCACCAATACTTTCATTTAATATACTTCTACTTTTAAGTATTTTAACAGCGTCTGTATAATTAGTGTATTGGTTAATATATTGAGGACATAAGTGTCTAGCACTTTTTAGGAAATAATTTTTATCTCCTTTTCCTTCTTTGATAAGATTGTATTGTTCTTGTAAATTTTTCATTTATAATGAGTTATTAATTGTAAAGTAATATAGCTCCTGCTGATATAGAGGCACTTGTTACATATATAGGTACAGTTACACCTGTAGGGAATGTTAATCCACTTCCTGCTATATTAACTCCTGATGCGTCTTTTAATCCTGAAAAGGTTACTGCTTGTGCTACTGTGAAACCAGCAAAAGATCCAGTCACTGAAGCTGAACCACTTAATAATGTTGCTGATGGATTTACAGGTATTGTTGCCATGTTTAGTTTTTAAATAAGTCTATTAAATCGTTTAAATAATCGTTTGCTAAATCTGTACCATATAATACATTAAAACTAGGTTTATTTTTATAATAATCTAGTGTTCTTTGTTTTGCTTTTTGTAATATAGGTAATAAAGCGTTTAATTTTTGTTCTAATGTATCAAATCCTTCTAATCTAGATTTAATAAATGTTTTTAATTGTTCGTCGTCTAAATTTAAGTTATCAATATAGGCATTCGCATCTAATTGAGCTTCACTTAAATCTTCTTTCCACATTTGTTTAACTTCGATTCCTTTTGCCTGTTTATTCAGTTTTTTTTGATCAACAGGTTTGAAACCTAGTTTATAGTAATAAATATTTTTAGTACCTTTGGAATTTGTACCTTTTTTGAAAGCATTTGGTGTTGCATATTGAGCACCACCTCCAGGAGTAAATGTACCCGCGGACGGGCCTGCACCTGTAGTTGATTCTTCTTCTAAATCAATATCTAAATCGTTAAATTTTTCTTGTTTATAATTATCTAAATACGGTTTTAAATCTTGTTTCCAAACTGATGTTTGTGAAAAAGGTATACCATCTGCTTGTCCATGTTCTCCTTTTGTAACTTTATCTATATCTTGAATAGTAATTTTACCAGTTTCCATAGCTTTTTTAAAGAATCTAGATTCACCATTTGGACTATAAATGTCTAGTTTACTTTGTATAAGTTCTTTACCACCAAAGTGCCAAATCCAACTAAGGGCTGTATCAAAATGTCCTTCAATACCCTTATAACTACTAACTTCTTTTATAGAAGTATTAGCACTTATTACTTGTTTAATAATATTTTTTAATTTATCCATTTACTTTACGTAATTCTTCTAGTAATTCATAATAATGAAGTAAATTAGTCATATCATCATTATTAATTTTATCATTTTTTTCTAAAATAACTAAAATATTAGACACCTCATTGATTTTAATTTGAGTTGTTTTATCTTTAACTTTTTTATTTAAACTGGTTAAATCAGATTTAATTTCATTTACTTTTAAGTTATAGAATTCTTTTAGTTTTATCGGATTATCAACACTATTAATATATTCTTTTAATACTGATTTTTGCCCAGTATTTAGATCTGAGTATTTATCGTTAAATTTCTCTAATAATACTTTATAAGTTAACATACGAATATCTTTATCGTATGATTTAAATTCTTCCATTAGTGTATCTTTAGTTTCTACTGAAATCGAAGATACAGTTAAATGTTCTAGTAAAATTAATTTATTTGATATTACCTGATCGGTATTAGGTGTTTCGTCAGTATTGTATACTTCTAATAAAGTATAAAATGCAGCTTGGGCTTTATAGTTGGGAAGTTTTGTTTTGAAAAAATCTTCAATATTATAATTTTCTTTAATTTCTTTAATTAAATTATATTTTTGACGACGTAATGCTGCCTTATTTAAATATTTAGCGTTTTCTAATAAAGTATTGATAATCATATCAGCTTTACCTTCGCTTAATTTAGATTGATTTAGTAAAGTTTCATATAATTTATATTCTTTACCTAATTCAGACTTAACAAAATGTTTCTTTAATATAGAAACGGCCTTCGAATCCTTGCCAGATAACGTATCAGCGGTAATTTGTCTTACTAGTAATTCAAATAGTATTCCTGTATTCTTGTATTTAGAATGCTTTACACTCATTATGGACATTTTTATTATAAATATATAAGGATAATTACTCTCTAATTTGGGATTCATCTAATAATGAATCTCCTGCATTGTTTTGTTTAAATACTAATTTTTTATCAACTTGTTCAAGTAAACGTTTATTTTTTATAAGAGCTGATTTAGCATTTTCTAAAGCCATTGATTTACCGTTAGTTTTACCATATCCTGGTTGGTCATCTTTTTTCATATCACTAACTCCTAAACGGTCACGTCCTAATGGATTATCTTGAGTATTTATTGTAGATACTTTTTCTTTTGGTCGACCTAATTGAGTATCATCATTGTATCCTGCTGGTAATTCACCTGTTGGTCCACCGTTTGTACTATATAATGTTGCTAAATCATGAGGTGTACCATATGATTTACCAGTTTCTACTGGGTCATTACCTTCTTCTCTAATTTGAGCTATACGGAATTCACGTTTTGCGTCTTCAATCATCATATCTCTATATTCACCAAATGAATCTTCTGAGAATCTAAATACATTGTCATAAACCCAATCAGTAGGCATTAATTTAGTTTCAATAATATTTTTAGCTAAATCAACTTTTTCCTTCATTAACATAATACGTTCTTGATCGTATATAATAGATGGTGTAGTTAATGATAATTCGAAGTTAGTTAATTCATCATTAGTATAACCTTGAACATATAAATGTACTAATGCAATTTTATATAATTCAGATAATACAATACGTTGAATTCTATCAATTGTACGAGCAAATCTAATATCTTCGGCAGCTAATGTTGCTTTACCTTGTAAATCTTTATCATAACCTAAAAACGCTTTAGGTACTTTTAATGCTGCAAATAATTTATCTCTTAAATAAGCAACGTCTTGAATACCATCATAATCTAAACCTTTAGTATTTTCAATACGTGTTGCTTGATCATTACCTCTTACTGGGATATAGAAATCCTCTAGTAAGTTTTGCATGTTATATTTTAAGTTATATTCACCTGTCTTTTGATCCATCAATGGAGTACGTTTCATTGATGTAATAGTTTTTTGCATAAATGCTTCAACTTCATTAGGCGGAATAGAACCAACATTAATAAAGAAAGTACGTTTTTCTGGTGAACGAACTACACGATGTATTAACATCGCATCTTCCATTAATGCATATTGCTTATATAATTTACGAGCTGGCTCTAAATAAGATCTACCATATGGTAAATAATTAACATCTGTAATTAAACGGAAATGGGCTACTTCATAATTATCGAAATATATACCTGTTTCATTTTTACTACCGAATGTAGGTGTACTATAATATCCATCACCACCATAAAAACCTTCTGGTCTAAATTGGAAACGAATTGATGCCGGATTTTCTTTATCGTAATTTTCTTGTCTTTCAATGTGATATGCTGTATATGGAATAACATTATATACACCAAATTTTTCAGCAATTTCTAATTTTAAGAAAAAATCGCCATATTTACACATTTGACGAATCCATGACCATAAGTTAAATTCTATATTTAACACATCATAAAACAAGTTATATAGGATTTTTTGGATATTTTCGTCAGACGAACGTATAGATAATACTTCATTCATATCATCTTTTAACGTACATTCATCGGCAACAATATCTAAAGCTGAACCTACAATAGCATCTGTATCCATGATGTCATAATCTGAATATAGTTGAGTACGTAAATATTGATAATTTAAATTTAATTGTTGTCCGTAAAGAGATGTAGCATTGGCTGAATATATTCTATTATATCTATCCACTAATGAATTTGTAGTAAGGTCGCCCGTTTGTTGAATCGAGTTAACGTCCATTACTTTAAGTTGATCACCACCTTGATTTCTCATTACTACATCAGTAGAGAATAATCGTTGTAATCTTGTAAATAAGCCTTTATCTGCCATTTTTATTATATATTATTATTTATAAATATTATCGTATTAACCAACTAATGTCTTCATCACCACCCACTTGATTTTTCATAGCGTATGGATTAGGTACAC
>Ga0209668_10001337_pt1 | contig 10518 bp, 26 predicted proteins | sample FrelakmetPLP11PL_FD_187150 | JGI IMG/M metagenome (GOLD analysis project Ga0209668, IMG submission 187150) | Freshwater lake sediment microbial communities from the University of Notre Dame, USA, for methane emissions studies - PLP11 PL (SPAdes)... | ecosystem: Environmental > Aquatic >... | reverse complement strand
AACGAGCCTGAGGATGACGGTATGCCTTTTTAAAATGGTAGTAATTAATTAAATTTAACGGGGTGTAAAAGCCCCTTTTAAAACTAAAACTAAATGTTAATAGATTACAACAAACAATTAGATATTCTAAAGCAAATTAGAAGCGGTAAAATGAAAGAGGGTTTAAAATTAGACATACCTGAAATAGACGAATACATACGTTTTAAGACCTCTAATTTCAATATAGTACTTGGTCACGCAAACGTTGGTAAAACTACTTCTATTCTTTACTTAATGCTTTGCTATTCATTAAAGCACGGTTTAAAATGGTTAATTTGCAGTACTGAAAATGACTCTTACTCTTTGATTAGAAAGTTAGTTGAGTTCTTAGATGAGACGCCAATAAATTTAATTTCAGAAAGTAACTTTAAAACGCATACGGATTTTGTAAATTCACATTTTAAATTTGTAGATAATGCAAAGATGTATGATTACATTACAGCACTTGAGATGTTCAAAGAGGTTAAAAAAGAATACAACTACAATGGAATATTATTAGACCCTTACAACGCATTAACTAAAGACCACGAAATGATGAAAAATTTAGGAGGTCACGAATACGACTATCAGGCTTGTACTGAAATGCGTATGTTTTGTAAAGAGTTCAAAGTTTCAATGTGGTTAAATACACACGCAAACACAAACGCACTTCGAATGGTGCATAAAAACGGTCACGAATTTGACGGACACCCTATTCCTCCAATGGCTTCAGATGTTGAGGGCGGTGGTAAGTTTGTAAACCGAGCGGATGATTTTGTAGTAATTCATAGATACACTTTGCACCCGCAACTTTATACAACTACAATGATACACGTACGAAAGATAAAAGAAATTGAAACTGGAGGACGTCCAACAAGTATAGACAATCCAATAAGAATTGTAGCTTTACAAAATAACGTTGGCTTTGCAGTAAACGGTAAATCAATTTTAAGAACGATAAAAGAATCACAATTAAACTATCTTTAATGAATATACTTGAACTACTATACGCTAAGCATTTTATGTGGTTAAAATATATTCGCTCTTTTGGATGCAACGACCATACTGCTGAGGACTACGTTCACGAAATGTACATTAAGTTATTTCTTTACAGTCAGAAAAAAGAAAACAGTCTAATGTATAATGAAACAGAATTAAACTATTTTTTTGTTTATGTAGTTTTAAAAAATATGTGGTTAGATAATGTTAGAAAACAACGTAAACTAATTATAGCCGATTTAAGTGACGATTTAATTCAAGATGAAACAGAATATGTTGAGGATGATTTCGATGCTAAAAGCGACGCAGTTAAAGTGTGGGTTATTAATTTAGACTTACAGATATATGATATTAAAGAGTACACAAGAGAAAAAGCCAGCTTGTTATATTTTAAATTCATTTACGAAAAGATATTTTTAGAACGAATATCGATTAGTGAATTGAGCCGAGAGGTTGGAATAACTTATTTTAGTTTACGAAATACAGTATTAATTATAAAAGAGCAAATAAAAAATGAAGTACAACTTATACGATCAATTCAAACCAGCTGAAAGAGCCTTACTACTTTTAAACAAATATCCTTTAAACTATTTAAAGCAAGTGATAAACGGTAATATAAAAAAGAGCCGAGATTTAAACGAAACTGAAATATGCAACTATTGGAATGAAGTTGCAGTAGAGACAAAAAGAATTTTAAAAAAATATGAATTATGAAAAAGCAATATTATTTAGATAGGTTAAAAACTAAAATTTCTTCAATAGGTTGGAAATTATTTATATGGGGTTTAGGAATTACACAAGAGGAGTATTGGGAGAGAATTTATCAACAAGAAGTACAATTTAAAAAGAAATAAGATGACTAAATTAGAAGAATTAAAACAGTACCACCGAGAGATAAGACTTGGTGATAAATTAGAATGGATTTTTAAACTATTTGGAATTACATATCTATTTAAAAAGATATATCCAAATTGCAAATGTGAGCAAAGAAAAGACTGGTTAAACGGTGAACTAAATTTAAAAAGAAAATAAGATGATCAAAATAAAAGTTGGCGATAGATTTGTTTGTATTAAAAAAGTAGTAATGATTAAACACAAAACTATCGAATATAAAAAAGGGTTTATATATATAAGCAAAAAAAATGAATGTATAGAAAACGAATCGAAAGAAACCAACCACAACTGGACTGACTGTAATTTAAAGAAATATTTTTTAAAAATAAAAGAAAATGAATAAACAAGACAAAGAATGGATGTTAAATTTTCGAGGCCGTACTGGTTCAGTAACACACGATGAGTATAAAATGATATGTGAAATACATTCAAGGGTATTCAAACACGAATTAGTATATGTTTCTAAATGCCCAAGCTGTGGGTATGTACAGGAATACTTAAACCAAATTAATAAAGTTTATTTAAAAACAATCAAATGAGAAAAATAACAAGGTCAGTAATTAATCTTTCGGAACTTCCCAAAAACCTACAAAGTAATAAAATATTTAATGGTCATAAGCTATATACTTATGCTGAGTTTCATATTGATGATTATGATGCGGATGATTTAAGTTTATGGTTAATTGAAACATATCCTACTATAAAAAGAAAAGCCAGTTTTTTAATTAAAATTGATAAAGAGCAAAAGACTTGGTACAATGAAGAGCAAACAGACGAAAGAATAAATATAATAGGACAAAACGGAAATGATGGAACACACTACTAAAATTAAACAGCTATTCAAAAAGATAATGTTATGGCTAAAAGAAAGTTCAAAGAATTGTCCAAAAGAAACTAAATTTTAAAATATGAAAGCAATGACACCAAAACAAAAAGCAAAAGAGTTAATAGAAAAATATATTGATTTAACAGATGAATGTAACTGTTTGGAATATAGTTGCGTATGTTTCACAATGCATAGAAGTAAAGCCAAACAATGTGCTTTAATAGCCATTGATGAAATATTATATATGATAATAGGAAGCACACCTACTATTAATTATTGGAAAAAAGTCAAAACTGAAATAAAAAAGTATGATAGATAAAACCCACTTATGGGAACAAGGAATAGTCCAGCTTCTAAACCTTGACGGTTGGGAGTTGGAGTGGTGCGGTGGCTCTTATGAGCACTATGATGCAATAGGTAAGACCCCGAAAGGATTTGATTGTATAATTGAATTTAAACTTAGAAGTGCATACTACCTAACAAAGGTTTTAGAAGTTTATAAGTTTGAAAAGCTAATGAGCGAACCTAAGCAACATAAATTTTATTATGTATTCGATAGCAAAGGAAACTATTTATATCACTTAAACACGCTTAAACTACCTGAAATAGAAACATTAATAGCAAGTTCAACTACTTATTTTGAAAACACTAATAAGATAAACAAGCCAGTGTATATGCTATCCGAAAGCCAAGCGAGTATTTTAGTTAAATACTAAATGTTAAAGTTTTCTTAATTTATTTAATAAGATAGTATTATATTAATATAGTTGATGTATATTTGTACTCAGATAACAACAACTAAAACAAATAATATGAACGCATTAATTAGAGTTATAGGACAATTAGAAGAGAAAAGAGAAAATGGAAATATTACAATGACTGAAGAAGTTTTATTACTTAGGTTAATAGAGCAAGCAGAATATCAATTAACTTTAAAATAATATATTATGACAGCAGAAACTTGGCAACAGATATACGTTGAAATGATAGACGTAATTAAAAGAGATAATACTATTACACATATAGATTTATCGTTTCATATATCGAAAGTAACAACCGAACCAAAAAGAGCAAAAATAAACATTAAAACATTTAAAGATAAAAATTATGAAAGTAGAAATTAAAGAGAGTTTAGTAGAAGCAAGTTTAGATTACCCAAAATTAATGATTTCAGTTCGAGGTAAACTTGTTTTTTTTACACAAGCATCCTGCGGATTTAGAATAGATGATAATTGCCATTATAGCGATAATTGGTATATGGCTGGGTTTAAAGATTTTAAAGGAGAATTAACTATAACACAAGAATAAGATGAGCACAAAAGCAAGTATTAATTATAAAGGATTCGATTTTGATTTTGAGTATAACTATTACAAAGGTTTACCAGCTACCCACGATGAGCCAGCAGAGTATGAAGAGTTCGAAATTTACAATATAACTTTAAACGGAATTGATGCTGAGGAGTTATTAGAGAATGAAATAGATAGATTTGAAAGCGAAGTAATAGAATATTTAAAAGATTAAGTTATGAGCCAAAATAAACGCTGGGTACTATTAGAAAACAACGAACCACATACGCTCTTACTAACCAAAGAGGAAGTAATGAAACTTTATATTGAATTACAGATTAGAACTGCACATAAAGAATATAGAATTTTCTATGACGAATATTACGAATACATAGATTACTATTCTGAAGAAGAGAAAGAGCAAATAAACCGTTTAATACCGTGATAGTTTTAGTAGATGCAGACAGCCTTATATGGTCAAGCTGCTACAAGCAAAAAGAGCAACCAGATGACGAACAATATCATACTATCGAAAATGCTAAATTAAAGTTTGACGAGGTATTTATGGCTATTATAAATACCATTGAAGAAATCCACGAAATCGACAAGGTTTTAACTTTTGCAAATGCTTTAGGTAACTTTCGTAAACAAATTTCTAAGAGCTATAAAGCAAACAGGATAGGTCGTGAAATACCACCTATTTTAAATGAATTACAATCATACGTAAAAGAGCAATACGAATCAATTGCTGGTTATGGAGTTGAAACAGATGACGTAGTAGCCACTTACTGGACTAACTTGACAAATACATTCGGACGTAATGAAGTTATTATAGTTTCAATAGACAAAGACTATAAGCAACTATCTTGTATTATGTACGACTACCATATCAAAAAGCAATGCTATTACGATATATCAAAAGAGCAATCGTTATATAACTTTTACGAGCAAATGATAATTGGAGATACAGCAGACAATGTAAACTTTTGTAAAGGTTATGGCTCAAAATACGTACAGAAAGCGTTTAAAGACTGTTTAAGCGAATATTCTTTAGTCAAGGTAACATTTAGTCTATTTAAAAAGATATACAAGCACAAGGCACGTGAGAAGTTTATCGAATGTAAATTATTATTAAAATTAAAAACAGAAATATGAAAATTACTAAAATAGAAAAAGAAAAGATAACTTTTACAGTAACACTAACTCCAAATTGGTTAGAAAAGATATTTGGTTACAAAGAAAAAACAAAACGCTTTAAAGAAACTTGGTCAACTTTCAATTTAGGAGGAGGAAATGTTTATATAAACGAAAAAGGAGAAAAGTTAAACAATGGAGATTATATCGGAGTGAATTTAGATAATTGGCTTCGTAAGTTTTAAAAACAGAGTAAAATGAAAAAATATAGAATAGTTACGGATAATTATGGAGGTTATGAAGTACAAGAATCAATTTTAAAATTTTTTTGGATAGAATCTAAAGGAGTAAGGACTTATTCGAATACACATTTTAGTATTGAAAGAGCAAAAGAGCACATTGAATGGTTAAAAGCAGAAATAAAACCAAGTAAACAAAAAATAGTATATACAGAGCAATGAAAAAAATAATATTAATAACAGCAATTTCAATTTTATTATTAGGATGTGAAAACTTAGAGGAGAAACCTATTGAAAAATACGGAGGGGGTAGATATGTAATTACAAATATTCACTGGTTTGACTTTGGTAGAAAAGCCGAAATACAATTAAAGAATAAAGACACTATCTTTGAAGTTAGAATTATAAGATTTGATGCTGAGAATATAAAAGTAGGAGACACAATAAAATAGAGTAATGAAATACAGCAAAGAGCAAGCAGAAAGATTAAAAGCTAAAGGAATGAATGGTTACACTAAGTATCAAAGACCATTACCCGATGTAATAATAAAAGACGGTTATTATATTATCGAAAGTAAAATGAATAAATAAACGTTATATTTGTTTAAATAAATAATTATGCACCCAACAAGAATATTCAAAGAGCCCAAAGATTTAATGCAAGCTTGGGAAGAGTACAAAGAGCACTTAAAGATAGAAGCACTACAATGGACTAAGATACAATATGTAGGTAAGGAGGGTCAAAGAATGGAAGACGCATTTAAACTACCTTATACGTTCGATGGCTTTGAAGTTTTTTGCTATAATAAATACGGTTATATTGAACAATACTTTAAGAATACTGGTAGTTTATATAATGACTTTGTCCCCCTCTGTTCACATATAAAAAAAGAGATTAGGTCAAATCAAATCACTGGTGGCTTATTAGGTATGTACAACCCAAGTATTACTCAAAGAATTAATAACCTTACTGAGAAAATAGAAACTGATAATAACCATTCAATTAAAAAGTTTGAAGTAAAAGTAATCGATAACAATCCTGATGGAGATACAGACCAATAAAATATTTAATCATTTAAATAATTCAAATAAAAGAATAACAATAGAGCAAGGCGGAACAAGAAGCGGTAAGACCTATAATATTTTGATGTGGTTAATATTTGGTTATGCTTTAAATAACACTGGTAAGACAATTACAATTTGTAGAAAAACATATCCCTCACTTCGAGCCAGTTCGATGAGGGATTTTTTCGATATATTAAAGCAGTACGATATGTACAGCGAAGCAGACCATAATAAAAGTAATTCAGAATATAGGCTTGAGGGAAACTTATTTGAGTTTATATCTTTAGACCAACCTCAAAAAGTAAGAGGTCGTAAACGTGATGTATTATATATCAATGAAGCTAATGAGTTGTACTTTGAAGATTGGCAACAATTAATATTTAGAACAACTGAGAAAGCTATTTTAGATTACAATCCAAGTGATGAGTTCCATTTCATTTATGATAAAATTAAACCACGTGACGATGTTGATTTTTACATTACAACCTATCAAGACAATCCATTTTTAAGTAAAGAGATAACAAACGAAATAGAGCGTTTAAAGAACGTAGATGAAAACTATTGGAAAATATATGGCTTAGGTCAAATCGGTTCAAGTCAGGCTTTAATATTTAGAATAAATGAATGTGATGCAATACCAACCGATGCAAAGTTTTTAAGTTACGGAATGGATTTTGGATTTACAAATGACCCTACAACACTAGTTGCAATTTACCAACAGGGTGATAATATATATTTAAAAGAATTAATATTCCAAACGGGTTTAACTAACCGAGATATTAATGACAAATTAAAAGAGCACAAAATAGAACGCAAAGAATTATTTGCTGATAGTGCAGAGCCTAAATCAATAGAGGAATTATATAGAATGGGTTGGAATATTAAACCAGCTACAAAAGGTCAAGGTTCAGTGAATATTGGAATTGATATGATGAAGCGTTATCAATTACACGTTACAAAAGATAGCGTTAATATGATTAAAGAATTTAGAAATTATAAATGGCAAGAGGATAAGAACGGAAATATTTTGAACGTGCCAGTAGATATGTTTAACCATACTATTGATGCGGTAAGATATGGCTTGTATGATAAATTAGCAAGACCAAACTTTGGTAAGTATGCAGTCCGATAAAAAGAAATAATTAACGTTACATATAAAATTAATAAAATGAAAGTAATAGTTCCAGAAAGTTTAAAAGATATAACCTTAGGTCAATACCAAAGATACCAAATTGAGTTGGATGCTTCAAAGAATAGACCAGACCAATTAGAATACTTAAATATAAAAAAGATTGAAGTATTTTGTAACTTAACACAATCCGAAGTATATAATATTCAATACACTGACGTATATTCCATTTCAGAAAAAATAGATTTGATATTAGAGGAGCAACCCTCAAGAGTAGAAAAGTTTAATTTGAATGGAATAAATTTTGGTTTCGTTCCTGATTTAAATAAATTATCTTATGGGGAGTTAATGGACTTGAATAGTAATATAAGCGAATGGGAAACAATGCAAATAGCAATGGGTGTTATTTATAGACCTATCAAAAATGAAGCAGCGGGCTTATATAACGTAGAAGAATACAAAGGAGACAAATATCATTCGGTTTTAAAAGATATGCCCTTAGATGCTGTAATAGGTTCAATGGTTTTTTTTTGGAATTTAGGACTGGATTGTGTGACAGCTATTACCAAGTCTTTGGAAGTGGAGGAGATGCTGGAGAATCAACTGAATTTAGTCGACAGTGGAATTGGTATTCGACAATCGATGAACTTGCTGGAGGAGACCTTACAAAGTATGAGGCTATAACTAAACTAAACTTACATACTTGTTTGAATAATTTATGTTATAAGATAGATAAGAGAAAAAAAGAAAACGAGGAATTTAAAAAACAACAAGCGAAAAATGGCAGATAATTTAAGAGGGGTCGAAGCATTATATAGAATTATAGAAGTATTAAAAAGTGAGTTAAATAGTAATCCATTCTGCAATAGCGTAACGGTTGGAACACTAACAGAAATTGATTTGGCTAAGATGACTATATTCCCAATGGCACATTTAACACTTGAAAATGTAATACATAATGATAATAGTTTAACATTTCAAATAACAATATTTAATTTGGATGTAGTTGAGATATCAAAAGACGTACCAACTAATTCTATATATGGTAATGATAATCTAATTTATATTTGGACAAATCAATTATATGTAATTAATAAATTATTATCAAGATTAAAGTCAAGTTTCACAAGTTACGAAGGGTGGGAATTAGACGGTAACCCCTCTTCAGATTTTATTAATAAAGAATTTGAGAATATGTTAGCTGGTTATCAAACGACTTTTAGTTTAATGGTTCCAAATGATATTAGCAAATGTTAAAGACTGATAATTTAACCGCAGCTTTAAATAATTTTGGAGACCAAGTTATTGAGGACTCAAAGCAAAACTTAAAAGACAGAAAGAAAGTAGCAAGCGGTAAATTATTAAACTCAATGAAAAATAATGGGGCGAAAGTTTCTAAAAATTCTATTGAGTTAAAAATCAATATGGCTGACTACGGAGCATTTGTAGATAAGGGTGTAAGCGGTATAATAAAGAAATATGATACACCATATTCTTATACTAATAAGATGCCACCACCTAAAGCATTTGATGGATGGATAGTAAGAAAAGGAATAGCACCAAGAACAAAGACGGGACAGTTTTTAAGTAGAAAATCAATACAGTTTGCAATAGCTAATAATATATTTCACTACGGTATTAAACCGACACACTTTTTAAGTGATTCAGTAAAAAAGAATTTTAAACTATTACCAGATGTGATAACCAAAAGTTTAATATTAGATGCACAAAGCGCAATAGATTTTATAATCAAATCAAATTTTAATAAATGAAAGCAATATTCGTTCGAAGTCCTTATTCAATAGTTGTAGATTATGCAACACAAGTTGAAACTAAATTAGAATTATATCTTTGGAATAAACCAAACGTTTCACCAGTTACACCAACTTATACTTTTAGTCAATCAATTCCAAGTGTAACACAAAGAACTGCTATTTATAATATAGCAAATGAGTGTCAGGAATTTATTGAAAACATTAACCCTATTTATATAGACGGTTCACAATTAGAGCAAAATTCAATGTGGGCTTATGCAAAAGCTATTTCAAGTTATAGAACGGTTGCAGGTGGTTCGTGGACACAATATAGTACAGAAACATTTATTTGTTTATATGGTTATTCAGAATACCAACAAGGAGTTAACTATTCTTTAACTCAGGAAGTAACAATGTTAAATAGTTTAGTTAGTACTCAAAACATTCCACAAGCAGTTGGTTTAAGGTTTACAGTCGATACAACGGGAACACGTGCAGACTCAACTTTAATAACTGCGGATAGATTTTCAACTGTTATAGATTATAGTAGCACATTCGATGCATATGTAAATGTAATGATACAACAAGCGTCAGGCTCAACTTATTCAATCGTTTATCAAAACAATATTAAAACGGTTACTGTTAGTTTAACAACGGTAGGAACTGAAACATTAATTAAGATACCATTAGAGCCAACGAGTTATATTTATACAGACCCTTATACGGTTAGTTTAAAGAAAACAAACGGAGGAACAACAACTTTATTCTCAAGACTTATAACACCAATATGCGAGCCGAAATATACACCGTTGTTATGTTCGTTTATAAATAAGTTAGGAGGGTGGGAGAATCTATGGTTAATGAAACTTTCTGAAAATAGTATAACTTCAAAAGGAACTGATTACAATATAGCACCAAGTACTTTTAATTATAACATTTACAAAGGTCAAAGCAAATCATTCAATAGGAACGGTAAAAAGAGCACTAAAACAAATACGGGATGGGTTGACGAAAGTACAGGTGTTTTAATAACTGAGTTGTTAATGAGTGAAACAATATTATTAAACAACGAACCTGTAATGCTTAAAGGTGAAAGTCAAATAATAAAGCAGTGGGTTAAGGATAAGAATATCAATTATACATTAGATTTTGAATCAAAAAGTAATGTATAAT
>Ga0209668_10001336_pt1 | contig 10520 bp, 8 predicted proteins | sample FrelakmetPLP11PL_FD_187150 | JGI IMG/M metagenome (GOLD analysis project Ga0209668, IMG submission 187150) | Freshwater lake sediment microbial communities from the University of Notre Dame, USA, for methane emissions studies - PLP11 PL (SPAdes)... | ecosystem: Environmental > Aquatic >... | reverse complement strand
ACCCGCAAGCATAAAGATTCAATCACGCTGGGCAACATCCCGGCCAGTGAATGGGATGCTATTGCTGACTTGCAGGTTGATGCCGTGTGGCTGATGGGTGTCTGGGAGCGGAGCCCTGCCGGCATCCGCATTGCACGGGAGCTGCCGGTGCTGCAGGAAGAATACCGGCACGCACTGCCTGGGTTCACCACGGAAGATATAGCAGGCTCGCCCTACTGCGTGCATTACTATGTGGTTGATGAGCATCTCGGCGGGCCAAAGGCGCTGGCAAAGGCGCGCAAGGAACTGGCAAAACGAGGTATGCGGCTGATACTTGATTTTGTGCCGAATCATGTGGCTCCTGATCACCCGTGGGTGCTTGAACATCCTGAATACTTCATTCAGGGAAGTGCAGATGATTGCGCTCGGGCACCGCAAGAGTTTTTCAGGGCAGGGGATGAGATTATTGCCTGCGGCCGTGATCCCTACTTTCCTCCCTGGACTGACACTGCCCAGCTTAATGCCTTTCATCCCGGCCTGCGCACGGCTGCTATCCAGACCGTGAGCTCTATCGCGGCCCAGTGCGACGGCATGCGCTGTGACATGGCAATGCTGCTTATTAATAATATATTTGAGAAGACCTGGGGCCAGCGTGCCGGCAAGCGGCCCGAAACAGAATACTGGCAGGAGATACTGCAGGCAGTGCGTAAAAAATATCCTGAGACGCTGTTCATGGCCGAGGCATACTGGGGCCTTGAGTGGGAGCTGCAGCAGCAGGGCTTCAACTACTGCTATGACAAGCGCCTCTATGACCGCCTGGTCCATGAATCTGCGGAGTCGGTGCGGCAGCATCTGCTTGCGGACCTCAGCTATCAGGGTAAACTGGTGCGCTTTATTGAGAATCATGATGAGCCGCGTGCTGCAGCGACGTTTGCTCCGCAGCAACAGCGCGCTGCTGCGGTGACCATCCTGACCCTGCCCGGGGCAAAGCTGCTGCATGAGGGCCAGTTCGCGGGATGCAGGGTAAAGCTTCCGGTACAATTAGGACGCCGCCCCCTTGAGCCGGCTGATGGAGGACTGCAGACGTTCTATCAGAAGCTGCTGAAGGCAGTTAACAGTAAAGCCTTCCGCGAAGGCGAGTGGCAGCTCTGCGAACGCAGCGGCTGGCCGGACAACCAGAGCTATAAAAATCTTGTTGCCTGGTGCTGGTCTCATGGAGACGAGCGATACCTCATTATTATAAACCTTCAGAATGCACGGTCTCAGGGTCGTGTGCTGCTCTGCGGGGATGAACTGAGCGGCCGCATGTGGCAGCTGACCGATATTTTTACCAATGAAGTCTATGAACGGTATGGCAGCGAAATGCTGCAATCCGGGCTGTTTGTGGACCTCGCTCCATGGGGAGTTCATTTCCTTAGCTTTACATGATCCTGCCAGTACATAAAGAAGCAACAAAGGAGGGACAGCTATGAATATTTTACAGCCGCTGGATCGTTTGGGACGATTTAAAAAAATTTTCCTGTGGATTGTCGGTATAGTAGTAGCCTACACCATCCTGGGTTTTTTGATTCTTCCGTTTACCATTAAACTGATCGCAGTTAAAAAACTGAGCGAAATTCTTAATCGGCCGGTAGCCATCGAGTCTGTCAGGCTCAATCCGTACGCCCTGTCCCTCACAATAAACAAGCTGCAGATAAAGGAACAGAAGCAGCCGGCAGATTTTGTTGCCTTTAACACGCTTTATGCAAACCTCTCCAGCCTGTCGATTTTCAAGCTCGCCCCGGTCATCCAAGAATTAAAACTTGACGGTCTGTTTGTCCGGGCGGTGCGGATCAAGGACACCACCTTCAATTTTTCTGACATTATCACGCCAAAACAGCCTGAGACAAAACCGGCCCCGCCCCCGGCTGCAGCCGCACCGCTGTTAAAATTTTCTCTCAACAACATACAGATCACCAATGGCCGGGCCGAGTTTCAGGACCAGGTAACCGGTAAAACGCACACCATACAAAACCTGAATTTTACCATCCCCTTTGTTTCAAATATCGGCACCGATGTGGATATCTTTGTCCAGCCCCGCTTTACAACTGTGGTCAATAAGACGCCCATTGACCTGAGCGGAAAAACCAGGCCCTTTGCTGATTCCCTGGAGACCACGCTGGGTTTCAGCCTGAAGGGAATAGACCTTGCTTATTATTTTGACTATGTACCGGTTAAGACCAATCTGAAGGTTGCTTCCGGCTCACTTGATATTAACGCCAATCTGACCTTTACCCGGTTTAAAGACAAACCGCCCGAGTCCCATGTGTCCGGGGATGTGATTGTGAGGGACTTGAATATTAAGGACATGGCGGATAACCAGGTTTTGAAGCTTGGCCTGCTGCAGACAAAAATCGCGCCGTCAAGCTTTTTAGCCGGGAAGGTGCATCTTGCAAAGATTCTCCTGCAGGGGCCGGAAATCGGCATAACCCGTGACAAAGACGGGAAAGTAAATATTTATAATTTAGTGCCTGCCGAGCAGCAGACGCAAACACCACCTCCTCCGGCAGCACCAGCCCAGAAACAACCGTTTACCCTGCAGGTAGATGATATCTCTCTGAAAGATGCCCGGGTGTTCATCACTGATTTATTTAAAGCCGGGGGCAGCGCAGCCGCTCAAACAGATCTGGTAAAGCTTCCCTCTTTATCAATCACCGGCACATCCCTTGATACCGCCAAACAGGAAGTAGTGGTGGAGGGTATTGCCGCAGAACAATGCGCAGTGCTCATCAAGCGCCTCGCCAGCGGTGACCTGAGTGTACAGGCCATTACACCGCCCAAGACTGCTGCAGAACAACCGGTACCAGCTGAAAAGAGCAGCCCCGCCTGGGTAACGACGGTGAAAAAACTGACGCTTCAGAAGTTCAGCTTTCAGGGAGAACATCTGACAGCAGAAGAGGACAGCAATCTTACCATAGATGAGATAATGCTTACTGCGGATGATTTCTCCACCAAGCCCGGCGCGAAAGGAAATATTGACTTTTCCTGCAGGGTGAACAATAGCGGCACCATTGCCGCAAAAGGCGCGTGCGGCATCGCTCCCGTGGCAGCTGCGCTCAACCTTGATGTTAAAGAGATCAATATGGCAGGCTTTCAGCCGTTTCTTGCCGGCGTTATGAACGCCCGGCTTGCAAGCGGCAGTCTTTCCACCTCCGGCACCCTCGCGCTGTCGCAGGAAAAGGAGACCATGGCCATAAAATTTGCCGGCAGTTCGGCAATCGGCAACTTTGCCCTCGTGGAAGGGGAAAAGGCTGCAGATCTTCTGAAGTGGAAACAGCTTAAAGTGAGCGGCATAGATGTCGGAACAGCGCCGCTCGCCATCAGCATAAAAGATATAACCCTGGAGAAGCTGTTCTCTAAAATTATCATCAACCCGGATAAAACCATCAACCTGGCGCAAATCGCAAAAACAGAGCCTGCAGCAGCAGCGCAAGCCCCTCAGCCCGGACAGACTGCGGCAGTTCAGCAGCCACCGGTACAGCAACCAGCAAAGCCCGCTGAACCGCTGCCGCTTGCCATCGGTCTGATTGCCTTAAAGGGCGGAAAAATAATTTTTATTGATCGCTCCGTCTCCCCTGTCCATACCACCACCCTGACAGACATTAACGGCACGGTGCGTGACATAGCACCAAAGCAGGGCAAAAAAGCGGCCCTGGCATTGAACACCAGGATTAACAACTCGGCGCCCCTCAAAATTACCGGGACCCTTAACCCCTTCAAGGATGGCCTGTCGCTTGATTTAAAAGTTTTGCTGCAGGATATGGACCTGAGCCCCTTTACGCCCTATGCAGGCAAATTTGTCGGTTATACCATTCAGAAGGGAAAGCTCTCTCTTGACCTGCACTATACGATTGAGGATAAAAAACTCGATTCAACCAATGATGTGTTCATTGACCAGTTTGATTTCGGCGAAACAGTGAAGAGCCCGGATGCCATTGACCTGCCGGTCAAGCTGGGCGTGTCGCTTCTCAAAGACAGCAGCGGTAAAATTAAGCTCAACCTGCCGGTCACCGGCCGCCTTGACGACCCGCAGTTCAGCATCTTCGGGATTATTTTAAAGGTGCTCAAAAACATTCTGATTAAGGCAGCCACCTCGCCGTTTTCCCTGATCGGCTCCATGGTCGGCTCAAAAGAGGACTTAAGCTGCGTTATCTTTGATCCCGGCAGCGCCCGGCTGAGCGATGCTGAGAGGGCAAAGCTTGACGCTCTGGCAAAGGCGCTTGCCGACCGGCCGAATCTGAGCATGGAGATTTCCGGGTTTGTGGACGTAGATGGGGACCGGCAGGGGCTTGTCGACCGGGAGTTTGAAAAACAGCTCCTGGCCGGAAAGAAGGGGAAAAAGATAAAAAAGGAAGAACCTGATGCCGGGGATGAAACAGAAGCGATTGCTTCCGAGGATTTTGAAAAGCTGTTGAAAAAAGCGTACAGCTCGGCAAAATTTGAGAAGCCTAAAAATGCCATAGGATTAAGTAAAGGCCTGCCGGCAGCTGAGATGGAGGCGCTGATGAAGAAAAACATAACGGTGACGGATGACGACCTGCAAACCCTTGCCAAGGAGCGGGCGGAGGGGGTGAAAGACTTTCTTGCCGGGCCGGGGAAAGTTGCCGCCGGCAGGTTGTTTATGGTAAAGCCGCCGGGGCTCGCGCCGGAGAAAAAGGAGAACGTGAAGAACAGCCGCGTGGACTTGAAGCTTAAATAATGAAAAAACCTATTCTTGCTTTACCGTTTTCAGCTGTGTTTTAGAAACCTAAGAACAGGGAACGCAATGGACATTATATATAATATAACAAACAGCTGCCGGCAGCTTTCCCATCCGCAGGGGAACAATGAATAGATAGCAGCAAACAAAGACCTCTCTCAGCAAATATGCTGGCAGGGGTTTTTCCTTTCCGACACAAGTTCTAATATATCAGCTACATCAATATTGATGTTGACGCCTTATGGAATTCACGGTAGAGTTTTATGAAAGCAACACCAGAAAATGCCCGGTCAGGGATTTTCTGGACGAACTTAAAAAGTCAGACCCGGATGATTTTGCTGCTGTCATGGCAGGTCTTGCGAAATTGCGAAACAGGAGCTACCACAAGCCGCCGCTTTCAAAATTTATAGGGGATGATCTCTTTGAACTTCGGCACGTGGGTAAACTTAATACCAGGATCATTTATTTTTTTATAAAAGGGCAGCGGATTATTCTGGTTCATGGAATCCGGAACAAAGACATGAAAATAAGGGCAAAAGATCTTAGAGTATCCCTGCAAAGGAAAACGGACTGGCTGGCACGGAGCCAATGATGAAACAAAAAACTAATTTTGACAAATATCTTGAAGATCAGCTGCAGGACAGTGATTTTGCCGCACGCTTTAAAAAAGCCGGCGAAGCATGGGAGATAGCCATGCAGCTGGCCGCGCTGCGTAAAAAATCAGGCCTGTCACAGAAGGAGCTTGCGCGACGGCTGGGCACTTCACAGCAGCAGATAAGCCGTCTTGAATCGCCCCTGTATGAGGGGCATTCCTTGAGCATGCTGCGCAGAGTTGCCGAGGTGCTCGGTGCACGGGTGCATATAGAGCTTCAGAGCGGAAGAAAAACAAAGAGCGTTCATGTGGCAGAAAAGCAAGCCCGCTATGGGGCCAGGAAAAAATAACTGTTCATTCATTTTGCAATATGCGATCAGAAATCTGTAATCTGAAATTTCTTTGTGCCTTCTGCGTCTGTGCTTTTTATCTCGAGTCACGTGACACCGGTCACGAGCCACTTTTCAGCTGATAGCTTCTGTATAAGTAAAGGAAAAAGCGGCAAGATACCGGGTAAGCAGAAAGAGAGTTCTGAACTAAACATGAAGATAATAAATAAAGGGCGCTGTTGCCCTTAAGTCCTCCCAAGGATACTAACCGACGGTAAAGAATCTATAATCTATACATACCTGACATTATTCACTGCCTGGGCTACTATATAGGCTCTCAGGTTATTTCCCAGAGGGTCAATTGGAAAAATAAAAAAACCGGGACGCTGAGGATCGTAGCCCATAGTTGATCCTATCATGATCTCACCATCCTTGAATGCTACTTCTACCATCCGGCCAGGGGGCTTTTTACCTTCAGGTAGTTGCTTATTCTCCTTATAACCAGGATTCCCGGAAAAATCCCGAACAAAAAAAACCGCCTTTAAATCATTAATCTGTATTTCAGCTGATTCATTAATATTGGCAGCATCAAACGGGCGCAAATGGAAACTGGGTTTGTTCGGTAGAAAATTATGTGTATATCCCTTGATCGTTCGACCATCAGTATAGCGAACAACTATTTTAATTGGTTCCATGGTATTCCCTCCTTTACATCCCCATAAATATTTTGAGTATAGAATTCAAAATATTTATATCAATGAAACATGTCTATGTTGTCAAGGTAAATATGTATAACCCCCGCGATTTTGTTGACTAATAGTTCTATATTTTGTATTCATGCTTATCTAATAAGGCAGGTGCGCGGCATCAAGAGGGTCGCATACACGATGGGTTCACAGAAGGCACAACAGACACATTATACCCTGAGCGTTACAGGGCAGAAGGGAGCGGCGATGAGCATTGTCGTGTCCGGCCGGGTGGTGCTTGATAGCCTGCAGGCGCTGATGGCCGAGGTCCGCTCCGCTCTTCGCGACCGGTCTCCCTCTCAGGTCACCATGGACCTGGGCGGCGTAACGTATCTTGACAGCGCTGGAGCGCTGGCGCTGGTGCAGATTGAAACTGAAGCCCAGGCCGGCTCAATGCCTTTCCAATTTACCCATGCCACCGATGAGGCCGGGCGCATCATGAGCCTCATCGACCGCACAGCCCTCACCACTGCCCCGCTTATTACGGAGAGGACGTCAGCAAACCTCATTGAGCAGATCGGGGAAGCGTTCATGAGCTTCCTTGCTGATGTTATCATGGTGATGACCTTTATCGGCGAGCTGCTGCGGGCGCTTGTGTATGCGGGCGTGCACCCGCGCTCTGTTCGCTGGGGCGATGTTCTTTTTTACATGAAACGGGCCGGGGTTGACGGGCTGCCCATCGTTTCCCTCATCAGCCTGCTGCTGGGTCTCATCATCGCGTTTATGTCATCGCTGCAGCTCAAGCAGTTCGGGGCAAATATTTACGTGGCGTCCCTGGTCGGTGTTGCCATGGTGCGGGAACTCGGGCCGATAATGACGGCAATACTGGTTGCCGGGCGCTCAGGTTCAGCCTTTGCCGCTGAGATCGGTACCATGATAGTAAACGAGGAAGTGGATGCCCTGGCAGTGATGGGCTTTGACACGACCAGGTTTCTCATCGTGCCCAAGGTTATTGCCTCCATGCTGGTGGTGCCGCTTTTAAGCCTCTATGCCTCAATATTCGGCATCCTGGGCGGGATGATTATCGGGGTGACCGGGCTTGATCTCTCAGTCTATACCTATGCCAAGCAGACCATGGATTCTATTGATACCTTCGGGGTAGTTTCCAGCCTCATCAAGGCGGCCGTATTTGCCATGATCATTGCCGGCATCGGGTGCCAGCGGGGAACTCAGGTGCGGGGCGGGGCAGAGGCGGTCGGGGCCGCGACGACCTCGGCGGTGGTGTCTGCAATCTTTTTAATTATCGTTTGTGATTCAGCATTTGCCATCATTCTTTATTATATACAAGTGTAGCGGCAGCGTGATCGCGGCGCTGCAGGCAGGAAGCAGCAGGAGCATAGAAGAGGAACTCGAGTGAACAGTGAACAGAAAACGCCGGTTATCGAGGTTGACAATCTCACCGCACGATTCGGTGATAACACCGTTTTTAAGGATGTGAGCTTTACGGTCAATAAGGGGGAAATATTTGTCATCCTGGGCGGAAGCGGCTGCGGAAAATCAACGCTCTTGAAGCATATCATCGGGCTGTACAAGCCGTATGCCGGTAAAATAGAGGTGAATGGCGTTGATATCGCGGCAGCGGACGAGGAAGAGCTGCGGCAGGTGCGCATGGGGTTCGGTGTGCTGTTCCAGGCCGGTGCGCTGCTCGGCTCCATGACGGTTGGCGGGAATGTAGCGCTGCCCCTGCATGAATACACTAACCTTTCTGCTGCTGAAATTGACCTCGTGGTCAGGATGAAGCTTGGCATGGTGGCCCTTGCCGGGTATGATAATCACCTGCCGTCAGAGATTTCCGGCGGCATGAAAAAGCGGGCAGGGCTTGCCCGGGCCATGGCGCTTGACCCGACCATTCTTTTTTTTGATGAACCGTCCGCAGGGCTTGACCCCATCACTTCGGTTGAGCTTGATAACCTGATAAAGAGCATCAATGCCGGGCTCGGCACCACCATTGTTATTGTGACCCATGAACTTCAATCCATATACAATATCGCCGACCGCATCATCATGCTGGACAAGACCGCGCAGGGTATCATCGCAGAAGGTGACCCGAAGGTGCTGAAGGAGCAATCCACTGACCCGCGCGTGCATAATTTTTTTAACCGGCTGCCGATGTAGGGCAGGGCCAGGGACTGGGGGTTCGGGGTTAGGGAAATGCGGAATGACAATAGTGACTCATGACCGGTAACTCGTGAAAAAAAATAAAGAGTGAAACGTGGAAGGTGAAAGGTGAAAGGTGAAACGCGGCACCAGTGACAAGTGACAAGTGACCCGTGGACCAGGGTATGAGCAACGGGTCACCCGTCCTCCGTAGCACTGCGGAGGACGGACGGGCGACGAGACACAAGCCACTTTTTAAAGGATAGCTATTATGGCCAAGAGAACATCAAACTTTTTGATCGGGCTTTTTGTCGTCATGGGAGTGCTCATCGGCGCTGCTTTGATCGTGTGGCTGAGCGCTTCAAAGTACTTTCAGAAGGGGCCGGTGTATGCCGCGTACTTCAATGAATCGGTGCAGGGCCTGCAGATGGATTCAGCGGTAAAATACCGCGGCGTTGATGTCGGCAATGTTGAAAAGATACGGGTTGCCCCTGACAATAAGCTGATAGAAATCATCATGAAGATTAACCTGAAGGGAGATAACACCAAAGAGCTGGTTGCGCAGCTGAAATCTGCGGGCATCACCGGCCTGGTATTCATTGAGCTTGACCAGAAGGACCCGAAGGCCCCCGACCTCTCGCCGAAGATCGAGTTTGCTACCGAGTATCCGGTCATCCCGTCCCGTCCCTCGGACATCACCTTGTTTTTGTCGAGCATAGAGCACATCCTTACCGGCGTGAAGACGATTGATTTCAAGGGCATATCAGACCAGATTCATACCACGGTAATAGCCATTAACAAGATACTGACCGGCGAGAGTGCTGATCATATCACGAAAAATATTGATTCTATTACCGCAAAGCTTGATACCATTGCAGGGGATATTCAACGGCTGACCGCGGAAAGCGGCTCCATTACCAATATCCTCGGGGAAACAAAAGGGTTTCTTACTGATGGCCGCGCTTTCATTAATACGGCACGTGACGAGCTGCAGTCGGCCGGCAGCCTTATCAACGGCCTGGATGGCAATTCCCGGTCACTGGCCGTTGATTTAAAAATTGTCAGCGATAATCTCCGCAGGGCATCTGATTCTCTGAACACGCTTCTGGAGCAGCTGGACAACAGCCCCTCACAGGCTATTTTCAGCAACCCGGTGAAAACGGGGCGGGAGGAATAAGAAACGGAGGGTGTAGTGATGCAACAACGTATGGACAGAGGAAATAATTATATACAGAGGCACTGCTGCCGCTGCATCAAGACGGCATGTATCATCACGCTGATGCTGGCAGTCAGCGGATGCGGCGGGCTGCGCGGGCGGACGCAGATACTCTGGAAGTACACCCTGGAGTATCCCTCGCCGGTGGTCCAGGGTTTGACGCCGGTCAATGAGGCGCTGCAGGTGAAGCTGTTTACCGTTGCGCAGAATTACAACAGCACTGCCATGGTCTACCAGCCTGCGCCGTTCAAGCTCCAGCAGTATCAGAACAGCAAATGGCGGGTAAACCCCGGCGACATGGTCACTGATTACCTGCTCCGGGACTTGAGAAATCAGCAACTGTTCAGGGCCGTGTTTTCCTACCGCGAATCCAATAGGGCCCGGTTTGCTCTTGAAGGCGAGATCGAGCAGTTCGTGGAGGTTGATGAAAAGGATGGCAGGAAGGCAGTGCTCAGCGTTTATGTGACGCTGCTTGATTCCTCACAGAATGACGCATCAAAAATGGTTGTCTGCCAGAAAAACTACCGGGTGACCGAGCCGTATGAAGAAAAAGGCCCCGCCGCTTTTGCCCGGGGCATGAGCAGGGCCATGGAGAAGCTCACCCGGGAGCTTGCGCAGGAACTATCCCGCCGCATCTCCCCGCGGTAAAGCGGATAACGAGGCCCGTCACCGGCAGGGCGGAGATGAAATTGCTCAGGCTTCCCGGTCACGGGTTATCGTGCTGAAGCCGGTGGCCGGAAAAAAGTTCTGGATATTTCTCCCCATAAACGGTATAGGTAGTAATGGATAAACGGGCACCTGCAACAACAGGACTGGCGTGCAG
>Ga0209668_10001335_pt1 | contig 10522 bp, 8 predicted proteins | sample FrelakmetPLP11PL_FD_187150 | JGI IMG/M metagenome (GOLD analysis project Ga0209668, IMG submission 187150) | Freshwater lake sediment microbial communities from the University of Notre Dame, USA, for methane emissions studies - PLP11 PL (SPAdes)... | ecosystem: Environmental > Aquatic >... | reverse complement strand
CATTGAGCATAAAAGCTCCTTCGTGGTGTCGTACTGGATGGTGGTCATTGGTAGCGCGTGTACAGAAACGCCGATGGGTGTAAGGTGTTTTTTCGGAGTTATGTTTGGATCCTCAAGCTTGAGCTGGATCTCCAAACCGACCGCATGTGGTACACCGAGCTTTTCGAAATCGGCTTGTTTGAGTTCTCGCAACGCGGATTGGCCAATGAGCAAGTGGGCCCACTCTCTGAACCCTAATTTGCACACTCGCTTGTAAATCTCCAAGCGCTCTTGTAATGCGAGGCCCGTCGAGTGTGGCATGCCAAGCTTTTCAAAGTTTTCGGCTTTGAGCTTGGCCAAACAAGGGATCGGCACAGAAATGAGCAAATGGGCCGAGTTCTTGAAGCCAGCTTTGCACGCGAAGTCGTAAGTAGCCAGACACGACTCGGAAAACACAGACGGGTTGTGTAACTTAGGGAGGTCTTCAGTGCTGTGGATCGCGAACGTCTCGGACTCGAATTCAGACAAGCACGGACTGTGCATAACTTCAGCCACCACGATGCGATGCTGTTTGGGTTTCGGTCGACGCCTGTGCTCCGCTCCGACTTGGATCGACTTCACGCGAATGCCTCGTTTGGTCAGGCGCGAAACCACGCCCGCGGCCATCAAGTAGGGCCTTGAACACCAACAAAAAAACAGTATGGAATGATACTGAAGTGCACACAAGTTATGACCTTGCTTGGTAAGTTGGCCGCAACACCAAATAGACATAGTCCGACATTTTTTTGGGCCTGGACGAACAACAAAAACAAACCAATCGAATCACAAACAACAGCGCTGCAGACAGTATTGCGGACGCAGAAGTTTTTTAAGTATATTTTTTTTTTAAAAAATTCGCAAAACGATTAAAATTTTGAACAAAAACTTTTTTAAATGATTTTTAAAAATCAAGTTCTCACCGGATGAACTTACCGATCGACCTGCGCCGCCTGGTGGGTGAGTACGCGACCAGCTCGCTGTTTGATTTGGCTTCAATGATGGGGTCCGGCTTTTTAAGATCTCACCCGAAGGCTTTGACACATGTAAAACTAGAGTTCCAAGACGTCGAGAAGGCCTGTAAAGTCGTCAACCAAGAGATGTTCGGAGGTGTTCGGTTTTTGAAGCTCGATTTTACGTCCGATAAAGACCTCAAGAGGCTCGTAGCGCTCGCTCCAATGTTGGAAGAGTTGGACATTGGTCACTGCGGTGGCTTGACGCATACGCACAAGCTCGGAGACTTGCGTCGTTTGACTAAACTGACCATGACCGGATGCAGGCATTTTTACGGTTTTTCAACGGACACCTTGCGCGACCTGGAACTGACCCAATGCGCACCGGTTGGAGGGGACTTGAGCTCTTTGCGGCGCTTGACGCTTCATAACTGCACAGTGCAGAAAGTGACCAAAATGAGCCCAGTTTTGGAGCATCTGGAACTCAATGCTAACTATTCGGCCGTGGATTTGGAGGATTGGTCGGGCGATGCGTGGGATTTGGGCAATTTACCAAACATGAAAGAGCTCATCATCAGCACCAGCCACAGTTTGTCCAACAAGCACGTGGCAGGTGTGCGCAACATGCGCGAGTTAGAAAAACTGACGATGACGTGCTGCCCTGAAGTGACGGACTTTTCTTTTTTGCAAGGGTTAAGCAAGCTGCGCTACTTGAAAGTGTCCAACAATTTTGATTGGTCGATGATCAAGCACGTGGAACTGGAGAGTTTTTCGGCCACTGAATTCACGCTCGAGGACTTGCTTCATTTAGGTGGTCAACGTCGATTGCAGTTCCTGCGGCTCGATCAAGGGCGTGGGGACGTCGTCGGCCGCGTGGACCCAGGTCCGATTTTGATGGCGCTTTTACCGCAGTGGCCAAAACTTCACACGCTAGACCTGTTTTTCTGCACCCAGTTTGTAGAAACGCAAGGGTTTCCGCTGACTCCTGGCCTCAAGTGTCTTAAAATCGACTTTTGTAAGCTCATCACAGACGAGAAGCTTGTGAACTTGCTCCGCAGTTTTCCGGAGTTGGAGATGCTCAGCATAAAGTTCACGCGAGTGTCTGATGTGGGATTGTTGGGTTTACCACTCAGCATTCGGGAGTTAGCTCTGCGTGGCTGTGTGGTTACGGACAAATCGTTGGCCGTCTTTGCCAAACTCCAGAATTTGACGAGTTTAGACATCGCACACACTCAAATCTCTAGGGTCGACAAGCTGCCCAAATCCTTGAAAACCTTGTACATCACCGGATCAAGTTTGCTCATCAGCCCCGACCACGTTCTGACCCTTCGCCGACGCAGAGTTAAAATAGTGCAAGACTATTGAAGACATTTAAAAAAAATAAACATACTTTTTTTTAATTTTTAAAAAAAAAATAAAAACCAACTCGTTTTTTTTTGTTTTTGTTCATGGTGTGTTTTTAGTGATTGTGAACCCAAGAGTTATCATCTTTTTTTGTGCACATTGAGTTCAAGAAAAAAGGGTGTTGATTTCCCTTTTTTGTTTTGGTAGGGCGTATCTGACAAAAACTATGAAGCGATCTTCGAGCCAAAGTGACCAACTCGAAAAGCGCGTGTGCCGGCGCCGCTGCGTGGTAGCCGACTGCCCCAACGTGCCTGGCGATGCGAACGCGAAATGCGCAGCGTGCTCGACTCTGTTCTGCAGCAACCGTTTATGCACGAACCCTTGCAAGGAAGGTCTGCGTGGTCGCAAGCTCAAGAAGTGTCGTGAGCATTCCCAAAAAGGCGCTCCGCGCCGATCGCAGTTGCAGATCAAAGAGAGCTTATCTCAAGGAGTGTCGTTGACGCAGAGCAGGGTTGTCGAATCTCAGCAAAAACGGTCCATGCAGCAAGCCAAAGTCGTGCGCCAGTTTTCGCAGCGCGGCATCATTGAGCACGAGACCGTGACGAGCACGACCGAAACTCTGACGCAAACTTGGCGGCAAAAAATCGTGGATTGCACGCACGTGTGGTCGAAAACTGAATATGAGCGCCTGGTGATGGGCGCCGATTTCGATGAGACTACGGTTGCTTTTCCAGCCATCCGGATCGCCTACAGGGACGCTGAGACCAAGTTCGAGGACGTGGAAGACTGCAAAGGCCCAGTTAACGTGGCGGCAGGCGCCGCCGTCATCAAACTGCGGGATCTGCACACCAAAGCGCTGGCCTCGATCCAGATTCAAGACTCATGGCCAGAACGCCAAAAAGAGTTGCTGCGGCAGGCCCAAAAATCGGCGGCCTTGCCAGGTACGTTAGTGCCCTGTGACTTGCTGCTGATGCTTTCGAGCGCCAAGAGGGCCATTTACAGAACGTGCGAGCAGAAAGATGCCCACCCGTTGTACATGATTTACTCTGCGGCCGAGCAGGTCTGGGCGTCTTTGCTGACGAATTTGGAAGACTTTTATCCGCAGTTTGACCAGTCCTCGCCTGTGAACCGTGTTTTTGAAGAACAGTACCACTATTACCAGCACATCAACGACTTGATCGGGCCTCGTCCAGCAGAAACAGAACCACCTCCAAACCCGCACGTGCACCGCGGATTTTTGTTTCCAAAGGCTGAAATTCCGGTGACGAACGCGGCCGGACTCAAGACAACTGAAGTCACTGTGGCTAAACCTCAACAGCCTGAAAAAAACGGCCTTCCACTGCCTAACGACACGCCCGATTTGCTTTGCGGATTCACTCGTTCGCACTTTACCGAACTCGGCAATGTACTCGGCTTCAACGGCGCGGAAGTGTACCGCACCTTGACGTTTGTCAACAATTTGCAGACGCGCGACGAAGAGTTGTTTTCTTTAGTGCTGAGCGCTCAAATGATGGTAAGGTTCGCTATCCCGTCCAGGCATTTAAGAGCTGAGTTGAACTCGATCACCTTGCTCGAAACGCTACCGGATGGAGGGCAGTTCGACGTATCTTACGTGGCTTCGCCGTGCGTGTGGATGCATCGCGGCATCACAGACCATGGCAACCCTTGCGCTCGTATTCGCCTTAAAGTCGACAATAAGCCCCAACCGGCCTCGGACAAACCGTGGCCGAGCGAAATCGAATGCAATGTGTTTTTACCACACCAATTCATGTTGAAGTTCATTGAGCAGCGCGAAGAAGACCCCATGGACCCTATTCTTGCCCCGCAATACCAGCGCGCACGCCAAGTGAGCACGAACAGGAAAGTGCGGCGGCATTGGGCTCAGATCAAAGCCGACACAGACCGGTTCATGTTTGGCATTCCGCTACATTCACGGCTGCTGAACCATCCAGCTTTCGAGCCACTGCGTGCCTACACTGAGCAGCAAAACATGGTGGAGTAAACACTTAAATGTTTTTTTATTGCTCGAAAAAAAAATGGTAACTCCTGTCATCATAAGTTGAGTGTTATTGCAAATTTTTTATTAAATTCAAAAGAAAGAATTCTTCATCTCGAACCGCACATCATGATTTTTGAGTGAGTAAATCAAACAGTGGGAATTGTGAGTATTTGCGCGTGTTTTTCAGACGCGTTTGGAACTCTTCGTTGTATCGGCTGTTGGGGTTGTGTTGGACCATGTACGCTTCAGTGGATGGCTTGATGATTCTCTTTCGACCATGCGTCAATTCCGGCGGAGGCAAATACAGATCTCGATCGCCGTAAATTGCTTGCTTCATAAATATCTTGCGTCGCTTGATCGACGACAAGTGAACATACACAAGATCGTTGATCACAGCTTTGTTCAGTGCGTCTAACCCACGCTGCACGTCGAATAAATTGGTGGTGAAATTGCACAAGTTCTCACACACGTTGTAAAACCCCGCGTCTGATGTGATGCTCACATCCATCTGCGACTCGCGGGTCAGCAGACGTTCCACTTCGCTCCTGACAAACTGCAAATTGGAGTCGGTCCAGAATAATTTGGCCACGTTCGAAGGGCTGCGTATTTGACCGAAATAAGTTTGCCGCATGTGGTCACACGTCAAACACCAAGAGCCATCAAGCGGCTCGTTGTACATGTTAGTCACATTGGCGATCGACATTGTGCAGTGGACCGAGAAAAAAAACACAAAGCTTTTTTTTAAAATGTCTATTTCACATTTTAAAAAAAACAGCAGGCAACTCCAGCACGAAAACAAAAAACCACGCCAAGTTTTTCCATGGACGATAACTTGGAACGTGAGTTTCGAGACGCTAAAACATCAGTTTGGGCCAGCGCCAAACATTTGAGGGTTGCACCGCAGCTCATACGGGCCGTGAGTAAATACGAAAAGGATTTTGGAGTCGACCGTGCTCAAAAAGCAGTTGAACGACTGTACGACCGCGAGCAATTTATTTTCAGTCGTGTAGATAGCAAGCTCATATCAGGCGCAGAGTCGGATAAAGTGGACCACTGGTTTGATGAGCTAGACGAAGTCATGCGGTATGTGGGGTTGGAACCTAAATATATGATGATCGAGTCACGCCACGACCGCGCTCACCTTATAAAGTCGGCTCCATCCCCAGAAGGTTATGCAGGGGGATTGCACGAGCAAAGGCGTCACTGGGAAAAAAATCTTCGCACAAACCCAACATTCAGGCCCACTGATGAGCAGATGTACGATTTTGCTCAAAAATTCGACATGCAATTTCCCAGTCAGCACATTCCTGCAGCATGGTTTAGTGCGGCCAGCGAGCCTATGAAAAGATTACTGAATGACATAAGCATCCTCGTCAAAGAAGGTGGTGAACTGAATGATGCTGAGGACCCGACCGGTATTTACACTACTTTTGAGCACATGCGCCTGGCAGACTCTCGGGAAGAAAAAGAACTCTGCGACGCAGTGATGTCTGGCCTGAACAAAAAGGGCTTTCAGAACGTACATACATTGCTAGCAAAGATGATAAGATGGCACCAAAACAACGCGTACACTAAACAACTGCTTGGTCACATGTTAGATGTGGCTGAACACGCTCATCTTGAACTGATCAAAGAAGATGTCACTGCGTGGCTGAAGGCCATGTCACAGGACCACCGTCGCACGCCAGAGATAAAAAAGCAAATAACTTACATCCGGAACTTGATCCAGCAAGCAGTTTATGAATAAAACTTGTTCATTAGTGTTAAAAAAAGTCAGAACTTAAAAAAAAATGAAACGAGCGTTGGTGTCCGATCTGACTTTGGTGCCGTCTGATGAGCGCCAATTGGCGTCGTTTTTGCGTGGTTACAAGCACGTGCCCAACTCAGAGGTGTGTCAAATAACTCTGGTGCGAATGCCACACGTGTGGATTCGCATGCCGAACGGATGGCAGCGTATCCAGAGTGTCCGTGGTAACATGCCTGATGACGTGTCGTGGTGTCAGTGGGTTTTGAGGTCGGCTTTAGGGCTCGACCGGGCTGGTTATGACAAGGCTAAAAAAGAGTTGTTTGGACAATCAAACGCTCTCAATGGCGTGTACAAAAAGGGTTCCGAATACGCACTGGTCTACGAACCATCGCAAGGGCTGAGTCGTAAAGAATGGGCAGCCATCGCGGCGGGTAGTTCGATCGCAGCGGGAGGGATCATCGCTTTGGGAGGGATGGGCTTAAACAAATGGCGAGGACACAATACTATTAAACACTCGAATCCGACTCCATACTCGGCTCCGACTTCCTTGAGTATCGACCAGATTCCAGGTTATAGCGAACTCATCCTGCAAAGCAACCGGTTCGATGCTAAACGCACCCAACACACAGACACCCCATTACAAGCCAGAGATTTTGACATTGACAACTTCAAGGCGCTGATGAGTGCTTATGAGCAGGCTGCAGAGTCGATGTTGCTTGCAAAATCCGACGTCCGACACTTTTTATATCAATTCTATATTCAGATAGAAGAAGTCGAGAGTTTGATTGCATCCCAAACCCCAGAATCCGAGATCCTTAAACTGTTCGGGCCTTCAACGTCCTTCGAAAACATTGTCACGTCAAAAATATGGGCTGACCATTACAAGCCAATCAGCACATTTCTGTTTAGTAGACCTCGCAAATCAGACTTATACAACAAAATGTTGGTTGCTGGTCTATTCGACGGCATTTATAGGGCGACTACAAATGACGAACTTAAAAAAGAAATCTTTGCATTTTGTCTGGCGGACCGAGGATCGGCGATAGACAAAAGGCCATTCTACGAACAGGCACACCAAGAACTCTTAGTCTTGAATAAAGACAAGCCATGGGCCGTCGAACTCTTAAACAAATGCGCAGAACCGCTATCTCGGTCTGCTCGGTCCGTTTGGCTTCTCGAGCAATGCGTTAAGCGTCTTGAAGACCTACAAGATGACTTGCAGTCCAAGCTCTGGCCGGACACGATCCCGCCAAAGCCAGACGTTGATGCAGATTTGGATGCTCTTAAGTATGAGTATCAGTCACTTATTAAGAGACTAAAAAACATCACTTCTGAACAGCCAGAGTACCAAGCCGCTCAGTCCTTGTTAGCTAGAGAAGGGGCGCTTATCAACCAAATCGACAGGCTCGTGAGGCGAAGCAACAGTTTGAATTTAAAACGCAAGACAACCAATGATGCGTTGGCATTGTTCACTGCTATCAGTCGACGCCCTGATTTAAAGAGTTCCGGTTCGGACGACGACTGGATTCGGGATTTGATCGACACGTTTTATTGGGATCGACAGACATATCCCATCGTCGATTTGGCCGACCTCCAACTGAGGCGCGAACAACAATATGTGAACATCCGAGATTTGATAAAGGACGGACAAGATTTTACCCAGTGGGTTCAGAACGCAGACCAGAAAGTCATCGATACTTTGTTGGCTGATCAAGACATCGGACAACCAAACCGAGACCTCATCATCAATTTAAAACACACTCCCAGCACCTCAAAATACACTCCAAATTAAAAAAAAACTCCTTCTTTGACAGGTGAATTTTTGAGGTCGACTTTTTTTTTGTTGTTTTTTCTCGCGAGCGGGAAACAGTCTCGAATATGCGATTCCTTTTTTTTGTGTTAACTGCAATACATAAAACCGTAAATGAGCAGATGCGTACTTGGCATTGACGTTGGCATCAGAAATTTGAGTTTCTGCGAACTCGCTGTTGACCCTTCCAAAACTTTCGCGGTCAAGCAGTGGGAAGTGGTCGACCTGCTCGACGGCGATGTCCAGTCCGCCAACAAAGTTCACCTAGAAACGCTACACCACCGCTTGGAAGAGTTCTTGGCAGAGACTTTCCCACCGAACAAGGTTGCAGACTTCAGCGCAGTGGGCATCGAGCTGCAGCCCCAAGGCCGCCTCAGCAATTTAAGGATGCTGATCGTGTCCCACTTGATTTATGCCTATTTTAGAGGCATGCGAAACCAAGGCGCTCTCCAAACCGTGCGGTTCGTGGCTGCTAAACTGAAATACCCCAAAAAACACATGACCGCGTGCGGCTTGCGCAGCAGCCGCATTTACAAGGAACGCAAACGCAATTCCGTGAATCTATGCAAACATCTGACGACCGGGTTGCCAGTTCGAGGGAAAGTAGACGATTTAGCAGACAGTTTTTTAATTGCGCATGCGTGTATCTAACAAAAAAAAAGAAACCTTAATACTCGGACATCATGGAGTTTTCAGGCGTGTTGCTTACAATAATCACGCCATCCCGCATCGTCGGTATTGATCGTCGTCTGGTCAGCGCTTCAGCGGCTAGCCGAGCGTTTGCGACGCGAGCATTTTGGACGTTTTTCTGCATCTGAGACACGAGATCGGGGTCGCGCGTGAGGTCCGATGGCCCATACTCGGATGACCACTGGCTGATCAAAGGATTTATCATCTCGTCTTCACCGTAATACACACCACCTTCTTGCGACAAGGGCTCTGAGTAGTGGCATTTTTTACGGTTTTTCAAGTAACAAAACAGCAACGCCAAAGCGGACGTCAACAGGGCGGCGCGGATGAAGTCCCTATCCCTCTTGTCTAGAGACCACTCCAAATGCTCAGGCACGTCGTTGCTCACGTCCTTGCTACCAATGTCGCCGCCACCGGTTTTACCGTCATCTTTATCCTTGTTGTGGTTGCGCCGCTTGTATCTGTTATGACCGCGCCGGCCACCAAATAAGATGAGGAAAACGAAAGCGCCGATCAGCAGCGACCAACCGAAATTGCAAATGTCAAACATTTTTTTGATGAAGTGGTCTTCTTTTTTTTCTTTTTTTAACACAGATTTTATTTTTTTTGATGCATGGTTGCGAGTTGTGTTTCCATCTCACAGCATATGGAGAAACTTGCACAGCTCCGGTTCGCTGGTAAAATCGAACAGGTCTTGCACTTTGAGCATAAGGCTAGTAAACAGCAGGTATTTGTCCTGGTCCGCCAAGATGTCAATGAGCGGAGTGTCAATGATCTCACATTCAACCGTGCCGACCCCTTCGTTTGCACTCCGACTCTGCTCAGCATCGGCGACTGTTGCGCCAAACCACGACTCGCCGAGCTCGATGCGAAACTTGATTTTAGGCAAACTCACGCTGTTGATCACAAACGCGCGCCGCATTGAGATCTTGACCGATTGGAACTCGTGGGCCACTTTGCCAGTGTCTCGGACTTCTTGCTCAAGCTTCATGTTAACTCGCACGCAAAACCCACCCAACGGACCATGAGCCTTGTACACGAAATCGTCAGACGCCAGAGGTTTTTTGACGATATGATCATGCGTGCGTTGGTCCTTGTGGTGCGTGACGCGCACGCGCTCGAGTTTGGAAATGTAGTAATCATAAGACAAGCTCCATTCTTTCGTGTTTTCGATCCAGCCGTCGAAACTGTCCAGCAGGTTGATCAGCATGCTCACCGTTTCGTGAGGCACTGCATTAGAAAACGAGCCGGTGGCACTTCTCTTCCCGATAATGGCCTCGATCTCCAAGTTGCCCTTCAGAGGCTGTTGAATGACTTCACTATAACGCGTCGTCAGCAGCTTTGTCGCGTCGTAAATGTTTGGATACGAGCGGAGTAAAAAGGCATGAAAACGTTGACGACTCGCCGCCAGGTTCATTTGTTGTGATCAAAGAGCCTCCTTTATCGGATCAAAACCCTCAAAAAAAAGTCTAGACATTAATATATATTTTTTTTAAAAAACATTTTGTTTTTAAAAAGTCTTATTTGTTTTTTTAACGTTACAAGAATCACCAAACAGGTTTTAAATTTTTTTCTGTTTTCATTGATACCCGTGGATCATAAAAAAGTAGTCAGCACACTCAAAAAGTAGAGTTTTTTTGTGCGCTCAGGGGGAAGAACCAAGAGGAATGGCACACCTGCTTGACAACGAGGCCCAGCTGAGCGGAGACGACACAGGAGACGACGATGCCGATATGTCTGAGCACACGTCGGACGAAGACGCAAACGCGTCGGACCCTGGCTCAGACAACGGCTTCAGTCACAGAGCACTCGACGAAGCTTTTCGGAAAGAGAAGGACGCGCGAGACTTGATGTCCTCTTCTAGTGAGGACGAAGACGATTGGCAGAGCGACGAAGCTGAAGTCGACGGACATGAGAGCCCACCCGTCGAGTCTGCCTTGGTAGCTGTTAGTTCACAAGCAAAA
>Ga0209668_10001334_pt1 | contig 10523 bp, 7 predicted proteins | sample FrelakmetPLP11PL_FD_187150 | JGI IMG/M metagenome (GOLD analysis project Ga0209668, IMG submission 187150) | Freshwater lake sediment microbial communities from the University of Notre Dame, USA, for methane emissions studies - PLP11 PL (SPAdes)... | ecosystem: Environmental > Aquatic >... | reverse complement strand
AACATGGTGAAGTCGATGGGCGCTCCCGCAGCCACCTCCGGGAAGATCTCGCCGAACAGGGCACGGTACGCCGGGGTCGAGTTCAGCCGCGCGAGCACCGCCTGGCGGATCGGCTCGTTGCGGAAGCCGCTGGCGTCGGGCAAAGGCACGGTCTCTCCAAGCCCGTCGTCGAACTGGTCGAACTCGGGTCCGATCGTCCCCGCAGTGCCCGTGAACCCCGCAACCTCCACGAGCTCGGTCGGCGGAATGTGCGCCTGCGCGATGAGAAGGTGCGACACGGCCGGGTCGAACGGGGGAAACTCCGTCGACCCTTCGGGCGCGGGAAAGAGGTAGCCGAGGGAGTTGTTGAACGGATCGCCTGAGGGAGCGGAGAACCTTCCGTTCCACATCACCTTCGGATAGAAGGCGGCGTTGGCGGCCGTCGGTGCCCGGCGCTGATTGCGCGGTCCCGCGCGGTGCGGTCCGACCTGATTGTTGTTCTGCACGCCGATGGCGATCGACTGGGTGTCCCCGAACCCGTTCGAGGGCGAGTGGCAGCCCCCGCACGTGTTGTCGTTGTGAAGGCCTCCGGACGTGTCGAACCAGAGGAGTCTCCCGAGGTTCGCGAGCCTGGGATCGACCGGCCGCCCGAGACGCTGCTCGATCGAGGAGCCCACGGTCCCTGTGAATCCGGCCCGATTCAGCACGGCCGACAGTTCGTCGTCGAGGCTCGACGCACTTTGGGCGGCGAGCGCGCATATCGGGAGCAGCAACGCAACGGCACCGATCAGTCGAGTATTCCGGAGCGCTCTCATGGCAGCCATGTCCACCTCTCATTGGAAAGTCGATCCTCGCCGGCCGACTCCACAGTGAACTTGGGAAGTTCAGCCTGGCTTGGTGTAACTTACGCGCCGGCGAGCGGCGAAAGACGTTCGACGGTCGGTCGCAGACGCGCGGCCCACGTAGACCGTCAAGTGGCAAAGTCTGTGCCGGGCCGCGGGGGGGGCGCTCGCGCAGAAAGGCGTTGAGATCCGTGTGACCTTCTCGCAGTCGGAAATCCGCCGGGAAGAACGTGCTTTCGAGAACCGAAATTCCTTTCGTCAGTCGTAATCTCAGCACGAGGAGGATGCCGGTGACCACCGCGCGGCCTGCACGGCCGCGTAGCGGTGCTGCTCGTCACCGTTCTGAGTACCGGTCCCTGGTGCAAGAGCTCGCGGGCCAGATATGATCCTGTTCAATGTCCGATTCGTTGCCTTCGTGCCGAGGGCGAGGCCGTCGCGGGAAACGCATTGGGCCTCACCGTGAATCATTCGCAGATATGGACACCTGACTGCCACTATGCCCGACGCAAATTGGGAAAGCCTCGAGAAGATCTTTCGCGCAGCGGTTGCGCTCGCGCCAGACGAGCGCGCCGCCTATCTTGGACGAGCGTGCGGCGGGGACGCCTCTTTGCGCGAGGGCGTTGAGTCGCTGATCAAGTCTCGCGAAGACACAGCTGACGTTGTGGGCTCTCCTGCTGATCAGGCACCGGCCGATATGCCGGCTGATGGGTTCGGGGTCACACCGGGCCAGACCGTAGCGCATTACCAGCTGCTCCTGCTGCTCGGCGAAGGCGGCATGGGCCAGGTATATCTGGCGCAGGACACCAAGCTGGGCCGCAAGGTCGGGTTGAAGATTCTGCCGTCGGAGCTGGCGTCGAACCACGAGCGCATGCGGCGCTTCACCCAGGAAGCCAGGGCAGCTGCCGCCTTTCATCATCCCAACATCGCCCAAATCTTCGAAATCGGCGAGCACAACGACACGCGCTACATCGCGATGGAGTACGTCGAGGGCGACACCCTGCGGCAGCATCTGTCCCGTCGGAAGCTGGAGATCAAGCGGGCGGTTGAGTTTGCCGCGCAAATTGCTTCGGGACTCTCGGCGGCACACAAAGAAGGCATCATTCATCGCGACATCAAGCCGGAAAACCTGATCGTGACGCCCGGCGGCCAGATCAAGATTCTGGATTTCGGCTTGGCGAAGCTCCTGGAAAAGCAGCAAGACGCGGCAGGCGCGACCGAATTAACCACGGCTCGTGTGGCGTCGAGCGGCCGAGACGAGACAACCGCCGGCGTGATCCTGGGCACCGTCTCCTACATGTCGCCGGAGCAGGCGCGGGCTGAGAAGGTGGATCAGCGCACGGACATCTTCAGTCTGGGCGTCGTGCTCTATGAAATGGTCACGGGCGAGCGCCCGTTCAAAGGGCGGTCGGCGGTTGAGACGTTGCACGCGATCATCAGCCTGGAGCCGCCGTCAGTCACACAGCTGAACGCGCACCTGCCCCCGGAACTCGCGGACATCCTCGGGAAGAGCCTCGCCAAAGATCCCGCAGAGCGTTACCAGCACGCCGGTGATTGTGAACTGGACCTGCGCAGATTGAAACGCGCCCTTGAATCGAACACGCTGCCGAGCGCTCACACCACGCCTGTCAGCCAGGTGCGGGCCGCGGCACTCGGTCTCAAATGGGCAGCCCTCGCCGTGCCGTTGGTCGCGGCATCCGTCATCGCTGGATGGTGGCTTGGCCGCTCAGACGCTGTGCCCCCGCGGGGCGTCGCCCTGGAGAGTGTAAGCCTCACGCCTCTCACGACTGACTCTGGGTATGAAGGCGAGCCGACCTTCTCACCCAGTGGCGAAACCATCGCCTATGTCTCGGACCGCACAGGCGACTTTGAGATCTACATTCAGCAGCTCTCGGGCGGTTCATATCGCAACATCACCGAGAACAAGGCGGATGACGTGCAGCCCGCCTACTCGCCCGATGGCCAACAGATCGCCTTCGTCTCAACGCGATCCGGCTCATCAAGTCTGCGCTATGAGGGCTATGACCTGGCGCTCATGGGCGGCGATATCTGGGTGATGGCGGGGCTGGGAGGAAACGCCCGGCTGGTCGCGGAGCGTGGTAACTTCCCGTCGTGGTCCCGTGATGGTTCGGCCATCATCTACACGGGTGGCCCGGCGTTCGACCAGAAGATCTATCGTGTGGCTGCGCAGGGTGGCGATCCTCGCGCGATCGTTCCGAAACTCAAAGCTGCTCCTCGCTTTCTGCTGTACCCGAGTTACTCCGCCGACGAGCAATGGATCGTGTTTGAGGCGGACCCCGCCGGCCTGGGGGGCTTTGGCCAGCGCGATATCTGGGTGATACGAGCCGACAGCGGAGAGGCGCGGTACATTGCCAAGGGTCAGCGCCCGAGCTGGAGCGCTGACTCGCGCGCCATCATTTATTCGAGTGCGGAACCAGGCAAGAACTTCTCGCTCTGGCTGGTGCCGTTTTCGAGTGCGGAAGGCACACTCCCGGAGCCGGCTGAGCCTCTCACGGTGAGCCGCGGCCGGGACGCCCAGGCCGCCATGTCGCGCGACGGCCGGCATATCGCTTTTGCCGGGATTGAGACGTCGTTCAACGTCGAGACTCTAGCCTTCGATGCTGAAGCTGGTCGCGCGTCGGGATCGGCAGAGGAAATGACGACCGGCAGGAGGGTGAGCTACTTTCAGAGTTTCTCGCCTGATGGCAAGGAGGTGGTCTTCGAGTCCCGCCAGGGTGATGGCTCACATCTATGGAAGACAGAGCGCGGCGCAGTCCCGTTCCAGCTGACGTCAGACCCGAACTTTGACGACACCTACCCGCGCTGGTCGCCCGTTGGCCACACCATCGCGTTCAATCGCAAGCCCGTGAAAGATCCGCAAGCGGTCAATGGCCTCTGGCTGATGACCGATCAAGGGGCGAACCCGCGCCCGGTCAGCGAAAAGGCCGGGAACTTCGCGTGGATGCCTGATGGTCGCGCCCTCGTCTACTTTTCCCCCGTCGACCTCCAGTTGTATTTGTTTGATCTGGCTGCCAAGAGCGCGCGCCGCCTGACCAACGAGCCGAAGATCGTCCAGATCATCACCACCAGCCCCGACGGCAAATGGGTGATTTACCAGACCCTGAAGGCTGGCAATATTGACCTGCGCGCAATTCCGGTTGCAGGCGGAGAGGCGCGGACTGTAGTCGAGACACCACACCAGGACTACCATCCTTTCGTTTCGCCATCTGGCCGATGGCTCTACTTCCACCTTGATCACAAGAACATTTGGCGCGTGCCTGGCCCGGCGCAGAACTGGCGGCGGGCCGAGCCGGAGAAGGTAACGAACTTTCCCGAATCCGGCCTTCTCCTGGAAGACCCGCAGATTTCGCGCGACGGTCTGAAGTTGCTCTACTCCCGCGGGCGGATCACGGGCGACATTTGGATCATGAGTCTCGGGAAATGAACCCGGGCGCGAAGTACTGCCAAAGGGCCGTCGCCCGCGGCGTCGGACTGTTGGCGGGGCCCGATCCCGCCGAGTCAGACGGCCGAGTCAGACCGCTTGCTGTGAGTGGGTTCAGCACGATCAGCGGGGAGTACTTCACTCTCTCTGCGGGTGTCGACACCACCCCGCTCTTCAAGGGGCCGGAAGGCGACCTCTGCCAGTGTCCACATTGGGGGTACGTCCTACGCGGGCAACTCACCACGACCGATGGGACCGGGGGGCGCGAGACGGTCAAAGCGAACGACCTGCTCTACTGGCCGCCAGGGCACAATGTGAAGGTCGACGCTGACGCGGAGATCGTGATGTTCAGTCCCCAGCGCGAGCACAGCCACGTCATCAAGCACATGATCGAGAAGGTGAAGGGCTAGCGCGTTGGTCGACACACACAGATGACGCATTCAACAAAGCAGCGCTTGCTCAGTGCGGGCTTGGGCATGCTCCTGGAGCATGGCTACAACGATCTGGGCATCCAGGCCCTGCTGACGGCCACGGGCACCCCGAGGGGCTCCTTCTATCACCATTTCAAGGACAAAGAGGACTTCGCGCTTCAGGTCGTCGACCAGTACATGCGGGCGGTGCGGGCGGGCCTTGACGTCTGCCTCGCAGACAAAGGGCGGCTCCCGCTCGAGCGCGTGCGCCTCTTCTTCGAGATGACGCAGCAGCACTACCGGACAGAGGGTTATATGGGTTGCCTGTTGGGCGGACTCGGACAGGAACTGTCGGGCGTGAGCGAGGTGTTCCGGCGCAAGATCGAGGCGTGCTTTTCTGAGATCGCCGAGCGTATGGCCGCCTGCCTGGAAGAGGCCCGGCAAAGAGGCGACATCCCAGCCGATTCCGATACTCGACACATGGCGAGCCTGCTGGTTGACTGCTGGGAAGGCGCAGCGCTGCGGAGCCGGCTGCAGCGGGATGCCTCGCCACTGAACGCGATGCTCGACTTCTACTTCCAATCGGCGGTCAGGCGCTGACGTGTCTTCTTCTCCGGACCGGCGCCCGGGGTCGATGGTGAACACGCAAGGAAGAGCTCGGCTGGGACGCAGGGATTCCAGGGCCGACATCGCGGTTCAGTGGCGGGCTGCGGCCCCGAGGGTCTCGACGCCATGTGCGGCGAGCGGGTCGCCTGCCGGAACCATCACTCGCGCGGATCCCAGGGCATCATTCGTCAGGCGGCGCTTCCCCGAGTACGCGTTCGAGCAGGTCCGAGACGCCGAGAATCCCGGCGCTCTCGCGGAGGTACTCGCGGTCCAGTCTACTGCCCTGGACGTGGACAATCGCCGCAACGTCGCGCCACTGGCGGTCGGAGACCTCGCCGCCGCGGCGATACCAGCGCAGTTTCTGCAGCAGGATGTCTTCGGGCGGATGCACGTGGAGGCAACGCCCGTCGCCGAGATCGACGGGCAGACGGCGTGCGAGTTGGATGGCATCAAGGGGAGTACCGCCCGCCACGAACAGGTCCACTTTCAGCTGCGTGCTCCGGTGAATCAGATTGGCGCTCGAGTGCGTTCGAATGGCTCGGCGAAGCGCATCGGCGTCGACGTAGAACTCCGCCGAGAGCGCTGCCACGAGCGCCTCGACATGCCGCTCCTCGAGCGCAACGACGATGTCGATGTCGACCGTCGAGCGGGGCTCTCCGGCGAACGAACTGGCGATCGACCCTCCGATGGTGTTCAGGATGTCCATCGCGTCGAGATGGCGGACGACCAGAAGAGCCGTGGCGATCGGATCGATGGGCCCTGTCACCGGGAGATCACCCGGGCCGCATCGGGGTACGCCAGGCGTGCCAGATCCGGCCCCAGCACGATGACGGCGACCCGCAGGAAGTGCTCGCGGGACGACGCGTCAGGGTGGCGCTGCCTGACGCCCGCAGAGGTCATGGCGTAGGCCGCGCGCGTCAGGCCCGTCACCATCGCGGCCTTCTCCGCAGCTGACATCTGCCGCCACGATTCGACCTGCCGGCGCTCGATGTCCGGAGAGGTGTCGAGGCTCAGCGAGGTGTTCGTCACGCTGGCGATTATAGCAGTGCTGCCAGGCCGGACGCGCGAGGTCCGGGCGCGCCAGATCAAGGGAAGACACCATGGATCGACGCCTCAGAAGTAGGCGATGGTCACACCCGGATTGCGATCGTCTGGCGCCGCGCACGTCACGGCCGGCGTCTCGGCGAGATAGCCGCGAACGGCCGCCCGCAGACGGCCGCCGCTGATGCCGTGGATGATCTCCACGTGCGTGAGGCCGGCACGGATGGCGCGATCGAGAAACGCCGGGAGCGCCGCCAGAGCCTCCGGAACCGTCATCCCATGCAGATCGATCGACTGGAATCGACCGGTGTCTGCCGCGGGAGCGGACGGCACCGGCGCGGCTGAGTCGGTGCGTCGTGCCGGCGCTTCGCGCTCGCGCCGCTGCTGCTTCTTCGACTGAGACACCGTCTCCAACTGCCCTTCCGGGCACACCACCGTCAGGCCGCCGACAGCGACGCGGTAGCGGCCGCCCGGCAGCACCTCGAGAACCCGGCCGTGTTTTCGGAGGCTGACAACCGCCACGGCGGAGCCGACGGGAAAGGGCATGACCTCATAGTGGGGCCGCCGGCCCGGGGAATCAACCAGGTTCCGGGCGGGCTCGGGACGGACAGACTCGTGCGTCCCGCTCCGTCAGGGCGAGCGTCTGCTCTTGACGGGCGTCAGGTTCCCGCCGGCATGTGCCGGGGCACAAACGTCTCGTTTCCGCGACGCCCGCCCTCGTGCCGCTGCTTACTGCACGGGCCGAGGTCCGGGCAGCGTGGGTGTCACCGAAGCCGACGGGGCGCTCGCCGCGCCCGTACCCACTGCGTTCGTGGCCGTCACCGTGCAGGTGTACGTCTTGCCGGTGGTCAGCCCCGGGACTGTGATCGGAGAGGCAGCCCTTTGCGCCGTGCCCGTGACGCCCCCGTCCGATGACGTGCACGTCGCGTCGTAACGCGTGATCGCCGATCCCCCATCTGACGCCGGCGCACTGAAGCTGACTATCGCTTCGCCGGCGCCGGCGCCTGCCACCGCGCTCACGCCAACCGGCGCATCCGGAACCGTTGCTGGTGTCACCGAATTTGACGGATCGCTCTCCAGGCCCGTCCCCAGAGCGTTCCTGGCCTTCACCGTGAACGTATAGGCCGTGCCGTTGGTGAGGCCCGTGACCGTCAGCGGACTCCCGCCCCCAGTCTTGACTTGCCCGCCGCTGGACGTGACGGTGTAGTCGATAATCGCCGACCCCCCATCTGACGCCGGCGCGGTGAAGCTGACTGTCGCCTGGGCGTTCCCCCGCACCGCGCTCACGCCAGTCGGCTTACCCGGGACCGTCCCTGCTGGGGTCACGGCATTCGACGGGGCGCTCGCAGGGCCCGTCCCCACGCTGTTTCTGGCCGTCACCGTGAACGTGTATGTCGTGCCGTTCGCAAGGCCCGTGACCGTCAGCGGACTGGATCCGGTCTTTGTGATGTTCCCAGGACTGGACGTTGCGGTGTAGTCGATGATCGCCGATCCGCCGTTCGACGCCGGCGCATTGAAGGTGACGATCGCCTCGGTGTTCCCCGGGAACGCGCTCACGCCGGTCGGGGCGCCGGGCAGTATGGGTGGTATCGTGACCGGAGGAGCCGACGGGCCGCCCGCAGGGCCTGTGCCAATAATGTTGGTGGCCGTCACCGTGAAGGTGTACGCCGTACCAGGAGCCAGGCCTGAGACAATCAGCGGACTGCCGCCCCCGGTCGAGGTGAGGCCCCCTGGACTGGACGTCGCGGTGTAACCCGTGATCGGTGATCCCCCGCTCCCCGGCGGAGCGAAGGTGACGGTGACTTGGCTGAGCCCCGGCCCCAGCGCCGCAGTCACGCCCGTCGGGGCAGCCGGGACCGACGCTCCCGGTGTCACTGGAGGAGCCGACGGGGGGCTTGCCGGGCCCGTCCCCTCGGCGTTCGTAGCCGTCACCGTGAATGTGTACGCCGTGCCGTTGGTCAGGCTCGGGACCGCCACCGTATTTGAATTTCCTGGCGTGTTCACCGGTGGCGCCGGCGGATTGGAGAACACCGTGTAACCCGTGATCGGCGATCCCCCGTCCGACGGCGTACTCCAGGTGACTGTCGCCTGGGCGTTCCCCGCGAACACGCTCAGGATAGTCGGTGCGCCGGGCAACGTCGCCGGCGTTACCGAGTTCGAAGCCGGGCTCGGATTGCCTGTGCCCGCACTGTTCGTGGCCGCCACCGTGCAGGCGTACGGCTGGCCGTTGGTCAGCCCCGCGACAGTTATCGAAGAGGCACTGGCAGCTCCTGGCGCCGTGCCCGTGACGCCCGTGCCTGTTGACGTGCACGTCGCGGTGTAACCCGTAATCGGCGATCCCCCGTCCCCCGGCGCCGTGAAGGTGACCGTCACCTGCGCGTTCCCCTTCACAGCGGTCGGAGCCGCCGGGGCGAGGGGCACCGCTTTGGGTGTCACCGAGTTCGATACATTGCTCGGACCACTCGATCCAGCATTGTTCCTGGCCGTCACCGTGAAGGTATACGCCGTGCCGTTGGTCAGGCCGCCGACCGTCAGCGGACTGCCGGCCCCAGTCGCCGTGAGGCCATCCGGACTGGACGTCGCGGTGTAGTCGATGATGGCTGACCCACCGGTGGACGCCGGCGCGGTGAAGCTCACTGTCGCTTGGGTGTTCCCCGCCACGGCGGTCGCATTAGCCGGTGGCCCGGGCGCCGTCACGGACGGGAGGATGAAGTCTTGTGTTGCGCCGGGTTGACTGGCAAGGACAAGCACCACTTGATTAATCGGCGCATAGGCAGGTGGTGCCGACGCCGTAAGCGAGTAGGTGCCCGCCGCGAGGTCTTGGATAAGGTAAGTACCGTTAGCTGCGGTCGTCGTCAAAGAAACCGAACTGTTCTCCACGTTCACGGCTTGAACCGTCGCAGAGGCTATGGGCACTTGACTGGAATTGGTTACCTTACCGGAAATCGTCTTGCCCCCGGTCGTGATGCTCGTGGTTGACGTTGACGGAGACGACGTCGTAGAGGTGACTGGCGGGACGGTCGTGGTCGCGGGGGCCTGGGCGGATCTCAGGAGCGTGAAGGAGGAGAAGTACAGCGGATCCCCCGGACAGTTTGGCGACGCAACTGGTCCCGCGGTCCATTCGAGCGCCTCGTGCGTCGGCCCGGAGAACTGGCGCTGGGCGGTGCACGGTGTCGACGGCGGCACCACGACGTCCGCCGTCAAGGTGCCGGAGAACTGGCCGCTGACCGACGATGCCAACACCGTGGCCGATGCTGTCAGTTTTCCGGTGAACCGACCTCGGACCAGGCCGTGTCCTCCACTTCGTGTGCTGTAGGAGCCCTCAACGTCATAGTTGCTGCCGAAATCGAGATCAAAGAACAAACTCATGTCGGCCGGCAACTCGGGTGACGCCGTTGCGTTCACATAGCGAACGCCGAAACTGGTCGGCGTGGCCGCAACGGGGACTTCCTTGGATGTCGTGTGCGACGCACCCGCAGAGTCGGTGACCGTCAACGTCACCATGTAGACACCCTTAACCGAATACGCGTGTATGACGGTCGCCCCGCTCCCTGTCGTGGAATCGCCGAAATTCCAGGCGTACGTAACAATCTCACCGGCCCCGGCGGTAGACGCGGCGGAGTTGAAGTTGATTGCCTGACTGGTCCCTGGCGCCGTCGGGGAGAACGTGAAATCCGCTTTTGTTGCTGGTGCGATCGGTGCGGTGCTGGTCGTGGAGGTGGTCTTGGTGACTGTCACCTCGCCCGGAGCAGTCGGCTGTGAATCGCACCCGATCGACAGCACGACAGATACAAGACCGGTCAACAGCAGCTTACGCATCGTCCTCGCCTTTCGAATTGCCGGCACGCCCTGCATCTCACTGTGACGATGACTTCACCAAGGAAAAGTCAGCTATAGCTGCCTTATCCTGAACGACTGTTATGGCTTGAGACTTTGACACATAGCCAACCTTCTGGGCCAGCACACTATATGTGCCGGTAGGCAGTGGCAACTGATATAACCCGAGCGCGCTGGTCGCAGTGAATCCGCTCCCCCCCGGCCCGACAGAAACCGCATTGATTATTACCCCTTCAATTGCGTCGCCGGTACTTGCGTCAGTAACCGTACCGGACACCGCACCTGACGGCGGCATCGAAGTGGTCGTAGAACTCGAGGTGGTGGCCGGGGGCGCGATGCTGGTGGTCGTCGTGGACGGTGTGGGGGGTT
>Ga0209668_10001332_pt1 | contig 10535 bp, 5 predicted proteins | sample FrelakmetPLP11PL_FD_187150 | JGI IMG/M metagenome (GOLD analysis project Ga0209668, IMG submission 187150) | Freshwater lake sediment microbial communities from the University of Notre Dame, USA, for methane emissions studies - PLP11 PL (SPAdes)... | ecosystem: Environmental > Aquatic >... | reverse complement strand
ACAAGCAATTGAAGTCAGGGAACATCTCCCTGAATCAAAGGTGTTCTGTTTCTATATGGATATGAGAATGGGAGGTGCTCACTACGAAGAGCTTTACCGTGAAGCGCAGGAGGTGTGGGGAATTAATTTTATTCGAGGGAAAGTCTCCGAAGCCAGTGAATCAATCAGTAATAAGCTTGTTGTGAAAGTGGAAGATACTCTGGCAGGCAGACCTTTAAAGATAGAACTTGATATGCTGGTGCTTATGGCCGGTATGGAGATGTCGGAAGGAGGAAATGAAATAGCAGTTCAAACAGGTTTGATGAAAGGAGAGAACAGGTTTTTTTACCCTTCTGACCACCATTATGCAAACAACATCAGCAACGTGAAAGGTATCTTTTATGCAGGTACATGTACTGCTCCCATGAATATTACAGAGACCTTATCACATGCACGATCAGCTGTTTCAGAAGTAATAAATTTCTTTGGTAATACCGTTGCATAAATGGACAGGTTCGGATTCAGCATATCAAAAGGAAGACAGATTGACTGGGATACCAATAACAGGGAAGTTGCAGATTTTATCCGCGAAAGGGAGCCAAGCTTCAATCTGTGTATTGCATGCGGTGGATGTGCTGCTTCCTGTACTGCCGGTAACTATACTGATTTCAGCCTCAGGGAACTGAATATCCTGTTGCACAGGGGGGAAAACACCAAACCGGAAAAGAATATTAAAAAATGCATGCTTTGCGGGAAGTGCTCTCTTGTATGTCCCAGAGGAGTAAATACGAGAAACGTACTTTTTCTTGCAAGACAGGCTTTTCAAAAACTTGAAGGTTATGCAGTTTGATCCTTTTATAATACCGTTTAATATAGGTCTTTACTTCATAATTTTCTATGCAGTAACAAGGAGTATTATATGGTTCAGCGAACTTTCAAGACCTGATAAACTAAGACTTCAGAGAGGGTTTTTCGGTAAGGCATTTGGTCAAAGCCTTAAAGAGATATTTATGGAGAGCTTGATACACAGAAAGATACTCAAGTCAAATTTGCGGCTTGGATATATGCATATGAGTCTTGCTTTCGGCTGGTTTTTGCTTATCCTGTTCGGAACCCTGGAAGCGGATCTTTTTGGTACCAGGCATCTTAATCCGCCGTATAAAGCAATTTTTTTCAAGTTTTTTAATCCCGACCACGGTAAAACATTTCTGGAATCCGGATACTCATTCCTGATGGACCTTATCCTTGCATTTATCCTTTCCGGATTAATTATGGCGGTCATAAAGCGGTTCTCGCCAAAAGTTGTAGGGATGAAACAGACTACCAGACTGAAACCCGTTGATAAGATAGCCCTGACGTCACTATGGCTTATTTTTCCTAGCCGTTTGTTGGCCGAAAGCCTTACAAGCGGAGCTTACGGCACCGGAAGCTTCCTCACCGGGACTATCGGAGCCTGGCTGGCACCTTTTTTGCCTGCAAATGAGGTTGCATATCCTTTCTGGTGGCTTTACTCGCTTTCGCTTGGGACCTTCTTTGTCCTTTTACCCCTTACCAGATACCTTCATATTCCTACGGAACTCTTTCTTATTTTCATGCGGAACTCAGGGATAAGAACCGGAGATAAAGCCAGTACCTTTTCAGAAGTTGCAGTGCATTCATGTTCATCGTGTGGCCTATGCATCGACAGGTGTCAGATGAGTTTCTCTGCAGGTATTAACAATATCCAGTCGGCATACCTGTTAAAATCCATCAGGCAAAACTCCGACACAAATGAAATTGCCCAAAATTGCCTTCTATGCGGAAGATGCGATCAGATCTGTCCTGTCGGAATAGAATTATCACCAATTAGAATGATAGAGAGAAGGAAAGCTAAATCGGATCACAGTTACACCAATACATGGAAGGGATACTTCAGGGCAAAACACGATTTGCCTGCTGTAAAACAACCTGTTAAAGCTGCTTACGATTATCTTCCCGAAACAGTTGCGGGGAAAGCGGATGTGCTCTACTTTGCAGGTTGCATGACACATCTCACACCGTCAATAAAGTCATCGATGATAAAGATACTGGAGGCGTCAGGTCTCAGTTGGTCCTTCATCGATGAAAATGGAGGAGTTTGCTGCGGCCGGCCGTTAATGCTTGCAGGACTGGATAAGGAAGCAAGGGAACTCATAAACTATAATTCCCAGGTTATATGGAAATCCGGTGCCCATACACTGGTTACTTCGTGCCCCATCTGCTATAAAGTATTCAGAGAGAGCTATTATCTTGACGTTGAAGTGCTCCATCATTCCCAGTTTATAAAGAACCTTATTGACAAAGGATCTGTCAAAATGAATTTCCTTCACAAAAGAGTCACCTATCATTCACCGTGTGAGCTTGGCAGACACTCCGGAGTTTATGATGAACCCAAAGAGGTAATCAGACATGTGGCAAATCTCGAATCAACGGACCATGAAGATGACAATTCACTTTGCTGTGGTGGCAGCCTGGGAAATATTATGCTCAGTCAGACAAAAAAACATCTTATTGCTGCTGGTGTTGCTGCAGAGCTTACCCTTCAAAATCCAGATTATCTTATAACCGCCTGCCCGCTGTGCAAAAAGACTCTTACACCCGCAACAAATACAAGAATTGCTGATATCTCTGAAATTGTTGCCCAGGCTCTTGTTGTACCTTCAAACACAAAAAAAAATCCTGAGCAGGAGAGGAAACAGGTAAGAGAATCAGCAAGTATCACATTCTAATTTAAGGAGCAGGCTTGTAATTTATTAATTATTAAAGCTTTTTCATATTGTTAATAACTTACCCTTAGGTTGTTATATGATTGGTATCTTTTTTGTAGTTTTGCAAACTATTCAGACATTCGTTTGTTTCTTCTTAAGAGAAGTTGTTGTTGTTGATCAAATATATTATTAAAATGAGAGTAAAAATCTTTACATTTTTTTGTCTGGCTGCGCTATTAATGGGATCGTGCGGAAAAAATTCAGTTTCGAGAAATGCGTCGGTAAATGCTATATTACAGGACGCAGATGGGACCCTGGCTCTGAATATGGAAAATGCAACCTGTTACAGCGATATGATAAATCCATCGAGCAATACTGCTGAGTGGAATATTTTGGTTTCAAAACCTGGCAGATTCAAAGTATGGCTTTCAAGTGCCACTAAGGACACTACAGATCTTAGTTATGTTAATTCTGTCAAGATCACTCTTCTTGATAAGCAGCTTGAAGTGAATCCTGAATGCGACAAAATTGTTCTGGATTCAGAAGATGTTTCATTTCCTTATTTCAGGGCAGATTCATATATGGGATCATTTTATATTTCAGAACCGGGTGAATACAGCATCCAGCTGATAAGTGAAAAGGTCCTTTCAAAGGAAGCAATGAATAACAGGTCTGATGCCCTTGATGAAACAAAGCTGATGTCAGTAATCCTGTCACCTATTACACGTTAATCACTGACTCTATCCATTCTCTGGCATTCACAAAAGCTTTTATCCAGGGAGTAACATCATCATTTCTTCTGTCGGGAGGATAGTATCCGCATTGCCACGGGAAGTAGGCTCTTTCGAGATGAGGCATCATTATCAGGTGCCTTCCGTCGTCTGAACACAAACCGGCAATATTGAAGTCTGATCCATTTGGATTGGCAGGATATGTGTTTTTGATGAACTTCAGAACGACCTGGTAATTTTCTTCGGGATAAGGCAGACTGAATTGACCTTCTGCATGTGCAACCCATATTCCGAGCTCCATTCCTGCCATATTTCCCAGCATTACTGATCTGTTTTCCGGAACTGAAACCCCGACAAATCCCGACTCGAATTTGTTTGATTTATTATGGAGCAGTTTCACACTCTTTTTGTGTTCCGGATAAATAAGATCCAGTTCAGCCATCAGCTGGCATCCATTGCATACTCCAAGGGAAAGAGTATCTCCTCTGCGGTAGAAGTCCTCCAGCGTTTTGCGGGCCTTATCATTATACCTGAATGCTCCTGCCCATCCTTTTGCGGATCCCAGGACATCAGAATTCGAAAATCCACCTACAAACACAATCATGTTTATATCCTCAAGAGTTTCCCTCCCGCTTTTCAGGTCAGTCATATGCACATCTTTCACATCGAAGCCGGCCAGCCATAATGCATAAGCCATTTCCCGGTCGCCATTGACACCTTTTTCCCTGACTATTGCTGCTCTGGTACCTGATTTTTTCCGGCGGTCGGGAGAGATGCCAAGCGATTTAAATGATCCACTGAAATTATTAAAATTAAATTTCAGTGCGTGATTCATATAATTCTGATACCTTTCCAGCGCAAGATCATTGCCGCTCTGACGACGGTCGAGCAGATATGATGATCTGAACCATAGATCCCTCAGATAGTCGATATCAAAGACAATGTTTTCATTTTGATAGGTCACTCTTATTGTTCTTTCAGTAACAGGGTGACCTATTGAGAAGTATGAAATTCCATGCTCCAAAAGGATCTCAGCAATTTCACCTTCGTCTTTCACCTGGATTATTATTCCCGGATTCTGGCTGAGGAGCAGCTTAACTGTGTCATTTTCATTTATTGCCGACAGATTAACAGATATTCCTCCTGAAGTATTGGAGAAACACATTTCAAGCAGTGTTGTTATCATGCCACCAGCCGATATATCGTGTCCGGAAAGGATTCTGCCTTTGCTAATAAGATCCTGAATTGTATTGAACACTTCTGCAAAATATGAAGGATCTTTAACTGATGGTGCCTCATCGCCAAGCCTGTTCAGAACCTGCGCAAAACAGCTTCCTCCGGTCTTCAGGTTATCCCTGCTCATGTCAATATAGAGCAGACTGGTATAGGGGTCATTAACTATAACAGGTTCAACTATCTTCCTGATATTGTTTACCTCACCTGCAGCAGAAATAATGACTGTTCCCGGAGAGATTACAACCTGGTCACTATATTTCTGAGTCATTGAAAGACTATCCTTCCCGGTAGGAATATTGATACCAAGTGCTATCGAGAATTTACTGGCTGCTTCAACAGCAGAATAAAGCCTTGCATCCTCGCCAGGATTTTTGCATGGCCACATCCAGTTTGCAGAAAGTGAAACACTTTTAAGTTTATCAGAAAGTGGGGCCCAGATAATATTGGTTAATGCTTCAGCGATAGAAAGAACTGAACCTGCTGCAGGGTCGATAAGTCCGGCTGCAGGAGCATGTCCGATAGAGGTCGCCATTCCATTCTTTCCCCTGTAATCAAGTGTGATTGCGCCAAGATTGTTCAATGGAAGCTGCAGCGGTCCTGCGCACTGCTGTTTTGCCAACCTTCCTGTAACAGACCTGTCAACCTTATTTGTAAGCCAGTCTTTGCATGCTACTTCCTCAAGTTGCAGGACTTTTTCAACATATTCAAGTATCTTATCTCCTGAGTAGTCCGGGTTTTGGTAGCTTATTACCGGAGAGTAATCAGTCATAACAGTCCTGGGCGGATTTCCGAAAAGTGCCTCAAGGGTAATATCAATTGGTTTTTCACCAGTCTTACCGTTCTCAAAAGTGAACTGATGATCGCCGGTTATCTCTCCGATAATATAGATAGGAGCTCTTTCCCTTTCGGCAATTCTCTCAAGCGATCTGATATCCCCCGGTTTTATTACAAGTCCCATTCGTTCCTGCGATTCGTTGCCGATCAGTTCCTTTGCTGAAAGAGTAGGGTCACCGACGGGTAATTTGTTCAGATCAATCCTGCCGCCTGTTGCCTCAACAAGCTCTGAAAGGCAATTGAGGTGTCCTCCGGCACCGTGGTCATGTATTGAAACAACAGGATTTATATCGGATTCGCTAAGAGCCCTTATTGCATTATACACTCGCTTCTGCATTTCTGGATTTGCTCTCTGAACGGCATTTAGTTCGATTGAAGAATCATATTTTCCTGTATCTACCGACGACACTGCGCCGCCCCCCATACCAATCCGGTAATTATCTCCTCCAAGAAGGACTATCAGGTCACCTTTCTCAGGAACATCTTTAAAGCTGTCTTTCTTTTTGCCAATTCCGATACCGCCTGCAAGCATTATAACCTTGTCATATGCAAATTTTTTAAGATTTTCAAAATGTTCAAATGTCAGTACTGATCCGCAAATGAGGGGCTGACCGAATTTATTCCCGAAATCGCTGGCACCATTCGAAGCTTTAATCAGGATATCTTCAGGTGTTCTGTATAGCCATGGCCTCTCGGTGGTTGCCTTTTCCCACTGCCTTGAACTGTCAGGTCGTGGATATGATGTCATATAAACTGCCGTTCCGGCAATAGGGAAGGCTCCCTTTCCGCCGGCAATCCTGTCTCTGATCTCTCCGCCGGTACCGGTGGAAGCACCATTAAATGGTTCGACTGTTGTCGGGAAGTTGTGGGTTTCAGCTTTAAGCGATAAAACAGACTCATAGTTTTTCAGGGCAAAATAATCGGATTTATCCTGAGTGACAGGTGCAAATTGTTCAGCAACAGGTCCCTGCAGAAATGCGCAATTATCTTTATAAGCCGATACAACTTTATTACGGTTATAATGAGTTGTATCCTTGATAAGCTGGAAAAGTGTCGAACCTTTTTCTTCGCCGTTGATAATAAATATTCCATTAAAGATTTTATGGCGGCAGTGCTCGGAATTAACCTGTGAGAAGCCAAAAACTTCACTGTCGGTAAGTGGGCGGCCTATTTTTTTTGAAAGTTCCTTAAGATATAAAACCTCATCATCGCTTAATGCAAGACCTTCTTTCTCATTGTATTGACCTATATCCTCAATTTTTATTACACCTTCGGGTTTTCGACCGACACTAAACAGGTGCTGATCCGGATTAATATATAAGGTCTGCAGCATCGGATCATATTCCGGATCAGAATGGTCAGTAAATGTAAGTTCTTCTATTCTTACGATTTCAGCAACACCCATATTCTGGGTGATCTCTACTGCATTGGTGCTCCAGGGTGTTATCATTTCCTTCCTGGGTCCGATAAATGTGCCTATGATACTTTGTTGTCTGACAAGTGGCGCGTGCCCAAAGAGCCAGGTAAGCTTTTCTATGTCTGTTTTATGTATTTCAGATTGAGTTTCAACAACTATAAGGTTACGGGATATACATTCGAAAAAAAGAATCATCTTAGAAAATTAAAATGTTGATTAATAAATATTTGAAGTACATATAAGCTAACAGTAAGTCCCTGATAAAGATAATACAAGTATTCTATTCTATTTCAAACCGCTTCGTTCAAGAAATGGATCCATTGATGGTTCTTTTCCCCTGAACTTTATATAAAGGTTCATCGGTTTATCGGAACCACCAGCTTCAAGGATATTTTTCCTGAAGGAATCGGCAACCTCTTTTCTAAACAATCCCGATTCTTTGAAAAACTGAAAAGCGTCTGCATCCAGAACCTCAGCCCATTTATAACCATAATAGCCAGCAGCATAGCCTCCTCCAAAAAGGTGTGTAAATGAACAACTTATATTAAAACTTTCAAATCTTGGAAAAAGCTCGGTTTTAAGCATTGCCGGTACTTCAAAATCGTTTACATCAGAAGTGAAAGGTTCTGCTATCGAATGCCAGGCCATATCAAGATAGGCGAATCCCAGCTGTCGCAGGCAGGCATATCCTTCGTTGAAGGTTGATGCATCTTTGATTTTCTGTATTAAATCACCGGGAATCTTTTCTCCGGTTTTATAATGAACAGCGAAAGTATCGAGCCATTCCTGTTCGAATGCCCAGTTCTCCATAAATTGTGACGGTAGTTCTACAAAATCCCTTGCCACATTGGTTCCGGCAAGACTTTCATAAGTACAATTTGAAAGAACACCGTGCAGTGCGTGGCCGAATTCATGAAGAAAGGTTGTCAGCTCGTTGAATGTCAGGAGTGAAGGTTTTGTTTCTGTAGGCCTGGCAAAATTTGAAACAATTGAAATTAATGGTATAGTTCTGATGTTTTTATCAGTTCTCTGTTCCCTGTAGTTTGTCATCCAGGCTCCCCCGTTCTTACCTTGTCTGGGATGAAAATCGAGATAAAGTATTGCTATCATCTGATCACGTTCGTTATATACTTCCCGGACAATAACTTCATTGTGATATACAGGGATCGAGTCATTAGCTTTAAACCTCAACCCATAGAGCCTGAAGGCAAGCGTGAAAATAGCATCAGTCACCTTGTCCAGGCGGAAATATGGTTTGAGTGTTTCATCATCGATATTAAATTTCGATTTTTTAAGTTTTTCAGAGAAAAATGCCCAGTCCCATCTTTCAATTTTATCTGTATGGCCAGTTTCTGAAGCATAATCTGCAACAGTTTTATAGTCACGTAAAGCTGCATTATGCGAGGCAGCATAGAGTTCATCAATGAAAGATGTGACTTTTGCCGGATTTTCAGCCATCCTGTCGCCAAGCACCATTTCGGCATAGTTTCTGAAACCCATCATCTTCGCCGTTTCAAGACGAAGATTTACAATCCTTGAAACAAGTGATCTGTTATCCCTGCCGTCATTATGGAAACCGCGCGAACTGTATGCTCTGACCATCTCTTCGCGAAGTCCCCTCCTTTCAGAATACTGCATAAAAGGCATATAGCTGGGATATTTAAGAGTAAATATCCATCCCTTCTTCCTGCGTTTTTCAGCTTCCATGGCTGCCATCTCAACAATATCTTCAGGCAAGCCTGCGAGATCCTCAGATTCAGTGATGTGTAATTCAAAAGAATTTGTGTCTTCAAGGACATTCTCTTCGAAAAGCAGTGTAAGCTTAGAAAGCTCTTCGGAAATTTCCCGGAACCTCTTTCTCAGTTTTTCATCCAGGGCTGCACCCCCCAGGACAAAACTCCGGTACTTTAGCTCTAGCAGCATAAGCTGCTCTCTGCTGAGATTCAGGAGATCTTTTGAGTCATAAATAACTTTTAACCTTGAGAACAGCTTGTCATTCAGGGTGATATCATTTGAAAAACGTGCAAGTAACGGAGATATTTCCTGTGCTGTTGCCTGAAGTTCCCTTGAGGTTTCAGCACTGTTCAGATTAAAAAGAATTGCCGATATCTGTCCCAGTTTTTCACCGCATCGATCCAGTGCAGCGACTGTATTTTCAAAAGTGGAAGGATCGCGATTTTCTGCTATCCGGAGTATTTCAATCTTAGCCGATTTGATAGATTCTTCTATCGCAGGTTTATAATGTTTTAATTCGATCAGGTGAAACGGTGGTGTTTCATAAGGGGTATTCCATTGTTCCAGAAGTGGATTCAACATAAGAGATCAATTTGATAACTCACTAATCATCTGCATCTTCCTCGCCACTTTCTCTGCTTTTGGCCCCGGCATATTTTGCCGGGTATTTTGTGTTCCCATTTTCGGCAAACCACAGGATCCTGTTGAGGAGATCATCATTTCCTGTATCAATTCCGTCAAATTCGGGCAGGAGGCTCATCCTGGCATAATGCAATGCTTTTCCCTTCAGTGAAAGCATCGGAGGATTCATCTCATCAATCGGAATATTGGGAGGAAGCGATTTATAGGGAGTCCTGTCAGGAGTTGAAGTAAAACAATCAGTCATGGGATTAGCAATAGCATCCTGTATATTCATTGGAGGAAGGCCAAGGATTTGCTCAATGGATCTTACCATGGAAGGCTGGGTATAATATGTGTGAATTGTTTTTTTAAGTCTTGAGTATGGACTAATCACGAGTGCAACCGTTCTGTATGAAGAAACATGATCCCAGCCACCCTGGGAATCATCCTCAACGACAAAGATTACCGTATTTTCCCAGAAGCGGCTTCTGGTGAGTGCTTCAACAATTTTGCCAAGAGCGGCATCATTATCGGCTATCATGGCACGTGGTTTAGGATTTCCCGGTCTTACTCCTGCCGTATGATCATTTGGTAGTGCAAGAATCATTAGTTCCGGAAGTTTATCACCCGGCATTGCTTCAAATTCATGCAGTTCTTTTATGAATGCATCCGCTCTCATGGCGTCAGAAAACTCATGATTGCCATATGATGGATATGTTTGAGAAAGAATAGCCTTTACAGGTTCAATTGTTGTAAGGTTGTAAAAACTGACTTTCTGTCCGGCTTTATACTGTTTATAAATATCCTCCCATTTCAGATTATTTTCAATAACAGGTTCAGAAGCTTCGCCATAAATTCTCACCGACTTTCCATGAGCCAGTGCGTTATCCCATAGGAATCCTGTCGGGGCATAAACAAGTGCGTCGGTCTGAACATGTGCATAGCTTCTGAACCAAGCTCTCATGTTCTTTTCTATATAATCTGTTACTATCGAAGCATCGGTCCATTGATGTCCATCAGCCGAGCACTTTCCTGATGCATAAAAGTTATCGAGGAGCAGGAATTCTTCACAAAGCCTGTGTGTATTCGGGGTGATATTATACCCATAGTTACATAATACAGAATCACCGTCGCCCTGCTTCATATCGCCAAGTATCTGGTCATATGTCCGGTTTTCTTTAATAATATACACAACATGTTTAAAAACAGAAGGTTCTCCTATTCTTTCCGGTACGGGTTTTGGTTGGATACCTGGCC
>Ga0209668_10001331_pt1 | contig 10542 bp, 11 predicted proteins | sample FrelakmetPLP11PL_FD_187150 | JGI IMG/M metagenome (GOLD analysis project Ga0209668, IMG submission 187150) | Freshwater lake sediment microbial communities from the University of Notre Dame, USA, for methane emissions studies - PLP11 PL (SPAdes)... | ecosystem: Environmental > Aquatic >... | reverse complement strand
GTCACAGCTCGTGTTGTATCATGCTGAATAAATTTTTTTTTAATCAAATCGTTCAGTCATACGGGAGATGCACCAAAGAACCATTGCGTGACCCCACGAATCAGCAATGAGTTCAGACGGCTGTTGTTCCGTGAAATCGACTCCTCCGAGAATGCTAGCGGTGAATGCCACGATCAAGACTGGCCGAAAAACGGACCACATGATCGATACGTAAGCTGGTAAGGGCATTGCATTAAGATGAGTGATCAAGGCAAACAGCGAGAACCCGGATACCCACACGTGCGATGAGATCATACGTGTGGTCATGACCGCGTGGTGTTTACCCACGGCGATCGATAAAGCGATCAGAAACAGGCTTCCAGTGTACACACTGACCTCCACAGAAGCGTAAAAAGAAGCGCATGCATAGGGTAACACCATAAACCCACCTTGGACGATCACCGACAATCCATGAGTCTCTTTTCCCTTGGTCTTGTCGGAATGAAACACCAACATCGAAGATGTGTACCATGCGAGCGCCACCAGGACCGAGGTTGAAAGGTTTACATGCGCTGCCGCAGATGCACCACAGAGAAACGAGAGCATACGCTTGGCGGTTGCGGTGCCAGGTGGCTGCTGCTCCGCGAGATTCATCGATGCAAAACTTTCTGTTCGATGTGCAAAAAAGTTTTTTTACAGACTACCAAAATGAAGCAGGAGTTGTGTATCGGAGTCGAGCGGACAAGTCAGATAGAGTTGTCGATCGAGGACGAATTCTTTTTGTGGAACGGAAAACAGGGCCAGTGTGAATTGTGCATTGTGTGTGTCGGCCACGGAGCCCGGAGCCGGCCAGAAATCGACTTTGACCAACTTACTATCGTACTGCCCACCATAGGCAAAGGCGCATGTTGAAGACAGCAGCACCACGTCGCAGGTCTGTGACTCAATCTTTTTCTTCAGCGACTGGCATCCTCTTGAACGCACAACCGCGAGCTTGTACTGGCGCAGTGCGTCCTCGGACACTGGCTTCTTGCAGTCCAGCGACAAATCTTTCCAAACCGGGTGGTGAAACATCTTGAACTTGCAAAAAAAAAGTGCAGCAAAATAAGAACGATTTACTTGTTTTTTCAAAAGTGCAGCAAAATAAGAACGATTTACTTGTTTTTTCCAAAAGTGCACTTTTTGTCACCAACACTGGCACTTTTTCATGATCAAGGGCTATCACGTCAAGTCCGACTCCGTTAGCGAGACCGCTGCTATCGACGAAAAAAAGCTTTGGTCTCTAGTCCAGGATTGTCAGCGCGACGGATCACTCGCGCATCCATGCTTTGTCAATGACCTTCGTGTTTTTGATGTGGTGGTCATTCCCGAAGACAAGAAGGAATACTACGAATGTTACAGTTTGGGTGCAGAGGATGAAAACCCCACGCTCAGCAAATATTTTGGTGACGCATGTGGCATTGTTGGTGATAGCAGTGTGTATTTGGCGCGACAAGGCAATGGCAAGTACGAGCCCGTTCGATTTGACTGGACACTCGATTGGTTCGCAAACAATTTTGAGCAGTGTTGGCGTGGGTTTACCGAAAAGAAGAAGCAGGACGAAAGTGAACAAGAAGAAGAAGAAGAAGAAGAAGAAGAACAAGGCAGCGACGAAAAGAAATCGACAGCCAACCAACCAGAGAAACCCGAATCTAAGCAACCCGTGGCGCCAATACCACTCAGTGAAGTCGATCGCGTGATTCATGCATTTCTCGATTCCGAGCAGGTGCAATCTCTTGAACCAAAAATCCAGAACGCACAGGTGTCACATTGTCTTTTCTTTTTAGGTACGCCAAATGTACGAGCGGGTGTTCCATCAGAAAATGGTCACAAAAGCCACGTCAGATGACGTGAACGAGTGCGATTGATTAAATATCTTCTATTCAAACCCATCTTTGACATGAAATGTTACTGCTGTAAACAACATGGGGCCGTTAGTTTGGAAATTTAATAAATTAGCCACGCCAATGTATTGAATCAAAAGCGTTTTATTGCAACACGGTTGGAATTCCAACGCACTGTTTTCTGGAATCAGACAGCTCAAAGCCAAAGGGAAGCAATGCAGCCGGGTAAAGAACGTTTGTGACTTTATCGGATCGATATAGCGTCAGCCAGTTTGGGTCGATGGTTGCTGTTTGTTTTTCGGCCGGTTGCTGCTTACCCATCCAGCTTCTGTGGAGTAGTTTTTGAAAAAGAGGCGATCCGGGGAAAAAGGGACTTTGTTGGATCGAGTCGGATTTGTTCGCGGTGGGGAAAAAATGAAACCAATTGGCGACCGCCAAAAAGGTGAATCTTTCTTTGTCCGCTTTGAAAAGAAAAAAATCCGTCGTATGTTTTGTTTGTTTCAGATCAAAGAAATAGAGTTTGTTGGGCTTGTGCTTGTCGTCGCCGTCGTAATCGTACATTTCTTCGTTGTAGAGATCGATCGCTGCACCCAAAAAAGACACCATGTCCTTGTGTTTTTCGAGTGCAAGTGTTTTTGGTGGTGTTTTCTCACGAGCAATGGAATCGAACGATGCCGTCAAAACATTGAGATTCTTCACTGCTAAATGACAGGCCACTTGTGCATTCATCGCAATTGTCGCCGTGATATGTGTTTCGGTGACCAAAAACTTAAAGATTCCAGTAAACATGTCATACAACGACACTTCCACAGACACATTGTGCTTGTGCAAATACACCCAGCTCTGTGGTCTAAGCAACTGAGGAAACGGCGCATCGGTTTCGGGAAAAAAGCGAACCAAAAGATCCTTAATCTGCATGTCGATTTGCTTGTAGTCTGGAGGGGCGGCGATGGACGAGAGAAACAAGCTGTTGGGTACAGTCCATACGAACGGTGCATGCTCGGAATGAGAACAGCCATAAAGTCGGACCAAGAGTTTGATAGAAAGAGTAGTGGGAGCATTCGGCATGGTACTGTGAATGAAACGACACTCTGGCACGAGTTCAGTCTTTGCACAAAGTGTTTCAATGGGTTCATCCAAGTCCATGCGGTCCAGGGGTAGACCCGAGCGAGCATGGATGAACCGCTCGCGCTCGAAGAATGTAAAGAATAATGCCGAAAAGTGCTTGTGAACCTCGTTTGTTTTGAACGCTTCATTTTTCGAAAGGAGAAGAATCTCATTCCATACTTGAAGTATGCTAGGATAGTTGGCACTGGCACTACCGTCGCGGACTTTGTCACCAAAAAGAACAAACATTCCGACCTCTTCGTCGTCGAGCAGATCAAGGAGTGCTTGGAACTTGGATGGGGCTTTTTTTTCTTCTTTTTCTTCTCCTTCGGTATCATTCGATTGTGACAAAAAGGGCACTGCAAGTCGCAGCAGGTACTCGACACCTTGAAACGCAAATTCAAACGAAACCAAGGCAGAAGACGCAGCAAGCTTGGCGTCAGCAGTTCGCGGGATCCCAATCACAGCAACTGCATACAAACGATATCAGCATTGACAACAGAACAGCAGAGAGCAATGCAGGGTACCTGGCTTGTCCGATTGCGTCTTCTTTACGTTTGTCAAATTGATTTTGCCACCTGCAAAGCTCAGCGTCGGTCGTTTGGCGGGTGATGTTTCGGCGTTGGCCTCGGTGTTTGCACGTTTAGTCGCTCTGAAGAGAACAAAACAACTTTTACTTGGCGGGTTCATACAACCAACAAGATCTTGATTTACCGGGTGTTCTTGGTAGACATCACAGAGTCGGGTTTTTGTTGTGGTCGAAAAAAATGCAAATTCACCAAAAAAATACCAATTTGCAGAAAAAAATTACTTCTGGAAAAAAGCGGCATTTTTTTGTTACTTGGTATTCATTTCTTGCGGTGGAAAGTTTGGAGCTTCTATGCAGGACATCAAACAAGCAGCGCTGTGCGTCAAAAGTCCCAAATTCGATATCCTGGAATTGGGACATGATAAATTGCGTTTTGTGGTGTTTGACTGTGATGTCGGTTTTGTCAATTCGCTTCGTCGGACCATCATTGCCGAAGTGCCAACCATGGCCATCGACATTGTAACGGTACGCGAAAACGGTGCTTCCTCTTTCACACACGACGAGTTGCTGGCACATCGAATCGGACTCGTTCCGCTCTGGTCAGAGCATGCGCATGAGTTTAAGTTTACGAAAGACTGCGACTGTGAAGAGACATGTCCGAAATGCTCGGTGATGTTTAGCCTGAATACAGGACAGACCAATGTCACCACCGCCGAACTCTTTTCGGCCGATAACCGGGTGGTGACAACTGACGTCTTCTTGCAGCAGCGAAAACAAGACACCTTCCCCCCTGCGTTAATCACCAAACTAGCACCAGGCAAACGACTTCACATCACTGCAATCGCCAAAAAGGGTATTGGTAAAGAAAACGCCAAATGGTGCCCGGTCTCCAAAGCCGGATTTCAGTACGAGCCGGATGTCCGGTGAGGGTTGCATCTGACCTCCACACCATGGATTATAACCTGACATGTTTTTCTTCCACCCCATAGCATCGATCAGAAGATCTCAGCCGCCAAGCTGAAACCAGAGAATAAACAAGTCATTGTGGACAAGTGCCCGGCTAAGGTACGATCACCTACACACACACGCGCACACTCATCGTGAAGCGATTACAAAATGATTTCCAGGTATTCACCATCGACCAAACCACACAAGAGCTGCAGGTGAAGCAGTCCAGCGAATGCAATTATTGCCACCAGTGTCTGGAATACATCGAAGAAATTGGCGCCGCTGGCGCGATTACTGTCAAAGAAAAGCCGGTTTGAGCCTGTCTACTCGTTTGTAATCCGTATTTTCACGTTGCCTTTTGCTGCAGGATCGATTCTTGTTTACTCTCGAAACCACTGGTGTCATGCAACCCACGACGGTGGTGCAAACGGCACTCAAGATATTGCATGAAAAAATTAAGACCATTCATAGCGAATTGTCATAGCATTAAAAAAATTACTTTTACTTTTACTCCTCAGTTTTCACGTTTTTTCTTGTTTCTCTGTTTGTCGTAGACTGCAAGTTTCTTCAGGGATAAATGATGAAAAAAAAGACAGACGGTTGCATTGACCGGACATGAAACAATACTTTACTTTCTGATATCCCGTCAGTCATCATAAATGGAAATGGGAGATTCCTTTTGCTTTTGTTTGCGACACATGGTTCTGTTTTTTTTTCGAGGACATCGACCGATGCGTCTGTTGGTTCAGCTGGGAGTTCCGATTCCGGTGGTCGATCTTGTAACGCCGGATTTTGCGCTGCCGATGCATAGTACCATCTGGAACCAATTAACTCACGAACCTAGGACCAGAGAAAACTGGCTGCAAATGTCCCACGACTATGGCGATTTTACTTACAGGAAACAAGAAACGGGGAAGAGAACGGACCATACACAAAAAAGATTTCCTCTCCAGCGATCGATACCTCGTGTGAGAAGAGGAGGAGGAGTTCGTGTTTTTCCAGCAACAAGGGTGGGAAAATCGCCCCAGACAAAGAAACCTCATCGAGAAACACACAAGATCGCGCCAATGTACACTATCTTGACGAAGACTTGTTTCAAGTCCGGGTGGTCGAGCATTCGTCGGTTTTTTTCCGAAGTCATGTTCCAACTTCGAATACGAGAAAAGGAGTATCTTACTATTCGAATTATGGTTGATCGCCCTTATTTCGACACCGTCCACCACTTGGAGCGAGCGAACCGATCGGCAAACAATCTGATTGATCCCGCTTTGCTGTCTTTTTGGCAGACTCTAATTCAACGGACAAAATCAAAAATCAAAAACTCGTTTTTACTCGACCAGTTACAAGCCGAGGCCCGATGGTTCGTCTTGTTGTATACAAAACAGTTTCCCAGCAGTGTTCCGTTCGAGCAGTATTTCAGGCGAGTGTTGTTTGCGTTTTACCCGCATGATGTGGATGCTGCACCCTTCATCGACTCACTGGACCGACAAGAATCGATCAACTGCTGGGTGTCCGGTCATATCGTTTTTGTTCTGATTATACTGATTTGGAGCTATGATGTCACGTGGATTGACGCATGGACGATTTTGCGCTTAGGAAAATGCTGGTTTTTACCGTAGGATGTTGTGTTGTTGATGCAGTCGATGAGTTTGTCATCTTTCAGTAAAAAGAGCTTTATTTGTAAGATGTCATTTTTTTACGGATCATATTCATCCCCCATACATCTGTCTGTCGGAAGGCGATCTTGTTGTCTGGACTCAAACCTCTTCCTATTTTTGTTTGAAAGCAAGTTTGGCGCAAATGGACTCGGATGTCAAGCATGCATGTCACGTTTGCGGACATACGACCTCGCTGATCTGCTCAAGATGCAAAACAGCCCGGTACTGCTCGGTGACCTGTCAGCGCACCGACTGGAACATGCACAAGTTGACATGTACAGATTGTAAAAATTCGAATCAGAAGAAAATAGTCGTGTTGGACGACCTGGGGGATACTTCGAGCCACAAGCCAGACACGGCCAAACAGCTACAGCAACTTTCGAACGTCAGACACAGCCAGATCAATCTACGTCCGCCGGTGTGGCAGCACCCGCGGTGTGTGTGCTCGGCCACGATATACAGTCAGAAAGACCTCGCTTCGCATGCGGCCGCGTGTGAAAAGCTGAATGCACTTCCGCCAGCGGACAGGGCCGCGGTGCTTGTTTCCATGTGCAACTTCTCCAAACTCGATAAATACAGACGAACGACCACCACCGGAAGCTTACTTGCTGGTATTAACGGTTTTAGCAGTGGCAATTTGTTATGAATGTTTTACTTACTGTTAGTTTTCCATTTTTGCAAAAGTTCAAAACTCTATTCGTTCAATAAAAACATTCCGTTTAGTCCGGCTCATTTTTAGTACAGTAAAATGTTTACTGGTTTGTATTAGAAAAAAAAAGATATACAAAGGTCCGAACGCGGGCGAATGGTCGAGAGGTATGGCGAGCAGATGTTGACTTTACCCGCAATTGTGCGTCCTTTTTTTGTTTGGTACGTTTACTGTGGTTCATTGATCCGACAACGCTGTGCTTGTTTTCGTTGCGATCGGCAAACATGCGCGATCAGAGGGTCGATACACGTGGAAGCAGCACAACTGAGTTCTACGGTGCGACTCCGAACTCTGAGCTTCATCGAGCACGTCTTCTGCCAATTCCAACGCATCTTTCTGCGCAGACCTCGATTTATACACATACACAGCGCAGTGTATTCTATCCATCACCGCTTGTTCGTCTTCGTCAACGGAATCTGTGTCCTCCTCGTCATTAAACTTCATGTCGTCCTGTTGTTCCTGGGCGGGCATCCATGAGATGCCAAGATGTGCTTTCCATGCCGCACGCGCCGCCCTCGATTCGACGGGAGTTGGCAAACCCTTCTTCTCCTCCTGGCTCGATTGCATCGAGAGTACTTTCCTTGTGCGGATAGGAACAAGCAAAAAAGGACACACGCTTATACTCTCGAAAAGTCCGTACGTTGGATATGAGAAATGCACATTTTTTATAAATGAACATATTTGAGGAAAAAATGCCTTTTTTGTATTTATGTATTTTTTTTTTTGCTTTTACGTACTTTTTGTCTGCAGTTCGCACTTTCACACTCATGAGTGCTGCAAACAATATCGTTCCGGTTAGCAAAGGAGAATCCGCGAGCAAGAGACCGCACGAGGACACGAAACAAGACGAGAAGCATGCAAAGCCGATCAAGAAGCCAAAACTGGCACCGATCATGTCGCTGCTGTGTGCGACGAACAGCGACGAGTTGTACAATGAAGTGGATGAACCGGAAGACGTGACTTTGAATTGGGCAACCAAGATACAAGGACTTTCCACCGAGTTTCCTGCTCGAAATTACGACTCCTTTCTCGCTTACGCATACACCGTGGAAGTCGTGGTCCCAAGGACGAAAATTTCTTTCGTTCACGCTCTGGTGCGCTCGATTGCCAAGCAAAATGGAACAAGTGTACAGTTATATTCGGCGTACGCAATCATGTGCCGCGCAAACAACTGTTTTCATCGAGAATGGATCCGCAGCAAAGATGTGCAACAACTTAACAACATGGCTGAAGGAGAATCAATGAAAACCATTCTCTCTTGGTTGTACGACCCCAAACAACAGCAAGAGGAGTCAGCTATCACAAAAAAATTGCTGTGGCCAGATCTCAACCGTTGGAAGTCGATGGTACAGGAGGAAAGCAAAAGAAAGCAACAAGTAAAAAAGGAAGATGACGATGAAGAAGATTCTGAATTGGAGTCTTGCTATGGAGAGGATCAGTTAAACATGGTTGCCAGCTGCATTCTTGACATCCCGGTTTTTGGCCAATGCCTTATCTATCCGCTTCACTGCAATCGACTCGAAGCAAACACAGAGATTGAAAGACTCGAACATGCATTAAACAGCCAAAAGCAACAAGAAGAAGCAGAAGCAAAAAACATTGATTTCAAACAACAAGCAACGGCCAAGTTCCAAAGTGATGTCGAATCCAAAAGCATGTGCCCGGAAAGTAAGTACAACTTGGGCACAAATGACTCGGTGATGCTTGAACTTCAAGACGAGAAACTCTGGCTGGAGTTTCACCAACAACTTTGCGCAACAAACGACACGAAATTGTTGGTTGATGAGAAAACGATTGTCAAGAAATGTTTAGCGATTTGCGCAGACGGAAAGGTGGTCAACGAAGCGGTTGCAACTGGCGAAAAGGACTTGAGTGCCTTTTTGCAAAAGTACATTCGAAACCAATTCTTTGCACTCCTCTCACCGGAAGAACTCAGTTCCGAATCGCTCATCACCATTTACAAGCTTCTGCAACACCATCATTATCCTCAATGGCCTGCATCTGCGACGACAGCCAGCATCCGGAAAGCTCTTTCCGAGCACTTTTGGCTTTATGTGGACGACGAGATGTTGGTTGGAAATTTGGATTGGAACCGTCATTTTTTGGACCGCCACATTTTCGGCTCCCTCTGCATAGCGCCCAAAAAGTTTTATAAGTGACTATGTGTTGTGTGTTCCATTAAAAAAAAGGTCATGATTATGAACTATTGTTTTTTTTTTCGAAAACGAAAGAATAATAAAGCAAACAATGCAGCAACAGCTGACATGGATTCAGGAAAAAGGCAAAGGCACTGCAAAGCCCCGGGAGCGCACCGAAAACATCACGCTTTTCAAAGGAGAAAAAAAAACAGACGCAAAAGAAACCAAAGTCGTTTCGACTGCAGTTATCGGTCTGGAGAAGCTCGGCATCCACCTTGGTGAAGAAAAAAAGAGACTGGACCCGTGGCCACGCAGAAAACGGATTTACCGACAGATGTATGCACAGAAAGAAAAATATGGATCCGAAGGACTGTGTAACATACAGGTTCTGCTGGATCTGGTTGATGGATACGACGTTCTCTTTTTCAACAACCAGCTCCGCGCAACACTCAAACAGGTTCAGCAACGAGAGCTGGTGCTGGAATGGTCCGACAAGGAAATGAAAAAGGGTTGGGCGGGATTTTGCCAAACGAAGGCCGACTCTGTGCTGATTCGAGTGCACCCGGACGTCGCCAGCATCAAAATTGACCAGGCCAAGGGTGAGTGCTGCAACGGGATTGTGTGTCTTGACCCGCTCAGCTCGCTGCAGCTTATTCTCGAACATGAACTCATCCACGTGTTGGTGTCAGCGTGTTTGCAGCTCAAGTGCGCGCATGGGAATAAGTTTAAGCAGCTGGCAGAGCACCTATTCGGTCACTTGACGACCACACATGAGTTCGGGCTGGGAGACGGGTACGAACGCGCAAAGAAGATTCTTGAGCAAAAACAAATGCTGGAAAAGATGCAACCGGGCGTGTGTGTGTCTCACCGACAAAGCAAATTACAGGGTATAGTGCTGCGCAGCGCCGGGCAGAATATGACGCTGCTATTGTCGGATGGAACGCTGCTTCACAAGGTTCCCATCGCACAAGCCCAGGTCATCGCGGCACCCACTCCATCTCTGGCCAGGCTTTGGACGCTTTTCAGCCGAAACAAAGAGCAGATGAAGAAGGGTACGACTGTCAAGTGGCCTTCGGCTGACAATCACTCACAAGGAACGATCTTACGATCGAAACCAATAATGGCTGACATTCAATTGCCCAACTCCTCTCTACAAATCTCCATACCGTATCACGTCCTTGCACTCGTAAAATAAAAGCTAGGTTCTTTATTACGCTTTGAACGACGCAAATACAGTTTGGTTGTACCCACCAACTTGTTTCCGACGTACTCGGACAAGATTTGGAACGTGGCTCCCTTGGGACCCAGCCGCACGGGACCCCACACCTTTCGTGTTTTGACGACAACTCTTGAACTGCCGGGCTGGTCTACTTTTCGCTCCGGGAGACAGTGGATGCATGGCGTGTGAGCCACCCACTGTTTGCAATCCCATCGCTGGGTGCTCACGCAAAGACGCAACTGACTTTTGGACGTGAACGGCATAGCTTTTTACTTTTTTATGCTTTACCGGAAACCTTTGACTGTCTGGCTGACAAAAGGAAAGAAATAACTTTTTGACTGATTCGTGTTGGTGGAATACCTCCCAGCCATC
>Ga0209668_10001330_pt1 | contig 10549 bp, 9 predicted proteins | sample FrelakmetPLP11PL_FD_187150 | JGI IMG/M metagenome (GOLD analysis project Ga0209668, IMG submission 187150) | Freshwater lake sediment microbial communities from the University of Notre Dame, USA, for methane emissions studies - PLP11 PL (SPAdes)... | ecosystem: Environmental > Aquatic >... | reverse complement strand
GATGAGGCGAAGAAGCACTTCGGGTTGATCATCGTACTGGATTATGGTGAAGGTGAGCGGAACCTGAAGATTGAAATATCAAACAGGCAAAGCGCCGACAGGTACGAGATAAAGAACTACCTGGGAATATCTGTCAAAGTCATGCGACTGCCGGATATGTTTGCCCATAAGCTTTGTGCCTTGTTCGACAGGGAGGTGCTTACGAACCGTGATATTTTCGATTGTTATTTCCTGATGCAGCGCAGGACGCCGGTTAACAAGCGTATTGTCGAAGACAGGATGAAGCTTGATTTGGATGCTTATCTCGAAAAGTGCATAACTGCCGTCGAACAGGTCAGTGAAAAAAGGATTCTAAGTGGACTGGGAGAACTGATGGACGAAGACACGAAGACGTTTGTAAAAAATAAATTAAAAAGCGAAACCATCAGTCTGCTCAGGCTATACCGTCAGTTTCCGATCATTGAATGATTTACACGTTATTTGACCGCAGATCCTTCGTCTCCCGACCAAGTCGGGATCCTTGGGACAGGCCGCCGACCGCAGATCCAGACAACGTCGGGACGTCGCTTCGCTCCGCCGCTGACTGCTGACTGAGTCAGGACTTGTCATGGTCATCATCAGTAAAGAAATCCAAACAACCAGAGTGGCACCTGGTTTTTATAACCATATTCGATGTTGTCTTTGGCTACCCACACGGTTTGCCGTCCGTCGCCCTGAGGGATTTTCTTGTTTTTCCCTCCGATTTCAAATAAATACTGACCGTCGACAAGAAAATCATACTGCTTTGGGTATGCAATCTCATTTTTTGCCTGCAACTGGTTGTAGAAAAAGGTTTCACGTAACGACCCGGTGTCGAATGCCTGACGTGAAAGTGTAAAATAGAGGTTAGGATGGAACAGGAATATTTTTTCGGGTTTCTGCAACAAAGTTGCACCCGTTGGATCGGCATAAAGGAGGCCAAGCAGCCGTGCTTTATGAAGTATATGTAAGCTGTTCATCAGGGTGTTGCGTGCAATTTCAATATGAGAAGCCAGTTTTGCCACATTAGGTTTGAATGGCGGGCTGGATGCCAGCACATACAATAGTTTCTTCATTTTCTCCTGGTGGGCAATACCGATGCCTTCTGCATAGGAGAGGTCTGACTCAATGATCAGATAAACATCCTGCAGCACTTTTTGGTGATAAAACTCCAGGTTTTCTTTGTAATAAGGGAAATAACCATAATTCAAATAGTTATTAAAGTGCATGAGGGGTTTTATGTTCTCATTTACTTCCCTTGCAATACTGATATGATTAGTCAGAAGATCGGCCAGGTTAACCGCGTCAAATGTATGGCCGGTTTCAAAGGCCAGGTATTCGCGAAACGATAAACCGGGCATTTCGAACATCACCGCTCTCCGGCTAAGGTCAGCCGGTGCTTTTGCCAGTTCAATGACAGAGGATCCTGTGAATATGATCTTTTCCAGATCCGGATGGTTGTCGTAAATATTTTTTATCTCGATACTCCAATTGGCGTAGCGGTGCACCTCGTCAAGGAGAAGAAATCTGCCACCGTTTTTCACGAAATCAGCCACCAGTTCCGATAGGTTGTTTGAAGTGAAATAAATATCATCCAGGCTCAGGTAGAGGGTCTGATAATCCAGAGGGAGGTTATGCCTGGCATATTGCAATAACAAAGTCGTTTTGCCGACCCCCCTTGAGCCCTTTATTCCTAGCAGGCGGTTGTTCCAGGCATTTTCAGCGAAAGGTTTCCGGACAAAGGTATCCGGCAGATTGCGCAAACGCTGGTTCATTATGGAGAAAAAGTATTCCATTATTCGTCAATTGAATAATCAAAATTAATCATTTTTTGATTATCAAAGTAATCATCTGATTAATTTTTTTTAAAAATCCCCCCCTAATATCCTTTCTATTTCACCCAGATAGATCGCGTTGACGATCTTTTCGTCGAACTGCGCGAGGACTTTTTCGCGCCCGGCCTGAACCGGGTGATTAATTCTCAGGATATTAATTCAACGGCCCATAATTTCTAAAGGAAAATTTTCCAGGGCAAAATCATTATATTATTTACTTGCCTGGGATAGGAATCGTTAGCAATAGTTATAGCACCGATTTGCCAATCCATTTAAACAATGTGCAGAGCACCGCAATATTTCGATGCCCTGCACCTATATTAATTTTCGTTTACCTTTCTTGCTAACAGCTATTGCTGAAGCGAATAGAATACCCCTGTCACCCTGTTCAGGTCGTCATCTGTAAGCACAGGGCCTGAAGGGAGGCACAGGCCTTTTTTAAATAACTCTTCCGAGGTGCCATCTCCATAAAAAGGAGCCCCTGCATAAACCGGCTGCATGTGCATGGGTTTCCAGAGCGAACGGGTTTCTATGTTGACCGCTTCCATGGCATCCTGTAATTCCTCGCGGGTATAACCGGCTTTATCCGGTTCAACCTGGATACAGGTAAGCCAGTGATTCGATTGAAAATCACCGGAAGGATTTTCAAGTAAAGACACTCCCGGTAAGGCTGACAGATGTGAACGATAAAAGTTGTGAATCTCTCTCCGGCGTGCAACATAACTGTCCAGTACCGTCATCTGCCCCCGGCCTATTCCTGCACAGATATTGCTCAACCTGTAATTGTAGCCAATTTCAGAATGTTGATAATGAGGTGCTTTATCGCGTGCCTGGGTGGCATAAAACCTGGTTTTATACGCTTGTTCAGGTGTAGAACATACCAGGGCACCGCCCCCGGAAGTAGTAATTATTTTATTCCCGTTGAAAGAAAGGCAGGCAAATTCACCGAAGGTGCCGCACTTTCTCCCTTTGTATGTCGAGCCCAGCGCTTCCGCCGCATCTTCCAATATGGGGATCTCATACCTGTCTGCAATTTCCACGATCTGATCCATGCGGGCGGGCATGCCGTATAAATGAACCGGGATAATTGCCTTTGGCTTTTTACCTGTCCTGGCTATCCGGTCTTCGATAGCCTTTTCCAGGAATACAGGGCTCATATTCCAGGAATCCTTCTCACTGTCAATAAATACGGGCGTTGCGCCGAGATACCGGATTGGATTAGCCGAAGCTACAAAGGTAAATGACTGGCAGATCACCTCATCTCCCCCTTTCACACCTAATTGAATCAAAGCCAGGTGAATAGCCGCCGTCCCTGACACTAAAGCGACAACCTTTTTATTTTCATTTAAATAGTCGGACAATGTGGTTTCAAAGGCGTTGACATTTGGCCCCAGCGGAGCTATCCAGTTGGTATCGAATGCTTCCTGGATAAATTTCTGCTCCTCCCCCGACATGAGGGCCAGTGAGAGCCATATTCTTGAATGATCCATATTTTCTGAAAATAAAATTTATTTCACGCTTGAAAGATAAAATGATGAAGGGACTCGGAGACTTGGAGACAAGGAGACTTGTCGATGCTGAAAAACAGGGGTTGAATCCATTTAGACCTCCGGGTTGGCAAATGGTTTAAATCAGGTGAATTTCCCCAAAATCATTAATCTTGAATTGAGGCAGATAATCTTTATCCAGATGAAGATTTTGTTTATGAATGTTCCGGCCTTGATCGAGTAAGCAAATAGTTGTCCAGTTTAATTTATTGGGCGCAAGGAAATCCTTTTGAGGATTATCGCCAATATAAACAAAGCCGGAACATTTAATTTTTTCTTCAAAAACCCTATAATTGTTCTTGCAGGGTTTTTCGCTTCCAAATTCTTCCGATATGATTACCAGATCAAAATACTCTTCAAGGCCAAGTGCTTTAATCTTGTTACGTTGCGTAATGCTGCGACCGTCTGTTACCAAACCGGTTTTATATCCACCAGTCTTTATTTTCTTTAAAAATCCTGCAGCACTTTCATAAAGTGCTATGTTCGGGTAGTGATTTCGGTAGAAATGAACTAAATATTTTAAATCCGGTGATCTTCCAGGAAATGATTCAACAAGGTATTGAAATGGATTCTGGTTATTCAGGAACAACGTTAGCAGATTTTCGAAAATCGAGGGGTCATTTTGAAAATGTACTTTAACTATTTCACGATAGGCTGATTTTAAAAAATCAATTTCCGCAAACAATGTATCGTCGAGATCAAATACAAATGCAGTATTTGGATCAATCTTTAAATCCATGTATCAATATTTCATCATCGTAACGCAACATCAGCAGGTTTTCCTCCCAATCGATGTATGTTTCTACAGGTTTATTCAGAAGATACTCTTCAATGATCCATTTCGGGTAATTGGCCCCGGCAGCATAACTAAGCGGGTAACCCCCTCCAAAACGCGGATTGATCTCAATTCCTGTAATTTCTTTAGTTTGATTATTAAGAAATAGCTGCATGGTAATGCATCCCCTGAATCCTTCCAATACTCCATAATGATTGAAAACATGATCGACCAGCTCGTTTTTACGTGTAATCCCCTTGCTTACCTCACCCGCCCGGGTTTCAATCCGTTCCCTTGGCACAGCGCAACGCAAAACAGAATTGCGATCGTAATATAAATCAAGCGTGAATTCTGTATGAGCTTTTAGATCGAGATACTCTAAAAACATTAGTTTGGGATTCAGGCGCATACTTTCCGTTAAATCTTCAGCCGAATGCAGGATTGAAATATTTACACTGCTGCTGCCATCCGCAGGTTTGACAAAGCATGGAAACCGGATATCATCCGATTTATTCTCACGGGCATGATTGGTGCCGTGACTTTTAAAGAAATCATGAGTTTTACGCTTATCACGGCACATTTTTACCAGTTCTTCATCCGACACAAGGCATTCAATTCCATTCGTTTTAAATCTTTCATAAGCCGAAGCCAGTGATAATAACTCCGTATCGATAGTTGGGATGATCAGCCTTATTGAATTTTCATGGCAGATACTGATCAACTCATCGATATATTCAGGAGTAGTAACCCTGGAAACTTTAAAGGCTCCGTCCGCCACCTGGCAGGCTGAAGAATACGCTGGCTTGTTGTCAGCAGCAAAAACTTTGGCCCCAGGAAAGAGATGGTTCAACTCTTTCTGAAAGATTCTGACGAGTGAAACCCTTCGGCCGGCGGATGTGATAAGAATGTTCATGCAAATTCTATCGAAATAATTTCAATATATATTGTTTTGGTATGAAAGGATAGAGCAGTTTATATAAGAAGCATATAATAAGGAAGAGCCATTTATAATTGAATGATTTCACCATAAGTTTCGTGGATAATCTCGGGTATTCCTTGCTTGGAAAATTTTTTAAAGGATAAACCTCCCTGGATTTAAGGGATGATACTAAATGTTTAATTTCTTTTTGAGTTAATCGGACTTCGATGATTTTTTTCAGAATCATGTAAGCTAATGCTTCTCTTTTGATTTTTAAAGTTAATTGAACATTTTCTTTCTGATCAGGCAGCCTGTATTTTTTTAGTAACTCATTAAAGCTACCTATGGACAACAATCCTCCTTCAATTTCTTTTCTAAATAATTGAAGATTGTTTGGCCTGCTGAGTGAATTTTGATGAAACACCCATCTGTATATTTCTGCCTGACAATAAGCCATCCTTTTGGCTGAAAGAATTGCATGCGCGTTAAATAATCCATCTTCAAAGTAATATATAGACTCAAACAATATTTTATTTTCTACCAGAAAATCCCTTCTAATCATCATATTCCAAACAAAATCATTAAAGAAAAAGTTCTCGATGAATTCATACCCATTCAGGACATTCCCCACGCTAAAATCAATAACTGGATTATCCTCAAATGCTTCATTTTCCAATATCATTCTGAAATTGAATTTCAAGATATCCAGATCCAGCCCGTTTGCAATATCTAACAATTTTCCCAATGAATTATAACGCAGATAATCATCAGAATCTATGAATTGAATAAACTTCCCCCGGGCTGCATTTATACCTGAATTTCTCGTTCTGCCAACACCCTGGTTTTCCTGGCATAATAACCTGACATTTGGATAGCTCTTTTCGTACTCCCTGGCAATTTCCCTGCTATTGTCGATTGAACCATCATCCACAACTATTATTTCATAAGAACCTGCATCAATATCCTGGTTGATTAAAGAATCGAGGCAACGTTTGATGAATTTTTCATAATTATAAACAGGTACTATGATGCTTAATTTAATCATGCTTACCTCTTTATCGTTTTCTGATAAACTTCAAGGGTCTTTTTTGCCATTATGCCTGACGTAAAACTGTTTAAAGCTTTTTCTCTACCCGCATCGGCCAGTTGCTTTCGATAAACCTCGTCTGAGATAACCTTTTCAAGATAATCAGACAGCTGATCAGTATTTTCGTTCTGAAAAATGAGCCCGTTGATCCCATTTTCAATTTGGTCAATTGCACCTTCCGTATCACTTCTGATGACACAACAACCACTAAACATGGCCTCGATTACCACAATGGCAAAGCCTTCCAGCCGGGAAGGCAACACAAAAATATCCATTATTCTATAGAAGTTAACCGGATCCTGGAACTCAAATTTGAGTACGAAATCTTCAAGATTGTACTTATTTATCTCTTCGACCAGCCATTCTACCGTTTTGTAATCCTTTGAAGAACCCAGAAAGAGGATCATGGATTTATCTTTTATTTTCTGTGGTAATTTTGAAAATGCTTCCAGTAACAGGTCATGTCCCTTTCTTTTTTCAATGCTGCCGACCAGGCCAATGATTATCTTATTTTTCGGCACTCCATAATTTTCTTTGATTATATCTCTTTCGTGAAGAGATAGCCTTGAAGAAAAATGCAATGGAATGCCATACGTGATCTTTGTCACATTTTCTTCTTTATAGCCATGGACCCGCATGGCATAGTTCTTGGTTTCCTCGCTCACAGCTATCAGGTGCGTCGCGTTTTTATAAAAAATACGGGGAGGCAAATCCGTGACGTGACAGGATGAAACAAATTTTTTTCTCAAAAGCCAGGGAATAAAAGACATGTATGGAGATTCCGCATGAATCACATCACATTGAGTAAAAATCAAGTACCGCAATGTGGTCAAAACGCCTATGGCTTTAACTGAAGTATTCTTTATTTTCCAATAAATACCATCTTTATCATCTTCCACCTTGGGAATTAAAAACCTTTTGACCTTAAATCCAGCGGATAAAAATTTCTTGTATAAAATATTGATTTGTTCGTTATTCTTGTAAACCGGACCACCTGTAAGCAAAACAACTTCATGACCCATTCTAATCAATTCTGTACCCAGATCCAAAGTATGTGTTGTCATACCAGTTTGGTCGACCCTAGAGAGGAGGATTAATATTTTCATAAACTTAAACCTTTTCTTTTGCGAAGCCTTTAAAATCTATTAGATGGTCATTCGTAAATTTTAATCCCAACCTGCCAAAACTATTTCCTCTGAAGAATACATAATGAATGCTTTCAACAATTTCCTTTAAAAGGTTCCATTGTAGCCTGACCTGCCGGGTTGATCCCTTCCCTTTTAATAGCTTTAACAAAGGTCAGCCATAATATCTTTATATCCAAAAAAAACGAAACATGATCAACATACCATACATCGTACTCAAATTTCTGTTGCCAGCTGATGGCATTTCGGCCATTTACCTGCGCCCAACCGGTGATACCCGGACGGACCTCGTGCCTTCTTGCCTGTTCTTTACTGTATAATGGTAAGTACTGCACCAGTAATGGTCTTGGCCCAACCAGGCTCATATCGCCTTTTATCACATTGATCAGCTGAGGCAATTCATCGAGCGAAGTTTTGCGAATCAAGCGCCCTATCATAGTTATACGTTTAGCATCAGATAACAAATTTCCCGATAAATCTTTCCGGTCGTTCATGGTTTTAAACTTGATGATGAGGAAAATGCGACCGTGCAATCCGGGGCGCTTTTGGAAGAAGAATAGCTTTCCTTTATTGGCCATATAAAGAAATATAGTGGTTAGAATAATAACTGGCAAAAGAAGGATTAATATTGAAAGCGCAATTATTATATCAATAATACGTTTAAAGAAATTTTTATACATTTTACAATCGTTAACGCAGGTAATCTGTTATATGAAAGTCTGTCATTCACTAATAATATTTTTAGGATTGTTAAGCAATTCCAGGATAAACTTTATTTTACGAATGAAGCTTTGAATTAGAACTAAAAAATTTTCTGATATTTCTTATCACATAGGGAATTGCCCTTTGGATAAACTCAATAAAGCTTAGATAATATTCAAACAATATCCTAGGGTAAAATGGAGTCATTTTAGCATATTTCCAGAATAATTTTTTTTGAGGATGCCTGCAAATCAATTTCCATGGTTTTTTATCACTAATATAATGTACTATCCTGTAATCTAAATCTTTATTATAACTTAATCCAAATGCGTTAAATCGGTAATCTATTTCCTTCCATCTATTATTTAATACCAGGTTTAATACATCCTGATCCCACCAAAGTAAGTGATCATTATTTATTTTTGCACATTCAATAAGTCTTTCAGAGAGCTTTTCTAAGCGCCATTTTTTTAAATTGACCAACATTACTCCTGCATTAAAGTAAACATTTCCTGTAAATTCCAGTTTATTTAATCTTGCTAAATCTGTTGCTGAAAATTTATGATTAACAGCATAGATATAAGGAGTTTGGTCTTCAGCAGCCAATTGATTATTTTTTTCACGGCCAATCTTTGTTTCTGAAGGATAAAAATCTAACATTTGAAGTTCAGTTAGATTCCCGGTAACTATTATATCAGAATCCAAAAACAATATTTTATTAATGTTTTCTGGCAGAATTTCAGCAAGCAATAGCCTGAAATAAGTAGCTTTTGATATGTGAAGGGAAATTTTAAACTCATTTAAAACACTACTTTCTAATTCTAAATAAATAATGGATTTATTATATCTCTTCTGGATAAAATCTGAAATTAGTTTTAAATCATCATTCAAAATAGAATCAACAACTACATAAATTGAGTTAATGATTGCATTATTATTCTTAAGTAATGAGGTCAAAGCAACACAAAAGTACTTTGTATAATTTTTATCAATTGTAAATACTACATCCATTTTCTGATTTAAAGTTTCATTTCATTGTTCTCAGATAAGAGAAAATTTAAAGCAATACAAATCATTTTTTACCTATAACGGAGAAAGTCATAACGTTAGATAAGTTGTATCCAGCTACCTGAGCTCTTTTCTGCACAAATAGTTCTAATTTGAGGAAAATGATGTTAATCAAAGGGATCAAAATTTTTATAACCCTTCGATTAAGTAATTTTACAAGCAGCATGCCAGTCATTGAAGCACCCGTATTAACTTCTTTTATCTCAATATCTTTAAATCCGGCTTTTTTAAGCATCATCTCAATTCCAAATCGTGTGAACCTAAAAAAATCATATGGTTGTTCATGTTCTTCCCAATAAAGAGGAATAAGCATAAATACCTGGCCATTATCTTTCAGTATGCGATATTTTTCATTAATCACTGCCTGAGGATTCGGCACATGTTCAAGCAGAAAAAAACTCACCACTACATCAGCAACATTATCATCAACCGGAACATCAGATACATCAGCTAAAATATCAGCTTCTCTGTTTTTGGCATCAATATCGACACCAATATATTTTTTGTTTTGACAAAAAACCTCATATGGCTTCATACCACAGCCAAAGTCATAAATTATCAATTCAGTTTCCGGAAGTGAATTAAAGAAGTTTTTGACAACTTTTATTACAAAGTAGAAGTGCAAGAATAATGGATTCCAAAGAGATGTGTCATACTTCAAATCTCTCTTTCTTTCAAATATTTCCCTTAATTCCATAATATGTTTTTCTTATAATTATTTTTCAAAAAGCTACAAGTTTTCTCTTATGGAAATGTTAAATGCAAATCCTAATTTTAAGTCTTTTGTTTTTTCTCTTTCACCAGATTTTCATACATCCCAAGCGTAGCTTGCCATACTTTTGTTTGTTCGAAACGGTCGGTAATCATTCCCCTCGAATTATCCGACAGCTGATCGTAAAGCTCTTTATCGGTATACAGCTTTATCATGGCTGTCTCGAGATCATTTGCGCTCCGGGCCTGTATGATCAATCCATTCACCTGCTCTTTAATTATTTCATTACTCCCATTGATGTCTGTGACTATACAGGGAAGTCCCATAGCACCTGCCTGAAGAACGACATTGGGAAATCCTTCACGGTAACTTGGTAATACAAAAACGTGGCTGGCTGCAAGATAATACCGCACATCGTTTTGAAATCCGACATGCCTGATGGCCGGATGAGTTTTTATGGTTTCAGTTGTTTCTTTATCAAGTGCATCCAGATGCTGTTCGTAAGGACCGACCAGGATTAATAGAGTATTGGGATATTGTTCGTGCAGACTTGTATAAGCAGCTATTAATTCCCTGATCCCCTTATCTTTAACTAATCGTCCCACAAATGCGAAGACGAAGTTGCCGGGCTTAATGCCCAATTCATTCTTCAATTTATTCAGTTTTTCTTTCTCAATGACGGCTGGCGAAAACCAAGCCAGGTCAATACCGTTTATATTTCCATTTGCCAGGACTTCCAGG
>Ga0209668_10001329_pt1 | contig 10549 bp, 7 predicted proteins | sample FrelakmetPLP11PL_FD_187150 | JGI IMG/M metagenome (GOLD analysis project Ga0209668, IMG submission 187150) | Freshwater lake sediment microbial communities from the University of Notre Dame, USA, for methane emissions studies - PLP11 PL (SPAdes)... | ecosystem: Environmental > Aquatic >... | reverse complement strand
CTTCAGCCTGGAGGTAAGACTATTGAATGGGGATACAAGGATGGCAAGGTAACGTTGACAGTACCAGAGCTAACCCTGAATTCAATTCTTGAAATAGAATGAAGCTTCAGTAGGCTTTTTATCATCATAGGGGATCACCCCCTGCCTGAAGTGTGACAATCGTTTTGCCCTGCATTTCAAAGCTGCCGGCAGATCCGGGAGCTATATCCTTGATGTACGTGCAGTTCTCGGATCCCGAATTTGTCCTGTACATCTTAAAAGTACCAGGAAGTCCCTCTCCGTTTAAAGTAACTGATTTGGCTGAATCGCCTGAATTTATAATTACTATTGTGAATGTTCCTTTTACTGAATTTTCGAATGCTGTAAGAAATAGAGACGAATCGTCGCTTGTCCCTTTCACTCTGACAGCTCCCGGGCGTATATACCTGTAAAAGTGCTTTGATACTCCGTATTTTTTCCCTGTTCTTGTCCCGCTCATAAGAGAAAACTCATCACTTGTTGCCTGGCTACCCTGCCACCAGACCCAGGCATTCATATCACCGTAATATAAACCGCTATGGATATCCATGGCCAGGTTCAGTGCCCCGGGCTTGTCGCCTTTCCTCTCCCATGAATCTGTATAGCCTGAAGTCTCTGTCATCCATGCTTTCTTGTTCAGCGGGCTGCTGAAAACTGTTTTATGATTTGTCCACATCTTTGCCAGCTCTGAGCCCGAAGTTGCAGCGATCCCGTCGGAATATCCATGGACAGCCAGAATGTCAATGTTTGATGCAACATCAGGATCTGATTTTATCCCGGTATGGTAGAACCACCTGTAATTCTCCTCTTTACCCTCCATCTCGAGCATATTCTCAGCGCCATATATCTTCACATCAGGGAAGGAAGCCTTTATCCTGGGAACAACTGCCTTCACCATGTCATTATACCAGGTTATTGTATACATGCATGAATTATAGGGTTCACGGAACATGAGCTCGTTCTGTAGCCCTATACCGTAAAGATCAACACCAAGATCCTTATATAACTGAATATTTGATATAAGCCAGTCGGCATACTCAATGTATTTGTTCGGATCGAGAGTTCCGCCGTTTTTCGTCGATACTGTTCCCGGGTTCCTGGTGGCATCGGGATCTCCTGCCCAGCTGAAATTGCATTCCCATTTCATGTCTGCAGGAGGACTCCAGACAGAACCAATAAACTTGAGATTTACACCATATTTATCAGCCTTTGCCTTAAGTCCTGAAATTACAGGTTTCTGTTTGTTCCAGTCGGCATCCTGCGGCGACCCTGGCGTGCTTGAGGGAGATATCTCATTTCTCCAGATAGTAATTCCCAGATCGCTGATAACCATATCACCCCAGCTGTCGTTCCACATTTTGTCAGGGCTTTCCCACCATACATCATATGCACCAAAGAATCCAAATCCTTCTATTGTCTGATACTTTGTTGTTTTATCGATAGTTATGTTAATCCTGGGAAGGACCGGATCGGGATCCGGTAAACCATTTTCAGTGGTTTTCCTACAGTTAAAAAGAGACAAAGCCCCTGCAAGGATTATAAATAAAGTCTGTCTTCCTGACATTTTCTACCGGTTAAGTATTCTGTTATTTCCTTAATAATATGACACAAACAATCGGGAAAGAGTTTACCCCGAAGATCATTTTCTCCCTTCGCTCCCGGTATATGTTCCTCCGGTTAATACATTACATGCTATTGACCTGTCACATATTATTTTTAAGTTTGTAATATTAAAGACTTATTTCTTTCTAAAAACATTCAATGATTTAAATTATTTAAAACATCTTAGTATGAAACGAGCATTAATTGTTGTTTTCCTTATACTAATAATTATTCCTCTGAAATCACAGAATCTCCTGCCGGTTAAATGGAAATTCAGTACAGGTGATAATCTGGAATGGGCAACAGCAGATTTCAATGATAAGGAATGGAATGAAATATTACCCGGAACAATCTGGGAAGACCAGGGATACTCTAATTACGATGGTTTTGCATGGTACAGGACAAGTGTAATTATTCCTTCTTCACTTAAGAAGGAGGCATCAAAGAACGGAGGCTTTTTATTGAGGCTTGGAAAGGTTGATGATTCAGATTATACCTATTTCAATGGTACTTTTATCGGTAAAACCGGTGAGTTACCACCCGGTTATTCCGGAGCATATGATGCCGACAGGATCTACAAGATCGGAACAGATAAGATTCTATGGGATCAACCCAATATTCTTGCTGTAAGGGTGTATGACAACGGTGGCGGTGGAGGGATCTATTCTTCTCCTGTATCATTTTCAGTGATTGGTATGAGTGATCTGATCGACCTTAGAATTGCTTTCAGAGAAAAGGATCACATTCTCAAGGGAGGTTCCGATATTATTATTCCTGTAATCCTTTCAAATAATTCCAGGGAGAAACTTAAAGGGTCGATAACCATTTCAGTTAAGTCGGATTTCAAAGAAGAGGTGGCTGATAGTACTCAATCTTTTGAAGTCGCAGGGAAATCTGAAAAGAAGATAAATTTTACTCTTACGAAAGTTGGTCCTGGATTCTATAATGGAAATATTATTTTAAGCAGTCAGAATGCAAATAAGGCTGCAAAGTTCAGTTTCGGGGTTGATCCTGAAAAGGTTTCTTCTCCTCCTGATCCGCAGTCCGATTTTGAGAATTACTGGATGAGGGCAAGGAGAGAACTTGATACAGTCGATCCTCAGTTCAGGATTGCCAAGATCGATTCACTCTCAACTGAGAAGAACGATGTTTATCTGGTGGAAATGCGTTCACTTGGGAATATCCTTATCAGAGGATGGTATATAACTCCCGCCGCAGCAGGTAAATATCCTGCCATCCTGAAAGTCCAGGGTTATTCAACCGATCAGCAGGCTTCATGGGGCTATTTTGCAGATGATGCTATATCGTTTGTACTAAATATAAGGGGACACGGAAACAGCCGGGATAATGTCAATCCTGGTTTTCCCGGTTACCTTCAGTATAATCTGTCCGACAGGGAGCTTTATATCTACAGGGGTGCTTATATGGATTGCGTGAGAGCTGTTGATTTTCTCTGCTCACGGCCGGAGGTTGATGCTTCGCGGATTGCCGTTGAGGGGGGAAGTCAGGGTGGTGCACTGAGTTTCGCGACAGCTGCACTTGATAAAAGAATTGTTGCCTGTGCGCCGGATGTTCCCTTCCTTTCTGATTTCCGCCATTACTTTGAGGTGGCAGGATGGCCAGCAAATGAGTTCTCGGATTATGTAAAATCGCATTATGAAACCAGCTGGGAGAAGATTTTCTATGTTTTGAGTTATATTGATATTAAAAATCTTGCACCGCGGATCTCATGCCCGGTCCTTATGCAGGTTGGCCTTCTTGATACAACATGCCCTCCTCATATTAACTTCGCCGCATACAACAATCTAAAAGTCAGAAAAGAATATGTTGTGTATCCTGAGGCAGGACATGGCTTGCCAACTGAGGCTGAGGTATATAAGAGGAAGTGGCTGAGAATTCAGTTAGGGCTTCAGTAAGTTCATCCAATACGCAAGCCGTTCTTTACTTTTTTGTCAGGTACGAGTAGTGTAACTTCATTATCTGGTCCAACAACTCCCAGGACAAGACACTCACTCTGCATGGTTGCAATCTGTTTGGGAGGGAAGTTAACTACAGCAATTACCTGTTTACCTTTGAGTTCACCTGCAGAATAAAGCTTTGTTATCTGTGCCGAGCTTTTCCTGATGCCATATTTTCCGAAATCCACGACAAGCCGGTATGCAGGTTTCTTTGCTTCAGTGAACTCTTCAGAACTCAATATTGTACCTGCGCGCATTTCAACTTTTATGAAATCATCCCATGAAATTTCTGCAGTTTCTTCATTCATCTTTTTTAGTTTTTTGTTTTCTTCTCCATGAGCTAAATATTCACAGACCTGTGCAAATCAGTATCTGAACTCCTTAACGGCATCAAAGAACGCCATAATATGCTCCACTGGCGTGTCGGGCTGGATATTGTGTGCAGGAGCAACAATATATCCATTGTACTTTCCAAATATTTCAATCCTTCTTTTTACCTCATCCTTAATTTTTTTAACAGGCCCTTCCGGCAGAAGTTCCTGGATATCTATACCTCCGAAAAATATCAGATCTTTTCCAAAGTTATTTACAAGGAATTCAGGATCCATACCCTCCGCGCGGGGTTGAAGAGGATTCAGAATGTCAAGACCTATCTCTATGAAATCAGGAATAATCGGGACCATAGAACCGCAGGTGTGCCAGGCAATTTTGATTTCAGGATTGACTTTCCGGAATTCCTCAAAAATATATCTTATCCTTGGTTTAAATATTTCACGCCAGGTTTCAGGGTCCATTACCATCCCTCTCTGGGTTCCAAAATCATCTCCTGCCCATATAATATCAGCGCCGAGTTCGATAAGTTTTTTCCCTGTTTCGAGGTTAATATACATTATTTTGTCGAGCAAAGGTTCGAGATATGAAGGTCTTATAAGAAGATCGGCTAGAAATTTTTCAAGGCCGGTCAGATACCATGCTGTTTCAAAAATTGTCGTTTCAAGATCGCCGACTATTGCAAATTGTTTTCCATACTTTTCTACTGTATCAACGGAAAATGCAAAGCGTGACTGGTCATTTGGATCGAACCAGTTGTAATTCTCAATATCTGCTGCTGACTCTGCCCCGGAAAGCGGAAACCTGTAAAACTCGTTATACAAGCCGGCATTCTTGAATACCATCCCCCATTCATTTATAATAAGTCCTTCCTCTGAAGTTACTGTTGGTCTGTTGGCAGGGGGACAGGCAGCAATACCTGCACAATCGTTGCCGAGTGTGGTGAGCAGGTTTGTATGTGAGATCCTTGTAGATAGAAGAGAATCAACAGGTTCCTCATAGGTCAGCCCGAGATATTCCGATAAGGTTCCTGCAACCTGGGGTGTTAAAGTTGCAAAGACAGGAGGCCTGTCGTGCGGCTGACGATTTACGGCGGCAAGGACACGTTCTTTCTGTGTCATATTTCATGTGTAAATAATTTGATTTTAAAGGTCACATGGAACCCACATGTTTAAAAAGATATTTTCATTCTTGTTTGGGTTTGAATAACATGTGGGTTTCATAGTTTTTTTCAGAACAATAGACTATTCTTATTATCAAACATTTCCAGCTCAGGGATTTAAGTTTCCAGTACAGTTTATTATCTATAACCACCTTATGCAGAGGTTCCTCCCAGGCACCGTGAACTACTTGTTTGCAGTTATATTCACTTTCCTTCGGCACAGAGTTTTGGAGCCATCTGATTGAACAGCATTTGTGAAAAGCCAGTATACTCCTTCTTTTTCAGGTATTCTGATCTTAATATTATATGTGTTTTGCGACAGTTCCGGTACACTGAACTTTCCTGAAGAATTTAAAACTTCTGAATTTGAAGAATCAAAAAGCTTTATTTCTATGATCCCGGAAACCGGATTATAACCATCGTTAACGAGCATAACGGGGATTTCCTGTTCAGATCCCGGTTTAACCGAAACTGGAAAGAAATTTACATAAACCCCCAGCGGTTTGAATATTTCAGTAAAATAATCATCATAAACTTTCACAGGCTCAAGGGTCCCGGGGTTCTTAAAGATATCTCCCGTTATTGCACCTTTAAAATCGCCCGTCAGGTAATCGAAATGCAAAACACCGGCATAATTTCTATGTGCCCTGAAATACTCTGTCTCAGCAGCCAGCAGATAGGCATATAGTTCCTGCCTCTGCTGATTTGAATAACCTCTGGCAATTGTATCATATACAGGAGAGGTAAGCAGGGTTACCTGTCCGTCGCGCTTTAACCATAACCACCCGTATTCATTAAGTACACAAGCATGCGCGGTAGGGTGGGGTGAATTGGTTGTCTTTTCTGCCATACCCTCCTGGAATTTCTGCTGGTTCCATGCGGGACCGCCAAAATCGGGAGAATAAAATTTATAGTTATGGTCCTCAACAGGATCATTATCCCCCTCGGGAAGATTATATCCATTATCCCATGCCCGGCCTGAAAGATCGAGAGGCCTTAGCTCCGAGATCAATTCAGTCAGAATAGTTTCGCGGGTTTCATTATTTATGTCCCACCATGCAACCGAAGGATGGTTCCAGCAGTCGCGCATCCAGTCTGTCAGATGACCTTTAAGAATGTTCCTGTCCCAGTATGGACGGTAGCTCCAGATGAAATATTCATTCTGGATAAGCAGGCCCAGTTCATCTGCAATGTCGAACCACTTATCGGGAACCGGTCCTATACAGAACCTGAAGCTGTTCCAGTTGTATTTCCCGGGAAGATCTGCAAGCAGCTTCCTTACCCACTCTTCATTCCATGGATGATCAGCACACAGGGAATCGTCAAAGAACCGGTGAAGCGTAATATTTGAGCCTCTGAGGAAAATAAGTTTATCGTTAAGATATGCACGTTTTGTTGGTGTATCGAACCTTAATTCTCTCATGCCAAACCTGACATTTATATCGTCCGCTCCGGTTGATAAATTCAAAGTATATAAAAACGGATCTTCAGGTGACCAGAATCGGGGATCTTTAACAGGTAAGCTAAACTTAACTGTCCCTTTTATATCTCCGTCAGATGTAAACTCTTTGCTGCTATTCGAGACCTCATTCCCGCTTTTCCATTCTTTAACTTTGCCATTGAGTTTGAAAGAATCTGTTCCAGGTTTCATTACAATCACTGCCTGTACCTGAATCTCACTTTTATGAATATCCGGGGCCACCTGAACGGTTTCAAGATATGGGTAATTGGTAAAGATGACCGAAACATCGTCATATATTCCAGGTGTCCAGTGCCGCTTTTCATAGTCGTTTCCAGCCGGTACCGATATCGGAAGAACTGCAGGATGTGCCCCTATCCTGATAAGAATCTCATTTGTCCCCTTCTTCTTCAAGAATGAAGTGATATCATATTCCTGTGAAGTGAAACATCCATTATATTCACCAGCCTTTTTACCGTTTATAATGACCAGAGTCCCGAACTGGGCTTTATTGATCTTAAGGATTACGACTTCATAGCCGGGCCTGCTCTCGAATGATCTCCTGTACCAGAGGTAATTTCTTTTCTGGAAACTATACCCGATCTTCATTGTATCAGGGTTTATATCCAGGTTCACAAGTGTAGGCTTTGCCCAATAGTTTGAATAATACTCTTTGCTGTAAAATTTATCAATACCATCGAAAGCAGGTTTTGCACTGTTAGCCAGTCCCGGGACTTCCGTCTTATGAAGGAATTTAGCCGGAACCTTCAGTGCTGAAGTACTCTCTTCTATATCCCAGGTCCCGTTCAGATTCAATACTTCCCTCTGAGAGAAAACCGGAACGGTAAACCAGATTATAAGCAAGATTGCAAGCAATTTCTTGTTCATTTTATAAATTATTAATTTCCGAAACATCATTTCTTATAACAAAGTTAATCTCTTTACAGGCTATCTTCCGAGAAACAAAGCGATGCTGCACCAAGTATCCCTGCATTATTCCCAAGAATAGTCTTCCTTATTCTAATTCTTTCCTTATAATATGAGGGAAGCATTTTTTCAAACATAGCGTAAATTGCAGGAAGCATAAAGTCGAGAGCCGGGGCGATTCCCCCGCCGATATATATTGTTGTTATATCCATAAGTACAACAAAATTAAAGAGGGCTATTCCGAGCAGCTTTCCTGCTTTATCAAGAGCCTCATGGGATATTTTATCCCCGTCAGCTGCTCTCCGGACAAGCAATTCAGGATTTTCTGCGATCAAATCGGGCGGCAGTCCGGAAAGAGAGCAGATACTATTGCTTCCGATCAGGTTTTCAATGTATTCATTTCCGTCAGTAAGCAGGTATCCAAGCTCAAGTCCGTTCCCGTGTCCTCCCCTGAATTGTTTTCCGTTGATTATTGCAGCACATCCGATCCCTGTCCCTATCGTAATAAATCCGAATGTTGATGTATCAATGTTTTTATCGAAACAATAAGCACCGAGAGCTGCTGCTTTTGCATCATTATCGAGTTTGAAGGAGATGTCGGGAAGACCCGATTCAAGTGTGTCAAGTACAGGATACTCTTTTAACTGGAGTACATTCGGGATCTCGACAACCGAACGCCTGTCGCCGGATAAGATCCCCGGTACGACTATTCCAACGCCAATTATCGGGACTTTTTCTCTTAATTCCGAAATATAATCAACAAGGTTTGGAATAAGGCCCTTTCCTTTAAGAAGCTCAGAAGTAAGAAAGCTCTTTGAGTGCTCAATATTCCCTGTCTTATCAACAATACCTGTTTTAACTGATGTTCCACCAATATCAATCCCCAAAGCTTTACCTGTTTTATTCATGATATTATAATTCTCTATTAGTTTTAAATGGCGTCCCTGTCAATGATGCAGGTCGTGAACGGATGTAGCCAGAGCAGCGATGCCGGAACATCTGTTGTAATTTTTCCCTCCAGGAACCGGGCTGTAATCGACTTTTTGGAAGCGCCGCCTATAAGCAGCAAAATCCTTTTTGACTGGAATATATTCCTTATACCTAATGTAAGGCCATAGGTTGGTTTCTTTTTCATATTGAGTGCCATCGAATGGTTCAATGTTGTTGGTGAAAGTTCTGCAATGTGACACGAGGGAATCAGATTATCAGAAGGTTCATTAAGAGCCAGATGGCCATTCATCCCGATTCCCAGAACAGATAGATCAGGATGGCCATTGGCATCCAGGAGCTGCTGGATCCTCCTGCATTCATCCTCAGGATTGGCAGGATCGGTTTTAAATGATATAAATCTCGAATCAGGGATATTAAGGGGTTCAATTAGAAATCTCCTCAGAAACACTTCACAGCTTTCCGGATCATTCATAGGTATCCCTCCCCACTCATCAAGCTTCAAAATTCTCAACCTCTCTGATGAAAAGGTATCTCTTTTTTCTGAAACCTTTCTATAAGTTCCCTTTGGAGATTCTCCTGTTGCAGTGCAAAGAAGTAAATCAGGTTTCTCCCTTACCGAGTTAATAATTATCTCAGAGGCCCGCTCGCTTAGTTCCTCATAATCTTCCACCTTAATAATTTCCATTTTTTATTTCTTGAATCTGATTTGCAATTTCACCTTGCTGAACTTGTTAAATGAAGAATCCAATCCTTAAAGTCCACTACCCCGGGGTAATCTTCAGGACATTTAATCTCTGTCGACGACCCGCCTTTTATTGTTCCCTTATTTGATTCCCTGCAATTTACGAGATCAGTCCATGCATAACTGAATGAGATTCCCGGATAGTCCCTCAGGTCGACCTTTACCGATCCTCCGTATCGCAGATAAATAAGATACTCTTTTCCGGGTACTGCCAGGCAGTAGTTTGAAGGATTTTCCGAAATGACTTCCGGGTGAGGTTCCAGTTTCCACCATTCCAGGTTCCTGAGGTATTTCCCCATGAAGCCAACCGAGATTGCTCCGGGGTATAGCATTGTGTTGGTTGTCAGACTTGTATCCATAGGCCATGCCCCTATTTCTGTCGGCCTTTCAGGCAGGTGAACTCGCCATATATGTCCTCCTCCGTATGAATGACCTGCTGCCCCCGACATAATTGAACTCCAGGCTCCGAACCTGATATCCATTGCAGTGGGATTTCCTTCAATGAATTCATACCATGGTTCTGTAACAACAACAGGTTTTGCCGGTTTCATACTGTAAGCTCTCGCAATAATTTCGGGTGTCAGCTCATTGCACCACCTTGCGTGTCCTGTCTGGCACTGGTTGTAATCTACCCAAAGCTGGTTATGAACCGCCTCGGCTGTTGACCATTGTGGTGTATCGGCACCGCCTTCCCACATAGGTGGTGTAGGGTGGGCACTTACAATCCTATTGTACGGGTCTTCTTTTTTAACCACTTCTCCCAGTCTGTTCCAGAAATCGACTGAAAATCCGCCATAGTTGTTCATATTATATTCTCCGGCAAGGACCCAGATAACATTATAGGCCTGAAGGCGGTCAATTACGTAACGCCACCATCTTATAATATTTTCCCCGCCTATTGAAGTATTAATACCTTCTCTGCTCCACCAGGCGTGTACCCATACTGTTATTCCCTTTGAATTTGCATACCGGATCATCTCTTCAACTTTCCTTATCTGACCGATATCGGGATGTTGATAGGTGGAATCGAGAAGAGAGCTTTCGCGGCCCCAACCGTTACCGGCAAAGAAAAGCTGGCCGATATTGAAGCCCTGTTCAGCTCTTGTATCAACCAGGTTTCTGAAAGAGTCAAATTTTATTCTTCTGTTTGTCCAGTCCCACCAGGTATCACCAGTCCAGAGGAAAGGAGTTCCGTCATAATAAGTAAAATACCGGCCTTTCCTCTCATTTTTATCATTCACTTTTAAGAATCCCCTTCGTCCAGGATTCTCATCAAGTTCTTCATCAGTCCAGTCTGACACAACCAATTCACCCTTAATGCCATTCATCTTCCGGTCAGCTGAGACTGTTACATATTTCCATTTTCCCGAAAAAGGAGGTGCAAACCTTATTTTCCAAAT
>Ga0209668_10001328_pt1 | contig 10550 bp, 6 predicted proteins | sample FrelakmetPLP11PL_FD_187150 | JGI IMG/M metagenome (GOLD analysis project Ga0209668, IMG submission 187150) | Freshwater lake sediment microbial communities from the University of Notre Dame, USA, for methane emissions studies - PLP11 PL (SPAdes)... | ecosystem: Environmental > Aquatic >... | reverse complement strand
CTTGAGGTCCTGGCACTCGCGGCTGAGGCTGGTCTGCTTGAGGGCGTTGCGGATGCTGATGAGGACCCGCTCGCGGTGCAGGGGCTTCTCGAGGAAGTCGAAGGCCCCGAGCTTGGTCGCCTCGACCGCCTCGGCGATCGAGCCGTGGGCCGAGATCATCACCGCGGTGAGGTCGCCGTGTTCGGGCCGGGCACGCTTCAGGAAGTCGAGCCCGGTCATGCCGCCGCCCAGGTTCTGGTCGACGAAGGCGACGTCGTACGGCTGCTCGGCCAGCGCGGCGAGCGCGCGCTCGCCAGTGGCCGCCGTGCCCACCGTGTGGCCGTCGAGTTCGAAGCGTGCCGTGAGCATCTCGCGGATCCCGGGTTCGTCGTCGACGACCAGGATCCGCAGGCGAGTGTCCTTCATGCCGTGGCCTCCGCGAGTGCGGGGAGGACGACCGTGACGCGTGTGCCGCGTCCGGGCGCCGTTTCAATGTCGAGGGAGCCGCCGTGCTGTTCCACCACGCGGCGGCTGACGGTGAGGCCGACACCCGAGCCGCGACCCTTGGTTGAGAATCCGGGCTCGAAGGCGCGGGCGACGGTCGCGGGGTCCATGCCGGGACCCTCGTCGGCGACCTCGATCGCGACCGTTCCCGGCGTGTCACCGCGCCGGGTCGTGATCGTGACGCGCCCGCCGCCCGGCTGGGCCTCGCAGGCGTTCTTCACCAGGTTGCGCAGGACCCGGCGCAGCTGGCGTTCATCGCCGAGCGCCAGCGGCCGCGTCGCATCGAGCGCCGCCGTCAGTTCGACGTGCGGCCAGGGCTGCAGCGCGACGAGGCTCTCGACCAGCGCGTTCAGGTCGACGCGTCCCGCGCGGATCTCGGGCAACGCGCCCAGCGCGTAGAACGAATCCGCGAGGTCGACGAGCGCGTCGAACTCGCGGCGCAGCGCGTCGACGCTCCGCTGTCCGCGGGCGCGCCCCTCGGGCTCGAGCATCGCGAACTCGCGGCGCAGGTTCTCGAGCGCGAGCGTGATCGTCGTCAGTGGATTGCGGATCTCGTGCGCGACCTGGCGCGCGACGCCCTGCCACGCCGCGGCGCGCTCGGCCGTGGCCAGCTCGGCGCGCGCGCGCGCCAGGCGGGAGGTCATCGCGTTGAACGACTCGGCGAGCTGCTTCACCTCGGGCGCGCCGGTCGGTTCGACGTACACGGGCGCGTCGCCGTCGACGCGGGCGAAGCTCTCCGACAGGGTCGCGATGGGTTGCGTCAGGTGCCGCGCGATGGCGCGCCCGGCGAAGATGGCGGCGATCGCGACCAGCAGCAGAACGGCGAAGACCGCCACGCGGAAGTACCACTTGTAGACCTCGGCGTAGACCGACAGCCGGCGGAAGATGCCCATGCCGAGCTGGATCGCCGACAGCTGCAGGAAGAAGTCCTCGGGCAGGGCGTAGCCGACGGCGACGATCGTCGCGTCCGGGCCGCGCAGCGAGTCGCCCGGGATCGAGTCGAGCAGGGCGAACGCGCCGGTCACGGATTGCGCGGGCCGCGCCGGCGAGACCCGGCCGTCATCGAGCTCGGCGGACAGGTCGTATGCCGCCACGCGCGTGACGCCGGGAGGCGCGACGTCGGCGACGCGGTGCCAGTGCGCGCCGTCATGGCGATAGACCTGGTAGAAGTCGAGCCCGAGGTCGGCGAGCAGGCGCTCGACGAACTTGCGATCGTCCGCTCCCGGCTCGAGCGCGAGCGGCCGCTGGCGCGAGCTGTCGAACAAGGGCGCGGCCGAGAGCCGCAGGTCGGCCTCCAGGCGCTTGAGCGAGGTCTTGGCCACGGCGACGGAACTCGTGAGCGCGTCCTCGGCGCCGGCGCTGTCCCACCATTCGACCGTGGAGACGAGCTGGCGCAGCACGAAGACCGACAGGAACAGGCTGGGTACGAGCGCGAGAATCAGGAACCACAGGGTGAGCCGGGCGCGAAGGCTCAAGTGGATTCCGCGGTCAGCCCTTGGCGCCGAGCTGTCCGCAGGCGGCGAAGATGTCGCCGCCCTGGCTCCAGCGCAGCGTCACCGCGGGGCAGCGCGGGAACAGCCAGTCGGCGAAGCGCTGGATGGCCTCGTCGGTCGGGCGTTCCCAGGCGAGCTGGGGCACCGGGTTGTAGGGGATGAGGTTGACCTTGCAGGGCAGGGAGTTCGCGATCTCCGCGAGCCGTTCGGCGTCTCCCTTGTGGTCGTTCACGCCGGCGATGAGGATGTACTCGAGCGTGATGCGACGCCCCGTCGTCGTCGCGTAGTACTCCGCGGCGCGGAGCAGCTCGCGCAGCGGATAGCGCTGGTTGATTGGCACCAGCCGATCGCGCAGCGCGTCGGTCGTCGCATGCAGCGACAGCGCGAGCCCGATCTGCATGCCCTCGCGGGCCAGCTTGTGCATCTGCGGCACCAGCCCGCAGGTCGAGATCGTGATGCGGCGCGCGCCCACGTTGAGGCCCGCCTCGGCGTTCAGGATGCGGATCGCCTTCATCGTCGGCGCGTAGTTCGCGAGCGGCTCGCCCATGCCCATGAAGACGATGTTGAACCCCGGGTCTTCCCAGCCCGTGGTCTCGAGCATGTGGACGACCTGGGCGACGATCTCGTCGTCCTTCAGGTTGCGCGTCAGCCCGAGCGTCCCGGTGGCGCAGAACACACAGCCCATGCCGCAGCCCGCCTGGCTCGAGACGCACAGCGTCACGCCACGCTTGGAGAGCATCGCGACGGACTCGACTCGGGTCTTGTCCCGCAGTTCGAGCGCGTACTTGAACGAGTCGCCGCGGGGTGACGCGACTTGGCGATGGATCCGGGGCAGCGACAGGTCGAGGATGGAACCCAGAGTCTCGCGCTGGGATTTGCCCAGATTGCTCATGGCCTGTGGGTCGCGGGTCCGCTTGCGGTAGACCCAGTCGAGGACCTGTTCGGCGCGGTAGCCCTGCCACCCGGCGGCGGTCAATGCGGCCCGCACCTCGTCCGGCGTCAGGCCGAAGAAGGGAAGGGGGCCCTCGCTCTCCCGAAGGGAGCGGGGGGACTCGTCGAGATCGGTCGACGGCATGGGCACGAGCGGCGATTGCGATTCCATTGCTTCCTAGACTAAGTTTCCGCAGGGGGCGGGTCAAGGAACCCCGTGCCCGAACGTCGTTTCGCTGCCCCGGTCGGGGCGGGGGGAGGAAGCATGGACGTGGACGACCGAGTGACAGGCCGGCGCGCCCGGGGTGGCCGCCGGAAAGGGTCCGGCAAGCGCGCGGAGGCGGATGCCCCGTGGGAGCTCCGGGCCGTTCAGGCCCTGGCCGATCCTTCCCGGTGGCAGATCGTTCGTTTGTTAGCGATTCATGAAGACACGATGAGCGAGGTTGCCCGCCGCGTGAGCCTCTCGGTTGCGTGCACATCCCGGCATATGTCGATTCTTATCGAATCGGAGATCGTCGAATCTCGACGCGATGGCCGGATGACGCGCTGCCGCCTGGCGTCTCCGGGCACGCGCGCGGCGTCGCTGCTCGCGGCGCTCGGGATCGAGCGGCTGAAAGGTCTGGTCTCCGGTCCTGCCGTCATCGCCGCCGGCATCTCCTCAGCCGTCCCCGAGTTCGAGCCCGCTCGGGCAGTTACTATACATCGATATCAATCGAAGGATACGGATGACTTCCTGCTCTAGCCGGCCGACGAGCACATGGGCCTGATCGGATCTCGCCCGATCCGGGTCGCATCCATCGATATTGGAACAAACTCCGTCCGACTCCTGGTCGCCGAACGGGGCGGGCGCGGCGACATCCGCCCGCTGGTGCGCCTCGGCGAGTCGTGTCGTCTCGGGGAGGGGCTCGACGCCACCGGCCGGATCGGCGCCAGGGCGGAGGAACGCACGCGCGAGACGCTGGCCCGCTTCGCCCACCGGGCGCGCGAACTCGAATGCACCAGCGTGGTCGTCGCGGCGACGAACGCGCTGCGCAGCGCGGCCAACGGCGCGGAGGTGACCGCGCGGCTCGAGGCGGCCGCGGGCTACCCGATCCGCATCCTCTCCGGCGAGGAGGAGGCGCGCTTCGTCTACCAGGCCGTCATCGACGGCCTGCGCTGGGATCCGGCCCAGGGCGAGTACCTGATCGTCGATATCGGCGGCGGCTCGGTCGAAATCGTCCGGGGTTCCGGCCTCGACGTGCGGCACTGGGTGAGCCTCGAGCTGGGGTGCGTGCGCATCACCGAGCGCTTCCTCAAGTCCGACCCGCCCGCCCCGCACGAGCTGGCCGAGTTGCGCGCCTACCTCCGGGGCATCTGGGTCGAACACGATTCGCTGCTGCGCCCGACCCCGCAGGCTGCGGGAGGCGTCGGCGGGACGATCACGGCGCTCGCCGCCCTCAACCTGGGCCTGCGTCGCTATGACGCGTCGCGGGTCGAGGGCCACCTCCTGCCCACCGGCGACGTGCGCCGGCTGACCGAATCGCTATGCGGCCTCACCACTTCCGAGCGCCAGGCCCTGGCGACGGTCGGCCCCGGGAGGGCCGACATCCTGCCCGCCGGTTGCGTCCTGCTGGTCAGTCTCCTCGAGGCCGCCGGGCTGGCGTCGATCACCGCCTCGACCCAGGGCCTGCGCTACGCGCTCGCCCGACTCGCCCTCCGCCAGGCCGAGGCGGGGGGGCCGGGAGCCGAGCCGGGAGATTCATTGGTTTGATACCTGCAAATAAGTTGACCCACCTGCGGCTGGGGCGTAGCGTTTTCCACGCGCTGGACCAAGGTCCCCTGCCTCCTGGCAATCCCTTGCGTCACTATGATTCCGGCCCACGCATCCCGGAGTCACTTCAGACGGGTCTCGCGTAGAGGGAGTACTCAGCGCACATGACCGCCAAAGCAACTCGCACTTACATCCTGGTCCTGCTTCTCGCACTCGGCGTCGTTACGTCGACGGCGACCGTCGGTGTATCGACGGTCTTCGCCTCCGCCGGTTCGGGTGGTTCGGCAAATGGCGATCCGGATCGGCCGAATGACACGACGAAGCCGGCGGTTCAGCAGTCGGCTCCGACGATGGTGAAGTCGAGCGCGTACCGCTCCGGCTCTCCGGTCTCATCCGCCGGCACCGAACGAGCAGAGAAGGATTGGACCTGGGCGAAGTGGTACGTCGCTAACTTGCTCGGGCGGCTCGGTCTGTAGTTCACGGTTCCGTGGGGGATGCCGGTTGATCCCGGCGTCCCCCGCACGTGACAGACCGAGTCGACGTTCAGTCTGTCCCCGGTAAGGCTGAGGAGCGAGCAGTGTCGAAATCGACCCCCCCGAACGATTCCCCGGCGACGCGTGCGCTAGGCGCAGACGCGGCGCTTCGGCAGGAGGAGTTCGGCGATCTCAGTCAGGCGACCGACCAGTACGGTGCGGCGCGTGACTACTATGCCGCAGCGCTCGCCGCGATTCCGGCCGACGATCGCTCGGCTCGCGCGCGCCTGCTCCTCAAGCTCGCCGAGTGCGACTATCGCCAGGAACGTTTCGCCGAGGCGCTCGAGCGCCTGACGGAAGCGCGGGGCCTCGCTCACACCCTCGGCGATCCGGTCGTTCTCGGAACGATCTCGGCCCGCATCGCCGCCGGACACGTGGCTCTCGGTCGCTACGAGCGCGGCCGCCGCTATGCCCGCGCCGCCTTCCGCATCCTGCGTTCCACGAATGAACACCTCGAGCTCGGCTATGCCGAGACGATCCTCGGCATCGCCGCGCTGCGCAGCGGCGACTCGGCCGCCGCCCACGACGCGTTCACCGGCGCGCTCGCGACCTTCCGTCGCGCCGATCACGTCTCGCGGATGGCGGGCGCGCACAACAACCTGGGCCTCGTCTACAAGACGACCGGCCAGTGGCGCGAGGCGACCCGCTCGTTCGAGCAGGCCCTGCGCCTGGCGGAGAAGATCGGCGACTACTCGTGGGTGGCGAACTACTCGACCAACCTCGGGATCATGCGCTACCGCCTCGGCGAGTTCGATCTCGCGGCGGAGTGCTTCCGTCGCGCGCTCCAGATCTTCGTCGAGCTGGCCGAGCGCCTCTCCGAGGTCCGCACGCGCATGGCGCTCGGCCGCGTGCACGCGCGCCGCCGCGCGTTCGACCTCGCCGCGTCCGAGTTCGCGGCCGCGGATGCGCTGCTCCAGCCGACCGATCCGCCGCGCGAGCGGCTGCTGCTGCTCGAGTTCCGGGGCGAGATGATGGGCGAGCGCGGCGACCTGTCCGCCGCCCGCTCCGACCTGGCCCGCGCGCTCCAGATGGCCGAGGAGACGGCGCCCGAGGGTGACGTCACCTATGAAGTGTTGGGCCGGCTCGCGCTCGTCGCCCTGCTGCAGGGCGAACCCCGCGAGGCGCAGCGCCACGCGGCGCGCGCCGAGGCGCTGGCCGAGAAGGCGGGCGACCTGGCCGAGCTGGCGATCGCGCGCCGGGCCTCGGGGCTCGCCTCCATCGCCCGCGGCGACGAGGCCGCCGGGCTGGCCGACCTGCGTGCGGCGCAGGTCTCGTTCGAGCAGCTGGGTGAACGCTACGAGCTGGCGCGCACGGCGCTGCTCGCGGCGCAGCTCGCGCTCGCCTCGCCGGCGCCCGACGCGGAGAGCCGCCTCGCCGAGTGGACGCTCGACCCGCTGAAGCGCGCCGAGGCCCTGTATCGCGACCTCGGCGTGCCGACGCTCGCCGCCGAGGCGGCGATGTGCCTCGCCCGGCTCGTCGCGTCGCGCGGTCACATCGACCAGGCACTGGCCGAGATCGAGCACGCGCTGGCCTGGCTGCGCGAGGCCGGGGACGCCGAGGGCGAGTCGCGCGTTGCCACGCTGCGCGCCGAGCTCGAGGCCCGCTCGGCGGCGTCGTCGGTCTCGACGTCGAACGAGTTCCGCGCCCTGCAGGACGCCAACGACATCTTCAAGAGCGCCGACGATGTGCACGACGTGCTGGCGCGCACCGTGCGCCTCGCCGTCGAGCGCGCCGGCGGCGATCGCGGCTTCGTCGCCTTCGCCTCGGGCGGCGGCCGGCTCGAGGTCGTCGCGCACCACAACCTGGGCGCCGATCGCGCGCGTCGCGTGCTGATCTCGCTCGAGCGCGTCGTCGGCCGCGACCTGCTGGGCGGCGAACCGGTGTTCAAGAGCCGCATCGCCGCCGATCCGCGCTTCGCCGAGGAGCTGTCGGGCGCGCTCTCGGGCGTCTACTCGCTCGTCGGCGTGCCGCTCACGTTCCCGAGCCAGGCCGTGGGCCTCCTCTATGTCGATCGCCTCACCGACAACCTGCGCGGCGCGTTCAAGCAGCGCGAGATCAACCTGCTGGCCGTCCTCGCCAACTCGGCCGGCGTGGCGATGGTCGAGGCGCAGCGCTCGGTGCTGATGGAGGAGAACCAGGTCCTCAAGCGCCGCCTCGCGCCGCAGCCGGGACTCGAGCGGATCGTCACCCGCTCGCAGGAGATGCAGGAGATGCTCGCCCTGCTGGCCAAGGTGGCCGACTCGACCGCCAGCATCCTGCTGATGGGCGAGACGGGCACCGGCAAGGGCCTGATCGCCCAGGCCATCCACGAGATGTCGTCGCGCCGCGACCGCCGCTTCGTCGCCATCAACTGCGCGGCGCTGCCCGACACCCTGCTCGAGAGCGAGCTGTTCGGCTATGTCGCCGGTGCGTTCACCGGCGCGAACCGCGACAAGGACGGCCTCTTCAAGGAGGCCGAGGGCGGCACGATCTTCCTCGACGAGGTCGAGAAGATCTCCGAGCCCATGCAGGCGAAGCTCCTGCACGTGCTCGATCGCGGCGAGATCCGGCCGGTGGGCTCGACCCGCTCGTACCGCACCGACGCGCGCGTCATCGCGGCGACCAACTCCGAGCTGCGCGAGCGCATCAAGAGCAAGCGCTTCCTCGAGGACCTCTACTACCGCATGAACGACATCGCGGTGACGGTGCCGCCGCTGCGCGACCGGCGCGAGGACATCCCGCTGCTCACCGAGCACTACCTGTCGTTCTACGCCAAGCAGATGGACAAGCCGATTCCGACGCTCGCGCCCTCGGTGCTGCGCGCGTTCCTCAACCACGAGTGGCGCGGCAACGTGCGCGAGCTCGAGAAGACCGTCAAGCGGCTGGTCGTGCTCGCCGAGCCCGACCAGGTCGTCGGCGTCGAGTTGCTGCCCGATGACCTGCGCGACTCGCACGAGGAACATCCGGCCGAGCTGAATGGCTCGTACAACGTGAAGCAGCACGTCGAGCGGCTGGAGCGACGCCTGATCCGCGAAGCGCTCGAGCAGCATGGGTGGAACAAGACCCATGCGGCGCGCGCGCTCGGGCTGTCGTATCCCACGCTGCTGAGCAAGATCCGGCTGCTCGGACTCGACCGCCGGCGTATGCGCATCTAGGTCCGCGGTTCCAGTTCGGGTCGAACACGGCTTGAGAGCTTGCTCTCAAGCTTTTTTATTGCTCGCATCCCATGGTGCTGCAAGCAGTTGACCGCGATCCGCCGGTTCTCCTGTGAACTCTTCTGTCACCTCGGCGCTTCCAGGGCGACACGACCGGGCGTCACCGCGCCGGGCCGAAAATCCACAACTCAATCCATGAGAACGACTTGCGGCGTTCGCGTTTGGTGTCGCGAGGGTGTCACCTCACGGTGGCACGGCCGATGCACTAGTCCCGCGGCGGAGGGGGGGACCTCCAGAGAGAAACAAGGCAGGACAACTGGGCACGGATGCACCGCAACAGAGACATTCCGGGGCTGCCCGTCTCGCGCAACTTGCCAGCGCACCATTTAGCCGAGACGGCTCCCCCCGGGAAGTTCAGCGGGAAACGAAGTCGCAAGGATGTTGCAGACCAACAGCGTGGAGGGAACACCCAGGTTTCTGGGCTTGTCGGGGTTGGCTTAAGAGCGGTCGAGGGTATGAGCCCTGTCGAGAACGACGGTCGAATCGCTCTTCGAGCACCCGACTAGCCCGGAGTTTGCAGCACCAGCAGCACGATTCGAGGTTTGAACCCCGCGACAGCCGCGGAGGCTTCTCGCGAAGAGACAACCGGTCCAGCTCCTGAGAAGCGCAGGGGCTTTCCGAGAGGAGTCGCGGGGTTTCGAAAACGGGCGCAGGTCCGGATCGGCACTGGCCAGCACTGGGGGATGTCCAGGTCGTTGCCGTCCAATCAACCCGCGCCCGCCCTGTCGCAGAAGAGGGGCGACGCAACACCCGGGGGAGCCCGCTGCGAGGGGCTCCCCCGGCTTTTTCCTGCTGTGGCAGCGGGGCCGCACGATCCGGCGCGCTGCGGCGCCGTTGCCCCGACCTGGTCGCCGCCCGCCCCTCATGCCACGCCCTCCGCGGGGCGCGGTCTGGTCCCCGCATTCCGCCCCAACTCTTCGCGCCGCATCAGGTTCGGCCCCGCGCCGCAAGCCGGGTCGCCACCCACCGCGGGTCCTGTCTGCCGCGCGGCACGCCGATTGCGTAATCTCTCGTCGAGGCGCAAGGCGCGCCGGCCATCGGTTCCAGGGGGATCCCATGTCGACCCGAAGCTTCTCGTCCCGCATCCGGTTTCTTCCCGCGCTCGGTGTGCTTGCGGCGATCGCGATCTTCGCTGTCGGCTGCGACGATGATCCGGTCGCACCCGTCATCCCGCCCGACCTCACTCCCCCCGCGGCGCCCCAGGCCGTGTTCACGGTGACCGGGGACGGTCGCGTGACCATCTCCTGGGTCAAGAACACCGAGTTCGACCTCGCCGGGTACCGCGTCTTCCGCGGGACCACCGGCTACGAGGGCCCGTTCGATCCGCTGTCGACCACGAACACCAACAGCTTCGTCGACAACCAGGTGGTCAACGGGACGACCTACTTCTACGCGGTCGCGGCCTACGACGCGGCCGGCAACGAGAGCGAGCTGTCGCTCGAGAACACGTTCGACACGCCGCGCCCGGCGGGCACGAACCTCGTGCTCTACGATGTCTCGTTCGAGCCGGACCAACTCGCGGGCTACGATTTTTCCGCGGGGGTGCTGCGCCTCTCCGGGGACAACTCGACGGACATCTACTACGAGGTGTTCGGCGGGACGCGGCTCATGGTCGCCCGCGACCTGTCGACCGACGTGCAGGACGCCGGCTATCACCCGCTCGATGATCTCGACTGGGCGCCGGACGAGGGATGGTCGCCGACCGGGACGGTCGAACTGATCACCGGGCACTCGTACTACGTGTGGACCCGCACGGGCAACTTCGCCAAGTTCCGCGTCACCTCGATCACCGATGGCCAGGTGCGCGTCGACTGGGCCTACCAGCTGCAGGCGAACAACCCGGAGCTGATCCGGACGCCGCGGCGCGACCCGCTGCTGGCGACGGCGGGGACGCTCGCCGGAGCGTCGGCCGGGGCGACCGCACTGCGCTAGCCGCTCGCCGGGAGAAAACCGGGTCCAGCGGGGTAGAAGGGCGCGGACGGTTCCGGGGGGTGGTTGACCCCCGGGGCGACATCCCCCAGAGTGAAAGGCGGCCCGCACCCGTGGGGGTGCGGGCCGTTCCCTGTCCGGAGACTCGATGCGCCCAGGTGCCGCGTTCCGATCCACCCTCGCCGTTGCCGTCACGAGCCTGGTGTCCGCGCTCGCCGTCGGATCGATGGCGGGTCCC
>Ga0209668_10001327_pt1 | contig 10551 bp, 9 predicted proteins | sample FrelakmetPLP11PL_FD_187150 | JGI IMG/M metagenome (GOLD analysis project Ga0209668, IMG submission 187150) | Freshwater lake sediment microbial communities from the University of Notre Dame, USA, for methane emissions studies - PLP11 PL (SPAdes)... | ecosystem: Environmental > Aquatic >... | reverse complement strand
TTATAGCTGATGAACATACCATTCTGATATTTAGGAGGTGGAGATGGGGTATTCCCGGGATATCCTCACAATCTCAAAATGGGAGGTAAAACGGTCTGTCGGGACCATGGGGAAAAATGTACTTCCGGTTGCCCTTATCCTGATCCTCCTTCTTATCGTGGTAACCGGGTTTACTGCAAAGAGTGGTCTCCACCTGCAGGACGGAATTTACAAGGTCGGCACCAATGACCCGGAAATCCAGTTATTATTCTCGGGGGATGCCCGTTTTTCGGTTGATCTTGCTGATACGGGGACGATACAACGCAACCAGGACTTTTATGACCTGGTCATTTTCAACCGCGTGGTCTGGGTCCATGATACAGACCGGGGAAAGGCTGCTGCGAAGACAATGGAGCGGGACTATACGAAGTACCGGTCAAATGTCTATAACCAGCAGTCAGACCTGTTTGCAGCCTACCCGCTCTGGATCGATGTCCAGTATGTCAAGTCTGAACTTGATTTTGCCGCCACACAGTCCGGACAGCAGATATCGGTGAGGCCAAGGTCCAACCAGCTCCCGACACCAACCGGTCCGGTAGAACCCGTAGTGTTACCTGAAGCTTCAATCGGTATATCGGCCGAGGAGCTCAGGGCCAATCTCCAGCAGTCCTCTTCCCAGAACAGCCAGATCTCCCGTTATACCGACATGTTTTCAGGCTCGGGCAACGCCCTCGGTACGTACAAGACCCCTGACCAGCTATCACCGCCGTTGCCCTTTGATTCGATTATCCTTGTCTTCCTGTTCATATTCCCGCTCTACTTCATGTCCCAGTTTTACATGATGAGTATCATGAATGAACGGGTAGGTCGCCGTGGAGAACTCCTTCTCTCTACCCCTGCCAGGCCGTCTGCAATCATTCTCGGCAAAGCTCTCCCCTATTTCGTGGGGATGGTCGGGATCTCGGCGTTACTTACGCTATGGATAAAGGCATCTCCCTTGATTGTCCTCCCACTGATCCCTGTTATCCTTTTCTTCCTCTCCGTGGCACTCCTGATTGGCATGATATCGAGAAGTTTCAAGGAACTCTCATTCATCTCGATATTTTTCTCGACTATTGCCACATCGTACCTTTTTTTCCCGAGTATTTTTGCAAATATCCACGTTGTAAGCCTGATATCCCCCCTTACCCTGATCGTCCTCACCCTGCAGGGAACTGCCATTACGGCGACTGACTACCTTTATTCAACGTCCCTGTTCTGGCTTTCCGCGGCTGTGCTTTTTTATGTCGGGGTAGTCAATTTCAGGGAGGAACGACTATTCTCCCAGTCTGACCTGTTTGCGAAGACCAGTGATTTTATCGCGTCCACCCTGTCGTTAAAGCGGCCATACCTTTCGCTGTTCCTGTTTAACGCCTTCCTGATCCCGTTCGTGTTCATGGTACAGCTGATGCTGCTGGTACTCTTCTTCAACCTCCCGATGCCGCTCTCCCTGATACTCCTCCTGGTAGGAGCGGCGTTTGTCGAAGAGATTGCGAAATCTCTTGGTCTCTATTCGCTGATCCGGAAAGCGCCTTCATTTTTCACATGGCCGGTGATAGTGGGGGCATCCTTTGTCACCGCGCTCGGTTTTCTCTTCGGGGAAAAACTCCTCCTGTTTGTTACCCTCTCTCAGATCACTGAGTCGGTCTTCGGCAGCATCCTTTTCACCAGTATCGGGGTCTTGTGGATGCCATTCCTCCTCCATTTTTCCTGTGTCCTCATTGTCGCAGCGGCTATAAAAAAAGGTGGAGAGATCGGGTATGGGATCGGACTCCTGGCAGCAGTGGCCGTTCACTGTCTCTATAACATGTATCTCATCCTCGGGTGGTTCTCATGAAGGCAAAAAATATCGGCCTGGTCATGAAAAAAGATTTAAAAGGGCTTGGGCATGAGCGGACGATCCTGCTCGCCATACTGCTCCAGCTCTTTATCGCGTTGTTCTCGTCCTTTCTTATGGTCGGGCTGACATCGATGTATGACCCGTCTGCTCTGTCGAAATATTCAACAACCCACTATCATATCGGGTATAGCGGTAATGATTCAGATCTCCGGGACCTGCTTGCATCAGATACCAGCCTCAGGGTTTATGATATGGAACTTGCCCCAGCACTCCAGTCCCTGAAGGAACGGAAGCTCGCGGCGGTGGTGTATGTACCGGATACAAAACCCGATGCCGTGGACCCTGTCAAGATCACCCTGTATACTATCAAGAATGACCTGCAGGCTGCGGTGGTGGATGTGAAGCTGAAGGAACAGTTCGTGAAGTATGAAGGAGAACTCAGGCAGGTAAGGGCAGAGCGGATTGACGAAGAGCCCATACCGCTTGACATCCCGAAAAGTACCGGTGGGAGCGACTTCTATGAATTTGTCTACGGGCTACTGATCCCGCTCCTCGTGATTATGCCCGCGATCATCTCGTCCGCGCTTGTTATCGACCTGATTACTGAAGAATACCAGAACAACACCCTTGAGACGCTGTTGTCAACACCGATCAGGGCAAACGAAATCTTCTGGGGAAAAGTCGCGGCTGCACTTGTGCTTGTGCCGTTACAGGCAGGGATATGGTTATTCCTCCTGATGCTGAACGGGATCACGATAGTGAATGCACCCCAGATCCTCGCGTACGTATCGATAGTCGCAATGCTCCTGATCCTTGTTGCATCTATCACGGCTCTCTATTACCGTGAGCGGACAGCAGCCCAGTTTGTCTATTCAACCGCAATCGTTGTCCTGATGTTATTCTCCCTGGCATTAGCAGACAACCCTATGAACCTTATTGCGAAGCTGGCGACCGGATCGGCAGGGACGGAACAATGGCTCGTATTAGGCCTGATCATCGCCGTCGTGATGATCCTTTCTGTATTGACGAACCGCTACGCGTCAAAGTCCATGAGGATAAACCAGGCACCCCGGTGACAGCCTGGTGCAGAATGACCTGGGCGGTCAAAAAATGGTGTGAAAAAATATTTGCAGGTCGCCCCTGAAACGCCGGCTTTGAAAAATCGACCCGTTAATAGTATGCGTACGTCATGTTCTCATCCTTTAATTTGTACATGACACCGGCAACATTTACAAAGACCTCTACCCTGTCGGGTCCCTTCGTCCCTTTCATATCAACAGATGCCCCGGTCGAGACCTGGTTTCCGATTGGAATGTTTTTCTGGTCAACCCTCCCATCGGAGGTAGTCACCCTGACCAGGATATTTTTTACCAGGACCTGTCCCGGACCACCGAGGAATGTCACGGTTATCGTATTATAGACACGGTCTTTTTCGATCCCGATATCAACCGCATTGGCAGCCGGCAGGTAGATAACCTTCTGGGGAAGGGGGTCGGTTTCCGTTTGTTGCGTGGTGGGCGGGATTGTAGTTACGGTCTGTAACGGGGGGGTTCCCGGGAGTGTCGTGATGGAAGCACCAGGGATAACCGGGGTGGTTACCCCCTGCGGTACCGTTGACTGCGGTGCTTGCTGGCTGAGACAACCAGAGCAGAAAAGCAGGGTAATAACAGCCGCAATAATGATGATAGTGGATATAACTTTCATGATCTCGCTATTCTTATAGGTGATATTGACGAGTAAAGGTTTTTTGATCCCGGGGTTGTGGGGTATGCGGTGGTCCGCTGCCGGTTGATCACCTGGTTTGCCAAGGGAGCTGATACACCGAAACATAAAAACCATTCGATACATTGAAGAATAAGATTGACAATGATTTACGTAATGCGGGAGAAAGAGTAATGTTTTGTTCGAAGTGCGGTAAAAAAACCGATGATTCCGGCAAATACTGCCAGTGGTGCGGGGCAGAGTTGAAAGTTGCGCCACCGGTATCAGCACCGAAACTTCTTCTTAAAAAGAAGTCTTCTGGAATTTTCACCGAGAATTACGCGGGATTTGGACAACGGTTCCTCGCGTGGATCATCGATATTGTCTTCATCCTGGTCCTTGATATCTTCATCATGGGGCTCACCGGGCTCAATGAAGGGGTGCGGATGATTTACCAGTTCCTGCGCGGGTACCCGATGACCGATCGGTACGGCGAGGTAGTGTATACTATGGTACCGACACAGGTGATTTATGCGATCACGGTACTCCTGATCCTTGTGCCCTGGCTCTATTACGCATTTCTCGAGAGTTCGAAGAACCAGGCTACCCTCGGTAAAATTGCAGTGCGAATCGCGGTAACCGACCTGCATGGCGGCCGTATCACGTTCTCACGGGCTACTCTCCGCTTTTTCGCTAAAGTGCTTTCCATACTCACCTTCTTTATCGGTTTCATCATTATCGCATTCACCCGCCAGAAACAGGGCCTGCACGATATTATTGCCGGGTGCCTGATGTACCAACAATACTAAATAACCTCTTTCTCCTTTCTCTAACCGTCCAAATCCCAATCCTGCCTTTTTGTTTCGTAATGTTGTTACAGTGAGAATTGAAATACCCTGTAAATAACGGGCACTCACACCCGGCAGTTCCGTATCCAGCGTAATCTCCAGCCTTTCAATCATGCCTAAACTCTCCCTTGTATACCCATACCTTTCTGCTGCGGGGAAAATCAGCCTTTAGTCAAACCTGAATTTGAGGATGACAATCAGTATCACAAGGAAAAAGGTAACGCCGTTTGCGATTATTATGGGCATTTCCTGGATCAGGAGCCCGAAAATAAGCCAGAGCAGGACCCCGATAGCAAATAAAAGGAGCATACCTGGTGAAAGGTCTTTACAGGACTTGGTTCGCCATGCCCTATAGACCTGGGGGAGGAATGCGACCGTTGTGCAGAACCCCGCGAAATAACCAAGCACCGGGACAAAGTCCATGTAGTATTCACCGGTATCCTTGAGAAAAGTGTTTAATCATATTTTGGTTTCAGTCCTGCCCATCCCGTAAATCCGCAATAAATGCACCCGACCCCGTCACAGGCCTTACACCTGCATGCAGGCTCTTTTACAAGCACGTGCCCGGTCTTGTTACAATAAATACAACCTGCACCTTCGCAGTGCGAACAGACGACGCTGCAGTAAATCGTGTTGGGATTTGACATAGGGACACCGGACTCTGGATATCAGTAAGTTTTCTGTCAGGGAGACATTAAAAAAACTGGTATTGTGATGTTATGCTGGCAGTTATCGGTTCAATCATTTCTGCACAGCACCATGGTTGGCCTGGCCAACATTTGCCGCATACCGGGAGAGCACACCGGTCAGTGGTTTTACCGGGGGTTTCCATGCATTTCTCCGGACACCCAGTTCCACATCCGGCACCAGGAGGTCAAGTGTCTTTTTAAAGAGGTCCACGGCTATCATGTCCCCGTTTCTGACGAGCGCGATTGGTCCTCCGATCGCTGCTTCCGGTGCGATATGCCCTATACACGGGCCACGGGTACCTCCCGAGAAACGACCGTCGGTAATAAGTGCGACCCTGGTATATCCAAACCCCATCAGCGCAGATGTTGGAGAGAGCATCTCGGGCATTCCCGGGGCACCACGCGGACCTTCATACCGGATTACGACAATGTCACCTTCTTTGACTTCCCTGGCAAGGATCGCCTTCATTGCAGCTGTTTCCCCATCAAATACCCTCGCAGGACCCTGGTGGACCCACATCTCCTTCGGGACAGCCGCACATTTTACCACTGCACCGTCCGGGGCCAGTGACCCCTTGAGAATTTTCAGGCCGCCTGCCGGGCTTACCGGCGAATTTATGCCCCTTATAATGTTTGAATCACGGACAATTGCTGCGTTCACAACCTGCCGGACGCTCATCCCGGAGACCGTCGGGGCATCGGAGAGCAACCCTGAAAGTTCCTTAAAAACTGCGGGAATGCCCCCTGCCCGGTAGAGAGTCTGCATTGAATGAGGACCGCTTGGCTGCATGTGGCAGATGTGGGGGGTTTTTTCACCAATTATGTTAAACTGGTCGAGATTGAGGGGTACACCTGCTTCGAGAGCGATGGCCATCAGGTGGAGAACGGTATTTGTTGAACCCCCGAGGGCCATATCAACCCTGATGGCATTTGAAAGGCTTTCGATGGTGATAATATCCCGGGGCCTGATATTTCCTCTCACGAGGTCAAGGACCCGTTCTCCGCTTTCACGGGCTATTATGAGCTTTGCTGCATCCACCGCGGGTATCGCGGCGCAACCCGGGAGCGACATTCCCATCGCCTCGGTCATGCAGGCCATTGTATTTGCCGTGTAAAGCCCCTGGCAGCTCCCGCAGCCGGGCATTGCACAACATTCGAGCTCCTGCAGGGCAGATTCGCTCATCGTTCCTGCTGCCACTTTACCTACACCCTCAAAAATATCGATCAGGGACAATTCCTTCCCGGCAAGGTAACCGGAGAGCATAGGCCCGCCTGTCAGCACAATTGAAGGGATATTGCAGCGTGCGGCTGCCATCAGCATCCCGGGTACGATTTTATCACAGGTACCCACGCAGACGAGCCCGTCAAACCTGTGGGCTTCTGTCATCAGCTCTATCGAATCCGCGATGTTCTCTCTTGAAGGGAGCGAATACCTCATCCCCTCGTGGCCCATTGCAATCCCGTCGCATATCCCGATTACGCCAAACTCGAACGGCACCCCGCCGGCCGCAATGATCCCCTCTTTCACCTTATCCGTAAGGGTCCGGAGGTGGACATGCCCGGGGACAATCGTGTTGTACGCATTGGCAATCCCGATGAAAGGAAGCCGCATTTCTTTGTCAGTCACTCCGAGCGACCGGAGAAGCGAACGGTTTGGTGCCCGCTGGTACCCTGATTTTACCTCATCACTCCGCATGCAAAAAACCTCTCTCCTAACGGTGATTATGTGCCCTGAAGTTTTATATCCCTTCGTGGTCTTGCCCTGTTGTTACTGCCTCTTAAATATCCGGGCTGCGTTGACAAACGAAACCGCAAACTCCCTGGTGAAGTAACTGTGGGTGTAACTCCCGGTGGTCTCATGTTCCGATAACCCGTCTCTGCAACCGGAAATGCCTTTTCCACGCGAAAGGGCAATAATAAACCGAGCATCAGGCATACAATCAATACGGGAATAATGGAATTCATGCCCATTTATTTTCATTCCAGGGCTGATATACGAATTTTTACCGCTCCCCCTGCCATCAGAGTACCCGAGCGCCTGGACAGAACCGGTCATCTCCGCGCATGCGGGAAGGATTCCAGCCATCCTGTATTCCCGGTCTAAGCTTATTCCCCGGGTGAGATAGAGAAGCCCCCCGCATTCTGCGTATATCGGCATACCACCGTCAGCAGCCGCTTTAACCGCTTTCGTGGCGGGTGATGCTTCAAGTGCACCCGCATGGAGCTCAGGGTATCCCCCCCCGAAATAGATTGCATCGATTTCAGGGAGAGAGTCAAACATGGGGCTGAAAAACACAAGTTCCGCGCCGGAAGCAGCAAGAAGGTCAAGGTTGTCCTGATAGTAAAAACAGAAGGCATCATCGCGGGCGATCCCGATGACCGGACGATCTCCGGTAATTTCAGGCACCGGTTCCGGTACCATTAATGGTCTGGTATTGCGGGCGATATCAAGGATAGCCCCGGTATCGCAGTCCTCGCTGACTGCATCCCCTGCTGCTGTATCCTTATCAATCTCGGATGCCATGAGCAGTCCAAGGTGCCGGCTCTTTACTTCAAGTCCCGGTCTCCTTTTCATCCACCCGAGTATGCTCCTGTCAGCTGATCGTTCGATCAGTGTCCTGTGGCGGTCACTGCCCAACCTGTTGAAGATCACTCCTGCTATCCGTTCGCCACCAGGGGAACTGGCAAACCCGCTGACTATTGCGTGAGCACTCCGGGACATCCCTTTCACGTCTATCACAAGGAGGACAGGGGTGTCAAGTATATCCGCAACATGGGCTGTACTCGCCTCCAGAGTCCCGTCGATCCCGTCAAACATCCCCATGACACCTTCAATAATGGCAATATCTGCGCCCCGGGATGCATGAACAAATGTCTCCCTGACCCCATCCTCGCCCATCATAAAAGGGTCAAGGTTCCTTGAGTTTCTCCCGCAGATAGTGGTATGATGGGTAGGATCAATGAAATCCGGGCCCACCTTGAAGGGTTGTACTACGAGCCCCTTCGTTGTGAAGGCCTGCATCAGGCCACGGGCAATGGTTGTTTTGCCGCATCCGCTATGAGTCCCTGCGATTAGGATCCGCGGGATAGGGGTATTCATGCTCATGAAGTGTTCACTCCTGGTCAGATAGCAGCGGAAAATCCCTGGTGATTGGCCCTGGCCTGACAACGAATTTCTGGTACCAGATGGTTTGGTGCCCTCTTACATAAATCCATGAGGGACCGGGTTCACGTGGTGGTATTACTGAAAGGTAATCCTGCGTTATGGTGGAAATGTCCGGAACCATGGAGGTCCTGGATATCACGGTGGGGTGAAAGACGTTAATTCTTTTAATCCCGCGGAATAAAATAATACGAAATTCAGGAGCCGGGTTATGGAAAAACAAAATATAATCTTTATCGGTATTGCTGTGTTCATCGTCGCAATCGCCCTTGGACTTTTCTATGTGAACGGTATGATGTTTCCTGCTTCACCGCAGACCCGCGGGCAGGAAGACGTTTCGAACCTAACATTCAGGGCAGAAGCGGTATTGGAGGATAATTATCTGACATTCCGCTATATTCCTGCAACCAGTATAACCGGGCCCGTTACTGCCACGTTCAAGGCGCAACAAGATACCAAAGCACTTTTTACCGATAAAAAAATCTTTGAATCAGTAACTCCCGATAACCCCATCGAAATTGCCATGAAAAAGTCTGATAACGGCACCTATTCAATGATCATGCTGATTTCCGACAGGGGGAATAATCTGGTCCATACGAGTACAACCACGTGGTACGGGTCAAACGCAACGTATTCAACAAATTCTGCATCAATCAGTGCAGTTTCCAGGTCCTGAAGACCCCTGGCAAAATCCCGATACATTCATTTTTTGGTTGCTTTAGCATCCTGAAAAATTTTCTTTCCAGAATCAGGGGGATTATCAATTTCATTCCGGTTCCCTATGCCCTGAACAGGGATGGTTCCTCGGGTTCAACCGGGACCCGGATTTCTGAAAAAAATAACGATCCGCTGGCCCGGGCTCATCACCCCAACCCGAACTGTGCAAGGGTGGTCCTTGACGGATCGATGCTTGCCCAGTCCCATCCAAGGGCTTCGATGATCCTCGAGATTGGCTGCCTGATTGTCTTGTCAAGCATCATCTCGTAATCTATGGTAAATTCAGGAGGTACCTGGTCACCGTATTCGAAACAGAGGACATCGGTCCTTGGATATTTTGATTTAACCCCCTTGATATAGACCCGTTTCGGCTTACTACCCTTTGAAAACTCCATGCCAAGGTGTTCATTGGCATACTTTGCGCCCCTTATATGAGCGTCGTCATTTTCGTAATCGGCAAGCTGCTTGCCAATCCCGCCCGGGATCCCGATTTCGTCAAGGGAATAACGACCATTCCGGTAGTCTTTTATTATCGTTCCGAGGTAGTTCCGGGTCCCTTCAAAGGGCTCACCGTGAAGGATCATCTCCATCACTTTCATCTGGACCCGTTTTGTAATCTGAGGGTAATCACTTCTCCTGATCTCGAAACCAACGATGTCGATCTCATCGACAATTTCCCCCTCCTTCCATGTAAGATGGCCGGCATACCGTTTTTTCTTCCCTGCCTGGAAGAAACTGCCATAGATCTTTTCGAACTTGATAGAAAAGAAGTGACTATCGGCATTCAGTTCCCGTTTTGCAAAATCCCCGTAACTTGCGTTCAGTTCCTTTTCGATAAGCCGCGCGTTCGCTATCGTTTCATCAATGCCCATGGCCGGCAACTGGACCATGCAGGAGTCCGTATCCCCATAAATTACACGGTAACCGGCTTTTTCGATCACACTTCGTGTATGTTCAATAATTGCCCGTCCTACCGATGTAACAGCTGAACCGATCTCCCGGTCATAAAGCCGGAACCTGGTATATCCGCTCACCCCGTAATAGGTATTCATAATTACTTTCAGGACGTTCTGCTGGAGGTCAAGGAGTACATATTCCGGAGAACCAAATGCGTGGAGGTTGCGCTGGCGCTTTTTCTCATCCCGTTCCCCAAGGAGTTCTGCGATGATGCTCCTTGTCAGCCCGTCCGGTTCCTTCCGGAACCTGATCCCGTTCGGTGCCTTAAGTTCTCCAGCCGGGTCTTTTGTCTCAGGGGATGCATTGATCGTCATCATCGCCATCGGGTAGAGGGATTTCAGGTCCAGGACCACGACATTTGAACGCAGACCACGGCTCGGGTCGAAAACGGTGGCGCCTTCAAACTCGTTGGCGGCAGCAAAACCCTTCGAAGGAAGGACATAACGGCCATGTGCCTTCCTCAGAATATAAATATCGATGACATTAGAGGAATTCAGGGTCCGGTCGAGCGGACAACCGACATACCGTGCGATCTCACGATAAAACTCGATGATGTTGTTTTTCCGGTTGATCCGGACACAAAGCTCCACGTCTTTGAAATTATATTCGATAAGAAGC
>Ga0209668_10001326_pt1 | contig 10554 bp, 6 predicted proteins | sample FrelakmetPLP11PL_FD_187150 | JGI IMG/M metagenome (GOLD analysis project Ga0209668, IMG submission 187150) | Freshwater lake sediment microbial communities from the University of Notre Dame, USA, for methane emissions studies - PLP11 PL (SPAdes)... | ecosystem: Environmental > Aquatic >... | reverse complement strand
TCTACTGAGGGGCCAACGGCAGCAGTGGCTGATGTAAACGGAGATGGTTTGGAGGATATTTTTATAGGTTCGGCACGAGATCAGGTTGCCCAATTGTATTTGCAGCAAAAGGGAGGAAAGTTTACAAAAACAACACAGCCTGCTTTTGTAGCAGATAGTGTGTTTGAAGAAACCGGTTCTGTTTTTGCAGATATAGATCGAGATGGGAAGCCAGATTTGATTGTGAGTAGTGGAGGAAACGAGTTTTTTGGTCCGCACCCAAACTTAATGCCCCGTATTTATCACAATAATGGAAATGGCATCTTTACTAAACTTACCGGAGCATTGCCCGATTTATTTGTGAATGCTTCAACGGTTGTTGCAACTGATTGCAATCAAGACGGCGCCATTGATTTGATCATTGGTGGCAGAGATGTACCCTATGAATATGGAACGCCTGCAACTTCTTATGTCTTGTTTAACGATGGAAAGGGAAAATTTAGCAATGTAACCGAATCAGTAGCTCCCGAACTCAAGCAATTAGCAATGGTTACGCATATTGCGATTTCGGATGTAAATAAAGATGGAAAGCCCGATTTTATTGTTTCAACTGAATGGGATGGTATTTATTGGTTTGAAAACAACAACGGAAAATTTATTAAACGAGCCATAACATCGCAAAAAGGTTGGTGGAATTTTACTTTACCCATCGATATAGATAATGATGGGGATATAGATATAGTTGCAGGTAACTTAGGGTTAAATAGCCGGTTGAAGGCAAATGATGCGCAGCCATTAAATTTGTATGTAAGCGATTTTGATGGCAACGGACGAAAGGAACAAATTTTAACCTACTACCTGGAAGGCAGGGAAATCGTATTTAACAACAAAGATGAGTTACAAAGGCAAATGCCCTCATTAAAAAAGAAATTCTTGTATGCAGCTGATTTTGCAAAAGCCGGCTTAACGGATATTATTCCTACCGATCAATTGAAGTCTGCGGTGCATTATCAGGCAACACAGATGGCGAATTGTATTTTAATCAATAACGGCAAAAATGAGTTTCAATTACAGCAATTACCCATGCTTGCACAACTCAGCAGCTTGCGGGATGCTTCCATTATTGATGCCAATGGAGATCAGTTGCCGGATATTATTTTAGTCGGCAATTATTATCAACCCAACATTCAAATGGGGCGATATGATGCAGATTATGGAACGATTTTATTGAATAAGGGTAAGGGAAATTTTTCTGCTGAAAATATAAATGGATTAGCTATTAAAGGGCAATCGCGACGTATTATTCCCATAACCATCTCAGGAAAGCAATCGTGGCTTGTTGCAAAAAATAATAGCTATGCACAAATCATTCAGTTTGTTCAATAGCTGATAACTTTATTCAATTAATAAACAGGCTCATACAATCGGGTAATCCATCGGCTGCTATCCGGTTGCAAGCTTCTGTCGGTTACCAGCATCGTAAAACTCATTGCCATGGAAGTTTTCTTATAATCCTGAAAGTATTGTTTTAATTGGCGAGCCGAATGCTGTACCGAGTATTCTCCACCTACAACTTCCGTTACCAAAAATGAGCCTGGCACCATATATTTTATTTCGAAAGGCTTATTTTCTTTTATACGCATGCTAATTGGTACGCCCGCCATTAATTGGAATTGATTTTCAGAAAGCTGACTAATATTATAAATCGAACTACCGGAAGGTTTAGATTCCTGAGTTTTTATATATTCCTCAATTTGTTTGATGAGTGAATAAATGTCTTGTTGATTGGGTTTGCTACTGAATTGTTTTTTTGCGGTAACAAATAATGTATCCGGTAATTGGGTTCTTTCAATTTGTATGCCATAAACATTTTGTGTATTGGAAAAAAATCGAACACAGGGCTGTAAGCAGGAATCGAGTAACGATTTTATTGCTCTCGCTTTCCGATAGTTGAGCAATCTTTGAATAGGATTGTTACCAGCCTCAAGTTGACAGCTCCACTCAAATCCGGTTGAGTCTTTTCTTAGCGGTATCAGCGTGAGCCTACTGGAAACCGGATTTTGATTGGGGTATTCTATATTAAATAGCAGCGACTTGTAATATTTTTGTTGTAGTGATAATGTGTAGTTATTTAGAGAAAGTGTTGCCGAATGGAATTTGTTGAGCTCGCATTGCTTCCACCATGCCGGCCAATGAGATTCATCCATCAATAAGCGCTCAATAGCTACATCCGGGGCTTCCGCAATTGCAGCACCGGTTATGATAATGCGGGAAGGGATAAAAACATAAATCGCTAGAAGGGAAGTGATTATAATCGATGCACCAATCAGTAAAATTCTTTTCATATACAAATACATCTATTAGGAATTGCGAAATTACAATTTTCCCGCAGCTTTCTGTATAACAAGCTGCATTATTCAGTAGGCGGCTGCTGAACAGTCTAAGTCATTTGGCTTTCTGCAAGTGCAAGAGACATAAAATAAGATACCTTTGCATTACCGATAATTTTCGATTCAATGTTTCCGAATTTTCGCTTGATTTTTTTAATCGTTTTTTCAGCCGGCATATTATTATCCGGATGCAGATCATCTAATCCGCCAACCAATCATTCTGCCAATTTTACATTATTAGATCCAGCTGAAACCGGATTTCAGTTTACGAATACGGTTACCGATACGAGGGATATGAATATTCTTAATTATCATAATTTTTATAATGGGGGAGGAGTGGCCATTGGAGACCTTAATAACGACGGAAAACAAGATATTGTAGTAACCGCTAATCAATCTGATCCTAAAATATTCTTTAATTCCGGGGGCATGCAATTTCGGGAAGCAGGAAAAGAGTCCGGCTTTGTTAGCAGTCATTTTTGGCATACCGGTATTTCGCTTGTAGATATTAATGGGGATGGATGGTTAGATATTTATTTATGTAATGCCGGAATTGTTGCCGGAGATAATCGAGCTAATGAATTGTTTATTAATCAACACAATGGAACATTTCGGGAAGCCGCACATGAATATGGGTTAGACGATAAAGGTGCTACTACACAGGCTGTGTTTTTCGACTATGACCATGATGGAGACCTGGATTGTTTTGTATTAAATAATAGTCCAAAATCAATCGACAACTTTGGGTATAAAGCAGATTTGCGATATATCCGTGATACAACACATGGAGATCGCTTGTATCAAAACCGCCAAGGAAAATTTGTGGATGTGAGTGCGGCAGCTGGAATCTATGGGTCTGAAATTGCTTTTGGCTTAGGGGTAACGGTAGGCGATATTAATCAGGATGGATGGGAAGATATTTATGTAGCCAATGATTTCTTTGAGAAAGACTACCTATATATTAATCAGCAAAACGGCCGGTTTGTTGAAAAATCGGATGAGGCATTCGGACATTTGAGTAATGGTGCTATGGGTACCGATATGGCGGATGTAAACAATGATGGCTACCCTGATATATTTACTGCTGAAATGTTGCCCGAAAATGATTACCGATTAAAAACAACCATTCGATTTGATGGATATGATGTGCAGCATGCCCGCAATCGGCTTCAGTTGCATCATCAGTTTACTGCCAATACCTTACAAATTAATAACCAGGATGGCACATTTAGTGAAATGGCTCAACTATCGGGAATGGATGCTACCGGATGGAGCTGGGGAACACTGGCTTTCGATTTTAATAATGATGGTTTAAAAGATATACTTGTGTGCAATGGTATACGAAGAGACCTAACCGATCAGGATTTTCTTGCTTATTTTAACAGCGAAGAAAATATAGCCAGGGTTCGTATGGGTGGATATGATTTTTTAGATCTCCTGAATAAAATGCCATCTGTGCCCATTCAAAATTTCGGTTTCTTAAATAAGGGGAATGGACAATTCAGCGATCAATCTACCGAACTTGGTTTTACACAGCCAACATTTAGCAGTGGGGCGGCTTATGCAGATTTAGATAATGATGGTGATCTGGATTTGGTTATTAATAATGTAAACGGACCAGCATTTCTTTATCAAAATAATACGCGCGGGCAATCGGCTACTCATGCTGTTACCTGTAGGTTACAAGGAACTGCTCCCAATACATTTGGAGTAGGAGCCAAGGTTACCTGCTATCGGGGAAAAGCGTTGCAGCAATTAGAACAAATTCCGGTTCGAGGTTTTCAAAGTTGTGTTAGTTCCAACCTATTATTTGGTTTCCCAGATGCAACTCCCATTGATAGTATTTGCGTTTTATGGCCTGGGGGTAAATCGCAAACCCTGCTGCGGCCGCCTATGGATACCTTACTTGTTTTCCATCAAGAGCAGGCAATCGCATTACCAAAATCGATTCCGCTGGAGGAACAAAAATATTGGGAGCTTTTTCCTGAAAATAAAATAGCAGGAAATCGAACTCATATCGAAAATGATTTTGTTGATTTCAACGTAGAACGACTGTTACCAAAGTTGTTGTCTACCGAAGGGCCCAAAATAGCGGTGGGTGATTTGAATGGAGATGGCTTAGATGATTTTTTTGTAGGTGCAGCAAAGGGGGATACCTGTAAACTCTTTATTCAGCAAAAGAACGGTAGTTTTATTGAACATCTTCAAAACGCATGGATGGCAGATTACTATTTTGAGACTAGCGGGGTTGCTTTGTTGGATGCCGACAATGATGGAGATTTAGACATTGCTGTTGCTTCCGGTGGGAACGAAGTAAAAATTGGATCACCTTATTTGTCGCCGCGATTATATATTAATAACGGCAAAGGAAATTTTACTGCATCCACTTCAGGCTGGCCAACAGTTTCAATAAATGCATCTTGTATAAAGAGTGCCGATATGGACGGAGATGGGGATATCGATTTGTTTATCGGCGCACGCAATATTCCAGGCAGCTATGGATTAATACCCTCAAGCATTTTACTGGAAAATGTAGGAAAAGCACAATTCAAAGAAGTTACTACAACCAAAGCGCCAGCATTGATGCAGGCAGGTATGATTACAGATGCTGCTTGGATAAATTTGATAGGCGACAACCGACCTGAACTAATTTTGGCAGGAGATTGGATGCCCATTCGTATTTTCTCTTTTCAAAAAGAAATACTTACGCAAATTGCAGAGCTTCCTGAATCTGAAGGGTGGTGGAACTGTATAAAAATTGCTGATATAGATAGAAACGGAACACCAGATATTATTGCGGGTAATTTCGGGCTCAATTCCAACATCAAAGCGGATAGTGCCCATCCAGCTCGATTATTTACTGCTGATTTCGATCAAAACGGACAAACTGAATGCATTCCGGTTTTTTATAAACCTGATGGTAAAGCATATCCCTATTACCTAAAAGATGAAATGGAGTCGCAACTTCCTGCTCTAAAGAAAAAGTTCTTACAGTATAAAGATTATGCAGGAAAACCCATTGAAGCAATTTTCAGTTCCGAGCAGTTAAAAAAGGCAACTGTATTATCAGTTAAGGAAACGCGGAGTAGTGTTTTTTATAATTTGGGTAATGGGCAATTTCGTAAAGTGCCATTGCCTTTAGCTGCACAGGTGTCACCGGTACTGGGTATAGCAGTTGAAGATTGTAATGCTGATGGAATGCCGGACCTTCAACTGGGCGGAAACTTTTATGGATGGAAACCCCAAACTGGTCGTTTGGATGCCAGCTATGGAACCACTTTACTCCAAAAGGGCAATGGTTGGGAAACCATCCTACCGAGGCATTCTGGATTATTTGTAAGGGGGGAAGTAAGGGATATCGCATCGATACAATTGGCAGGGGGTGGAACAGGATTGGTAATCAGTAGAAATAATGCCCCATTTGTAATATTCAGGGCGTTGCAGCGAACCACCAATGCAAAAACTAAATAATTTATCAAAAATATATAGTTTAGGGGGCGATCCCAATTTGGCAGCACATAAATGGGTCGTTTTGCTGAATGATTTTATGGATTTTCGATGTCAAAATTTAACAAGGGACGTGTTTCCTACCGCACATATAATATAACAGCCCCACCGGAAAGACTTACCCTGAAAGGAATAGCACCAAAAAAGAAATTATTTTTGGTGAAACAATAATTGCTAATTTCGGGTATTGAAAAAGTTAACAGCCATATCCCTATTACTCATACTCCTGTTCAACTGGGGGGGATATCGGTTATTGTCTAACTGGATGGTGAACCATACCCAGGCACAGTTTCAATTAGTGTTAGATGAGGAGCAATTTAATGAAGCCGACCTCTTACATATAAAAGTGCCGGCAACCCTCCCTTATGGTGTTAGCGATGCGCATTACGAAAAAGTGGAAGGAAGTATTGAAATGAATGGGGTAACTTATTCTTATGTGAAAAGACGTTTTTATCAGGATACACTGGAATTACTTTGCTTGCCCAATATTCAGACTACTCAAGTTAAAAATGCCAGAGATGCTTTTGCTCAACTGGCGAACGATTTTATATCTCATGAGGGATCAGCGAAAAAAACCAATAGCAAAACGGCCTCTGCTAAATGGAATATCTCCGATTTCACTCAAGATCATCTTTTCTTTTCCTGGCAGTTTAGGGGAGATGTAGCTGGAGTTAATTGGAATACATTCCATTCAAATGCCCTGCCAATTGGTGTACTTTCCGGAATTGAACGTCCTCCTTGTGCTGTAGCGTAATCATTCTATTCACAGCATTTTTTATCTCTTATTTTATTAGTAATGAAAAGACTTCTCTTGGGTCTTTGTGTTGGTATTTTATTATTTGGTTGCCAAAACAGTCAGGAATACAAATCATATCTACACAATCCCGAATTGTTTAGCCAAACGGTTCATGAATTAAATACCGTTGTAATGGGAAATAATTTTCCACCAATGGTGGCTTCCCGTAATTATGTTTATGCAGCAATTGCAGCCTATGAAGTAATGGCAATAAGCGATTCTGCTGAATATATTTCTCTGGCAGGTCAGTTAAATGGTCTGTCGAAAATTGCTAAGCCGGATCCCAATCCCGATATTGACTATGCATTATCGGCATTGTTGGCTTATATGAAAGTGGGAGAAGCAGTTACCTTTCCGGAAGGCAGTATGCAATTGTACCAGGATAGTATTCTGCAAGTAGCCCGTGATAAAGGATTGCCCAAAAAAGTGGAAAAAGCATCCAAGGTATTAGCAGATAGTGTTGCCGCTTCTATTATCCGTTGGAGTAAAGGAGATAATTATTTGCAAACCCGGGGTGCTGAAAAATATACGGTAAAAGATATTCCCGGCAGATGGATTCCAACTCCGCCTATGTATGCATCTGCAGTAGAACCCCATTGGAAAGAAATAAGAACAATGGTAATTGATAGTGCCGGAATCTTTTGTCCACCCCCACCTCCCCCTTTTAACATTACAGATAAAAATAGTATTTACTATCAGGAAGTAATGAAAATAAAAAATGCGGTAGATAGTCTTACGCCCGATCAAAAGCATATGGCAGAATTCTGGGACGACAATCCCTTTAAGATGAATGTAACCGGACATGTTATGTTTGGTAGCAAGAAGTTCTCACCTCCCGGTCATTGGATGAGTGTAATCGGGATAGCTGCGAAAAAAGCCGGATATGATTTACCAGCCACTATTTATGCCTATGCCAAAACCAGCATTGCATTGTTTGATGCATTTATTCAATGCTGGTATGTAAAGTATACTTATAACACGGTTCGTCCGGAAACAGTTATTAATAAGTATTTCGATATGAATTGGAGACCTTACCTGCAAACACCTGCATTCCCTGAATATACTTGTGGTCATTCTACCATTTCTTCATCTGCTGCCGAGGCACTTACCAGTATTTTTGGAGATAATTTTGCCTTTACCGATTCCACTGAAATGGAGTTTGGTATTAAGAGTAGAAGCTTTGCCTCTTTTAGAGCAGCAGCAATTGAAAACAACTGGGCAAGATTTTATGGCGGATTGCACTTTCATAGTTCCTGTATTACCAGTACAGAAATAGGAAAAAATGTAGGTCAGGTAATTGTTACCAGATTAAGAATGAAAAAGAAATCGTGATTTTGAAAACCCTACAAATTATTATGAAAAAAATATTAGTATTATTAGGCATTATATCTGTTATCCTCAATGAGGCTAACGCACAAGGTTGTGTTGCAATCAGAAGTAATGGAGCAGTTTGCTCAATGGATCACGCAGATTCTGTTGTTACCAAGTGGCAATTTTCGGCCAACAACCGGTATTTTAAATCATTTCGTCATTTTGTTGGCTACGAAGAACAGCCGCAAAGAGTTGAATTGGGAACCGAGGTGATTAATTACAATTATTCGCTCGATCTCACACTTTTTCATCATTTATCTAATCGATGGTCGGTAATGGTGAATGTTCCCATCATTTACAATGATCGTTCCTCTTTATATGAGCATGGTGGCAAAGAACGATATCATACCAGCTCATACGGAATAGGTGATGCACGTGTTGCCGTATACAAATGGCTACTCAATCCTGCGAAACATCATAACATGAATATTCAGGCAGGGTTGGGATTAAAATTACCAACGGGTGATTACCGATATACTGATCGATTTTATACTGCTACTGCCGGAGTTACCCGATTCGGTCCTGTTGATCAATCTATACAATTAGGTGATGGAGGTTTGGGCATAACAACCGAATTGAATGCGTATTATATGTTTCGGAATGGATGGGGTTTATATGGTAATTTTTATTACCTAATCAACCCACGTGAACAAAATGGGGTATCTACAGCCCGTGGGGGAGTGCCTTCAGCAAATCAATTAATCGGCGGAAGTGATGTGATGAGTGTGCCCGATCAGTTTATGCTTCGTTTAGGCGTAAATTATATGGTAGGCAAATTTACTTTCCAGGGTGGCGTAAGAAGAGAAGCAATACCCGTTTATGATCTTATTGGAGGCAGTAACGGATTCCGCCGCCCCGGCTTCATTGTTTCGGCAGAACCCGGAATCGTATTTACCCAAAAGAAAACAAGTGTTTTTGCTTTTGTTCCAATAGCGGTAACCCGCAATAGAACACAGAGTGTTCCTGATAAAATTATTTCTGAAGCTAACAATAAATATACACAAGGCGATGCCGCCTTTGCAGATTATGTTGTGAATCTTGGTTTTTCAATTAAGTTCTAAATAGTAATGCGTAATTAGTCCGGCAATTAAGCTTGCCGGACTAATTTATGCTGAAATAATTTTACCATCCTGCATTTCTATAATGCGATGGGTTTTATGTGCAAATTCCAGGTCGTGCGTAACAATCAGCAGGGTTTGACCATATTCTTTACATAGTTCGTTGAAAATGGAAAATACCAGATCACTGTTTTTCTTATCTAAATTTCCGGTAGGTTCATCTCCCATAATGATTAATGGATCATTGATAAGTGCCCTTGCAATAGCAACCCGCTGTTTTTGTCCGCCCGAAAGTTGATTCGGTTTTTTGAGAGCCTCATCCTGAATTCCCAAAATCTTTAATTTTTCATAAGCCCTTTGCTCAACTTCCTGTTCGGAATACTGTGCTTTTTTTAAGCCCGGCAGCATTACATTTCTTAATACATTGAATTCATTCAATAAATAGTGAAACTGAAAAACGAAGCCAATACTATTGTTTCTCACTTTTGCCAATTCTGCATCCTTTTTACCCTTGAGGTCTACTCCCTGCAAAATCACATTTCCCTCATAATCGGTATCCATCGTAGAGAGAACATATAATAGGGTAGATTTTCCACAACCCGATTTGCCAATAACAGCAATAAACTCACCTGCTTGAATAGAGAAACTCACATTTTTCAAAACCTGAACTGTAAGCGGGTCGTGAAAATATTTCGAAATATTCCTTGCCTCCAGTATAATGGAACTGTTACTCATTTCCCCCGAATTATGGTTACCGGATCCATTTTGCTCGCTTTTTTGGAAGGGAAAAATCCGGCGAAATAAGTTGTAATCAATGCAAATACAGATCCAGTTATATAGAAAAAAGGATTGTAATTAACCGGATAAGTTTTCACAGTAGGAAGAGAAGGAGTGTTGAAGGGAATTTGATCAATTACCGAGGATAATCCAAAACCCAGTATTAAGCCAGCTAATCCACCTGTAATGCCAATGGTTAACGCAATACATAAGAAAATTCGATTTACATCTCTTCCCGAAAATCCGGTAGCTTTTAATATGGCAATCGAATCCATTTTCTCATATATCATCATGTTGAGGATATTATAAATGCCAAATCCAGCCACAATCAGTAAAGTAATACCTACTGCATACGAGATCAATGTTCTTACTTTACTTCCAGTTTCAAATTGCGAATTGGCTGTTTGTATATCTACCGCATCAACACCATACAATTGTTCAAATTCTTTTGCCATTACAGGAGCCTGAGATAGGTCGTGCAGTTTTACTTGAAGGTCGGTTATATAACTCCCGGTTTCTCCCACTAAGTTTTGTGTAGTTTTCAGCGATGCATAACTCTGCACTTTATCAATCTCCTGAATGCCCGACTGGAATAGACCAACTACTTTTAGTTGCCGGCTTTCTCCTTTTGCTGTAGTAACCTGAATGATATCACCTAGATTGGTAAATGTTTTTT
>Ga0209668_10001325_pt1 | contig 10557 bp, 12 predicted proteins | sample FrelakmetPLP11PL_FD_187150 | JGI IMG/M metagenome (GOLD analysis project Ga0209668, IMG submission 187150) | Freshwater lake sediment microbial communities from the University of Notre Dame, USA, for methane emissions studies - PLP11 PL (SPAdes)... | ecosystem: Environmental > Aquatic >... | reverse complement strand
GTACACCGGCAGGTCGGCGGGGATCTCGCCTGCGGCCTTCAGGCGCTGCAGCACCAGCATCAGCGCCTGCGCGCGGCCCACCGCGAAGGCCGGCAGCAGCACCGAGCCGCCGCGCTGCACCGTGTCCGAGATGATCTGCGCCAGCGGTGCGGCCGCGTCGTCCTTGGGATGGACGCGGTTGCCGTAGGTCGATTCGACCAGCAGCACGTCGGCATCGGGCACCTGCTGCGGCGCGGGCATCAGCAGGTCGTCGCTGCGACCCACGTCGCCCGAGAACACCAGCCGCTCCTTTCCCAGCGTCAGCGTCACTGCGCAGGCACCGAGCAGGTGGCCCACCGGCGTGAAGCCGATGCGCACCTTGCCGCACAGCGCATCGCGGCCCGGCGCCAGCGGCACGATGCGGGCGATGGCGCGCTGCGCGTCGCGGCGCGTGTACAGCGGCAGCGCCTTGGCGTGGCGCGAATAGCCGTAGCGGTTGGCGCGGCGCGCGTCCTCCTCCTGCAGGTGCGCGCTGTCCAGCAGCAGCACCTCGGCCAGGTCGCGCGTGGCTGCCGATGCGTACACCGGGCCGCGAAAGCCATGCTTGACCAGCGCCGGCAGCCAGCCGCTGTGGTCCAGGTGGGCATGGCTCAGCACCACCGCGTCGGCACCCAGCAGCTCGGGCGAGGGGGGCGCCCAGTTGCGCTCGCGCAGCACCTTGAAGCCCTGGAACATCCCGCAATCGAGCAGGATGCGCTGGCCGCCGATCTGCACCAGATGGCGTGAGCCGGTAACGGTGTCGGCCGCGCCGTGAAAGCTGATCGTGATGCTCATTCGGACCCCAGTTCCTGTAACTCGCCGGATTCGACGATGCGCACGCCCGGCTGCTGCTGGCGCAGCGCCAGCATCATGCCGCGCGCCACGGTGCGGGCATGGATCGGGCGCACGGCCTTGGGAATGAGCCGGGCGATCGGCGCGGTGAGCCACAGCGCCAGTTGCTCGCCACCGCGCAGCGGCTGGCCCAGCGTGGCGCGGTCGCCGGCCAGCAGCGACGGCCGGGCGATGACGACGCTGCGGAAGCCCAGCGCGCCGACGGCGGTTTCCATCTCGCCCTTCACGCGGTTGTAGAAGGTGGCCGAACGCGGGCTGGCGCCCAGTGCCGAGACCACCCCGAAGCGCGTCACCCCCGCCTTGCGCGCCGCCTGGGCGAAGGCCACGACCGCGTCGCAGTCCACGGCCCGGAAGGCGGCCTGCGAGCCGGCCTGCTTGATGGTGGTGCCCAGGCAGCAATAGGCCTCGTCGGCGGCAGGCAGCGCCGGCAGCTTGGCGAAATCCACGCGCAGCCAGCCGACCCGTTCTTCGGCTGCGTCGGGCAGGCGCCGCACCAGGGCATGCAAGGTCACCGGGGGGGCCTGCGCCAGCAGTTGCCGGGTCAGTTCGCGGCCGATCAAGCCGGTGGCGCCGGCCAGCAACACTCCGTGGCGCGACGAACGTGGGTTCATGGGCGGGGCTGCGTCGGCGGCAGAGGCAGGTGGAACATGCCGCGACTGTATCGGCTGCGGCACACATCCGCCCGGAATGCTGCGGTGCAGCGTTAGCATCCAGCTTGAACTGGGTCAGGCGACATCGATGGATTCCTACACCAACCGCACCTTCGACGAGATCCAGCTGGGTGAGACCATCACGCGCTCGCACCAGCTCACGCGCCCCGATGTCGAGGCGCTGGCTTTCGTCTCGGGCGACGTCGACCCGTTCCACACCGACGCGCAGAGCACGCGCCAGGACACCATGTCGGCCGAGGGCGTGGCTGCCGAGGCGCTGGTGTCGGCGCTGCTGCAGCGCCGCCTGCCCGGGCCGGGCACGGTGATCGTGGCGCAGGACCTGCGTTTCGGCGGCAGCATGCGTGTGGGCGACCAGATCGCCGGCACGCTCACCGTCAAGGAAAAGCGCGCCGACAGCCACCAGATCGTCTTCGAATGCCATGTGGTCAACGGTGACGTGGACCTGATCACCGGCAGCGTCACCGTGGTGGCGCCGACGCAGCGCATCGCCTTCACCGACATGGCCACGCCCGAGATCGTGCTGCGCCACACCGACGTCTTCTCGCGCCTGCTCAAGCGCTGCGAAGGCATGCCGCCGGTGGTCTGCGCGGTGGTCCACCCCTGCGACCATGACTCGCTGCTGGGCCCGCTGGAATCGGCGCGGCGCGGCCTGATCGTGCCGGTGCTGGTGGGGCCGGAGCCGAAGATCCGCGCCGTGGCCCAGTCGGCCGGAGCCGACCTGGCGGGCGTGCGCATCGTCAACACCGAGCACAGCCACGAAGCCGCCGACAAGGCCGTGGCCATGGCCCGCGCGGGAGAGGTGCAATCGCTGATGAAGGGCAGCCTGCACACCGACGAGCTGATGGGCGCGGTGGTGGCCGGTGCCACCGGGCTGCGCACCGCGCGGCGTATCAGCCATGTGTTCGTGCTCGACGTGCCGGCCTACCCGCGCATGCTGTTGATCACCGATGCCGCCATCAACGTGGCGCCGGATGCGCGCGACAAGGCCGACATCGTGCAGAACGCCATCGACCTGGCGCACGTGCTGGGCATCGACGAGCCGCGCGTGGCCATCCTGGCGGCGGTGGAGAACGTCAACCCCGACATGCAGAGCACGGTGGACGCGGCCATCCTGTGCAAGATGGCCGACCGCGGGCAGATCACCGGCGGCCTGCTCGACGGGCCGCTGGCCTTCGACAACGCCGTCAGCGAGGCCGCGGCGCGCACCAAGAAGATCGAATCGAAGGTGGCCGGGCGCGCCAACATCCTGCTTGCCCCGGATCTCGAGGCCGGCAACATGATGGCCAAGCAGCTGCAGTACCTGGCCGGCGCTGACAGCGCCGGCATCGTCCTCGGCGCGCGTGTGCCGATCGTTCTGACCAGCCGCGCCGATTCGGTGCGCTCGCGCCTGGCCTCCACCGTGGTGATGACGCTGCTGGCCGATGCGCAGCGCCAAAAGCGCAGCACGCCGGGATGAAGCAGCCCAAGAAAGTCAGGGCCCGCTCGCTGGCGGGCCCTATAGGAAAGACTGGTGCCGGTGAGAAGACTCGAACTCACGACCTGTCCCGTATCGGAGCGCGCTCGCGCCCTGATCTTTGGCGGCAATGGTGCGCCCACCCGTCCTCGACCAGGCCCAATACCGTCCCGCGCGCGAGTTCGGCAACACGGTGATGGCCATCCAGGCGGCGGCGGCAGGGTTGGGCGTAATGGTCGTGCCGGAGCTGTTCGTGCGCGCGATGCTTGCCGAGCAGACGCTGCAGGTGCTGCCTTCCGAGGCGGTGAAGACCAGCTATTACTTCATCGCCACGCAGCCCAAGCGCAAGCCGCGTGCCGTCGCGAGGTTCATGGATCGGGTCACACGCGCCGACGGCGCTTGATGCACCGCTGCTGGACACGCAGGCCTAAGGCAGTCTTGAGCTTGAAAGGTGACCACTGCATGACGAACTGGAAGGGTGACTTCGTGAAGTCGCTGAGCGGGTAGGCGATCGACGTGCACATTGCGCAGGCAGCGAAGGCGGCGAGCCCGTTCTGCCTCATACACCTGTTTGGGTCGACAAGAGCCCATCGAGCGCTCGGTGTGTCTGCCCGCCAACTTTCGCTCCTTGTCCGCAGCTGTTTGTGGCCAACATCGACGGGCAGGAAGGCGTGGGCGAGGCGCAGATCTGCTGCTATATCGACACATTGAGAGGCATCAAATGATGCTAAATTTGATGCCGTTCCCAGGAGGTGAGAGTATGCGCACGACGATCAATATCGATGAAGAGTTGCTCGCGAAGGCCGCCAAGCTGGCCGGCCCGATGGACCGGACAGCCATCGTGAGCGAGGGGTTGAAGGCCCTCATCGAACGCGAAAGCGCCAGACGTCTTGCCCGGTTGGGAGCGACGCAGCCCACATTGAAAACCGCGCCGCGCAGGCGCCAGCGGAGTCCGGTTTGATTCTGGTCGACACGTCCGTGTGGGTCGATCACCTTCGGCGTGGCGATGCAGGGCTTGTCGATCTGCTGGAACGATCGATCGTCATCATGCATCCGTTTGTGGTTGGTGAGATCGCCTGCGGAAGTCTGCAAGACCGCGAGTCGATCCTTGAACTACTCCAGGATCTGCCGGCCGCGGCGGTGGCCGAGGGCGAGGAAGTTCTGCGGTTCATCGAGAGCCACGTGTTGCATGGCAAGGGCATTGGGTATGTCGATGTTCATCTGCTGGCATCGGTGGCGCTGACCGAGGGAGCGAAAATCTGGACTCGCGACAAGAAGTTGCGCTTGGTCGCACAGATGATTGGCTGCGCATATCACGACACTGCGCATTGAGGCTTCGTTCGCGGCCGTTCGCAGAGATTCGCGTAGGCCGATGCCCTGGACGTCATCGGGTCAGCGCAGCGGCATCGGGGTGACAGCTTTGCGGCGGCAATTCCCGTGCATCGAAGGTCAGCTCGGGGTCCGCATACGCCGACCGCGCAGCCAACTTCGATCGCCTGAAGGCGACACACGAGGCCAGCATGCCGCAGTGATGACCCCGATCAAGGCCCGCCGGTGGCAAACGTGCAGCATTGATCCATGGATTCGCCCGCCGGTTTGACTGGCTGCGGGTGCATCGGTAAGTCAGAACCCCGAAAGACCGTGGAAGGTAGGACAGACTCATGAACGACCTGGAATCGCTGGTCTATGTATCGACGGCGTCGCACCATCTGTCGGAAGCCGAGATCAGCCATCTTCTCGATCGCGCCCGGGCACGCAACGCGCACGAGCAGGTCACGGGCGTGCTGCTGTACTCGCATGGCAACTTCATGCAGTACCTCGAAGGGCCACGCGCCGGGGTGGCTCGCGTCTACGAGCACATCGTGGCCGACCGGCTGCATAGCGGCATCATCGAACTGGTGCGCGAGCCGATCCCGGCGCGAGAGTTCGCAGACTGGACGATGGCCTTTCGCTCGATAAGCGCCTTCGGCATGTCGAGTCCGGTCAAGTTCGACGACCTGTTCATTGCCAAGATCGACCCGCCAGCTGCAGCCCCCTCAGTGACGCACAGCTTGCTGTTGAAGTTCTGGAACAAAGGGCGACTGCAGACGCGGTCCAGCGCAATCTCCTAGTCGTAGCGCAACGGCCGGGGCAATAGGCTACCGGTGCCAGACGACAGATCGCTACGGTTGCAGCTTGCCTTGAATCGACGGATCGGACGTGAACTACGAGCAGGCCGCATACTGGCATCCGAACCTGCGCTCACGTCTTGCGGTTCGACTCCGGTGGAGGCAATGAATGAGTACGCGCAAACCCACGAAGAGTGCGAAGAGTACGTTGGTCTGGCGCATCAGCGCCGAGGCCCCGCAAGGGCAGTGGGTCGATCCAACCAAGCCTCGAAACGACCCGCCGAAGGACAACTTGCCGGAAGTTTCGTACGGAGGTTGGGCGTCGTCGTCTTTCGACCTCTTGAGTGGCGTTGACGTCAGCGACGACCCGGACACCGTGCCCGACGCTCTCTTTGATGAGCTGTTTGCGCCGAAGGAGGACGGGCCGGATGACCCGGATGGATCCGGTTCGTCTGAAAAGGGCAGCCCTTCGTCGCCTTGAACTTCGGCTCGGCAGCATCGGGGGGCACTTGCCGGCACTCGCCCCGTCAAGTTCTCCAGGACTATGCCTAGTGCAAGGCTGTGGTCGTCGTAGACGTCTGGGACGTTGATCGATCCGGGGACGTCAAAGTGTCCTGGGTTGGACGGTATCGGCATTCGGCCCCACAGAATGAAACGATACGAATCGACCCAGGCGCCCTTGGCACCGACCTAACGATGGGATCACGCAGCCAACCTACGGTCAGGGCATTGGCAAGCTCCCGACCATCGATCATTGAAGCACCTCATATGCCCGAAGCAGCAACGACTGCGGGATCGTCAGGCCCAGGGCCTTGGCGGTCTTCAGATTGATCACCAGTTCGAACTTCGTCGGTTGCTCCACCGGCAGGTCGGCCGGCTTGGCACCTTTCAGGATCTTGTCGACGAAGACGGCGCGTGGTGCCAGATCTCGCGGATATCTGCACCATAGGACATCAGCCCACCGGCATCGGCCAGCGGCCGAAGTGAGTGCATGGTGGTCTTCACTCACATTCCGGCCAACATCTGCCTGATACGCGCCGCCTGGGCGCCCAGCCTGCCGATGGCGCTCGGCCTGCTGTTCGTGTGCAGCGCCCTGTCACAGAGGGATGTGCCGACGCGAACCGCCTTCATCATGGCGATGGTGACACCGGCGGAGCAAAGTGCCGCAGCCAGCTTCACGTCCGCGCCACGAGGTCTTGCGGCGGCACTGAGTCCAACACACAGCGGCGCATGGTTCGCCGCGGGCTGGATATCGCTGCCGCTCGTCGCATGCGGTGCGCTCAAGATTGGCTATGACCTGGTGCTGTGGCGCGCAATGCGCCTGCAGCGGGTCGACGACCTGTAGCTTTGTGCACATTCGGTGTGTCGACGCGCGCATGTGAACTGTTGCGTCCATGATCGCTTGCGCCCTGCTCGGCCGCAACGGCGCTGCGTCGCATCGATCCGTAGGCCGATGCCTACATGGATTGGCGCTGCGTTGCGGCAGACAGCGTCAATTTGACCTGTCAAGCTCCACTCGTTCGGTCGACTTCGCTTCAGAGTCCGCGCCCGTGACCGAAATCCGTCAGGTCAAGCCTGCGCGATGGTCGCCACTGGAGAAACATCTTTGAAACAACTCGTTGCCATTGCCCTGATCGTCTGCAGCGCGGGATCGGTGCTTGCCGAGACAAGCGTCGGCGTGTCCATTGGCATCAACCAACCTGGGGTCTACGGCCGCATCGACATTGGCAGCTATCCACAGCCTGCCGTGATCTACAGCCAGCCGATCATCATTGCACCACAGCCCATGGTGGTACGCCCCCAACCCGTCTACCTGTACGTCCCACCAGGTCACCAGAAGAACTGGGCCAAGCATTGCAGCCGCTACGGCGCATGCGGACAACCTGTGTACTTTGTGCAGGAGAGCTGGGTCCGCGAGCGCTATGAGCAGCAGCATCGCGGGCAAGGCGAGGACCACGGCAAGAAGGAAAAGAAGCACAAGGGCTGAAAGCGGTCCTCTACCGCGAGCCAGGCTCCACTGGAAAGCCGCGACGTGACTTCGAACGCCTTCAGTTCCTCTCCTGCACGCCCTACGAGCGCGACCGAGTCACAGCGGCCATTGTTACGGCTCAAGTGGAGTCCATCTTCTCAGAGACTGGAGCCTCCTGAATACCCGGGGGGCGGTTCAAAGTGCTGGCAAATGCTGTTCTGCGGTGCGAACTGCGGCGGCAGGTCACCCGAAGGGCTGCCGGCGCGGGCAAGCCGCAGCCTGCCTCGACGAACAAGCGATCGTCCGTCCCACTGCGCCCAGGATCGCCGACGTAGCCCGGCAACAGACCCTCGATTCGCTTCCACGTTTTGTCTCGAAGCTGCTTTCACATCGCGCCTGCAGCCTGAGCAACGGGTTGGAAAGGTACTGCCATTCCGACTATCGACAGACCCTCGCCACTCCTGGGTTACCCGGCGGTTCAGGTGGGACTCTTGTCCTTGCCGAACCACGAGTCATCCGCCATGCGCACCCATTCACTGACCTGCTTGTCGGCTTCGTCCTTGGCGATGCCGTAGCGCTCCTGGATCTTGCCGGCGAGCTGGTCGCGGCGGCCGGCGATGACGTCGAAATCGTCGCTCGTCAGCTTGCCCCATTGCACCTTGGCCCTGCCGGTGACTTGCTTCCAGTTGCCTTCGATTCGGTCCCAGTTCATATGCTTCTCTTTGGGTCTTGCGGTTGAGGATGTCGAACGTGCGTTCGCGACTACGGACGCACGACGATCTGGTTCTTCACGCCCACGACGCCAGGAACCTTCATCGCCAGCGTTTCCGCGGTGGTCTTCTCGGTACCGTTCTTGGCGAAGCCGGACAGCATCACCGTGCCTTTCATCGTCTCGACGGAGATGGCCGACGCGTCGACGCTGGTGCTCTCGACGAAGCGCGTCTTCACCGAGGCGGTGATCGCACTGTCGTCGACGTAAGCGCCGGCGCTTTCCTGGCCGCGCGTGACAGCGCAGCCCGAGGCAGTGATCAGCAAGATCGCGGAGGCGATGGCCGTGAAAGTGTTGCGGGTGTTCATCTGGATGCTCCTTCTGGAGTTGACTTGCGATCGGTCTGGACCGGGCGGTGATGAGCCCCACCATCCATGGGCGAAAAACGACGGCTCACTTCGCGAGCCAGTCCTTCAATTCTTCGGCGTGGCCCTGTTCGTCGGCGAGGATGTCTTCGAGCAGGCGTCTCGTGGTCGAGTCCTTGTCGCCGATGAGCGCGATGATCTGGCTGTAGCTCTCGATGGCCACGCGCTCGGCGATGAGGTTGGCCTTGATCATGGCCTTCAGCTCGGATGAGTCGTCATAGGCCGCGTGGCTGCGTTCGCACAGGGTGTCGGGAGAGAAGTCGGGCTCGCCGCCCAGCTGCACGATGCGTGTGGCCAGGCGGTCGGCGTGGGCCGACTCCTCGTTCGCATGCACCAGGAACTCTTCGGCGATCTTCGGCGAGGCCAGTCCGGCGGCGGTGAAGTGGTGGCGCTTGTAGCGCAACACGCATACCAGTTCGGTGGCCAGCGAATCGTTGAGCAACTTGACGATCTCCTTGCGCCACGGACCGTAGCTCGGTGTCACCGCGCCATCGTCCAGGCTGTGGCGCGCGGCTTCGATGGCCGCCTCGTCGAGCATCATCGGCTTGCGCTCGGCCGCCGCGAGGGACTTGACGTTGGTGGTGTCGTGATCTTTGGCCATGCCGGCTCCTGGGCTGTGGACGCGGTTCGCTGCCACTGCAATCCCAAACCGCTGGCTGCACTGTAGGAATTGCGGCGCGGCGCAGCCATCGGCGCGCCCCGCCTGTCGCTGTAGGACGTTGCCGCGGCCGTCTGTGGGAGGGCCGCATCGCACGTCGCGGCTCAGATCGAGTCTGCGACGCCGGCGACTACCTGGGAGCCTGCTGCAGCCGCCGGTCCCGGCGCATCCGGCAGCGGCACGCAGAAGCAGGTGTGTGGCGGCAGCACGGTCCAGGCCAGGGGCTGCCCGACTCGCAGCAGTCTTGCGTCCGGCGCATCGCTTCGCAATGCCTGAAGCGCCTCCTGCGGTGCGGCACGCACGAAGACGAAGCGCATCGTGCGACCGTCTCGCGTCAGGCTCAGTTCGGCCCGGGCCCAAGCTGCGGGCAGGCAGGGCGAGAACGACAGCTCGCGCGCCTCCTGCCGCAGGCCGAAGATCGATTCGATGGCGGCGCGGTGTAGCCATGCTGCAGCGCCGGTGTACCAGCTCCAGCCGCCGCGTCCCACGTACGGCGCATGGGTATAGACGTCGCCGGCAATCACATAGGGCTCGATGCCGTAGGCCGCGCCATGCGTCGGATGGCGCGAGCGGTGGGCCGGGCTCAGGTACTTGAAATAGCGATAGGCGCTGTCGGTATCCGGACGTGATCCCGGGTGTGTCTTGGCCAGCCGGGTCTGCAAGCGTGCCTGGGCCATCAGCGCCCACGCGCCGGCATGCGAATACTGGCCGCCGTTTTCGCGCACGCCCGGCGGATAGGCCTGGATGTAGCCGGCGCTCGGTTGGGCGTGCCGCAGCGGCGGGTCGAGCAGCTTCACCAGGCCGGCCTCGTGGTCCACCAGATGCTCGTCCACCGCCGCCAGCGCCATGCGCTGCAAGGCAGGAGGCGCCACCCCGGACAGCACGGCCCAGGCCTGGGCTATTAGGTCGATGCGGCATTCCGCGTTGGCTTGCGAGCCCAGCGCCTGGCCGTCGTCGAAGAAGGCGCGCTTGAACCATTGCCCGTCCCATGCGGGGCCGCTCAGTGCCGAGGCCCAGCCGCTCGCGGCGTCGTCCCAACGCTGCGCACGTTCGGCCTGGCCGCGCAGGCGTGCCAGCGGCGCGAAGTCGGCCACGATGTCGCACAGGAACCAGCCCAGCCATATGGATTCGCCGCGCCCGAGGATGCCGACGCGGTTCATGCCGTCGTTCCAGTCGCCGCTGCCCATCAGCGGCAGGCCATGCACACCCACGCGCAGGCTGCGGTCGATCGCGCGCGCGGCGTGTTCGTACACCGTGGCTTGGTGGCGGCTCGGCGCGGGCGTGTAGTAGGCGTCCTCGGCTCCCTGCGCAATGGCGGCGCCGTCGATGAAGGCCACCTGTTCGTCGAGCAGCGACGTGTCGGCGGTGGCTTGCAGGTAGTGCGTGCAGGCAAAGGCCAGCCAGAGCAGATCATCGGAGAAATGCGTGCGCACCCCGGCGCCGCCGGGGGCATGCCACCAGTGCTGCACATCGCCTTCTGGAAACTGGCGCGAGGCCGCGAGCACGATCTGCTGGCGCAGCATCGCCGGTTCGGCCCAGGCCAGGGCCATCGCATCCTGCAACTGGTCGCGAAAGCCGGTGGCCCCGCCAGCCTGGTAGAAGCCGGCCTTGGCCCACAGGCGGCACGACACCGTCTGATACAGCAGCCAGCGGTTCACCAGGGCGTCGAAAAGCGGGTCGGGCGTGCTCACCGT
>Ga0209668_10001324_pt1 | contig 10558 bp, 6 predicted proteins | sample FrelakmetPLP11PL_FD_187150 | JGI IMG/M metagenome (GOLD analysis project Ga0209668, IMG submission 187150) | Freshwater lake sediment microbial communities from the University of Notre Dame, USA, for methane emissions studies - PLP11 PL (SPAdes)... | ecosystem: Environmental > Aquatic >... | reverse complement strand
TTTAACAGGAAAATGTTATAAGGGAAGTTTATATAATCCAATTATTAATGATGATGATAAAACTGGAACATTATTTGATATATATGGTATACCAAATGTTTCGTGTAATAATATTGATGATTGTTTGCAAAGATTGATTAAGATTGGAGTTTTATGAAACATAATGTCATTATACAAAAAGAGTTTATAAAGTACTCTTCTAAATGGTGGAATTTTTTACCAAGTGAGAAAAAAATGAGATATTTGAGGTTGCATCCTGAGTCTAAGTATAGTAATTTAAAAGTTAAAGATAGGGTCATTATAGAAGATGATTTTGGGGATAGATCATGGGCTACAGTAAAAGATATGTATTTAGGTGATGATGAGAGACCTCATTTTGTTGTTGATGATGATAAGACAAACAAAAGAATAGAAATTGATGAGAGTAAGATAATTGCATAGATTACATTATAATGATTTTATTAATTTTGAATAAATGAGTATGTTTTGATTATTTAATAGAAAAATGCTGCATGATATTTTAATATTTAAAAAGGAGAATGATATGTTTACGAAAACGACAATGGTTACTAATGCAGGCGTGTCTACGCAATTTGATCCTTTCATTACTGGATTGAGTAAGTCAGACAGTCCATATGTACCACCGACACCACCGACACCTGCAGAAGAATTGCCAGAGATTGTATCACATTCTGATACTCAGACATTAAATAATAGTGTTATGGGTACTATTGAATGTGTTGCTTCAGGGACTAATTTGCGATATCAATGGCAATATTTCGTTGACAATGCGACTTGGACAAATGTTGTTGGCGCAAATGGTTCTGTTTATGTTGGAAGTACTTCCAGAGTTGATTATAGTTTGCCAACAATAGGTCAATTGAAACGTGGTGCATATCGTTGTGTCGTTTCTAATAGTGCCGGTTCTGTTAATACAGGCAGTATATTATTATTAGTTAATACAACAGTAATTAATATTCTTGAACAACCGCAAGATGGAGGTTTTCAAGATGGACGAATGGGTTATGTAAGTATTTATGTTGAAAATCAAGGGCAATATTCATATAAATGGTTTTATGCGATTAATAATGAAGGTACTCCTGGTACATGGACTGATTGCGGTGTTCAATTTGGTAGATATATTTGTGGAACTGCAATAATAGGTGACGGTACTCCACCAGCAATGCTTCAAATAGCAAATGGATTTTATCGTTGCATAGTCACAGCAGCTGACGGCACTGCTGTGACATCTAATGCTGCTCTTGTTACTGTGTCAGCTCCTGCTTAATTGACTCTTAATTCTGTGATAATTTTATTGTCACAGAATTGTTTTATTATCAATATTGAAAAAAGGAAATTAATTGATTTACATTACTCAAAGATCAAATAGACATATTATTAAATTGTTAGATACTACTGTTTTGCCTGCTGAATATGTAGATTCATTTGGTCAGTTTAAGGTAAAAGGTAGTGGACAAAAGTTAGCAAGTCCATGTGGTATAACCTCTGATCTTGATAATAATATTTATGTTTGTGATTTTGAAAATCAAAGAGTAATAAAGTTTGATTCTAGTTTGACATATTTGTTAGAATATAGCACAAGGAGTTCTATAGGATCTCCTTGTGCTATTATGTATGATAGTTTAACGGGTGATTTGTATGTTACAGGCATTTATAATTATTCATATATTAGATTGCAAAGATTGACTGTTAATTTAGATAGTGTTAAATTTAGTTCAAATTTGAACAGTATAGGTGATGTTAGTGCGCGACCAACAGGTCTTTGTAGAGGATTTGATACTAATAGTTTTATTGTGTCTGGTTTTTCACAATGGTTATATCAAACAATAGAAACAGCTAATTTTTCAAATTTTGAATTGAAAGTTATATTTGGTGAAGTTAATAAATATCCTAAATTGTTTACTACAACTTTATATAATTCAATTATAAAGCATTCAAATAATTTTTTGTATTTAAATAATGGTAAAAAAATATTAAAAGTTAATGAATTATTTGAGAATATTGGTGATTCTAAAATTATTTCAAAGACAATTTTTGGTTTAAAAGAATGTCCGAATACTACAATTTTGACATATATTAATGATGATCAAAAGCTTATTAGATTAAATCAAAATATGAATTTTATTGAAGATATTTATTATACTACTGGAAATACAATAGATTTTGATGCTTTTGATATTAATGATTTTATTCAAATATGAGGAATTATGGCAAAAATTTATTTAACTCAAAGAACAAATCGTCATATTGTAAAAAGATTAAATTCAGATGTTGTACCTGCTATCTATGAGTTGTCATTTGGTCAATATGGTGTGCCTTCATTTGCTAATACTAATTTGAATTTTCCTCAAGGATTGACTGTTGATGATGATGGAAGTATTTATGTTTGCGATTCTAGAAATTATAGAGTAATAAAGTTTGATTCAAATTTAAATTTTTTATTGTCATATGACGTATCTTTAACTGTTGGTGTACCTTATTTGATTTATTATGATTCTATTACTAATGATTTGTATGTTGTTGGAATAGAAAAAATTTATGGAACATCAATTAAAATAGAAAGAATTACTAAGACTTTTGTTAGTGTTAAAGTTAGTAGTAATATGCAATCAATAAAAGATTTATCATTTAAGCCAACTACAATTTGTAGAGGGTTTGTTACAGATTCATTTTTAATTGGTGGAGCCAGTTTAGATCTATTAGAAACTATTGAATCAGTAAATTTTTCTAATTTTACTGTTAAGTCTATTTTTGGAGAATCTTCAAAGTTTCCAGAATTATTTGCTAATAATAAATATAATGGATTTGTGAAACATTCAAATGGTTTTTTATATGTTAATAATGGTCAAAAGATATTAAAAGTAGAGAATTCAATTAGTAATTCTTTTATTAATACTGGTGATTCTAATTTTATATCTAAAACAATTTTTGGGTTACGACAATCTGTTGATGGTTCGTTATTATTATACAATGTTGACAACAAAAGCTTACAAAAATATGATACTAATTTAAATTTTGTAAATGATATTTATGTTGATACAGGCAATGAGATTGAAAACAGTGCATATGATATTATGGATTTTGTTGAAGTCAATTAAAGGATATTATGGCTGAAATAATGAAGATAGCTGTACAGCAATTGCCTGATCATTGGTCGCCTGGATCAATGATAATTTTTAACAACGAGTTATATACTATTTGTCCTGGCTATGATCAAGTGTCTGGAGAAGAATTTGATGCAGTTTTAAAATGGTCAGGTACAGGCAATACATGGCAAACAATAATTAGAATATCTCAGACTTTTCCAAAATATTGTATTTCTTTATTTGTAGCTAAATATGAAATCATACCAGGCACTTTTGAAGATAGATTATTTATTTATCAAAATTTACCAAGAATAGTAAATGCAACATCAGGCAATTTATTACTTTTAAGTTCAGATCTTAGTTATGTTGAATTAGAAATACATCATGAATTTGAAAGTGCAAACATTAATCCTATTGTAATAAATAATTTAGTTTATTTTGTAGGATATCGTAAAGATTTAAGTGATTCATTTATTATAGAAATTGTATATTTTAGCGCAACAGACAATTATTTATCAAAAAATACTATTTCTGATTTAAGTTTTGATTCTCTTTCATATGGTGATATAATTAAATTTTTATTGCATGATAATAATTTTTATATAGCTACAACAAAAAATAATTATAGATTAGTTTCAATAGTTCCAGAATCTGGAGTTCAAACTATTGTTTGTGAGGGTGGAACATTTTTTGAAGCTTATGAAGAATTTTATGATTTTATAGTTTATAATAATGAATTTTATGCTACAACTACGTTATCACGAATTGTAAAAAGAGTTGATGACACATGGATTACTGTTGTTTTACCGAATGAAGAGTTTGGCACTGAATATGGTAAGTTTTATATTCAAAATAACGAATTAAGAATAGTAATTTTAAGTTATAACAATTATCGAAATTGTGTATTTAAAATAAATTTAGATACAAATTTATTTGATAAAATTTGTGATGTTTTATTAATTGAAGATAGTTGGTCAATGGGTGTTTTTAAATTTTTTATACAATATGATCATCCAACTGCTGGTACTATTTTAATGGTTGATGATAATATGTATTTGACATATGTCGAACAATTAGAAAAAAATAGTTTGTATTTTTTACAACAAACAAATAGACATCTTGTAAAACGATTTAATGGTGAAAGTACGCCTGCTATATACGATAATGCTTATTTTGGTGAATTTCAAAGTGGTATTACTGATTCTATGCTTAATTTTCCGTCATCTATAACATCTGATTTAAATGATATTTTTATATGTGATACATTGAATTACAGAATTTTGAGATTAAATTCAAATTTGCAATTTATTAGTAAGTATGATACTAGAAATACAATTGGAAAGCCTAATGCAATAATGTTTCATAATGGATTTTTATATGTAGTAGGAATATTTAATAATTATATTAGACTTCAAAAATTGACAATTAATTTTGACAATGTTATTAGTAGTAGTAATTTAACTAGTGTTAATGGAATAATCGGGACTAAATTGTCTATATGTAAAGGCTTTGAAGTTGACAAAATATTTATTATTGGAGCTAATGTAGATGTCTATGAGGTCAATGAGTTAGTTAATAGTTTTTCAAGTGCCATTATAAGACATATTGGTTTTAAAGATGAACAAATATATACAGGTTCAATTATTCATTCAAATGGCTATTTATATCTTAATAGTGGTTTTAATATAGTAAAAGTTAATTCTAATTTTGAAAATATTGGAGTGTCTAATAAGATTTCAAAAGTAGTAAGATGTTTAAAAGAAGATGTAGATGGAAATTTATTAGTTTATAATGTTGATAGACAATCTGTTTTAAAATATGATAGTAATTTGAATTTTTTATCTGTAGTATTTGAGGAATCTGGCCATTTCATAGGTAATGATGCTTATGAAATTATTGATTTTATTTCAATTAGTTAGGAAATTAAATGTATTCTATTTTATCTTCTACAAGACATAATATTTCCGGTGCAGTTATCAATAATCCAAATGGTAAAATAGTGTCAAATGATAATTACATATTTCATACATGTTTTGATATTGTTTCAGGATTAACAGCTGTACAAATATGGGGTGTGCATGATGTAGTTCATCCTGTATTATTTTCACAGATTGTAGTTGAATCAGGTGTTTCAAATATTAGAACAAATGCTTATGATAATTTATATCTTCATAATAATTATTTGTTTGTAACATGTGAAGTTTCTAGAGATAATGTTGCAGGCGGTGAATTAGTTATAGTAGATGTTTCAGATAAAACTAATCCTGTCATTGTTCATAGATATTCAGTTAGTGATTTTCCTGAAATGAATAGACCGACTTGTATTTTGGCAAATGACACACATGTTTATATAACTTCTTGGAGTAGTTCAAGATTAATAGTATTAGATAGATCAGATTTAAACAATTTAGTTCAAATAACATCTATAAGCACTGCAGTAAATCCTTTTACAATGCGTTTTTATAAAGACGGATTAATAACTTTAACAAACAATTCTGCACCTTCTTATTTTCAAGTTTTTGATGCATCAATACCTGCAAGTATACATCTTCAAGGACAAAGACAAGTACAATATTCACAAAACAATTGGATTCATGGTCATGGAGTATCTCCTGATAAAAATTTAGCAATTGTAACAATGATGTGGAATTCTACACATTGTGTAACAGGCATAGAATTAATAAATCCATCATTACCTGTTTGGAAAGATGCATATGTTCTTGGTTCATGGACATCACCGGGTGCCGATAAAAGAGCAGGGTCAGTTGTAATATTAGACACTAATAGTCAAAACATAACTTATGCATATGAATGTGGAAGTTTTCAAGGCAATTTAACTAGACATGTAGTACAGCCTACAAATGATCTTAATTATTCTGGATCTAGTTATGACATTAATGGTACATTTGTTGGAGGTACAACGACTGATGTTTTTAATACGAAAAGAAATTTTATAGTATTTTTACTGTCTAATGAAATAATATTAGCAGGAGAAGATGTTCTTCCTCCAGATCTAGAACAACTTCCGAAAATTACATTAATTGCGCCAAATTTATCTACAGTACACAAAACTGTTAATTTTTCTTGGAATAATTATGTTTTTGCAGATAGCTTTTCATTACAAGTTGCTACAGATATAGATTTTAATAATATAGTGCTTGATGCAACAGGCATAATTAACAATAATTATTCTACTAATTTGTTGATTGAACAACAATATTTTTGGAGAGTAAAACAGCATAATAGTATGTTTATTGACAGTGAATGGTCAGACATATTTTCTTTTAATTTTTTATTAAATCATAAATTTTATGTTAATGCGTCCGGGTCTAATGAGTATCCTTTTGATACACCTGCTAAAGGAGCAATAAATTTTTATTCATTGTATTATTCTGTTGGCGGTGGAAGATATAATGAAAGTAATTCAGATTATTTATTTTTAGATGATGATATAATTGAAGTTGTTGATGATGGTGTGATTGATGATTATGATTCACAAATTTATTTATATTTTGAGTTACGAGAATCTTTTTCTTTTAGAACTTCAATTGTAATTAGATCGTGGCAAGATAATATTAATAAGCCTGTTATAAGAACTTCAAGATATATAAGTATGATTCAGGTTTTTGCAAGAAGTAGTAATATTACAAGTCAATGTAAAATTCAAAATTTAAGATTTTTAATTGATGACGATATTCATAATGAAGCACCAATAATTGTTCATGGTCGTTTTGATTCTAATTTTGAAATTAGTGGAAATGAATTTTTAAATACATCTGTAGATTCAACAATTAAAATGATAGATATTTCTTGGGTATCTTTTCCATTAGGTATTAGTATTTTAAAAAATGTTTTTAATTCATCAGTTTTGTCTTCTATTGGTATTGAATATTTATGTGAGTCGTCAAGATTGTTGCCAGCTATTAATTCATTCATTAATATTGAGTCAAATAGATTTTCTGTTCAATACAATGATATAAAAATTTTAAGTGATGTTTCAGTTAATTTAAAAAGCTATAATAACGTTTCAATAGATTCATTAGACGCGTCAATTAACATTAGTTCAGATATTAATAATTCCATAATAGCAAATAATTCAATAAGTAGATGTCAAAGTGGAATTATCATGAATGGCGAATTAACTAATAGTAATATAGTTAATAACATTGTAGTAGGTTTTAGTGTTGGCGTTTTTATTACAGATGTTGTTTCGTCAATTATAGATTATAATAATGTTTTTGGATTTACTGAATTGTATAGTACAAACATAGAAGTAGGTTCACATAGTTTAAGCTTAGATCCAAAATTTGTTGATGATAGTTGTTTTTTAGGAAGAAGTAAATGTATCGATGCAGGAGTAGGAAATAGTTTAACTAGTTATTTATTACCATATAATGATATTAGAGATGTAGAAAGACCTCAAGTGATACTAAGTCAGTTTGTAGATGATGGTACAGATATTGGTGCTTATGAAATTCTTTTATCAGAGTTTACAGAATTAGATGCGCCGAATAATTTTGTTATATCATTGGGTTTATCAGAAGGGTCAGTAAATTTAAATTGGGATGTTGTTGATGTCGCAGATGGATATATTATAGAGAGAGCAACTAATAGTTCATTCAGTGATTCTGTAATAATATATGAGGGTGTCAATAACTTTTTTATAGATGCAGTTAATGTCACATCTACTTATTTTTATCATGTTAGATCATATGATCAAATAGGAATGTCATCATGGACAGATTTTGATTTTATTTTTGTAGATATTTCTTCTATTAATTATAAGAAGATAGCTGTTGTATTACGAAATAATAGACATGTTGTAAAACAATTGAATGCAGTTAATTATCCGGTGTCATATGATAATAAATATTTTGGTACTTTTGCAACTCCAGGTGGTGATAATGAATCTTTAAATGTACCAAATGCAATAGCATTTGATTCAAAAGGTAATTTGTTTGTATGTGATTATGAAAATAAAAGAATAATTAAACTTAATAAAAGTTTTGTTTATGTTTCTGAATTAAATGTTAGTAATTTTGTTGGTAAACCATGTACAATTTTTTATGATCTTGAAAGTAATTATTTATTTGTTATAGGTATGAAATTTCATAATATTAATGGTAATGATATTTATGGTTATCTTGGAATAATGAAATGTTTAACTGATTTTTCAAGTGTAAAATATTCAAATGATTTGTTTGGATATCATAGAAGATTGAATAAACAAGATTTATTATATAAGCCTGTTTCAATTTGTAAAGGATTTAATGATAATGAGATTTTAATTTTTGGAGTTAAGAATATTATTCATAGAACTTATGAAACAAATATTTCATTTTCTGAGATAGAAGAAGTTGATAAAATACATTGTGATGAACAAATAAGTTTTAAGAGTGTGATTAGACATTCAAATGGATTTATTTATTTGAATAATGGAAATAAAATAATGAAAATTAAAGTATCAAAAATTCCTTCATTATTTACTAAAGTTAAACAAGGCATTCTGAATTATCATAGTACAAATTCATGGGTTACAAAGAATAATGGAATATATTCAATAAAATCTATTGGATCAGATTTAAAATTATTAAAGTGGACAGGTGATGGTGAATGGCAAGAATTAATGATAATGCCGTCATTAAATACAGGTGAAACATATGCAGCTTCTTTTTTAATATATAATGATATTTATGTTTATGTTAATAGACCGGCAAATATGTCATTAGCGCCTTTAATAAGAGGTTCTGGTTATTTATCAAAAATACGATTAGATTTTTCTGGATTAGATTTTGTGCATGCTTTTGATTTTGAATTACATTTTTATTTAGCAAATGGAAATCCTAAACAGATTTTTTCTTGGGCTGGTAATAATGTAAAATTTTTAGGAAAATATGAATGGTTCAATAATGGTTCACAGCCTATAAAGTTGCAATTAATGACTTTATATGAATCTACTAATTATCAGGTAGCTTCTTTTATTGATGGTTTAGACATATTTAATAATGGTATTGAAGGAACTGATAAAATAGTTTCTTCTTTACAAAATTCAGATGCTTTGAATGTAGTTTCTGGAGGAATTTTAAATAAATTTATTTGGATTGATTCTTATGATGTTATTAATGTATGCGATAATATTACAAATAAAATTTTAAATGAATCAATTGTTTCTTCAACATATTATCAAGGTGAAATAATAGCTATTACAAATACGTTAAGAGTGTTACGGCATTCTGCTAATAATGTTGTTGATAAGTTTTGGTCAGAAATAATTGCTCCATCAATTTCTGTGTCTGATCTTAATTGTTCTTTTATTTTACATAATGATAAGTTATTGGTATTAGTTAATAATAAAAGTGATAATAGTGGATTTGTTTTAAATTTAAAATATGTTTGGGGAGGTCAATCTACACTTACAAATGTAGGTTCATTTCCAAATGTAGTTAATGAATTAAATGAAATACATCCAATAGGGCCATTTGAAGAAATTGTTACTAATTTTAATAGTGAGTTTGGAAAAGGCACATATTTAATTGATAAAAATTATAGTGATATTTGGCAATTTAAGTTTGATGATGATTATCAAGATGTTGGTAAATACATGATTTATACTAATGTTGGTGATTCTAATAATCTATCAAAATCATTAAGTTGCTTGAGAGAAGATTTTTATGGTAATTTATTGATATATGATTGTAATAAAAAATCCTTAATATGTCTTGATAGTAATTTAAATTATCTTAGTAAATTATATTCAGATTCAGGAAATACTGTTGAAGATAGTTTTTATGATGTATCAGACTTTGATGTCAATTATATTGGTATGCCATTATTATTAAATCAAATGCTAATTGAGAAAATTGAAAGTAATAATTTTATTTTTTGGACACCGTTTTCTGAACCAATGCATACAATTGGATACTCTCCTAATGTTGCAAAATTAGATTGTTCAATTAATATGTTGAAATTGAATAATTTTAGTTTAGGAGAAAAGATTGAAAATGCAAGTATGATTTTACTTTCAAGTAGTAGTGGATATACTGAAGTAATCATGAATGATGATTTAAAAATAGTTGGTGATATTACTATTGCTATTTATTATAAATGGAATGATGCTTTAAATACTGATGGTTGTTTAATTGATTGTTCAGGCGAAATTGGAACTTCATTAGAAGCAAATAATTCAATATATAATATTCAAACAATTTCTACAGGTAATATAAAAGTTTCTCATGAATATGGAAATAGAATTATAGAATCTTATATTACTTCTGCAATATTACCAAGAGATGATCAAATGCATTTCATTGCTGTTAGAAGAAATAGTTTATTGAAAAGATATGAAATTAGAATTGATAATTTACCATTTGTTTTTCAATCATATATTAATGATCCAACAGGCGGATCTAATTCAGTTTTATCAATAGGTGGAAAATTGAATTAGATCCGCC
>Ga0209668_10001323_pt1 | contig 10559 bp, 8 predicted proteins | sample FrelakmetPLP11PL_FD_187150 | JGI IMG/M metagenome (GOLD analysis project Ga0209668, IMG submission 187150) | Freshwater lake sediment microbial communities from the University of Notre Dame, USA, for methane emissions studies - PLP11 PL (SPAdes)... | ecosystem: Environmental > Aquatic >... | reverse complement strand
ATACAATTGTTGATTGCCAAGGTACACCAGATATCATCTTAATTGGTACTGGTTCAGAAGTCAGCCTCTGTGTGAGTGCAGCAGAAAAATTAACTGCGGTCGGGAAGAAAGTTCGTGTTGTTTCTATGCCTTCTTCTACCTTGTTTGATACACAAGATGCAGCTTATAGAGAATCCATTCTTCCTAAAGATGTTACTAAGCGTCTATCTGTAGAAGCTGCTAGTAGCTTCGGTTGGCACAAATACGTTGGTTCTGAAGGCGACACCGTAAGTATTGATACTTTTGGTGCTTCTGCTCCTGGTGGTATTTGTTTGGAGAAGTTTGGCTTCACTGTTGATAATGTTTTAGCTAAAGCCAAAGCATTGTTAGGTTAATCTTCACGGCATATTTTCTAATTTTGTGAGGTGGGCTGAACAAGCTCACCTTTTTTATGGAAAAATTACCAGCCACTTCACCATGATTGAAACCCTATTTAAAGCCTACACTTCTCTATTTATTTGGATAGGGTTAGGACTAGTATTATCTCGCTTTACCCCCAATAATTTCGCCAAGTTACTAGGACAGTCACTATACTGGGTGGGAGTGCCACTACAATTGCTAGTATTAGCGCGTCATACCAACTCATCTATTGGTGGACTTATTCCAGGAATAGGAGTAGGCGTTTTGCTACTGAGTCTGGTGCTAGCATTGTTAATTTGGTGGCTTTGGCAATCGTTAACAAGTAGTAAAAGCCAGCCAGAACAGGACAAGATAGAAGTGTCAGACTCCCTAAAGCGGGCAAGTTTGGGCAGTTTTATTTTAGCAACCATTTTAGGGAATACAGGTTTTGTGGGACTGACACTTACACAGGTCCTAACCAGCCCAGAAAATAACGATTGGGCGGTATTATTCAGCGTCACAAATAACGTTGTCGGTACTTATGGAATTGCTGTTTTAATTGCCAGCTATTTTGGACAGAGAGAAACCGAAAATCATTGGTGGATACAATTACGAGATATAGCTACTGTTCCTAGTTTGTGGACGTTTTTTATGGGCTTAAATACCCAATTTGTAGAATTACCTGCGATGATTGAGTCAGGTTTAGAACAAGCTGTTTGGGTAGTTATTGCCTTTGCTTTATTGCTGGTTGGTTTGCGACTAGGAACAATCAAAGAATATAAAAATTTGGATATTGCCTTAATTGCCAGTATTCTTAAAGTTTTGGTTGTCCCTTTACTGGTAGGATTAGCTGCGACTTTCTTGGGTATAATTGGCGAACAGCGTTTAATATTGGTACTAATGTCAGGAACACCCACAGGGCTTTCTGTGCTGATTTTAGCGGAAGTTTATGACTTAGATCGCAACTTGTTAGCCAGTAGTATTGCTTTAAGTTTTATCGGGTTATTTTTCGCACTACCCGTATGGTTGATTTGGTTTGGTTAAATCTCTAAAACCACATCTGCGGAATGTGGATTATAAATTACTAGGTACTGTTTTAAATTTATCTATTGAACCTAGAGAATAATCCTCTAATTTAAAATCAGCAAAAGGCTTTTTCTCTAATCTATCTCTTAAGGCTTCATCCAATATTACCCCTTCAGCTTGTTTTTTGACACCAATGATAATAATACTGCGTTGATAAGCTGTTGAATCAAGACTTGCTTGACAATCTTTTCTCTGAAATTGTCCCAAATTTAATAAGCGATAACCTTTAACACTGGGTGTGTTACTAAATATCTTTTTTGCTAATAATTGGATTTGTTTAGAACGTTCTAAGGCGCGGCTTTGTTCGGCGGTAATATCACCCTCACAAGAAGCTGTTCCTACAGAAATAATTTCGCTGGGATTTTCCATAATTTTCTGGATTCCTTCTTGTTCTAAATTAGATTGTAAGGAATCAAGGGTCATAATTTGATCATTATATTTAATTTGATAAGTGCTGCCTAATTGCCATTTGTATTCTACTGATAAAACCGCAATATTAAATTCGGCAATTCTCCCTCGACTATCTTTTCCTTCTTCATAGGGAAAATAATCAACTTTGCCTTGTTTAACTGGTGCTTGTCCATAGTCAGGAGGTAAAGCCGCAAATTTGGTATTTCTAAATGCTAATGATACCCACCAAAGTAGTAATAAAGAAACTATTAAAGCGGTGAACCAGGATAATAATGGTAATTTTTTAGGTTGTTTTTGCGGGGTAATAATGGTATTATTGGTAGTTGGGTTATTAATTATTTCTGTTTTTCCTAACCCGCCAATATTCACGGTTGTGGAGGTATTTCTCGGAAGGTTATCTTCAATTTCTGTGAATTTTCTGGAAATTTCTTCAGCATTGCTAGGACGTTGATTGACTGCTGTTGACATTAACCAATCAATGCAATCTAATAATAATGGAGAAACATGATTGGCATGATGTCGCCATTGTAAAATATCTAAATGAGGATCATATAATTGTTCGGGGGGAAATCCTGTTAATAAAAATACAAATGTCCGTCCTAAAGCAAAGAAATCTGATTGGGGTATGGCTTGTCCTCGCATTTGTTCTGGGGGACTATAACCTGATGATGAAATTGCTGTCATTCCCCCACCATTGGCTAAATAGGTTCTGGTAATTTCTCTGGCTGTACCAAAGTCAATTAATACTAATTGTCCATCTGGACGAATCATGATATTTGATGGTTTAATATCTCTATGTAGATATTGTTGGTTATGAACTAAATCTAATATTTCTAATAGTTGTTTTAACCAGACTATGGCTTGGGCTTCAGAAATGGGACGGTTTTGTTGTTGTTTTAACCATTGTTCTAAATTTGGGCCTTCAATTTTTTCCATTACCATACAGTGCAAGATGAGATTATTTCTGGTTTGATAGGGAAAATAACCTTCTGTTTGCGGAATCCCTGGATGATTTAGTTGTTGTAAAATGTTGGCTTCTTGTTGAAATAGTGCTAAGGCTTTACTATCATTTGTTAATTCTTCTTTGAGGACTTTGAGGATTTTTGGGGTGTCTTGTTGGTAGGCTTCGTAAATTTTGCCAAATCCAGTTTTATCACTCAATAAACGTAATACTCGATAACGTCCTATCAATTCCAATTGAGAACCACAACTTTGACAAAAACGGTTTTTGTCATTATCTGGATGGTTAGGTTGAGGACAAACTGGATTAATGCAAAGGCTCATAAGTAGGTTGGCGTTGAAAATTGTCGTTATGGCAAGGCAAGAGGCAAAAGGCAAGAGGGTTTGGGCGATTTTACGTTTCTTTACACAGTTTGGTTTTATTGTGTTCACCTACTTAATAGGGAATAGGGAATAGGGAATAGGGGTAAATATGTATCTTTAATTTTGCTTTCTACCAATTACCAATTACCAATTACCAATTACCAATTTGAAATTATCTCATGTTTGTGCTGCTAAAAAAGTGGCGACTGTTTGATTAAATTCTGTGGGGTTGGTTAGAAATGGCCAATGATTTCCCGGTACTTGACACAGATTTAAGTTTTTGAGATTGGTTTTGTAGGGTTGAATTTGCCAATTTTGGCGGTTTACACCTTTTTCTGGTTGTATAAAGAGGGCAGGTGTGTCAATTGGGTGAATAAAACCTGGTACTTCCATGACTGCATCAAAAATGCCATCACGGGCGGCTATGGTAAATTTGCTACCCCAAGTCCCGTTGGGTTTTTGTTCAATTGCGGCTTGAAAAACTTGCTGTTGCAAAGGACTCCAATTTTGATATTGACTGAGTTGTTTAATTTTTTGTTCAGCTTCTTGGTAACTGGTAAAGGGTCCCATACTTTTGAGGAAAGGTAAGATGCGATACAAGAGAGGAAATGTGATTTTTAGGAAACTGGGCATTTTCCAGATAAAAATGGGATCTACTAAGGTGATACTTTTTAATCTGGTTGGGTTCTGTCTAGCCCAAATAACGGCTAATTTCCCTGTCCAGGAGTGGCTGACGATATGAGCCGCAGACCATCCTAGTTTATCCATTAATGCTTCCAAATCAGCGATCGCACTGCCAAAGCTATAATCTTGTTCTGGCTTACTACTCTCACCATGACCACGCATATCTGGCGCAACTATATGGTAATTTGCTGCTAAATAATCTCCCAAACTAGACCAAACCAAGGCATGATCAGCCATACCATGTAATAACAGTAATGGTTCTTGACCTTGACTCCATTCTAAATAAGAAAGTTGAATATCAGATGTTGATAGAGTTTGACGTACAAGCATGATTTTGTCAATCTTTTCCAGGACAGGGGAACAGGGAATTTTACCAGAAAAATCACTTTTTTGGGATTAATTTTTAATTTTGATAATTGTACTGATTAGTACGAATTAATGGAACTAATAAATGTCAAAATCAAGAATAGGAATACACTACAGTGGTATGCACGTGAATAAGATACAAAAGTTACCTACAAAGCCATACAGCAAAAGACTTTCAACTTTTCTGTTCCCTATTCCCTGTTCCCTGTTCCCTGCTATGGGATATTAAAATTACTATGCCAGAAATAGAACAATCCATTTCCCAACACTATCACGACCGGACTAAATACCACCCCGAAACCCTGGCTTCTAAAAGTCGTAATTTAGACTGGAATAAACAGCCAGTACCGTTCAAAGAGTACAAAATCGGTTCTGATATTGACCTCAAACCTTATCTGCAAGAAACAGCGGCAACTGTTGCCAATCAACAAGATACCAAATGGTGGTGGCGGCTTTCTCAACTATTATTTCACAGTTATGGACTCACGGCAAAAATGCCTTCTTTGGGTAATACAGTATACTTACGTTCTGCCCCCAGTGCGGGGGGATTGTATCCGGCTGAAGTATATTTAGTTTCTCGTGGGACACCATTATTACCGCCGGGACTGTATAACTATCAATGTCGAACTCATTCTTTAATGCACTTTTGGGAAAGTGATGTTTGGCAAAGTTTACAATCTGCTTGTTTTTGGCATCCTTCCCTAGAAAGTACCCAATTAGCTATGATTACAACTGCGGTTTTTTATCGTTCGGTTTGGCGTTATGAAGACAGGGCTTATCGGCGGATTTTCCTGGATACGGGGCATCTTTTAAGTAATATTCAGTTAGCTGGTAATATTGCTGATTATCGGTCTCATTTAATTGGCGGTTTTGCCGATGAGGCTGTTAATGAATTACTTTATATTGATCATGAACAAGAAGGAACAACTGCTGTTTTAGCTTTGGCAGATTTGTTAGATGTCCGCCAGAATTTACCACTAGGACGGACTGCTTTACCTTCGACAACTGCCACTGATTATCCACCTATTCCTGATGGTGAATTGCTGAAATATTTTCATCTAAATACGCAAATTCCGGTGAATAATAATAGTAAGTTAAATTTACCCAATGTGGAATTAGAAAAGTCTTTAGAAGACAAGTATAACTTCCCTTTTTGTGAAAAATTTTCGACTCGAACTACACCAATTTATTGGGGAGAAGATTTAGCAGATTTATCGAATACTATTTATAAACGCCGTTCAACTCGTGCTTATACTGGTGATGATTTAAGTTTTGATGAATTGAAAGCTTTACTTGATTTTACTTATCAGCCACAAAATTATATTGACCAAAATTTAGATCCTCACCCTGATTATTTTGATTTGAATTTAATAGAAACATTTGTAGCTGTTTCTGGAGTGCAAGGATTAGATCCAGGCTGTTATTATTACGCACCTAAAGCCCAAGAATTACGGCAAATTCGGTTTAAAAATTTCCGTCGAGAATTACATTTTTTATGTTTAGGACAGGAATTAGGTAGAGATGCAGGTGCAGTATTATTTCATACCGCTGATTTAAAAAATGCGATCGCTCAATACGGAGATCGTGTTTATCGTTACTTACACTTAGATGCAGGTATTTTAGGACAAAGGCTTAATTTAGCAGCCATTCGTCTTAACTTAGGTGTCAGTGGTATCGCTGGCTTTTTTGATGACCAAGTAAATGATGTCTTAGGTATCCCTATAGATGAAGCAGTAATCTATATTACGACATTAGGAAAACCCAGGTAAGTAGGGTTTGCTGAAAAAGTTGTCTGTGAGGGGAGGTGACAGGTGCTACGCCACGGGGACAGGTGACAGGTTACAGGGAAGGAATTTTCTTCTTTCTTCTTTCTTTCTCCTGAACTCCGAACGGTGACAGTTTCAACTATCTGGATATCCTCAATTTTCCCAATCCGACAAAGAGAAATGCACCTATTTTGAGACACCATTAGGCAAAACCTGGCACTTTCTTGTGGTAAAAATCCGCGAAACCCTTTGTTAATAAATGGTTTTAGGTTTATATGGCTAAGGACACGCTACGCTATCAGCAAGTCCTACTTAGAAGTAAAGGAATCAGGAGTCAATTGTCCAAGCTGGTAATCTGGCTAGATTGAGGGTTTGTGTGCCAAAAGAGCGTACCGCACAATCATAATCTAATAATATGCCAATTTAGCAGGATAAAAACTCTATAGTGTGAACTTAGAAACAGAAATTTAAGTAATAACTTAAGATTGGTATATAATAGTTTATGCACTCAATCAAAAAGTGAGAGTATACAATGGTTAACGGCGACTCTACGGCTAAAAATGGTTTTCCAGACCATACTCAACTACCAGAGTCTGACACTACGCCTGTGTTAGCGAAGCGTACCGTAGGTCAAAATTGGCAAGAACATTTTCAAAGTATTTTACTAACAGAATCTATCAAACCCATATTACAAAAATATCACCCAGATGGTCAATATTGTATTGGACATGATTTAGGTATCTATTGGAAAATGACTTACACTCCAGAATGCGGTGCAGAATTTCCAAAATGGTTTTATGTGCCGAATGTGCCACCTGTTGTCAATGGTGAAGTACGAAATTCTTATGTACTTTGGCAGGAATTTATTGCTCCATTAATTGTGTTAGAATTTGTTTCTGGAAATGGTGATAAAGAACGAGATAACACTTGCTGGAAAGGTAAATTTTGGATTTATGAACAGGTAATTCATCCAGCTTTTTATTGTATTTATCAAGTAAAAAAAGCCAGCATAGAAGTTTATCATTTCATTGAAGGACAATATCAATTATTAGCAGCCAATGAACGTAGACATTTTCCGATCGCACCTTTGGGAATTGAGTTAGGAATTTGGCAGGGTAAATATCAAAATCTTGAATTACCTTGGTTACGGTTCTGGGATTTACAGGGTAATTTGTTGTTAAGTGGTGAGGAAAGGGCGGAATTAGAACGTCAGAAAAATGATCGTCTAATTGCCCAATTAAAGTCCCTTGGTATTGAACCAGAAGTTTAATGATGATGTTGTGATTATGGTTGATAGGGATTGTGTTGATTCAGTTATCGGTTTTTTCTAGTTCAATTTCTGATGGTTCTAACCAATGACCAAAATCGGTGACAAAACGATCGCTCAAAATAGATGCGCGAATCTTTTGGGTAAAGCGAATTAGTTCGGTGATGTTATGAATAGTCAACAAAGTATATGCTAATATTTCCTGCGATCGCACTAAATGAGATAAATAAGCCCGACTGAAATTTTCACAGGTATAACAAGGGCAAGTTGTATCCAATGGGGTAAAATCTTCACGAAACTTAGCATTTTTGATGTTCCAGCGTTCACCGGAGACAATAGCCGTTCCATGTCTAGCCCAGCGGGTGGGAATGACGCAATCAAATAAATCTACACCAGAAGCGATCGCAATGGCCATTTCTCGATAAGTCCCCACACCCATCAAATAACGGGGTTTATTCACCGGTAACAGCGGGGCTGTCGTTTGCACGATTTGCGCCATTAAATCCGTAGGTTCACCCACACTCACCCCACCAATGGCATATCCCGGCATATCCAACTGCGCCAATTCTTGAGCAGCACGGGCGCGTAAATCTAAATATACTCCCCCTTGAACAATGGGAAACAATGCCTGATCTTGGCGTTGATGGGCGGATATAGAGCGTTTTAACCAGCGGTATGTCCGGTCTGTAGCAGCTTCTACTTCCTGACGGGTGGCAGGATAGGGAGGACATTCATCAAAAGCCATGATCACATCCGCCCCTAAAACATTCTGAATTTCAATGGAGCGTTCTGGGGTTAATTTAATGATTTGCCCATCATGAGGTGAGCGGAAAGTTACACCTTCTTCAGTGATTTTCCGCATTTCGCTCAGACTGAAAACCTGAAATCCACCGGAATCGGTGAGCATGGGACCAGACCAACCCATGAATTTATGTAACCCACCACCACCAGCAACAATAGCTTCTCCCGGTTGGAGATGTAAATGATAGGTATTAGCTAAAACCATCTGCGCTCCTGTTGCTCCCAGTTGGGCAGGGGTGATAGTTTTGACGTTAGCTAATGTTCCCACAGGCATAAATCTGGGTGTTTCTACGATTCCGTGGGGAGTAGAAAATATTCCGGCTCTAGCTTTAGTCTGACTACAGGTAGCGAGACTTTCAAAGGAAAAGTTGGCGCTCAAAGCAAAAATACTAGTTATCTAAATTTATCCATCAACTTAACATTTCTAGTGTTACTTAGGACAGTTCATGGGTTTTTTTGTCTTGTGAGGGTGACACCCCGCAATCCACTATCACCCCAGAGAGGATATGATTGTTTTGTGAAGGTTTGCTAAGAGCGTAGGGCAATCTGCAATTCCTATATTTTTACATCCTGACTCCTGACTCCTTTAAAAAGAATCACAACAGTCGTCATCAATTTCTGCATCCCATCTAGCTGCTAGGACTTGATCCATCATGGCTTCGATCGCAGTGACATTAAATTGGCGATCGCGTCGTGTTTGCAAAGGTGTGGACAGGGGAATCAAGCGTAAACACATTTGCTCTTGGATTAAGTCGAAGTAGGTTTCTTGTTGTGGAGATTGTTTTAATTCTAGATAATCAAAACTATCCACATTCACATATAGTGCATTATTCGTGACTAAGGTAGAGCGATGAGAATCAGCGAATACTTCCATTACATCCCCTTCACCCTCACTCAATAGCTGATTTTCTTGGGTGTAGGTGTAGTGGACTCTACCTAAATCATGAAGTAATCTGCGGATATCGAGTTTATTGACAACTATGCCTGTGTTGACTATACACGGCGCTGGTATTTTTGTGTGGGGTAGATGATGACTCATAGAGAAATAGCGGGTTATGGAAGGTGAGTGACAACGCAGCCAGACAATCGAAGAGATGGATTGTTAATTTCCCATAGTTCCAAAATATCAGGTGGGAGGCGATCGGCTAATTATTGGCGGTAAATTGCCAGTCTGGGAGTAATCTATGATCAGAACATTTATATTCATGAACACCGGAAGCATTTGGCTAATTGAACTCTTTCTCAAGTATGGCTAACGTTTTACGCTGGTGGCAACAGCAATTCTTAAATTTAGTTGCGGCTGTAATTTTCTATACTGCTATTCCTTTACCCTATTTACAAAACTTAGACTTCCAAAAGGTTGCTTGTTTTGCGCCAGTAATTGGGTTGATGATTGGGGGAATTTTAGGTGGTTTAGATACAGGGATGAATTATTTAGGTGTCCCCGTGCTAACTCGTAATGCTTTGGTAGTGGGTGCGTGGATAGCAATTACGGGAGGGTTACATTTAGATGGTGCGATGGATACGGCTGATGGTTTAGCAGTGGGTGATCGGAAACGCAGGTTACAGGTAATGATGGATAGTGCTACAGGTGCGTTTGGGGCAATGGCCGCTATTATAATTATTATTTTGAAAATAACAGCTTTAACAGAGATAACTGAAAACCATTATTTTGTATTAATGGCGGCTTGTGGGTGGGGACGTTGGGGACAACAAGTAGCTATTTGTCAATATCCTTATCTGAAACCGACTGGTAAAGGTGCATTTCATAAACAAGCGATTCGTTCTTATTTAGATTTATTACCAAGCTTATTTTTATTGCTGGGTTTGAGTGGTTTTGTTTGGGTAATTAATCCGCAGAAATTAGTTTTATCTGTGGGGATGGTTTTGGCTGGAAGTGTGATTTCTGTTGTTACCGCAGCTTGGTTTAATTATCAGTTGGGTGGACATACGGGAGATACTTATGGCGCTGTGGTGGAGTGGACTGAAGCGTTGTTTTTGTGTATAATTACCAGTATTTAGGGTTTACCAGATTTTTTAAATTTGGCAGATTATAATAAATATTATTACGGAGAAAAATTGTTTATGGCAACCACATCAGAAGACGTATGGCAACTGTTAGCAGAATTAGCTACTGCTCAAAAAGAAACTGACCTACTATTAAAAGAAGTTAGTCAGCAACAGAAAGAGACTGCTCAACAACAGAAAGAAACTGATCTACTATTTAAAGAAATTAGTCAGCAACAGAAAGCAACTGACCGCCAACTCAAAGAATTAGGTAAACAAATTGGGGGACTCGGTGCAAAATTTGGCAGTTTTACAGAAGGTCTTGCCCTGCCTTCAATGGAAACTATTTTGGGACAACAATTTGGGATGGAAGTTATCAGTCCCAGTGTGCGAGTTAGTAAGGGAGGACAACACATGGAAATTGATGTTCTTGCCTATGCTAATGGTGAGTTAAATACTGCCTATATTGT
>Ga0209668_10001322_pt1 | contig 10565 bp, 10 predicted proteins | sample FrelakmetPLP11PL_FD_187150 | JGI IMG/M metagenome (GOLD analysis project Ga0209668, IMG submission 187150) | Freshwater lake sediment microbial communities from the University of Notre Dame, USA, for methane emissions studies - PLP11 PL (SPAdes)... | ecosystem: Environmental > Aquatic >... | reverse complement strand
GTAATTGTAATATTAATCCTTACAATAGCCTTTAAAAAATTGGATGGAGTCAAATAAAACAATAAAGGTAAATTAATCCTGGTTTACCGCTTGATAATGAAATGTTAAAGAAAAGTTAAAGAAATGTTAAAATTATAAGTTACAAAACTGCTTAAACGTAAAATCTTCTATCCCATTGTCAGTTGAATAGGCGTTGATTGTATATTAAACATATCCCTCTTGCGTTTTAATTTCATAATATATTATCTTTGAGTGATGTTAAAATCTATTGTCCCTTGCCAGATTTTTAATCAGGAATTGATAATCCTATAAATCTATGATTATGAACACAAAAGCCATGTCCCTTATGAATTTTGCTGACAGCTATAACGTGAAAACCAGGGTGCAGCAATTTCAGAATGAATTGAACTGGATTTCAGGTAAAACAGGCAAAATGCCCTCACAGGCACTTTTCATTTCTTATGCCTATAAAGGTGGAAATTTCCCTGTATTTTTCCACGATGTGGCAGAAATTTTCTCCCAGGCAGGAGTAAAATTGACGGATATTGCATCCGGCGATCCTTCCACCCTTATTAATACTGCCGAGGCCTTTGTCGTCTGCGGCGGCGATATAGCGGCATTGATCAATAAGCTGGCCAGCCTGGTCACCCCGGTTTTCAATCCCTTCAATGCGATTAAATACAGGATAAACAGCGGAATTTCTTATATAGGCTGGAATGAAGGAAGCGCGATCATATCACCGAAATATTTCGGACCGCCTTCTAATGTGCTATCGCCAGGCATAAATGCCTGCCCATATCAGATCATTACCAATTACAAGGACCCTGCTCAAAATCGAAACTTTGTCAAAAACTACCTGGTAGCTAACTCCTTTATAGATATGGCCGTTGCCCTGGCAGAAGCTCCTGATGGTTCATCTGTCAGGCTGGAAGAAAGCGGTTCGGGAATGATTTTAAGCGTAACGGTCCCTTATCCGCTCGTGATCAGATATAAGATCGTGGGTGGAGACCTCCAGGAAAGTTAACCGCGACAACCTGATTTCTTTCATAATAAACAACTGAAATTACCTGAGTGATCCGTATGCCCAGATATGTTTTGATCATTATTATCCTTATCATTTCTGTTTCCGCATCGTCACAGGAAAAAGGACATGGTGCCAGGGAAATCACTGCCGATTCCCTCCTTAATGCCGGGTTGTATTTAGAAGCCATTGATGCATACAAGGAATGCATTGAATCCGCTGAAAATATGAAAGGTGATAAAGAGGATTTCATTGCTACCTGGTATGCTAATATTGGGATATGCTATTATAAGCTGGATAATTATTCGGAAGCCATTGAATGGTTCCAGGAAGTCCTGGAGTTGAATAGGAAAAAGGGTGATCTTGAGTCTGTCGCCAACACCCTGAACAATATCGGGCTTAATTATAAGATGCGGGGTAATTACGATAAAGCGATTGAATATTATGAGCAGACCATACAGATCGATGAAGTGCTGGGAAAGGGTGACAAAATTGCGAAAACGCTTAACAATATCGGCATGGTTTATCGTGATAACGGGAAATATGATAAAGCCATTGAATACTTTGAAAGATCCCTGAGACTTAAAAGCAGCCTTGATGACCAGCCTGGCGTTTCAAAGTCACTGAACAACATGGGACTGGTTTATACCGACTGGAAAAAGTATGACCAGGCAATCCTGAATTTCAGGGAATCACTTAAGATCGAACAATCGCTCAGAAATGACGGAGAGATAGCCATACGTCTCAATAACCTGGGCAGGGTTTACTTCTACCAGAAACAATATGACACGGCACTGGTTTATTTTAAAAAGGCCCTGGATATTCAGAACAGGATACAGGACATGGATCAGATCGCACTGGCTCATAACAATATAGGCAAAGTCTATCTTGCCCAGAAGAAAAATACAGATGCAGGCCTTTATTTCGAAATGGCGCTTGAAATCTATGATAAACTTGGAAAAGAAAGTGATAAATCGGCAGTTCTTGCCAGCCTGAGCGAAATTAACAGGGAATTGGGTTTTGAAGTTAAAGCGTTACAATTACTCGACAGCAGTACCACTATCGCAGAAGAATTGAACCTCCGGAAACAGCTGCAGCAGAATTATCTTTATTATTCAGACATCTATTTTGACTTGCGGAATTATAAGAAATCCCTTGAGTATTTTAAAAAATATAGCCAGGAGAAAGATTCAGTATTTTCAAATGAAGTACTGAAGCAATTGTCGGATTTCCAGATCAAATATGAAACGGAGAAAAAGGAGAATGAAATCCAGCTCCTTAAGAAGAGTGAGCAGATCCAGGGGCTTGCATTAAAGAAGCAGACAATCTTCCGCAATTTCATGTCGGCTGTATCAGGCCTGCTCCTTGCTCTCGCCGCCTTGATTTTTTACAGCCTCCAGGTAAAGAAAAAGGATAACAGGATCATTGCCAGTGCCATGGAAAAGTCCGACCAGCTGCTCCTGAATATCCTTCCGGCCGGCATCGCCAGCGATCTGAAAGAAAAAGGAAAGACGGAACCACAGCTTTTCGATAACGTCACTGCCTGCTTTGTCGATATCGTCAATTTTACGAGGAAGTCTACCGAACTCGATCCGAAAATCCTGATTGAAGAATTGAACCAGATATTCACCGCCTTCGATAACATTATCGAAAAACAATCCTGTGAGCGGATTAAAACGATCGGCGACAGTTACATGGCCGTCTCGGGTCTTCCGATATCAGTTCCGGAACATGCAGAAAACATAGTCCGCAGCTGTATTGATATGATTTATTTCATCAGGAATAGAAATTCGGTGTCGCCCCATAAATGGGAGATCAGGGTCGGCGTGCATTCAGGTGAAGTAATCGCCGGAGTCGTTGGGGTAAAAAAATATATCTATGATGTTTTTGGAGATACGATCAATACCGCATCGAGGATGGAAAGCAACTCGCAACCGATGAAGATAAATATTTCGGAATCAACCTATAACCTTGTGAAGGATAAATTCGAAACCGAGCCCAGGGGAGAACTCGAAGTCAGGGGCAAAGGCAAACTCCGCATGTACTTTATCAAGGTCTGAAAACCGCCATTCCCGAAAATTCTATATCCAGGCTGTCCAAAGTACAGGAGCAAGTGTGAAAAGTGTCGACGCTGACCGGTACTATAATATGGTCCCACCAATCAGAGATAAGGGGATCATTTCTCAGCCTGGCATTCCCTTTCAGGTTTGTGGCTGTGAGGGAAATCAGCCGGTCGGAACAGGTGAACTCCGGTTGCGTGCCGGTGATATATGAAAGTGAAAAAAGCACCTTTTTCCCTCCAGGGATAATTTCGAAAGAATCTGTAAAATGCATATTGGAAAGCATCAAATACTCTAGGTCGAAATAAAGCGTCTCTTTATAAGAATTTTTAATATCATACCTGATCCTTGTAATGGATGGATTGCTTATATCGCTGTCATCCGTGCAGGATTCTGAAATCAAAACCATTAACAGTATAATCCAAAGGGATTTCATGGTAATGTTGATTATTCAATCGTGAAGATACAAAAAAATTGTATTAATCAACTCCTCTTCAGGTCAGGATCAGCTTTTTACTCTTAAGCTCAGATATACATTCTAATACACTTTCCCTTATCTCATCCGGTTTCGGATTTAACTCTTCGGTAGTGAAACTGCCCTTTTCGGGATCAATACGTTCGTATATTTTCAGGTACAATTCGAAAATGATCCTGAGGCTGAGATAATATCTCGGTTCAAGGTGGCATTTAAGTGAATCCAGCACCTTTTCAGTTTCAGATTTATAAATTCCCGCAATGGTCTTGTACTCCTTGATAACATTACGAAAACTTAAAGGTATTTCCCCTTCCCGGGCTATTTTCCGAAGCATGTCAGAGGAAAGGCCATTTTTTGCGAGAACATCAAGGGAAAAATAATTAAGGTTGTTCAGCTGGTCTTTTTGAAAATCCCGGATTATGTGCACCAGGTAGCTGAAAATAGCGCAGGGTCTGGCTATATCACTGATATTTCCGGAATAAGGGATATGATCTCCTTCGCGATTTTCAAGACAGCAAAGGTGGACAAAGACTGAAGCCGGCCCGTTGGATGCCCCTTCGGCATAATCCAGGAAATCATTGAAAGTGTTAAATCCATTATGCGTGATATCGTATACCATGGACCTGGCAAAATGGTAAAAAAAGTGCAGCGGAATCCGGAATTGCCGGATGGTTTCGGTGACTTCCCTGAAAAACGGATCATCCTGGGTGTCAACACCCAGGCAATCGATCCAGTTATTGACCTTATCCGAAAACAATTTTTGCTCCATGCAGCTCAATTTGGCCTGGAGAGCCTTGCGATCATCAATCATGTCGTCGATATAACGCATGAATTTGTATATGGTTTTGGCTGCCTGGTAACGGTCATCCTCCCAAAACCTCGCGGCGATGAGAATATTAGGATGATCCCTTATTTTATGGAAATCAAGCTTAGTGAGTGTTTCGCTTACGATCTTGTCAAGGTGTTCCATAAGGGATCCATTTAGGCCTGTTTAAGAGAAATTCCTGATCACTTTTTCTGCCGTCAGCCTCGCTGAAATCAGTGCCAGCGGCACGCCGTTTCCCGGATGTGTGCTGCCACCGGCAAAGAAAAGATTCCTGAACCTGGGGTGTTGGTTATGCGGCCTGAAATAGCCCATTTGCAAGAGATTATGATTAAGGCTGCCGAACGTCGCCCCGCGGGAAAGATTGAACATATTCTGCCATATGACGGGGGTGAATACTTTTTCGAATTTGATGTGCTCTTCAAAATCAGGGAAGCCTTCCATCGCCAATCGTGTGAGGACCTTCTTCCGGGCCTCATTCTTAATGGCATCCCAATCGCGTTTTTCACCTTCTATCATATGGCCCACCGGTACAATAACGGATATGGAGTCTTCTCCCTCCGGGGCGGCTGATTTATCTGTACGAACCGGAGAATGAACATAAAAACTTGGCTCGGGTGAAACCCCGTTTTCTTTAAAAACTGCTGCGATATTCTCCTTATATCCGGAAGACACGTAAATGTTATGCTGCTCAATCCCCTGGATGACTGCATCCATCCCCCAGTGGAAAACCAGCGCGGAGCAGGTATAGCCAAACTTTTTGATTCTTCTGAGGGTCTTGCCCGGAGGTAGAAGTTCCTGGAAAACATAAGGAAGGTCTGCATTTGCCACAATCACATCGGCAGGCTGAAATGTACCGTCATACAACACAACTCCTTCTGCTTTCAATTTTTTGGTGCGGATTTGAGTCACCGGTGTTTTATACCTGATTTCCACGCCGTTCTCAAGGGCAATAGTTTCGAGACGCTCTGCAACCTGGTTCATCCCCCCTTTTGGAAACCAGACACCATCGGTAAGTTCCAGAAAGGGCAGCATGGAGAAGATAGCCGAAGCATGAAAAGGATTTTGTCCGACATATATGTTTTGAAAAGTAAAAGCAATGCGTAAGGATTCACTCCGAAAATACCTGGATGCAAGCCGGTAATGGTTTGTAAATGCTTTAAGCTGAAAAAGCCTGACCAGGTTTGAAAAATTGATGAATTCAAAGAGGTGGAAATAGTTTCTGTCGATGATATGTTCCATTGAATTCCGGTATGCCCGGTAACTGTGGTCCATATATTTCAGGAACCCGGCATAGCTGCCCGGTTCAATGGCTTCAAGCTGCTGTTGCATTTTCATCAGGTCTGATGAAAAGCACAACTCGGTACCTCCCGGGTACTTAAGCCTGTATACAGGGTCCATCCTGACCAGGTCGAGCTCATCATAAATGTTCCTGCCAAAATCTGCAAAAGTACGCTCATAGACCTGTGGCATCATCAGGAGTGTGGCGCCGATATCAAAGCGATGGCCGTCTTTTGAAAAACTGGCGCATCTTCCGCCCGGGAACGCGTTCTTTTCAAAAATTGTAACCCGGAATCCTTTGCGTGCAAGGTATATTCCGGTAGTAAGGCCACCAGCGCCGGCGCCAATGATCACTACAGTTTTCATCATTACAAAGGACAAGAAAAAAATCCAAAAGTTGCAGTAATTAAAGGAATATTTTTATTGTCAGGGGAAAAATGATTAAACCATTTATTCTCTGTGAAAATCTTAAGGATTTACAGTTTACAATTTTCGATCTAAGATCTAAGATCATAAACTGTAAATTGTAAATCATTTAATATCTTTACACCACCAACCAAACATGTTATTCCATGAAAAAGATCATCTTCTTTATCGTTTCCGTGCTTCTTATTGCAGGCAGCACCAACCTCTTCTCCCAGGACAAAAAGCCCGAACGCATGCACCCGGCCCTGCTGGTAATCGATATCCAGAAACAGTTCATGCCCATGATGGATGAACGGGACACAGCAATACCAATGTATGCGATTAATGCCTACATCGACCTCTTCCGCAAAAACGGTTTTCCCATCATCCGTATTTATCACAGCGACAAAGATTACGGTCCGTTTCCCGGCACACCCGAGTTCGAGTTCCCCGAAAAAGTGACCATCCTGCCCGATGATCCCAAAGTCATAAAAACCTATGGCAATGGATTTAATAAGACCGACCTGGAGAAGATACTGCGGGATAAAGGAGTTAACACCTTATTTCTCTGTGGGTTGAGTTCCGTGGGCTGTGTCCTGGCTACCTATATGGGCGCACAGGACCTTGATTTTAAAGCTTTCCTTATCAAAGATGCGATGATGAGCCATAACGCCGACTACACAAACAACATCGAGGAAATATTCGACGCCCTTGGCTATGATGTCGTAAATGTTATGCTTGATAATGCAGAGAAGTGAGAATAATTTACGGTTTACGGTTTACAATCTAAGATCTTAGATCTTAAACTGTAAATTGTAAATTTCTTCATTTCCCGTTTCTCTTTTTATTAATTGTATTAACTGACTTCTGAAAAATTGATACGAGTTCGTTGCTTTCAATCAACAGATCAACGATTGACTCTTTTTTACGGCATATTCCTGCTTTATCAATGATTATAAGGTTGATATTTGTTTCTCGCAGCTCTTTAAGTACAATGCTTAGCTTATGTGAAAAATCTGCTCTGGATTCGGCACTTTGAGCCTCACCATAGTTTAGTGCGGAAGAACTGCTCGACCTTACAATCTGTTTTGAAAGATGTTGTGTATACTCATTAAATTCACAGCATTTGCACAGGTTGATTATTCTGATGGAAAAATCAACCAGCCTAACTTCAAGGTCTTTTCTGTCCATAATGATTTTTTATGGTTTATCAGAAAAATCGTCTAAATATACCCGGCGACAAGAGAAAAAAATAATTTTTGCTGTACAAATTCCGATCTGAGATCTAAAATCGTAAACTGTAAACCGTAAATAACCTGAATGGGCCCTCATTGAAAACCACCAAAAATTCCGGTGGTCAGTTTCTGCCATGTTTTTCATTTCGATGACCTCTAACTTTGAATCATAAAAGTTCTAAAACTGAAACAATGATTCAAAAAACGGAGGGTGTTATGAATGCTTTAAAATTAAGAATGGTCACAGCGATGATAGCCTTCACGATGGCAAACCTAATGTCGGCAAAAGAAACCAGGAGTTATTTAAAAAACAGGCTCTACCTGGATTTTGAGAACGCGGTGAAGTATAATGACCTGATCCTGGCTCTCTATCAGCAGATCCAGCCAAATTTCGCCTCCCGTCATCAGAATAATTATCTCGCGGCAGTTATCGTCGAGGATACTCAATACGTGATCCTGGGAAGTTATGAGCAATGGAAGTATTTTTATTCGATGAAATGGGATTACCTGACGAGGGAATGTCCGCAGGTTTTCAGCGCAAACTGAAGAAATTCCTTATCTTTACCGGTTCAATGCCTCCAACCCTTTCAAAATCAACCTTTATAAGGGGAATACAATGCAAGAAGTCCCTTTACCTTCACTGGCACCATCCGGAATTGAAGGACCAGATATCGGCCATGCAGCAGGCTATCTTCAACCAGGGAACCAATGTCGGGAAGCTGGCCCAGCAGCTGTTTCCCGGCGGCATTGACGCCGGTATCCATGTGCCTTCCAATTATGCTAAAAGCATTGAGATGACATCTCAACTTATCCGCGATGGGGTTTCAGTAATTTATGAGGCGGGCTTCTCAGTAAACGGCCTGCATTGCTTCGTGGATATCCTGGTGAAAGATGAAGGAGGATGGAAAGCGTACGAAGTGAAGAGTTCCACGCAGGTTAAGCCGGTGAATCTGCTGGATGCCGCCTTCCAGTATCATGCAATGACCCTCAGCGGCCTGGAACTGGCCGATATATCTCTTGTGATACTGAATACTGCCTATGAACGCTACGGGGAATTAGATATACATCAACTTTTTAAGATGGAATCGATGCATCAGCGCGTCCTTCAACTCCAGGACCAGGTGCAGCAGGATATAGAAGATTTTTTTTTCACGCTCAATGCACCAATTGCCCCAGTCACCGATATCGGCCCGCAATGTACTGATCCGTATGATTGTGACTTTCGCGGCCATTGCTGGCAGCATGTGCCGGATTATTCGATCTTCAACATTTCCCGTCTTGCCGGCGATAAAAAATGGGATCTCTACCGCATGGGCATCCTCCGGTTCGAAGATATCCCGCCGGATTTCAAGCTGAACGACAGCCAGTGGCAACAGGTCATTGCCGAGCTTAAAGGCGAAACGCACATCGACCGGGATGCAATCCGCAGGTTCCTGGATGGATTGAATTACCCCTTATTCTTCCTTGATTTCGAGTCCTTTCAGCCGGCAGCGCCGATGTTCGACCGCAGCCGTTCATATCAGCAGATCGTTTTCCAGTATTCGATGCATATCATTGATGATGACACTTCTGCAGTAATGCACAGGTCTTTCCTGGCAGAACCTGACGGGACTGATCCGCGGCTTCCTTTCATCGGCCAGCTTATCCTTGACATTGGAGAAAATGGCGATATCATCGTGTTCAACAAAGCCTTCGAGTCGGCCCGGTTGAGTGAGCTGGCAGTCAATTTCCCGGAATATGCTGCACCGGTCGGCAGGATAATCTCCCGGATGAAAGACCTAATGATAATTTTCCAGCAACGGTATTTTTACGTCCCGGAGATGAAGGGTTCTTATTCCATCAAGCAGGTGCTCCCGGCCATGGTACCGGGTTTCAGCTATGATAACCTGGCTATTGGCGATGGAGGGTCGGCGAGCATGGCGTTCACATCCCTGTTCACTGAAGCAGATCCTGAAAAAATCAAAACTACAAGAGAAAATCTCCAGGAATATTGCAAGCTGGATACGCTGGCAATGGTGGAAATTTTGAGAGTATTGAAAGCTGCGTTGTATATCCTACCTTAAATTGCAGAAAACATATGGCCTGAAAATTTTGCTATTTATGGCAAAGGCTGTATTTTTAAATCCAATTTCAGACAATTTCATGAAATCAAAATCTTTGTTCATAATCCTCTCCCTATTTCTCTCCTTTTGTTTCGCCGGAGCTTCAGGGCAAGACAACCTGGCAGAATGCGGGATGAAAATGACCGATGCAAGGGACGGCAAGACCTATAATACTGTTAAAATCGGCACCCACTGCTGGATGGCTGAGAACCTGAATGCCGGCACGAAGATAAGTTTGCTGAAAGACCAGAGAGACAACGGGATCACTGAGAAATACTGTTATGACAACAATGAGGCAAACTGCAGCATTTACGGAGGTTTGTACCAATGGAACGAGATGATGCAGTTTACCACCGAGCCTGGCACGCAGGGTATTTGCCCGGCCGGCTGGCATCTGCCTACTGATAACGAATGGTGTATATTAGCCACCTATCTTGATTCAACTGTAAATTGCAATGATTATGGACCTTCAGGAACAATTGTAAACGGCAAAATTAAATCAGCAGGAACAATCGAAGCAGGGACAGGGCTTTGGTACTATCCTAATACGGGCGCAACCAATGAAAGTGGTTTCACAGCATTTCCGGCGGGCACCCGCAGCATTTATTCGAAATTCTTTTATATCGGGTACCATGCCTATTTCTGGTCCTCTGTTGAATTCAGTGATACGGATGCCTGGTTCTTCTACCTGAAATACAGCAATAATGCCATATACCGGGAAAGCTATTTCAAAGCCAGCGGATATTCGGTGAGGTGCATTAAGGATAACCAGGATAGGTAAAGTTTGATGTACGAAGCCTGACTTGAATTAGAAAATAATCCTGCTTTCAGACGTTATTTATTTTTTTGATTTCAAGATTAAATTTCCCGGTCATAGCTATAAGATGGTCCTTCAGCCCCATAGGGCTGCAAATAATTAATAAGCATTCTCTAAAACATTGAATTTCATCGATTTTTCGTATCTTTAATCCCTATGTATAAATCCGCTTCTTATGAAACTAAAATCCTTTGTTCAAGTATTGACAGTCGTGCTTGTCGGACTTTTTGTTTTCTATCAGCAAGCATGCAATAAAAATGAAAACGAGCTGCCAGCTGTTCTAACTTCAAATGTCTCAGATATAAATCAGACATCTGCTATTTGCGGGGGAGATGTGACTGATCAG
>Ga0209668_10001321_pt1 | contig 10565 bp, 11 predicted proteins | sample FrelakmetPLP11PL_FD_187150 | JGI IMG/M metagenome (GOLD analysis project Ga0209668, IMG submission 187150) | Freshwater lake sediment microbial communities from the University of Notre Dame, USA, for methane emissions studies - PLP11 PL (SPAdes)... | ecosystem: Environmental > Aquatic >... | reverse complement strand
CCGCGAACGCCTCGTGCGTCCCCCCGGGCCCGCCGTGGAGGAGCAGGACCTTGATCCGCGGGTTGTTGCCGACCCGCCTGGTCCACGCGTGGAACATGCCCTTCGGCGTCGTGATCGGGATCATCTTCACGCCGCCGGTGAACACGTCGTCGTGGCCGGTCGTGTCGAAGTAAGCGGCGGCCGTACGCGGCTCCGCGTCCCGGCCCGGGGCACAGCCGGCGACGGCGAGCGCGACCAGCGCGAGGAAGGCGAGACGGATCATTCGAAGAGTCTCCATGGAGGAAGCGCGGGGCGGCGACTTCGATCGTGTCGCCGGCGCGCTCCCTCCCCTGCCAGGATCTCGGAACTCCCTACGCCCGAGCCTCCGCCACTTTCTTTGCGAACCCGCGCGCCTTCATGGCCAGCATGACCATGATGATGCCGAGGAGTAGCGCGATCGCGCCGATCATCCACATCACGCTCAGGAGTCCCGCGATCGGCCGGGAGAACAGGAAGGCTCCGAACAGCACCGACATCGCTCCGGCGGCGATCATCGTGAACTCGCCCTGGATCTCCTTGCGCAGGCGGATGGCCAGGACGATGCGCAGCACGCCGCCGAAGACCGCCCAGAACGCGAAGGCGTAGAGGAACAGGAGGGTGACCTCTCCCGGGCGGGACAGCGCCATCCAGCCGATCAGCACGCCCAGAAGGCCCTCGAGCGCGAGGATCCACCAGCTGCCATCGATCTTTCGCACCTTGACCGCGCCCCACACCGTCGAGGCGCCGTCGAAGAGCGCGTAGAACCCGAGGGCCATCAGCAGCGACACGGCCGCCGCCGCCGGCATGAGGAGCGCGACCAGGCCGAACACGATCGCCACGATTCCCTTCAGCAGGAACATCCACCACACGCCCTTGATGAGCGCCTTCAATCCCTGACCCAGCACGTCAACCTCCCTGGCGGGCCCGTGCGGGCACCCCGTCGAAGAACTCCACCACCCCGGTCTGCAGCGAGTACTCGGCTCCGACGACGACCAGTCCGTCCGAGCGGATGAGGTTCTCCAGCACCTCCGATCCATGGCGCAGGTGATCGGCCGAGGCACGGATATTGGCCCGCACCGCCTCGTGCATGACCGAGTCAGCGTGCGGACGCGGCGTGATCGAAAGGAGCGGCTCGACGGACGGCCGGATGCGATCGACGATCGATCGCAGATTGCGCGACTGGTCGGCGGACGGCCGGCCCAGTTCCTCGAGCGTGGCCAGCACGGCGCCGCACTCGGAATGTCCCAGCACGACGACGAGCCGGGTGTGGAACCGCTCGGCGGCGAACTCGACACTGCCCACCTGCGACGGCGCGACGATGTTCCCCGCGACGCGGATGACGAACAGGTCGCCCAGCCCCTGGTCGAACACCAGCTCGGCCGGCACGCGCGAATCCGAGCATCCCAGGATGATGGCGAACGGCTCCTGCCCCGCCGTCAGCTCGTGGCGCCGCGCGCGATCCTCGAGGCCGTCGCGGCCGTGCGAGCCGGAGGCGAACCGACGATTGCCGTCGATCAGCAGGTCGAGCGCGTCGAGCGCGGGAATCATCGACTCGCTTCCAGCATGCGGGCCAGGCGGTCGGGCTCGGCGTCGACGAACCACGGATCCTTCGCCAGCTCGGCGTGCGCGCGGGCGAACCACGGCCGCGCCTCGTCCGCGCGGCCGAGCCCGACCAGGCACTCGGCGATCTCCTCGAACACGAAGCCGTCGGGCGGCAGCGTGGCCTCGACAATCGCGTCGTGCAGCGCCCGCTGCGCCGACAGCGCCTCCTCGACGCGCCCGACCGAGCGCATCGCGCGCGCCACGCACCAGCGGGCCACGCGGATCGACTCGGCATCGCCCAGCTCTTCGCGCGCGGCGAGCGCGCGGGTGAACAGGTCGAGCGCCTCGTCGAAACGGCCCTCGCCGAAGCGGGTCCAGCCCATGTTGTTGAGGAGCGAGGCGCGCCAGCGGCGGGCCAGCGGATCGGTCGAGCCCTCGGCCATCGCCAGGGCGCGCTCGTTCCAGGTCGCCTGCAGCGCGGGATCGGTCTCGACCAGCGCGATCATGTGCGCGGCGTCGACGGCGAGCGCGTCCTCGCCCGCCTCACCGGCGCGATCGAACGCGGCGGCGAAGAACGGGCGCGCCTTCTCGGGGTCGCCCGACGAGCGGAAGATGCGGCCGCGCTCGAGCGCCAGGCGCACGGCGACGCGCGCGCCGCGCGTGGCCGGCATCGTCTCGGCGGCATCGAGCGTGGCGTGCGCGTCCTCGAAGCGGCGTTGCAGGCCCTGGGCGCGCGCGACCTGCGTGCGCACGATGGCCGCGGCCTCGGAATCCCCCTCCACGCGCTCGAGCAGGGCGCGGAAGCGGCGCTCGGACTCGGCGGGATCGGCGAAGTCCCACAGGGTCAGGATCTCGGACGCCAGTTCGTCGGCTTGCATGGGCGGGAGGCTACATCAGAGGGGCGGCCGGAGCCAGCCCCGGGACCAGCAAGCCAAAGGTCAGGCCGACCGGCGAAGCGACCGCACGGCGACGAGGTCGCTCTCCACGATCGGTCGCAGGTCCGCCGGGGAAAGCGTGACCAGCGCCTGGGTACGACCCGCAGCCGTCACAAACTCGACTTCGAGGTGATCCGAGTCGAGAATTTCCACGATGGCGCCCAGGTCGCCCTTGCGCAGCCCGTTGTCCAGAAGGTCCCGTTCCAGAACGACGACATCGAGCGCTTTGTAGTTCACGCAACACCTCCCGGATACGCGGTGACGAACCGTGGCATGTCCTCGTCGCGGCGCACAATCCAGACGCTCACGACCGGGGCACCTCGTCCATCCGGCCCGACAAGGATAGCGCGAATCTCGTATTTCTGCCCGCACTCAGATGGGGTGGTCGGCTGCGCGTCCCCACCGAGGTGTTGCTCTCGAAGCGCCGATTCGAGCAGGTCCCAACGGCTCCGGGTGAAGCCCATCGACTCGAAGAATCGAACCTTGAAGCGGCCAACGGGATGTTCCCGCGAAAGCAGGTAGTCCCGGAGTTTGGCCGGATCAATCATGGCACGCTCCACATTGGGGAGGTTCACGACATTCTGTCTCCCGGGGGCTCAGTCCACACTCTCACCCGCGTCCCCGGTGCCCACGATCGGCAGCGCCCGCTGGTACCAGGCCTCGTCGTGCCAGCGGTCGAACTTGCGCCCCACCGCCTTGAACACGCCGATGAACTCGAAGCCCATGCGCCGGTGCAGCGCAACGCTGGCATCGTTGGGGAGCGCGATCCCGGCATAGGCGTTGCGGTAGCCGCGCCGGGCCAGGTCGTCGAACAGTTGGGCGTACAGCGCCCGCCCCAGGCCGCGGCGCATGTGGCCCGGGTGGACGTAGGCCGACACCTCGACCGACCAGCGGTAGCCGGCGCGCTCACGGTGCGACGTGCCTTACGCATAGCCGATGCAGCGGTCGTCCTGCTCGGCGACCAGCCACTGCCAGTCGGCGAGCGACTTCGCGATGCGGCGCGCGAACTCCTCGACCGTGGGCGGCACGTACTCGAACGAGACGGCCGTCCCTTCGACGAACGGGCGGTAGATGTCGAGCAGGTCGGGGGCGTCGGATTCGGTGGTGGGGCGGAGGAGGATCGATGCGTCCATGCGGGCCTTCGAGGTTGCCGGGACAGTCGCCTTCCGGGGCGCGGGAAGCCTGACAGCTTCGGTGCACGGGCGCAAGATCGCGCTGCCCGGTCGATGCTAGACTCCCCGGGATGGGAGGTTCCCGATGAACACACCGACGTCACCGCTGGCGGTCTACTTCGCCTACGGTTCGAACCTGGACCCGGAACAGATGAGCGCCCGCTGTCCCGGGCATCGCGTGGTGTGCCGCGCGATCCTGCACGATCACGCGCTCGTCTTCCGCGGCCAGAGCAGGAGCTGGGGCGGGGCCGTCGCGACCGTCGAGCACGCGCCGGGCGCGGTGGTGCACGGCGTCGTCTTCGAGTTGACGCCCGAACACTACGCGGCGCTCGATCGCTACGAGGGCTACCTCGGGCCGCAGCACCCTGACAACTTCTACGACCGCGTCCGCCGCACCGTGCAGCTCGAGCTGAACGAGCCGCTCGAGGTCGAGACCTACATCATGCGCCCCCGCCCCTCGGGCCTGCCGTCGCGGCGCTATCGCTGGGCGATCCTCGATGGCATGCGCCGCCACAGCCTGTCGGCGGCGGCGATCACCGCTCTCGAGGCGACGCCGGTGTGCGACTGAGGGCGCCCTGCTCCCTGCGCAACTGCGCGTAGCGCCAGTACGTGTAGATCACCGGGATGATCTCGAGCGTCAGGAACGCCGAGGTGAACAGCCCGCCGACCATCGGCGCGGCGACGCGCTTCATCACGTCGGCGCCCGCGCCCTGCGCCCACAGCAGCGGCACCAGGCCGAGCATCGTGGTCGCCACGGTCATCAACTTGGGGCGCACGCGCTGCACCGAGCCCTCGAGCGTCGCCTCGACGATGTCGTCGAGATCGCGGATGCGGCCCTCGGCCTTCGCCTTCAGGTACGCGCCGTCGCAGTAGATGATCATCACCACGCCCGTCTGCGCCGCCAGGCCCACCAGCGCGATGATCCCCACCCACACCGCGGTCGACAGGTTGTAGCCCAGGATGGCCAGCAGCCAGATGCTGCCCACCAGCGCGAACGGAACCGACGCGAGCACGATCAGCGACTGCGCCAGGTTGCCGAAGTTCAGGTACAGCAGCAGCAGGATGATCACGATGGTGAGCGGCACCAGGAAGCGCATGCGGTCCTGCATCTGCTGGAGCAGCTCGTACTGGCCGGTCCACTGCAGGGAGTAGCCCGCCGGCAGCCTCACCTCGCGCTCGACGACGCGCCGCGCCTCGTCGACGTACGAGCCGATGTCCTTCTTCCCCGCGTCCATGTCCACGTAGACGTAGCCGGTGAGCATGCCGGCCTCGTCGCGGATCATCGGCGGCCCGGTGGCGACGCGGATCTCGGCGATCTGCCCCAGCGGCACGCCCGGCCCGCCGGCGTCCGCCCACGCGGGAATCGTCGCTGCGCCGGCCGGCCCCGCGGACCCGCCGCCGCCGGACGCGCCCATGCTCCCGCTCGTCGCCGACGCACTGCCCATCGCCTCGCCCGGCCGCGGCCCGGCGTCGGGCATGCCCATCCCGGCCAGGAGCACCGGCGGCGGCGGCGGCGCGGCGCCCATCGTGCCGCCCATCGCGGCAGCGGGCGCCGCGCGGGTCCCGCGCGGCAGCGGCACGAGCACGCGGCGGAGGCCCTCGACGTCCTGCCGCAGCTCGCGCGGGTAGCGCACGTTGATGCTGAAGCGATTGCGCCCCTCGACTGTCATCTCGATCGGCTCGCCGCCGATCGCGGCCGCGATGACGTCCTGCACGTCGCCCACGGTCAGCCCGTAGCGGGCCAGCGCCGCGCGGTCGGGAGTGATGTCGATGTAGAAGCCGCCGGTGCTGCGATCGGAGTACACGCTCCGCGTGTGCGGCACCTTCGAGATCGCGCGCTCGAGGTCCATGCCGATGCGCTCGATGCTGTCGAGGCTGGCGCCGAAGACCTTCACGCCGATGGGCGTGCGGATGCCGGTCGAGAGCATGTCGATGCGCGTCTTGATCGGCATCGTCCACGCGTTGGTCCAGCCCGGCATCTGCACCTTCTGGTCGAGCTCCTCGGTCAGCTCGGTCCACGTCAGGCGGTGGCGGTTCGGCCAGAACGGCTGGAACACCGGCTCGAGCCAGCCCGGCGCCTTGTCCGTGTACCAGCGACGATCCTCGACCATGCGCCACTCCTCGCGCGGCTTCAGCTGCACGACGGTCTCGACCATCGACAGCGGCGCCGGATCGGTCGGCGTCTCGGAGCGGCCGGCCTTGCCGAACACGGTCTTCACCTCGGGCACGGTGCGGATGAGCCGGTCCTGTACCTGCAGGTAGCGCTTCGCCTCCTCGATCGAGATGTTGGGGAACGTCGTCGGCATGTACAGGATGTCGCCCTCGTTGAGCGGCGGCATGAACTCGTGGCCCAGGCGCAGCGCCATCGGCACGGTCGCGATCACCGCGGCGAGGCCGATCGCGATCGTGGTCCGGGGATTGCGCAGCGCGACCCACGCGAACGGCTTGTAGATCGCGATCATCAGGCGCGAGACGGGATGATCGGCCTCGTGCCGGATGCGGCCGCGTACCAGCAGCGACAGGAGCGCCGGCGCGAGCGTGATGGAGACCAGCGCCGCCATGCCCATGGCGAATGTCTTGGTCCACGCCAGCGGCTTGAACAGCCGGCCGGCCTGGCCGGTGAGCCCGAAGATGGGCAGGAACGCCACCGTGATGACGAGCAGCGAGAAGAAGATGGGCGGTCCCACTTCCTTCGCCGCGGCGACCAGGATCTTCGTCCGGTCGGCGCCCGGCGGCGCGTTCTCGAGGTGCTTGTGGGCGTTCTCGACCAGCACGATCGCCGCGTCGACCATCGCGCCGATGGCGATGGCGATCCCGCCCAGGCTCATGATGTTCGAGTCGATGCGCAGGAAGTACATCGGCACGAACGCCAGCCCCACCGCCACCGGCAGCGTCAGCACCGGAACGAGCGTGCTGCGCAGGTGCAGGAGGAAGAGGAAGATGATGACGCTCACGGTCAGCGCTTCCTCGGCCAGCGTGTGGCGCAGCGTGTCGATGGCGCGTTCGATCAGGCCCGAGCGGTCGTAGACCAGCCGCGCCTCGACTCCCGGCGGGAACGACGGCTGCAGCTCGGCGAGCTTCTGCTTCACGCGCTCGATCACGTGCAGCGCGTTCTCGCCGTGGCGCATCACGATCGTGCCGCCGACCGCCTCGCCCTCGCCGTCGAGTTCGGCGACGCCGCGGCGGATGTCGGGACCGAACTTCACCCGGCCCACGTCCCCCACCCGCACCGGCGTGCCGGTCCGCCGGTCGGCGCCCAGTGCCACCTGGCGCAGGTCGTCGAGGTCCTGAACGTAGCCGCGCCCGCGCACGAAGTACTCGCGGCCGGACATCTCGATCACGCGGCCGCCGACGTCGGCGTTGCTGCGCCGGATCGCGCCGGTCACGTCGGCCAGCGACAGCCCGTAGGCCTGCAGCTTCGCGGGGTCGACCTCGACCTGGTACTGCTTCTGGTAGCCGCCGACCGAGGCGACCTCGGCGACGCCCGGCACGCTCGAGAGCGCGTAGCGCAGGTTGAAGTCCTGGAACGTGCGGAGCTCGGACAGGTCGTGCCGCCCCGTGGTGTCGACCAGCGCGTACTGCAGCACCCAGCCGACCGACGTCGCGTCGGGACCCAGCACCGGGTCGACGCCCTGCGGCAGCCGCGAGCGGATGCTGCTCATGAACTCGAGCACGCGGCTGCGCGCCCAGTACGGGTCGGTGCCCTCCTCGAAGATGACGTAGACGAAGCTCATGCCGAACATCGACTGGCCGCGCACCGCCTCGACGCGCGGCGCGCCCAGCAGCGACGAGACGATGGGGTACGTCACCTGGTCCTCGACCAGGTCGGGACTGCGGCCCATCCACTCCGTGAAGACGATGACCTGCGGATCGGACAGGTCCGGGATGGCGTCGAGCGGCACGCTGCGCACGGCGAGCACGGAGCCGACGACGACGAACACGGTGACGAGGAACACCACCGCGCGGTGCGTCGCGCAGTACTCGATGATGTGGCCGATCACTTTCCACCGCCGTGATCGTGCCCGCCGGCGGGCTGCGCGCCCATGCCGGCGATGGCGGCGCGCAGGCGGCTCTCGGAGTCGATCAGGAACGACGCGCTGGCGACGACGGTGTCGCCCGCGGCGACGCCCGCGAGGATCGCGGTGCGCTCACCGTCGGTCCCGCCGACCTGCACCAGGCGCGGCTCGAAGTGCCCGCCGGCGTGGGCCAGGAACACGTACCGGTGTTCGCCCGCGTCGACCACCGCCTCGGTCGGCGCCCACAGCGCGCTCGCCCCGTGCGACGCGACGCTCACCCGACCGTACGTGCCCGGGCGGAGCGCCCCATCCGGATTCGCCAGCGCCATGCGCACCTGCAGCGTGCGCGTCTCGCTGGCGACGGTGGGCGTGATGAACTCGATCCGCCCGTCGAATACGCGACCGGGCAGCGCATCGCTGGTGAAACGGGCCTCATCCCCGATCCGCGCGCGGGCCAGGTCCATCTCGTAGAGGTCCGCCATCACCCACACGCGCGACAGGTCCGCGACGGTCAGCAGTGGCGTGTCCGCGCTCACGGACTGCCCCTCGACCACGCCCCGCTCCAGCACCGTGCCGGAGACCGGCGAGCGCAGCACGAGCTCGGTGGCCGCCTTCTGTTCGCGATCGAGCCGCCGGATCTCCTCGTCCGGCACCCCGAGCAGGCGCAGTCGCTCGGCCGCCGGGTTCGCGGCCGCAGGCGCCGCGCCGGGCGCCATGTCATGCACGCCGCGCTGGATCAGGTACTCCTGCTCGCTCTGGAACAGCTCGGGGCTGTAGATCGACAGCAGCGGCTGCCCCGCCTGCACGCGCTCGCCGGTCTGGTTCACGTACAGACGGCGGATCCATCCCGCGGCGCGGACCTGCACGCGCCGGAGCCGCGACTCGTCGGGCGTGACGAAGCCGACCAGGTCGAGCCCGCCGCTCGACGCCGCGCGCTCGATGATGGCCGTGCGCACGCCGATGCGCTGGATGCGATCGGGCGCGATGTACACGGTGGTCAATCCCGGAACGTCCCCGCCGCCGGTCGCGGCAGCGCCCGCGGCGTCCTTCGACTTGATGCGGGTGAGCGACATGCCGCAGATCGGGCACTCGCCCGGCCGGTCGGACGTGTACTCGGGGTGCATCGGGCAGTGATAGACCGCCTGCGCGCCCGACTGGGACGCGGATGTCCGCGGGTTGCGCGACGCGACGTACGTGCCGATGCTCACGATCGCGAGCACGGCGAGGAAGGCGAACAGCGCCCAGCGGAGAACGTTCATGAAGTGCGCCCCGGGGGGCGGGGTGTGGACCGCGTGCGGGGTCATGGTTCCCTCCTCGGGATCGCGGGCAAGGTGAGGCTGAACAGGTCCGGACGCGCGGTGATGGCGAGCAACCGCGCCTCGACGCGCGCGAGGTCCTGCCGCGCGCGGACGAGCGAGACCTCCTCGCGATACAGGTCGTGGGTGGCTTCGAAGACGCGTCCCAGGTCCGTCGCGCCGGCGGTGTAGGCGCTCCACGCGGCGGCCACCGCGCGACGCTCGGTGGTGACCACCGAGTCCGCCAGCAGTGTGATCGTGCCGCGATCGGCGCGCGCGAGGGCGTGCAGGCTGCGGGCCTGCCGATCGAGCTCGAGGCTCGCGGCGCGCAGTTCGCTGTCGGAGGCGCGCGCCATGGCATCCATCTCGGCCCCCATGGCGCCCTCGTTCTGCCCGGCGAAGATCGGCAGCATGAACCCGACGGTGGCCGTCCACATGTCGTCCTGCGGCATGCCCATGATCGGCTCGCGGAACCCGTACGAGAACCCGACCGTCAGGTCGGGCCACGTCATCCGGCGCGCCGCCTGCGCCGCCAGGCGATACCCCTCGGCGCGCGCGCGACCGGCGCGCAGCTGCGGGTGCGCATCGCTCACCGCGGCGGCGACGAGCGCCGGATCTTCGGGCAGCGTCGTCGCCGGCAGCGGCTCGAGCGCGTCGTCGAGCGTCGCCGTCGGGCGGCCCATCAGCGCCGCGAGGCGCGCCCGCGCGCCCACCGCCTCGGCCCGGAAGCCGAGCATGTCGGAACTCGTGCGCGCGTGTTCGGCCTCGGCGCGCAGCACCTCGTCGAGCCGCCCGCGCCCGGCGTCGTAGCGGGCGCGCGCGGAGCGGACGAGCTGGTCCATCTCGGCGTGATGGGCGTGCCCCTGCGCGATCAGCTGGTCGGCGTGGTACGCGTCCGCGTAGGCCTCCCAGGCCAGCGCGAACGTCTCGTAGTTCGCCATCTCGACACCCGCGTCCTCGGCGTCGGCCGCGGCGCTCGCCGCGTTCCGGCGCAGGCCCCGGGCGCCGAACAGCGGCAGGCGCTGCTCGATGCCGACCATCTTCATCGTCATCGGGTCCATGTCGAAGCTGCCGTTGGTCGGCACGTTGATCGCGCCGACTTCGAGCATCGGCGACGGCCACGCCCCCGCCGAGGTGACCCGCTGGCGGGCGGCCTCGGCCATGTCGCGGCGGCCGGCCAGCGTCGGATTGGCCGCGGCGACCTCGCGGAACGCCGCATCGAGGTCGAGCGCGCGGGCCTCGCGCGGCCCGGCCGCCATCACGGCGAGGCCGGTGACGAGCGCGGCCAGGGCGCGGGCGCCCCGGATGTGCATGGAGGTCATGGGTGCATCTCCCGTCGGTTCGCGACTACGGGTCACGGGCGACGCGGCAGGCGCGCGGGATGCGCGCTCGCGGAGCCCGGGAGTCGTGCGAAGTCAGACGGTGGTGGGAGGAGCGCGCATCCCGTGCGCGCCGGATTCAACGGGGCGCGGTGGGCTTCCGGTGGCGGGAACGGGGCGGGTCCATGACGCGAGGGGAAGCGCCATGGGCGGGGCGGCGGCCAGCACCGCGATGGAGCTCGCCGTGGGAGCCGCGGCCACGGAAGAC
>Ga0209668_10001320_pt1 | contig 10567 bp, 10 predicted proteins | sample FrelakmetPLP11PL_FD_187150 | JGI IMG/M metagenome (GOLD analysis project Ga0209668, IMG submission 187150) | Freshwater lake sediment microbial communities from the University of Notre Dame, USA, for methane emissions studies - PLP11 PL (SPAdes)... | ecosystem: Environmental > Aquatic >... | reverse complement strand
CCCAACCCCAAAATTTTTAGTTTTATTAACCAATAAAATCATTAATAATAATAATTATTTTTAAAATTATATAATATTATAAACTTTCAAAATATTATATTATAAATTTCTTTTTAAATAATTTGAATTTTTTAAAACTTATAATATTTATAATTAAATCTTAATGAAAAAAAATAGACATGATAACATGGATTATTAATAATTATTAAAATAAAAGGAAGAAAGGCTATAAAAATTATAATCTTCAAAAAATCCATTCCTTTTATGTAAAAACCAATTTTTAAATTATATAATTTTAGCTGTAAACTAAACAGATGCATAACTTTACAATACTTTATACAAATTCAATACGGAAGAAGAATTAAGTGAATTTTCATTACCATTCAGTTCTAGAACTGAGGTAGTAGACAAAAAGAGAAAGAAACAAACAATAAAACCAGAAATGAATCAAATTCCTGAGATCGAATAAAGTAAGGATGAAGACCAAATAGAAGAAAAGCCTCAGGAATAAAAGTTTATCAATTTAATTAAAGATATTATGATACCATAACCTCAGTTTTTGATGAAAAACGCAAAAAGCCTGTAAACCAAATTTAAAACGCTTTGTTTATTGACAATGCGGTAAACGAATAATTAAAACTTATAATAACAGGCGAAGATGCAATTTCATTTTTCGCAAAATACGGAAATTCTACCCCAGTTAAATTTATTTACTGCATGAGAGATAACTCAAACCTTACGCATGTTTACCGTCCTTATGATTTAAAAGTGATCAAAGATGGTAAAAACTCAAAAGAACACACTTTAGACGAATATTACACAATTTCTGCTCTTGGGATTGTTCATCTTTACACAGAAAAAGTTCATTAATTAATAAAAGGGAAAAAAATAATCCTAAGCCGACAGTTCAACAAGTGTTGTTACTCTCTCTGAATGGATGCATGAAAGCACTCTTTTTAATATTATCACCAATATACATTTCTTCAAGTATTACGCAAACAGTATTTATTATAACTGTAGGAAAAATATTCAATACATGGAAATCAAACACAAGATATAGATAATACTCAAAAACCAGAACTCTATTGGTTAAAAACTGCTTTTATGGAAAACCGGCTTTCGCAAATCATTTAATGGAAATAAATAAAGTAGGATTTGATCTTTAGCAAAAAAAATGTATTTCAGAAAATATTGTCACCTAAAATAAAAATTGGGATATAGAAGAGTTCAAAGGAGATCAAAAAAGAGCAAGGACCGAAGCAAGTTAAAGTTATAATCAAAATGTTGAGAAACTAATAAAAGTATACTTAATTTTTATTAAAGATGATTGAACAAGTCTCAAAAGAGGTAGTCGATCGAACCTTCTTAAAAGAAACAGATGAAAACGAAGAGGCTAAATTTGGAAAATAAGTGAAGGCTAAGCCAATGAATTTGATCCGTCGTCAAAAAGAAGAGCATATATATTTCTTAGAACTGGCGCATGCCGATAAAGATAAATTAAGAAAATTCATTCGTATGATAGATTACATGACGATTCAAACATTAGTTAAAGTTAATTTGCACTCAATGTTTATCCTATATGAAGAAATGCAAAAAGATGGAAGGAAATAAGGAGGGTTATTCAACTCTTTAGTAAGATTTGACCCTGTTGGAATCAGTTTCTGTCCAGATGATAAAGAAATTGCAGAAAGCCTTTAAGGAATATTGACAGATATGATAAAAGTGGCATAAAATACTACACGAATATTATATTATCATGGGTTTGAAGTTATTGTCAAAAGCGCTTCAGTGGTTGATGTGTTCAATATAATAAGCTTGTCTGTCTAATATAAATAATTAAAAATAGATGTTCAATAAAAGGTTATGAATGACTTTTAATAAGTACAAAAATTAATATTTAGGCTTAAATATATGTTGACACTTAATATGAAAAATGCAGAGCAATAGAAGATGATTTAAATTGGTTTTAAATTGAGGAGAATAGTAAGCCTTTTTTGGCGAAATAGCATTCTGTAGAATATACTAAAAGTGAATTAATGCTTTTGAAATAATGGGAATAATTGATTCTTTAGTTTATCAAAGATACATAAAAGGGTAATATGGGTTTATAATAGGTATCGTAAATGGGGAAGGCAAAAGGATAAAAACTAGACTATCTGGTCACGTTTCATTCAAAATTGATCATTTTAAAAAGAATCTATATGAATTGATGATCGAGAAATCAGCATCAACTTAGAAATTACTAAATTTTTATATCGAGTGTTTGAGTAAGTAGCCATAGACTTTAACTGAATATGCGAAATACATAGAATATGCAAAAGATTCATAATCTAGGTTTTAATATTAAATTGTAGCTATTCTAAAGTGGAGATAGAGAAGATAGAAATCGAGTCAATGAATGCATTGATTAGAAAATTTGATATCTCCATGATAAAATCATAAGATTCCGGTTAGCTAATTGATATATAAAATATGTTCGTGGAGATCAAACAGAAAATCACAGATGCAGTAGAATATATCGCGTAAAAAAAGACTGAAAATACAGAGAAGTTAGAAAAAGCATCTACAGATTTATAAAAAGATATTTAATAAACGGTACAATTGGTCAATTCGGGAAGTCTGGTTTTGGATACTATTCCTGGTGAGATTCCAAGTATCTCCATGGCGATGAAGGATATAACATAAGTTAAATAAACCTTGAATGATATTTAGGTATTATTCGCATATTATAGAAATAAATCTAAAAGCAGAAAGAAAAAGATAAGAATCTTACAAGTTACTAAAATCTTATGGGTCTTTCAACAAAAAAGAATATCGAGCTTGATGACATGGAGCAGAAGTTCAATGATAGAAAGTTACTCTGGACTAACATTGAGAAATTCGCAAAGAAGTCTTAAGACTGGCTGAACAACCAGTTCCTTTCTCTGGAAGTAGAAGAGGTTGAGAAAGATATGAAATTCTTCGAGAATTCCAACATCCAGGTATGATTAATTAACTTTAGTTAAGAATGAGAGTCTCGAATCTATCAGAAACTGGACAGGATAAAATCCTTGATTTCTTTGTACTGGAAATCAAAAACATGTAAGTACAAATGCCCTTAATATCCGCACTGGGAAACAAAGACTTACGACCAAGACATTTCAAACAAATATTCGAAGCGCTCAACCCCAATTGGAATCCAGGAAAAGTCTTCACTTTTTAAGAACTAGAAGAAAGAGGCGTTCTTGAAAAAAAAGATTTAGTTGAAGATATCTCAGGCAGAGCCACCGGAGAAGCGCAAATAGAAACTTAATTAGATCAAATCAGAAAAAAATGGGCTGAACTCGCTTTTATTGTGATGCCATATAGAGATGCAAAAGACAAATTTAGAATCTCAGGAATTGATGACATTATGGCAGCATTGGATGATCATTAAGTACTAAACAATTTTAATAGGTTTCAATCCAAACAATGTTAGGAACGCGTTTTGTCTAGGAAATCCGTCCATAAGTGGAAGAATGGGAGAAAAAGCTAGTCTTGATTTCTGATATCATCGACGAATGGCTAACTTGTTAGAGAAACTGGATGTATCTAGAGAATATATTCAATGCCCCAGATATCCAAAACCAACTACCATTAGAAACTTCTAAATTCATGGTTGTTGATAAATTCTTCAGAGACATAATGATCAAGACAAATAAACATCCAATTGTGCAAAACTGCTGTAATTCTGAAGAGCTCCTTTGCAAATTCTAAGCGAATAATAAAAACCTTGATGATATTTAAAAATGCCTTGAGAACTATTTAGAAACGAAAAGACTTGCATTCCCACGATTCTACTTTTTATCAAATGATGAGCTCTTGCAGATTTTATCTTAGACTAGAAATCCACATGCAGTCCAGCCACATCTTAGAAAATGTTTTGACAATATAAACCGAATAAAATTCACGGAAGATGAAGATAGCAGAGAAGTCATTTCTATGATATCTGCGGAACCTGAAAATATGCCTGAAATTGTTTTATTTAGTGAATCTGTCCACATCATGGCAGAGGATAAAGTCGAGAACTGGCTTATGAGAATCCAAGAACAAATGGTCAACAGTTTAAGAGACATCTCAGTTAAATCTTACTATGAGTTCCCTGTTGGAGAAATTAAAACTAGAAAAGACTGGATTTTTGGAAATTACCCAGCATAAACAATTTTACTAGTTGAAATGATCAGATGGTAAGAGTTGATGACAGAAGCTATTAAGACATACCCTGAAAATAGCAACTCAATTAAAACCTCATATAAATTCTGGTAAACTTTGATGACAGATATGGTTGATATTGTCTGTTTAGAATTGAATCTTCTGTAAAGAACTTTAATGTGTGCACTAATGGTAATTAAACCTTATTTAATATTCTTTTATTAAATCTTATTTAATATTTTATTTAATAATCTTATCTAATCATGTCTTATATGCTCTGATTCTACTGCTTCTATTTTTTTAATAATCTTATTTAATTAAGACGTTAGATGTTCATGCCAGAGACACTATTGATATGATGGTCACATAAGAAGTTACGACTATTGAAAACTTCAACTGGAATAAATAACTCAGATATTATTTTGAAATCGAAATTTAAGATTGTGTAGCCAGACAGACTAACACAAGATTCCTATATTCTTATGAGTATCTTGGAAATGGACCCAGACTTGTTATCACTCCTTTAACAGATAATTGCTATATGACTTTAACTGGCGCACTGCATTTAAATTATGGAGGTGCTCCTGCAGGGCCAGCTGGAACAGGAAAAACAGAGACAACAAAAGATCTTGCAAAAGCTTTAGCAGTATAATGTGTTGTATTCAATTGTTCAGATAGTTTGGATTATAGAACAATGGGTAGATTTTTTAGTGGGCTGGCTTAATGTGGTGCTTGGGCTTGTTTCGATGAGTTTAACCGTATTGATATTGAGGTATTATCAGTTATCGCTTAATAAATATTAACAATATAAACGAATGTCAGATAAAAAAATGAAAAATTTGAATTCGAAGGTGCCATAATCCCTTTACATTTAAGATTCGGTGTTTTTATAACGATGAATCCTGGGTATGCTGGCCGAACAGAGCTACCTGATAATCTAAAATCCTTGTTCCGCCCAATCGCGATGATGATTCCAGATTATGCGTTGATTGCTGAGATTATGTTTCTTTCTGATGGTTTTTATTTATATTACTAGGTTTCCAATCCGCACGTAATCTAGGATAGAAAATGGTGTAACTATATTAACTCGCTTCTGAATAACTATCTAAATAAAAGCATTATGATTTCGGAATGAGAGCAGTTAAGTCTGTGCTTGTCATGGCTGGTAATTTAAGACGAGAAAATCCTTAACTTAATGAAGAAATGGTTTTAATTAGAGCAATGAGAGATTCGAATATCCCTAAATTTTTAGATGACGATCTTCCATTATTCTTCGGGATTATCTCGGATTTATTCCCGGGAGTTAAAGTTCCAGTAAACGAATATCCCGATCTTTAAAGAGCAATATTAAACCAACTTAGTTTAGACCATTTATAAAAGCCTCCTAGTTTCATAGTGAAAATTATCCAACTGATGGAGACCATTATGGTTAGACATGGAGTTATGTTGGTAGGAGCGACAGCAACAGGAAAAACCAAAGTCTATGAATTGCTAAGGAAATCCTTGATGCAACTACACAAAGAAGGAATTGAAAACTATTAGTATAAACCTGTATAACTCTTCAAACTTAACCCGAAATCGGTTGCCATGAATGATCTTTACGGATATGTCAACGTACTTACTAATGAATGGTCGGATGGGATTGTTGCGAAGATAGTCAGGGATGCGGTTGCTGAAGTCACGGATAATAAAAGATGGTTGATGTTTGATGGACCAGTTGATGCCATTTGGATAGAAAATCTAAATACTGTATTAGATGATAATAAAATGCTATGCTTATCAAATGGATAAAGAATCAAATTACCATAAACATTCTTAATGTTATTTGAAGTCTAAGACTTAGCTGTTGCGAGTCCGGCTACTGTAAGCAGATGTGGAATGGTCTATATTGACAATAATCAATTAGGTTGGGAGCCAATAGTTGAAACTTGGGGATACTTCTTCAAAGAGAAGATTCTCGCAATTCCAGAAGAGAATATTCCAACAAGTACGAATCCAGTCGCTCTGTAAATCTCAGGAATAGTGAATAAGTTCCGAGATCTCTTTAGTGAAAATTATAACTTTTTAAGAAAAGAGTGTAAAGAAATGATCGTAAGTAGTGATGTGAACTTATGTCAAAGTTGCTTGAATATGATTTGCTGTATGTATTAATAGCTCTGTGATCATTTAGGAGGCAAGGAGAAAGTCGAGAAATTAGATAAAACTGATATGGAACTATACTTTAACCTTATATTGATATTCAGTTTCGTTTGGTCCGTTGGAGGAAACCTTTATGATGGCATGCCATATAATAGCAGATCCAAATACTCGTAATTTATCAAATCCAAAATACTCAAAGTAATATTTATTTAATTAGATCTATACAAGCTTCCCTTTTGAAGGAGAAGTTTATGACTATTTCATAGATTTCGAAAAAAAAGAATTCAAGCCATGGAATGATGTCATCCCAGAATTTACTTTCAATGCTGCAACTCCTTTTTTTAATATCCTCGTACCTACTGCCGATACAGTGAAATTCGGATTTATAATCGATAAGTTAATATCAGGAGGTTTCAATGTATTATTAATGGGGGAAACCGGAGTCGGAAAATCAATAGTGGTCAGTGAATACTTACTGAAAATAAACCAAGAGAAATTCGTATATTCCAACTTGAATTTCAGTGCGTAAACAAGTTCTCAAAACGTTTAGGATCTGTTTATGGACAAAGATAAATTCGTAAAGAAAAAAAAAGATCTATTAGGGTATTTCTTTAATACATTAGGCCACCTGCAGGAAAACAAATGGTCATTTTTGTTGATGATGTCAATATGCCAATGTTAGAGACTTATGGTGCATAACCTCCGATAGAACTCTTGAGGTAAATTATAGATCACGGAGGGTTTTATGATCTTAAAAAACTTCAATTTATGTATGTCAAAGATTGTATCTTTGCAGCTGCTTGTGCTCCGCCTTCAGGAGGAAGTTATTTTATTTTATTTAAGGAAACCCAGTAACTCCTCGTCTTTTCCGACATTTTAACATGGTTTGGGTGCCTGATTTGAATTAAAGATCAATGGAACATATATTTAACTCGATTTTAAAAGGATTTTTAATGCCTACAAAAGGATTAGATAAAATATCATATTCAATTGTGAAATCGACAATCGATATTTACTTCAAAGTTTCAAAAGATCTCTTACCGACGCCAAGTAAATGCCATTATACATTTAATCTAAGAGATGTTGCTAAAGTGTTCTAAGGGTACAATTATATAACCTTAGTGTTTTGCAGATTAAATACGACTATCTAACTAATAAAGAATACTTGGTTTCTCTTTGGCTACATGAAATGAATAGAGTCTTCTATGATAGGCTCATTGATGATAAGGACAAGGAGTATTTCTTAGCGTTGAACTAGGAGTAATTGAAGAAGAATTTAGAGTTTGATTGGACCAAAGACGGTAAATAAATATAATTTAGTGATAAAAGATTTATTATTTGGCGATTTTGCAAATAAGCAAAAAGACTATATTAAAATCGATAATCCTGCAGAATTGAATAAAGTATTAAGCGATCAACTCTCATATTACAATCTTTAATACCCGAAATAAATGAATTTAGTATTCTTCACTGACGCTATTTATCATTGTGCGAAAATCTGCAGGATTTTAAAAACTCCAAGAGGAAATGCATTATTGATAGGAGTCGGCGGTTCAGGAAGAGGTTACTTAATAGTTATTATAGGAAGTTTAACACGATTGGCAGGGTTTATAAGAGGACAATCAACCTTTACAATTGAAATAACAAAAAGCTATAAAGAAGCTGCCTGGAAGGATGATCTAAGAAAACTTCTAAAACAAGCTGGTTCAAAAGACACTCCAACCCTTTTCCTCTTCTCAGATACTTAAATCGTGAAGGAATCTTTCTTAGAGGATATTAATAATATTCTAAATACAGGGGAAGTTCCAAATCTAATGGCTATAGAAGATCTCGAGGAGATTATCGGGGATATGCGAGTGATTGTGAAGGAAAGAGGATTATATGAAACAAGAGATGTCATGTTAAAGCTATTTACGTAATTAGTTCGAGAGAATCTGCATATTGTGCTAACGTTTTCTCCAGTTGGTGAGAAACTAAGAAATAGATGCAGATAAGTATATTTATAAATATTAGTTCCCTAGTATTATTAACTGTTGTACAATCGATTGGTATACTAAATGGCCAGATGTTGCGCTTAATTCTGTCGCTTTGAGAGAGTATAGTGCAAATGAACATTTAGGAATTGGAGACTATAAAGAAATTCTCGCAGATATAAGTGTTATGATACATAGTGATGTTTATGAAGCAAGTGAGACTTTTTATAACGAGCTTAGAAGAAGAAACTATACTACTCCAACGAGTTATTTAGAATTGATTAAATTATATATCGCGATGTTGAAAGTTCAATAAAATATCCTTCCTTTGAAGATCAGGAAGTATAAAGTCGGGTTATAAACACTATCTGAAACTAATGTTGAGGTGAATAAATTGCAAGCCAAGATTATTGAGTTCTAGCCTATTTTAGAATAATCTTCAAAGGATAATGCTGCGTTGTTGATTGAGTTGGAAGAGAAATCAAAAATCGCAGAAAAGGAGGAAGCGATTGTCGGAAAAGAAGCGAGTGAAGCATAGGTGTAAAGAGATGAAGTTAATGAGATGAAGACGAATTGCTAACGAGATTTAGATGAAGCCATTCCGATTTTAGAAAGTGCTAAAAAGGCTGTGATGAATATTGACAAATCTCAATTAAACATTATAAAATCTTTCACTTCACCGCCACCTTTGGTAGTGACTGTCTTATCAAGTTGTTGTTTGCTGTTTGGGTTTAAAGAATCTTGGGATGATGCTAAGAAACTATTATTAGGAGATATGAAATTCTTGGAAAAGCTTATCGACTTTGATGTAACCAAAGTGCCTGAAAAAAGATTCTAAGTCTTAAGAAACACTTACTTAAAAGATGAAAATTTCAAAAAAGAAAATGTTTTGAAAGTCTCAGAAGCTGCAGCTTCTATTTATACTTGGGTTACTGCGATTGACAGCTTCTAAAGAGTGAAGAAAGTTGTTGGGCCAAAGGAAGCGGCTTTAGCTGAAGCTTTGTCCACGCTCACAAAAGTAGAAGGTGTATTGGCATCGAAGATGGCAGGTCTTCATGAAGTTTAAGATATGGTTGCAAAATTAAACAAGCGACTATAGGAATCAGTAAAAAAGGCAGAAGTGCTAAAAGAGTAAATGGATACAGCTTAAAAGTAGCTATCAAGAGCAGAGAAACTTCTAGGAGGATTATCATCTGAAAGTGAAAGATGGAAAGTGTCTGCTGCTTAACTAGAAGAAGATTTAAAAAACTTAACTGGAAATATAATGCTTTCAGCAGCATTTGTTGCTTATTTAGGTCCTTTTACTGCCGGATATAGGTAATATATTAATAAATAGGAACTAAATGATCCAAAAATGGATTAAACTTTTCTTAGATAAAAAGATCCCGACAAGCAAAGATTATTCATTAGATAGGATCCTTTCTGATGAAAACCAGATCAGAGAATGGTAAGACTATGATTTACCATCTGACAAACTCTCAACTGATAACGGAATCCTAATATTTAATAGTAGGAGATGGCCTTTGATTATCGATCCGTAAAACCAAGCAAACAATTGGATTAGAAAGTTCTAAGGAGGGAATAATCTATAAATAGGTAATTTTAAAATGAAAAGGCAAACTAACTGAATCAAGCTTTGTGAAAACTTTAGAAAGTTGCATCAGGTTTGGCCAGCCATTTTTACTAGAAAATGTCGAGGAAGAATTAGATCCAATTTTAGAGCCTGTTTTACTAAAATAGACATTTAAAAAAGGGCCTTAAATACTTCTTAAACTAGGAGATCAGGATATTCCGTTCCATAATGATTTTAGGTTTTATATCACGACCAAACTCCCGAACCCTCATTATCTTCCTGAGTTAAGTATCAAAGTCACAATAATCAACTTTACAGTCACGATGGGAGGTTTAGAAGACCAGGTTATTAAATATTTAGTTTAGTTATTGGCTGAAGTTGTAAGATTCGAACGTCTAGATTTAGAAGAGAAAAGAATCGAGCTTATGATGCAAATCTCAAAAGATAAACGCTAACTTTAGGAACTGGAAGACAAAATTCTCAAATTAATTGGAGAAGCCCAAGGTCGCATTTTAGAAGATGAGGAATTGATTTTGACATTAGATGCATCCAAAATTACTTCAGACTAAGCAAATAAACGAATGAATCTAGCCAAAGTCACCTAAGAAGAAATCAGCTAGACAAGGGAAAGTTATAGAGTTGTTGCCAAAAGAGGATCAGTATTATACTTTGCTATTGCGGATTTAGCTTTAATTGATCCGATGTATTAGTA
>Ga0209668_10001319_pt1 | contig 10570 bp, 11 predicted proteins | sample FrelakmetPLP11PL_FD_187150 | JGI IMG/M metagenome (GOLD analysis project Ga0209668, IMG submission 187150) | Freshwater lake sediment microbial communities from the University of Notre Dame, USA, for methane emissions studies - PLP11 PL (SPAdes)... | ecosystem: Environmental > Aquatic >... | reverse complement strand
CTCCACCCGAATCGGTCAGCACGAGCCAGGCCCGCTGCAGGAGGTGGACGAAGCGCAGGTAGTCGACGGGGGGCAGCAGGGTCACGTTCGGGCGCCCGGACAGAGCGCGCCGGACCGGTCCCTGCACGTTCGGGTTCGGGTGCACCGGATAGACGAGATGGACGCCGCGTGCGCCCTCCCGATCCGCCAGCATCTGGAGTGCCTGGATGATCTGCTCGAACGGGGCGCCGAAGGACTCCCGACGGTGCGCGGTGACGAGGATCATCCTCCGCCCGGCCATGGGCCCCGCGAGTTCCTCGAGCGACGGCGTCGGCGACGAGGCGAGACCGATCCGCAGCGCGTCGATTGCGGTGTTACCGGTCAACAAGATGCGCTCGGAGGGAATGCGCTCGGCGAGGAGATTCTCCCTTGCCCGCTCGGTGGGGGCGAACGCCAGGTCGGTGAGCGCGTCGATGGCCCGTCGGTTCCACTCTTCGGGAAAAGGCTCCCGGGAATTCCAGGTGCGCAGTCCGGCCTCGACGTGGCCGACCCGGACGCCACGGTGGAAGGCTGCCTGTGCGGCGGCGAGGCTCGTCGTCGTGTCCCCCTGGACGAGGACCCAGTCGAAGGGCTCCGCGGCGAGCAGCGCATCGATCCCCTCGAGCACGCCGACGGCGACCTGCGTGAGGGTCTGGCCGGGGGTCATGAGGTCGAGGTCGTACGACACGGGCAGCGCAAAGGTCCGCACCACGTCGTCGAGCATGTCCCGGTGCTGCGCCGTCAGGCACACGCGCACGTCCACGCCGTACGTCCCGCGCAGCGCGAGCACGACCGGCGCCATCTTGATCGCTTCGGGGCGCGTCCCGATGACGACCAGGATCCTCACGCCGACTCCGCGACGCGATGCGAGGAGTCCTGCAGGGTGAGCCAGGCGAGGAACCACAGAAACGGCAGGGTTACCGGGTAGGCGAGCAGCGTCGGCTCGGCGAGGGACTGAGTCACGATGGCGAGCAGCATCGCGAGCGACAGGCTCTGCAACGCCCGGTCCTTGCGCGCGTCGCCTGTCGGCCGCACCCGCAGGCAGAGCCGCACCGCGGCGAGGAAGATCCCGACGATCACGATTCCGCCGAGGACTCCCTGCTCCATCAGTGTGTCGAGCAACAGCGAGTGTGCCCGGGCATCACCCATCAGATCGCCCTGGTACTTGCCCTGGTTGAGCCCGATGCCGATGAGCGGGCTGTCGAGGAACCTCTGCCACGCGGAGTTCCAGAGCGACTCGCGCTCGGTCCACGAGGCGTACTCCTGCGGACTGGTGAAACGGGTCACGAGCAGGCGGACGCTGCTCTCCGAGAGCCCGCCGAAGACGATCACAGCGCCGAGGAACAGCGCCCCGATGCGGAATCCGCTGCCCAGACGCAGGAGCAGGATCACGAGATACAAGCCGAGTGCCGCGATCGCGCTCCGCGAAGACGGGATGAGAATCGCGTGCACGAGCACGCCGAGCACCCCGACGAGCCCGACGCGCAAGGACCAGCGGCGTTCGATCGCCGCGAGCAGCGTCGTGCCGCAGATACAGACCAGGAGGACGGCGGCCACCGCGTTCGAGCGGCCCCACCCCAGATCCGTGTAGAAGTTGCGGAACCCGACGCGACCGATGAGCGCGCCGACGCCCTCGACCTTGAACAGGAGTTGTCCGGCGATGACGAGCCCAAGGACGGGAAACGCCCACAGTAGCATCAACGATTCCTCTCGCGAGATGAGCCGTCGGATCGCGAGGAAGATCACGCCGTACGACACGAACTCCCGGTACATGCCGATGAACGAAACGGGGACTTCGACCCGAAGCAGCCCGGGGAGGGGTGCAAGCAGGAGCGCGAGCACGAGCAGCCCGGGACCGTGCACCTCCCATGCCTCCCTCCCCCCGTGACGCACGGTGATGAGAAACGCGGCGGCTGCGAGAACGGGAACAACGAAGTCGAAGACGCGCCAGACCCCGCCGAAGGGCGGAATCAGCACGAGGATGGGCAGGAAGACGAGGGCGACGGGACCCCGGGCATAACGGGCGATCGCGGGCAGTAGCGCGACACCGACAAGGGCCGCCAGTCCACTGCGATCGAGGCCCGCGCCCCCCATCGCGAATGCGCCGATGGCGCAGAGCGAGAGTGACACCAGGGCGATGCGGGGCAGCCAGACCCTGGCCGGCGCCGGGGCGCTCGCGATCATGTGGGGTCAGCTCGCGGGACGAACGCTGCGAAATCGGCGGAGCGGATCGGCCAGGCCGATCATGAGGCCGACCGCCATGCCGAACGCGGCGATCCAGCTACGCCGGGGCCAGGCGCGCCGGCTCGGCGGGCGCGCGACGTCGAGGACCTGGATCGTCGGGGTGTCCATCGCTTCGCGAAGGCGCGCCTCCTCGAGCTGCGTCATCAGGAGGGCCATCACCTGCTGCTGGATCCCGATGCTACGCAGGAGTTCGGCCGCACCCATCTGGGTCGCCGGCAGTTCGCCGAGCTGCCGACGGTACTGCCGGACCCGGGACTCGAGCCGCGCCACTTCCTCGCTGTTCGGGCTGGCAATCTCGCGCAGGAGCTGCAGCTCGTTCTCGGCCGCCAGTTTCTGCGCGAGGAAGCTCGCACCGGCGTCCCCGGCCGCCCGGCTGTCGGGCGAGAGGACGACCTCGCCGCGTCGGCTCTGGTATCTCACAAGCAGATTCTCGGACTCCCGAAGGGACGAATCGGCGGAGGTGACGCGGTGTTCGAGGAACTCCCGGGTGCGTCGTGCACGCGCGCTACGGAAGCGCTGGTTGTGCACGTCGAGCTCCGCGAGGTAGCGATTCGCGATCTCGGCGCTGCGCGCCGCGGTGCGGTCCTCGGCGGTGACCGAAATGGTCCCGTCGTTCGAGATTCGCACCTTGATCCGCTTGCGGAGCCGGTCGACCGCGGATTCCAGATCCTTCGTGCCGTAGACATCCTGCAGATCCAGAGACCGCGCCACGTTCTCGGCGACGCCGTGGCTGCGCAGGATGGCGAGCGCGATGTCGGCCTGGGTGAAATAGGGGCCGCCAAGGCGGCCCAGGCTCGAGAGGTTCCGGCGCGCCATCGACAGGGAGGACGTGAGCTCGTCCTCGTCGGGCGGCATGATCACCGCGGTGGAGCGATAGATCGCGGGGAACGCGAAGGAGAGCAGGTAGGCGGCGATCCCCAGGCCAAGGCACCAGAGCGCGATCCTCCGGCCGTCCCGCCGAAGGATCTCCAGCAGATCGAGCAGATTGATCGGACTCAACTCGGGAACCGACGATCGGGCGAGATGGAGGATCCGATCACGGCGCTCGCCACGCTGCTTAGCTCGACGCCGTCTCGGGGGTCGCGACCTTCTTCTCGCGGATCTTCGCCGCCTTGCCGGTCTTGTCGCGCAGGTAGAACAGCTTCGCGCGCTTCACGGCGCCGTGGCGGGCGATCACGATCTTCGAGATGTTCGGCGAGTGGATCGGGAAGATGCGCTCGACGCCGATGCCGTCGGAGACCTTGCGCACGGTGAACGTGCGGTTGGTGCTGCTGCCGCGCAGGTTCAGGATGACGCCCTGGAACATCTGGGAGCGCTCCTTGTCGCCTTCGATGACGCGCACGTAGACCTTGACCGTGTCGCCGGGGCGGAACTCGGGGTGCTCGGCCTTGGCGAACTTCGCTTCGAACTTCTGCATCAGGCTCATCACTTCTCCTTCTTGCCGGTCAGGGTCTTCAGGTACTTCCGGTCGGCCTCGTCGAGCGCGGCCTCGGGCAATAGATCCGGACGCCGATCGAGCGTCCGTGCGAGTGCGTCTTCCCGACGCCAGCGGGCGATCTTCGCGTGGTCTCCCGAAACGAGGACGTCGGGGACGGGCCACCCCCGGAACACGGCCGGACGGGTGTAGTACGCGCAGTCGAGGAGGCCGGAGTGGAACGAATCGCTTTCGGCGGAGTCGAAATCGCCCAGCACTCCGGGGAGTAGCCGGGCGACGGCGTCGACGACGCACAGGGCGGCGGGCTCACCCCCCGAAAGGACGAAGTCCCCGAGGGAGAGTTCCTCGTCGACGAGGTGTTCGGCGACCCGCTCGTCGACGCCCTTGTAACGCCCGGACAATAGCACAACGTGACTTAGCCCTGCCAGCCGCAGGGCGTCGTCCTGCCGGAACGGCCTCCCCTGGGGGGTGAGGAGGATGACGTGGCGGGCCGGGGGAGGCTCGGGGGCAATCGCCTCGACCGCCCGGAAGATGGGCTCGGGCTTCATGACCATGCCCACCCCGCCGCCAAAGGGAGTGTCGTCGGTCGTGCGGTGCCGATCTTCGGTAAAGTCGCGCAGGTTAACGACTTGGATGTCCAGAAGCCCCTTCTCCCGGGCCACCCGGATCATCCCTTCCCCGAGCGGGCCGGGGAAGAAATCGGGAAAGATGGTGAGGATCGAAATCTTCATGCGGCCTAGAGCTCTTCCATTCCCGGGAGCAGCCGGACGATCACCGTGCCGGCCGCGGTGTCCACCTGCTTGAGGACCTCCGGGCTCATCGGGAGCATGCGCTCGCGGGGCTTCTCCCCCTCCGCGGCCGGCGGCCCGTGCACGATCAGGATGGGGGTCGCACCGGTCTGCAGGACCTCGGTGACCCGGCCCAGCGGCTCCCCCGCCTCGGTCGAGACGGCGAGGCCGACGAGCTGGAACAGGTAGACGGTGCCGTCCTTGTTCTCGGGCAGCTGGGCCGGGTCGACCTCGAGCACGACGCCGTGGATCTCCTCGGCCTCCTCCCGCCGATCGAAGCCCTCGAAGCGGACGATCATGGTGTGCTGGAACGGCTTCGCATCGGCGATGTCGAGCCGGCGGGTGGCCGCCTTCTCGCCGGTCGTCCCCGCCACGCCGCGGGCGTAGACGTGTCCCAGGCCGACGAACTCCTCGAGCGAGAGGCGCACGCCGCCGACCACGACCTGCCCGCGCAGGCCGTGCGCCTTGATCACGCGCCCCACGTCGACGCGCGTCATCGTGGCAGCCGGGCGGCAGCGCGCGGCGGAATCAAGCCCGGGGCTCGGCGATCTCGAAGGTCGCGCGCTCGCCACGCTTCTGCGCCGCCGTGGACACCAGCGTGCGCAGCGCCTTGACGATGCGACCCTCGCGGCCGACGATCTGGCCGACGTCGTCGGGAGCGACGGTGACTTCGTACAGCGTGGTCGGACCCGGATCGACGCGGACCGAGACCGCCTCGGGGTGATCGACGAGCTGGACCAGCAGGTCGTGCACGAAGGCCGCGACCGGCTGGTCGGGATGGGCGGCGGAACCGGCGGTGGACGTGGTTTCGGACATGGATTCCCTCACAGTTGGGGCACGCGCGCGAGGCGGCGGCCGAGGACGACGAGGACGAGCGCCCACGCGACGACGAGCGCGGCGCCGAACCGCCACCCGGGAGTGATCCCGAGGACGATGCCGGAGAGCGCGAGCGCGATCGTGGTGGCGTAGACGGAGATGGCGGTGCGGCGCGGCCCGCGCACGACGCGATTCATGCGGTGCGTGGTGTGGTCGCGCCCGCCGATATAGACCTTGCGGCCCTCGGCGATCCGGGTGAGCACGACGAACGTGGTATCGAACAGCGGAAAGCCGAGGACCAGCAGCGTGGAGAGGATGCCCGAGACGCCGGGCCCCGCGGCCGCGGCGATCAGCCCGAGCGCGCCCAGCGCGTAGCCCAGGAACAGGCTCCCGGTGTCGCCGAGGAAAATGCGCGCCGGCGCGAAGTTGTAGCGCAGGAATCCGAGCGTCGCACCGGCCAGGCCGAGCGCGAACAGCGCCTCGTGCGGCCAGCCCCAGATGGCGAGGAGCGCGGCGAACGCGAGAGCGCAGATCGCCGTGACGCCGCCGACGATGCCGTCCATGTTGTCGAGGAAGTTGACCGCGTTCATCAGGCCGACCATCCAGAAGATACCGATCGCCTGCCCCCAGAACGGGCCGAAGTACGCCTGCGGGTAGACTCCGCCCTGCAGGAAGAGCCACGCGGCCAGCCCCTGGAAGACCAGCTTGGGCGCCGGGGCCATGCCCCGCTTGTCGTCGATCAGTCCCAGCGTCACGGCGACCGCGGCGCCCGCGATCCACCAGAGGGCGCGCCCAGGCAGGACCATGTCGAGCGACCAGAAACCGAGGTTCGCCCCGACCGCGGTGCCGAGCGCCACGGCCACGCCGCCGAGCAAAGGGGTCGCGGCGATGTGGAGCTTGCGCGCCTCGGGATGGTCGAGATAGCCGGTGGCCCACGCCACCTTCCGCACCAGCGGGGTGACGAGGAGGACGGCGGCGAGCCCCGCGGCCCAGGCGGCGAGTCCGGCCCAGGCGTCGGGAGATGGCGTGAGGTCGCGAATCATGGCCTCGGGACGATAGCCGGTCGGGCGCGAAGCGGCAACAGGCGGGAACGCGCAAACGAAGGCGCCGCCTCCCCGCAGGGATGGCGGCGCCGTGGTGACGCCGGGCAGCCGGTGCCGGTCAGCGAGCGCCGGTCGTGGAATGCGCGACGGGCGACGCCTCGGCCGAGCGGGCCTTCACATGATCGATCGTATCCCGCAGGAGCTGGTCAAGGGTGACCTGCGGCTCGTACCCGACGAGGGCCTTGATCTTGTCGAGCGACGGCACGCGGCGCTGCATGTCCTCGAATCGGGTGCCGTAGATCGCCTCGTACTCGACGGCCTCGATCGGCGACGTGCTGCCGACCATCGCCTTGACCCGGCGGGCGAGGTCCGCCACCGAGACTTCCTCCTGCGTCCCGATGTTGAACACCTCACCGACGGCGCGCGGCTCCTGGGCCAGCATCAGGACGCCGCGGACGACGTCGTGCACCGACGAGAAGCAGCGGCTCTGCAGGCCGTCACCATAGACGAGAATCGGCTCGTTGCGCAGCGCGCGCTCGACGAAGCGGGGAATGACCATGCCGTAATGGGGGCTCTGCCGCGGACCGCACGTGTTGAAGCAGCGCACGACGACGACCGGGAGGCGACGCTCGTGGTGGTAACCCAGCGCGAGGAACTCGTCGACGGCCTTGGACGCGGCGTAAGACCAGCGCAGCACCGACGTCGGGCCGAGCAGGCGATCATCATCCTCGTGGAACGGAATCGAGGCGCCCTTGCCGTAGACCTCGCTCGAGGAGAACAGCACGACCTTCTTCTTCCCGTGCTTGTCGGCGGCCTCGAGGACCTCCTCGGTGCCGCGGATGTTCGTCAGCAGCGAGCGGAGGGGGTTGTCGAGGACGAACTTGACGCCGACAGCGGCTGCGAGGTGGAACACCTCGTCGACCTTTTCCACCAGATCGGACACGGTGATCTTGTCGAGGATGGAGCCTTCGACGAAGTGGAAGTTGGGGTTGCCGGAGGCATTCTTCAGGTTGTCGAGCCGACCGGTGGACAGGTCATCGAGCGCCCAGACTTCGTGGCCCTGGGCGAGGAGCGCATCGACGAGATGCGACCCGATGAAGCCTGCACCTCCTGTGACCAGGACTCGCATAGTCCTCCCTCGAAAGACTTCTGGTGGTGCTTCAAGCTCGATGCGGACCCTAGATCCTGCCCAAGGTGCACTCAAGTCAACAGGTTAGGAGATTGCAAGCTCGGGTGTCAAACGGATTTCCGGACGCAAGGACCGCGCCAAACTCCAACCCGACACGGGTTTGCGCCCCTGCAGCGAGTTGCGGGTGCCGCCCTCAGTCGGAAGTGGCCAGATTGGGACCGGCGGCGGGTCGCGGCGAAACGGAATCGCCCAGCCGCCGCTCGATGGCGGCCATCGCCTCGAGCGCGTTTTCCCAGCGGAACGTGCGCGCCAGCCAGTCGCGGGCGGCCACCGCGCGCTCGCGGGCAGCCCGTGGATCGTCGAGGATCGCCGCCACCGCGGCGGCGATCTCGGCGGCATTCCGCCCCGTCGAAATGTAACCGCCGCCGTCGTCCGGCAGGCCGAGGCCGCGCGCCGCGATCGGGCTGGTGACGACCGGAACGCCCGCGGCGACGGCTTCGAGGATCTTGTTCTGCACGCCCGCGGCGAAGCGCAGCACGGCGACGAACACCTCGGCCTCGCGCAGCTCGACCGCGAGGTCGGGCACGAAGCCGACGAACTCGACCGCCGGCGGGGCGGCGAGGTCGCGCACCGCCGGGACCGCGCCCGCGCCGACCAGGCGCACGGTGGCCTGCGCATGCCGGGCCCGGACGCGCGGCAGGACCTCGCGCACCAGCTCGCGCGCCGCATCGACGTTGTGCGGCACTCCCAGGTGGCCGACGAAGAGGATGCGCCGCGTCGCCGGCCGCTCGAGTGGAAGGGTGAGCAGGTCGGTCGGAAATCCGTTCGGCACCACCCGAAGCCGCGCCCGCAGGTGGGGCGGGAAGCCCTCCACGTCCTCGCCGGCGACCAGCCACGACTCGTCGTAGCGCCCGGCCATGGCGCGCTCGAAAGCGCGGGCGCGGCGCCGCTCGAGTTCCACCAGCGGTCGCTTCCACGCCGGCTCGAACGGGACGCGGCGGGTCAGCAGCAGGTCGAGGCAGTCACCCAGCATGGCCACGCGATAGCGCGCCGGCGCCAGCAGGCCGTACGGCGTCATGCGGATCATCTGCGCCGCGACCACGTCGAACCGGCCATGCGCCTCGGAGCGCGCCGCCTCGGCCATGCGCGCGCTCTCGAAGTACGCGACCTGAAGCGGCGTGCGCCGGCCCAGCGCGAGCGCGGTGCGTGCCAGCGAGCGCGCGCGCGAGCGCGGCACGGTGCGCACGCGCACCCCGAGGGCCTCGAGCGCGGCGACCGAATCCGGCGGGTCGGTCTCGTCGGTGAAGGAGAGCACGTGCACTTCGTGCGCCCGCGCCAGCACCTCGATGGTGCGGAAGGCCAGCAGGCGATCGCCGCGGTCGGGCGGATACGGGAACCGGTGCGTGATCATGAGGATCTTCACGATCGCTGCTCCGCGACGCGATCGAGGAGCGGGGCGAGCCGCTCGGCCATCGCTTCCTGCGAGTAGATCCGGCGCGCGCGCTCGTGCGCGGCGCGAGCCTGCGCGCGGCCGCGATCGGGTCGGGCGAGGAGCGCGGCGGTGGCCTGCGCCAGCTCGACGGCGGTGCGGCCGAGCTGGTAGTCGCGACCGGCCTCCAGCTCCAGTCCCTCGGCGCCCAGCGGCGTGGCGACGATGGGGACTCCCGCGGCGAGCGCCTCGACGATCTTGACACGAACCCCGGCGCCCTCCCAGAGCGGGACGAGCAGCGCGTCGGCTCCGGCCCAGACCGCGGCCAGGTCGGGCACGTACCCCAGCCACTCGATCGACGCGCTCGCCGGTGCGGCCGCGGCGGCCGCGCGCAGCGAGGCGGGCGCGCCCTTGCCGACGATGCGCAGGCGCACGCCGGGAACAGCGGCGGCGAGCGCCGCCCACCCCTCGGCGAGGAAACGTAGCGCGCCGCGCACGTTCGGCGGCCAGCTCCAGGTCGCGAGCAGGAGGACGACGGGCGCAAGCGCGGGTGCGGCGTCCGCGACCGCCGCGGGCGGGAGCTCGCCGAAGGGCATGGCGAACGGCACCACCTCGACCGCCGTCGACGGGGCCATCCGGCGCAACAGCTGCGCCTCCTCCTCGTGGATCGCGAGCACCAGGTCGACCGCGGCGCAGCGCCTGGCTTCGGCGGCCCGCATGCGGCGCGCCTGGTCGCGCGCGTAGATCCGGGTCAGCGGGTTGCCGAGCGACGCCGCGTAGCGCTCCCACCACAGGGACTCGACGTTGTGCTGGCGCAGCACGACCGGCGCGGGCCGGCAGGCCGCGGCGCAGGCCGCCAGGTGCAGGTGGTGCAGCATCACGAAGTCCGGCTCGAGCTTCACCACGAGGCCGGCCAGCTCGTGCTCGAGCCGCGGACTGCGGTAGCGGGCCAGCGCGACGGGCTCGGGATCGAACAGGCTCCGCGCCACCGCCAGCGCGCGCGGCGACGGGGCGTGCGGCACGCGCACGACCTCGACGCCGAGGCGCGCCAGCTCGGCCGGCGCGGCGACCTCGGGCTCGTCCGGGGGGACGAGCGCGACCAGCGTGGTGGCGCGGTCGCGCGCGACGGCGACGACGAACTGCCACAACCCCAGGCGACCGCCGTCGTCGAGCGGCCACGGCAGGCGCGGCGTGACGACGAGAGCGCGTCCGCGCGGCTTCACTGCGGCGCCTCCCCGCGGCGCGCGACCGCGGACGTCATCGCCGACAGCTCGAAGCCCTCGACGTCGTAGCCGCGCTCGCGCAGGCCCCACAACAGGTAGCCCGACGAGCGGCCGACCTCGGCCACCCGGCGCGCGCCCGGCGCGTGGCCCGCCAGCAGGGCCGCCACGTGCGGCGTCCCGGGGTGGGCGCGCGCGCGCGCCACGGCCGCCGCGGCGTCGTCGCCGCCCACCTGGCCGACCAACGCGTACTCGCCGTCGTAGTACTCGCGCAGGCGCATCGCGTCGGGCAGCGGCCGCACGTGGTGGATCCGGCACGCCTCGCAGGCGTGGATGCGCTCGCCCTCGAGCAGGAATCGGAACCCGAGCCCGACGTGACCGCAGGCCACGCAGGCCTCGTCGAGACGGCGATCGCTCATGCCGACTCTCCCGTAGCGATGCGACGGAG
>Ga0209668_10001318_pt1 | contig 10581 bp, 8 predicted proteins | sample FrelakmetPLP11PL_FD_187150 | JGI IMG/M metagenome (GOLD analysis project Ga0209668, IMG submission 187150) | Freshwater lake sediment microbial communities from the University of Notre Dame, USA, for methane emissions studies - PLP11 PL (SPAdes)... | ecosystem: Environmental > Aquatic >... | reverse complement strand
TCGCCTTCTTGATCTTTGGCGTTCAATATATCAGGGATCAGTTGGGACACATCATTGGATGCCAACTTCTTGATAATCTCCACAAATTCTTGTCGGCAGTAGCAAGCTGCAACACCTCTCTTTTTTTGCCCGGGAGTGGCTCGCAAAAAGTACGCCCAGAGAGCAACAAAGACTTTCATGAACGAACGGGTCTTCTTTTGTCCGGGGAATCCAATGGCTTCCAGTGAAACCTCAGTAGACAGCGCGGACATGTTCAACCCATCAGCAAACGTCAATACACGGCTAATGATGTAGTGGAGAAAGTCCGACGAGGGAAACAACGCGAAAAACTCTTTTTCAACTTGAGGCTGGTTGACGAGATTTTTTTCAATGGCATTCGCCATTTCCACTACGATGTTCCGGTCTTGCTTGAATTTCAATGCCATATTGATCAAAATGTCTGCACCAGGGCTGGCGGACGAAATCTTTTCGATCACCTCATCGCTCTGCGAACCAATAAAGTTGATCGGTGTACGCTGAAGGTTGGCGTTTATACGCTTGTGAGTCTGCCCGTTAAAGAGCGACAGAGGGATAGCCAGCAACTTGGCGAGCATGGGTAGAGGATCGTGGATCGGTTCACCGGTTTCGCTTTCTTTGTTTTCTGACATCTTCTTGTTTGAAGGAGGAGCTTCTTCCTTTTTCTCGACAGGCGACATCACGTCGTCTTCAGAAACTTGCTTTTCAATAGCAGTGGACATGGAAATGCTGGACTGTAAAAAACGAAACAAATTTTCGGTGAGGATGGAAAGAAACTTGCAAATTATCTCGTCAAATCATGTACGCAGCCTAACTCGTTCAGAGCATAAGAAACTGGTAACAACAGGCAAAACTTGCCTTGAATGAACTTGACTAGTGTTTGAAAAAGTGACAGTGGTGTTCAAAAAAGACAAGTGTTTGAAAAAAAGTCCACTTTGTTGAAAAATTGAGAAAAAAAAGCAAGTTTTTTGCCATGACGACAAAAAGTGACGTTTTTATTTCTTCTCGCCACCCGAAGGTCGAGGTCACTTCCGTTCTTGTGCATGAACATTTTTGGAACTTTGACAAGCAACAGATTTTACGCGGGCGCATGAAACACGAAATTGATCAGTCCAAACATGATCATCTGTTCCAGCACGTGATTCACCCCAGTGATTGTGCATTGTGTGCGGAAGAGAAAAAACCGCAGCAGCAGCAGCAACAACAACTACCTTGGCCCTGGACAACGCCATATGCTTTGTTCGTGCAACCCGAATATGACATGAGTACGAAATCGGCGCAGCATGATGGAGGCTTCTGGGTTCTTCAAAACACCCGCGTTGAAAAACTCGGTGTCTTGGCGGTCAAGAACGCCAGCACTCTGTGTTATCGCGAGTTCGTGCCTGACAATGTATCGGAGATGCGGATTTTCAAGCATTGGATGGACCACTCTCGCACCATAGTGAGCTGGGATGCTGAACTGTTGTACGGACTGTTGCGAAACACCCCAAACCAGGCTCTTGATCAGTACTTGCCGGAATGCTGTACGAGTTTGCCGGAGCCAAAGGAGTTGTTTGCAGTTTCCAATTCGCTCGAGTTTGGCAGAGCAGTAGATCCAGCCAATGTTAAAGCGCCATCTACCACCGATGGAAAGAACTGGGACAAGCAAATTCTGCTTCCTGCCAGCTGGGTCGCATGGAGAGGTGGTCCATTGCCTCAACACAACCCAAATGAGCTTGTCTTTCGAGATAATACAACCGTGCAAGCTGCTCCGTCTGCTCGAAGTTTGGGCGGAATGTTGTTTTCGCGCATGTCGGAAGAAACCAAGTTACGAGAGTTACAAAAAAAGGAAACCGCTTTTCCCGCGGAACCTGCCATTGACAGAAAATACACACAAACACTGAACCAGTGTCTAAAACCACGCCCCAATTATTTTCACGAATCTGAAATGACTCTCTGGCGTGCCAAGACACTGGGTGTGCAACAAGAACTCAAGGATCTACCCAAGGAAACGAGTTTTGACCAGATCTGGGCGTGTAACTCCACTCATTCGGTCATTCATGCAAAAAATAGCTTTACAGCCAGAAAGATTCTGGACGAAAAGAGTTCGCAAGTACAGAATAAAACGGCTGCGTTTGCAGACCTTTGCGGACTGCTCTTTGCAAGCAACAAGAAATGGACACTTTTCGTGGAGAATGATACGACTAAACAGAACAACAACAAAACGGTACAAGCACCAGTGCAGACATCGCTGAACTGGTTTGAAGCGAAACAAAAGCCAAATCCGTTTGCGCTATTTGCTTCTCCAGAAAACAAAAAATAAAGAATTGATTAAAAAAAAACTTGAATAAACCAAACATGACAAGAAAAAAAAAGACTGAAGCTATTATTGTTGGCCATTGAAAGGGGGACTTGGAGTGGTGACCGCGGGGGTGTGGGAAGGCGGTAACGAAATGGTAAAGTTGATTGCAGGTGGGTCAAAATCCATACCCAACACTTGACAGGGAGGGGAAGGTACACCAGGAGGAGACGAGGACGGTTTGTGCGGAGATCGAAGAGGAGCAACGCTTGAAATCCAGTTTGGTGAATAAGAAAATGACAAGGGCATGCGCAGAGTGTCGCACTTCGTTTCACACTCCAAGAAGTTTTCCAAACGAGGGGAACCGGAAAAAAGAGCATTGACAGCGTTGCTGCTCAAATGGCTGACAAGTGTGCAGTCATCATAGCAGATGTAACCCTTCTTCAATCTTTCATCGTGACACTGCTCGTGCAATCTCGCGGCCACGTAAAAACCGAATTTTGACGCGTGACTTTTGACGATCGCAACACGGTCGAACCACTCCTTCGAGAACATGGAAAGATGGGTGTCTTCTGCGTATGCGGCAATAAGGTGTAAAGCCTTTCCGGTCAGAGGAAGCAGACTGGAGAATGAGGCTGCGTAAGTAGAAGCAAAAGAAACGAGAGATCTCTGTTGTTGAGCACACTTTCCGTGCAATTGCCAGAGGAGTGCAACAAGTTTGGGGTGCACGATACCGTATTGAACCTTCATCCGTTCAATGAACTGGTTTTCCGAAAAAGCAATCTTTTCGGTAATGAAACCGGCCTGCAGCCAAAACACGAAATCGCGTTGCCAATCTGGGCGAGCAAGCATGAAATCGTTCATCATATTTACAGCCAGCTGTGGCGATTTCTTCAATAAAGAAATGCCCAGGTCGCGGGTTTGTTCATAACTTGTTTTCCAAGTCCTATACTTGTCAACCCAGTGAGCTGAAAAAGAAAAACACATCAGCAAACTACTAAAAAACCAACCCCCCTCCCCCCAAAAAAAACATACACTGAGTGGTGATCCAGAAGTCAGCATCTCGCTGATGCAAAATCCTGGCATGAGCATTTGCAAAGCAACGGTTAAATGCCCAGACCATGTGCAGCATCATCCTGTTGACGTAATGCTACACCGCAGAAGAGAGAATGACTCCACAAGAAACAGAAGAAGAATAAAAAGTACAAACACTATACCATGTACACAGATGGTTGATGCAAGAATGAAAACACAAGATTTTTGAAAACAAGATCTGTGTTTTCATTCATGTAAAAAACTGCAATCTGATCAATCGAAGTGGTCTTGTCCAGGACCATCGTTTCCATCTTGATAGACTCGAGAGAATACACGATTGATGCAAAGAGACCTATTTGTAGAGAAGATCAGATGATCCACCATCAAAACAAATCAAAACGAATTGTTCTTACTCGGAACAAACAAGATCCAGAACGCTTCGGATGGCATGCTGTGCGGATCTAAAGCATTGTAGAATTCCTGGAAACCAAAAACCCGCGTTATCGACGACATCGAAATACATCGATCACAGTTCAAGTTTACCTGACAGGCTGCCGTGTACAACATGACTGCATTGTGCAAGATACCAGCATCACATTGCTGTAACGAGAACATACACTCTTGAAAAAACTCCATCTCTTTCCCCAGAGGGAAACTGAAAAAGCAAACATCACCCATCAAAAAAGTTAGTTCGAAGATAGAGTTTGGCATACCAGTGTTTGAGATCGGACAGCGCGATCTCAGATGCTACCACAGTTTGTGGTAGCTGGAGAACACATAAGGGTGATTTGTATTCAGCACCCTTGGTTGGTGATAGTAGTTTAAAGATGAACGCCGCGACGTTCGAGATCGGCTCCTTCCACTGCGAAAACAAAAAGAAGAAGATTTCAACACAGGACGCGATCAACAGTGACAACAAACGTACCTTTGAGGAGGGAATGTACAGGTTATGTGCACTTTTAATAATTTTAGCCTGCAAGCAAGAAGAAAAGGTCAAAACAAGACAGACCGCAATAAGAATTCAAACAGCGTACTTTTTGTTGCTTATTTAACTCGGTGAATAAACCTAGCGTTTCGTACGCTAGCGACAGTATGGGTTCTTGCACTTCCGGGTGCTGAGAAAATGCGGGTGCCAACTCTTCAACGATAAAGTCCAACGAAGGTTGCAGAGCCGCAAACAGCTTGTCTCCCTGGATTGACTTCCCGGCGTTTTTTGCAGTGCGATGAACAAAGCGCACAACATCGAGGGTGTGCTCTGGACTCTCCAACGGATTCGTTGTAAAGAGATTGTGTCGGTTTTGTTGTGGTTGCGAGGAAGCAAGAGAAGGCGAAGAAGTAGACACAGACATTGCCTTGTGATTATCGTTGTTATTCTTGCTGATGGGCTTCATATCAAGATCGGAAAAGAATTTTTGCAATTCTTGTTCCCCGTTGGAATCAAGATCGGAAAAGAATTTTTGCAATTCTTGTTCCCCGTTGGAATCAAGATTAGCGAGATTGGAATCGAGTTTCCATAACGAAATCCACTCTAATCCAAAGACTTGGAAGAGTTGTTGAATCGACGCATTCAAAGCATCATTCATCTTATTGTCTGTTGGCTTTGGATTCTCCAACGCTACGAGAGTGTGCACCAGGACCATGAGCGACTCATTGACGAAAGGATGCTACACCAGCAAGATTGGTGAGTACAGGCATGTACATAAAAACGAAAAAACATACCGTTAGACCAATCCTTTCGAAAATCCCTTCGACTGAATCAAGAGATTTACTCAGCGCTTTCAGATTGTGATCATCGATAGACGCCACCTTCTCGGCAGCCACCTGAATATAGGCATCATTGCTGCAAGGAGACTACGACAAATAAACAAATCATGAATGGAGGCAAAAGAGATCACAAGTGTAAGCGAGTGGTTCGTACCGTAACGCCCACTTGCCATCTCACGGACACCCCATTATGAGCTTTCAAACCATCGGCGTGCTTCTTGTGAAACCCCATTACAAGGTCTGTGAAATCTTTCAAACCATTGGCTTGCTCCTTGTGATAGAAGGAGCACAGTTCCGAAGAGCGCTGATGCAGATCGTGCAGTACACGTTCGAGTGTTTCAGACACTTGGGTTCTGTTTTGTGTTTCAAAAAGACAGATAAAGCACAGAAAAACGTGCATGATTTGAATGAAACAAGGCATACTTGTCTGGAGACGATATTGTCGATTCTGCTTTTGATTTCTTTTCCGACGAGCCTTCACTTGGAGGTGCCTTGGAAGACAATTTCCGTTTAGGAGCCATTACGCCTAAAAAACCAATCGATCACAATGAATGAATATTCCCACCCCCCAAATCGTGTGACCGTGTGCTGAAAAGGCGGAAAATCGGGGGGGAATTATAAAAACTTCACTTGTGGAATTTATGGAGTGTCAAAAAACTTCACTTTTGATGACAGGGTGAAAGAAAATTTAAAAATTTTGAAAAATGCATCTTGAAAACAAGAAAATAACTGGAAAAGTCCAATGGGAGACCCAGACGACAAGGAAGGATCATTCATGTGTCAGAAAGTCCGTGAGGAGAAATGGGATCCTCGATTGGTGCGACAAGGTGTTCGGTTCGAGTTTCCTTCAGGCACGCTGACGTCTTTCCCATTGACTGTTTCGATCAAAGGATTTGATGCAAAAAAACTCGCCACTGTATTGGAGACTTTGGCGCGTTGTGTACGAGGTATTGACTCGTGTTCGTGGTCGCTTTGTGAGTTCAAGCGTTTAGAAATCATCATCGATTTTCACACACTCAACAAGAGTTGGTGCAAGAAACAAAATTACATTGGTGCATGCAGCTGCAACACTGGGTACACTGAACAGACGCAAGGGAAACAAGTCATTTATGTGTACAGAGAACAGGATTGGAGAAAGGTGCTTCTTCATGAATTGATTCACGCCTACCAATGGGAACGAAACGTGCCATCCCATCCAAAAATAAAAAATGCATTCGAAGGGTTCGTGGAGGCCTGGGCACTGTTTATGCAAGAGCAATTGTTCGTTCACCAAAGTACGTTTCTGCAAGGTTTATCAAAAGAAGAAAGAGAGCTGCAAGAAAAGCTCTGTACATGGATGATGCAGATAAAAAAACAAAAAACAAAGGAATGGACAAACGCGACTGCGTACATGGTGTTGAAACGCTACTTACTCGCGCAGTACTCATGGTCCGAACTAGAAACCTGTATTCGGTCTGCACCAGAAGCCAAGCGAATTCTCAATGCTTGTGCCGACGCAATCAGCAAGGATCTTCTCTCCGACTCCACCAATCAATCACCGGCGCAGTGCATCAGAACTGTATCGTATACAGTCCATCAAGTACCGGTGGGATTTCGATCCCAAGAGGAAATGCAGTGGTCATCGTCCGCTTCCTGTCCACAATGTCGTGTGCGTTAGATCATCAGAACGAATACTAGTCACCAAATTCGAGTCGAGTAGTTTTTCAATAAATAACTGTTTGTGACTTCCTATATCATGCCACCGAAAGAAAAAGAAGCAGCATCGCCGATTGTGTATTGCTTGGTGCTCGACAATTGCACGTACATTGGGTATACATTGTATCGCAAGCATCGTTTGCGTCAGCACAACGGTGAGCTTGTAGGTGGGGCGCGATACACGAAAGCGCATCTTGCGCGTGTGCAAAAGAGAAACTCACGGGCGCAGTGGAAAATGCTGTTTTGGGTGAGTGGCTTTGGCTCTTCCAAGCATGCATTACAATTTGAGCGCGCGTGGAAGCATGCAAAAACCACCAAAATGGCAACTCTTTCAGCGCGAGTGGAAGGACTATGCTCTCGTGCTGTGGTGCGTCGAATGTCCCAACTCCATTATCTGTTGGCAGAGGCAGGTGCGAATCGGAAGTGGTCTCGGAAGGCGCCGTGCACTAACGATATGAATCTAACTTTGCATGTCGATGGACATCACAAAGAATTACAAGATCTTTTTACTGTCGTATGTCATGTACAGTCTGATTAAAAAACAAAACAAAAAAGGGTTGCTATTTTCCCGTTTTGAGAATGCGAAGATACGGCGTTGTTCCACTAATCTGACTCAGACGCGTAAATAGAATGGCCGGCGGGAGCTGGTCAGGATCAAAGAATCGAAAAATGGCATCGTCGGCTCCAATAGTCGGGATCTGTTCTTTGCTGCTAAAAAATTTTTTGGTGACAGCATCAATATTGTCGGGAATTTCAAACGACAGTTGTCTGATGTACCGGTGGTTTGAAAAATCGAATGCCAACTTTTTTGTCGACCATATTTCAAGCAACGGATACAAGTCCCGCGTGGACTTCATGTCGTACACAACAATTGCATCCTCGTTCGAAGAGAGCTTAATTGCTTTGCGATGGACGTCGCGGTAGTTGGACAACAGAAAAATGCGCACACGCTTGCCGACAGATGGTCGAAATATCGACCATCCTAACTCCGCGCGTAGTTCTTGCACGCTCCCCACACGCAACTTTTTTTCGTCCGATTTCCGCAACGTGGGCACAGACCGTTTTTTCTTGTCTTTGTTGCGTCTTTTCGTCGCCTTCTTCTTTTCTTCGTCCGCCTTATTGCTGGTAGCTTCCATCTCCGCGTCCTCTTCTTCCTCATTTTCGTGCTCGATATCTGTGTTTTCGTCGTCTTCTTCGCCGTCTTCGTCATCGTCGTCTTCTTCTCCTTCTTCTTCTTCATCACCTTCGTCCTCCTCGTCCTCCTCCTCATCATCATGCTCCGAATCGGAGTCCTTGCTGTCTGACGTGCGCTTCTTTTTCTTTTTTTCCTTTGACTGTTTCTGCTTCTTCTTCTGCTGCTGCTGCTGCTGCTGCTTCTTTTTTTTGCTCGCCGAAGAGGACGCTTCCGAAAACGGAAACGGAAGCAGGATGTCGTCGTTTCGTTCAATGCGCCATCCTCTTTTACTCAGCATTGCAAACAGTTGGTCTTTAATGGTGCGAAATGCTTCTGGCTGAAGCAGCAGACGCGGTACGATGATTTCTTTTTGATTGTAGTTTGGATGCAGTTGTATCTTGCTCGATATTTTCTTCTCGCTCATTTTGGGCAACAAAAAAAACTTGCGTTGTGCAAGAGATAATAAGCAACTGGTAGCTTTTTGCAGGATGAGTTCGTGGTGGCTTGCATTCGCCATATTACTGCTTGTAATTGTTGTGGTAGTGGCCTATGTGCTGTGTTTTCGAACACGAAGTGCCAAACAAAGACGAAAACAAAATCCTTCTTCTTCCACCAATCAACACGACAGACCACAGTGCTGCTGCAAAAACAATCGGAAAAAGTCCAAGTACGCCGCAAAAAAAGCAGATGGTTTGAAGTGCTTGTCGCACTATAATGAGCGATTTGTAAAAATCAAGCGGCCAGTCCGATCCGCAACCTCGCCAATTTTCATGTCATACCCTTCAATGACGCCAGCAGCAGACCTCAACAAAGACAGTTCCTCCTCCACGCGCGTGCGTCCCGTTCTGTACCCAATCCAAGGTTCGGACACGACGACGGACGGACGCAAAGTGTGTGCTATTTTCGTGGGAATCGGGTGCAACTACCGGGGCACTGCGAATGAGTTGCTGACATGCGTGAATGATGTGAATCATCTTTTTGGCATCTGGAAAAAGGGAATTGACCTCAAGCGATGTGAGCAGGTTGTGTTTACTATGATTGATGATTCCAACACCAAACTCTCTTCCGATGAAAGGAGGTTTCCGGCTCAAGTAAGAAGTTGGTTCCAAATGATCAGGAAAGTTCGTGAGTTGGTGCAAGAAAATACTCGCAATGGTATCCTTTCACATATCACCGTCGTGTATAGTGGACATGGGTATTTTCGGCAAACTGGACGATCGCGTGGTGAGCCGGACGGTCGCTCGGAAAGTATTGTGTTACAAGATGGCATGATCTGGGATTATGAGTGGGCCTCAGAGTTCTTGTGGCAGCTACCAAAAGATACACATGTTGTTGGCATTTTCGATTCATGCCATTCAGGCACCATTTGGAACCTGGAATTCACAAATAGTTCAAAACTCCCGACAGTCTATCAGTCAACGCAACAACCGAGTCCCACTTCGAATGGACCACGCGTGTGGCTGCTGTCCGGCTGCCGAGACAACCAGTTTTCCTTGGCCGGGCAAACAAGTTATGATGTGTCTATCGCGACTCGAGCATGTATCAATGTTCTCAACAAACTCTTTCGTTTGGAAAAGCTAACGAGCTGGGACTCATTTGTTGCTTATGTTCAAAAAGAAGTCAAGTCGTTGACGGCTCGGATGGTGACGAGTACAAAACAAGACCCTGCAGGCTCAGTTAGCTACTTGGATTTGACCAATACCGCTTTGTTCTGATTTTTTGGCATGTAAAAATTTTACTGAGACAAGTATTTCTTTCACTTTGGACGCAGAAACTGCTCTGCAGCCTGGAGTTCTGTACGCAACGATGGATACACGGATACAAAGATAGGATTTTTTTGGCTCTTGTACTGGGAAATTGTGCGCACAAAGAATTCCAGCGATCCCAGCTCGAACTTTGATAAACCACCGCCGCCGCCGCTTCCATCCTTGATCCGAGCATCCATTTTGTTCTTGACCCACCACCGAGAAAAGAGGAGTAGAAAATGCGATTGTTGCAATCCAGAGATGATTGTGGTGCGGTGCTCTCGAAGGGTTACAAATGACTTTTCTTTTTTTTTGCTGTTGTACGTGAAAAGCATGTGGATGACCGAATACAGTTTTTTGGAGGGCTGCAAGAATGTCTTGAGTTGTTCGAAAACATTCGCTGTTTTGCAATTGTTCCAAATCACCAATAAGTTTCGCATTTCTGGTAGCAAGGAATCGGGCAGGGGTTCTTTTTGTTTGGACCAGTCGGTTAATGCTTCCAGATACGTCTTCTTGTATGTGATACTCGTTTTATTCAGCCCGTAAAACGAGTTGACTGCCTGGGCGTAGAACCATGTTTGCAACCAGCACTGCAAAATTTCGGGCTGCATGCACAGCAGGTATGCATTCATGCGAAAGCGATGAGACTCACCAATCGTTTCTTTATCCGATGCTTTGACACCGGCGAACTCGCGCAACAAGGACAACCAAACACCAGTCTTCTGATTCGTGTCGATCAAAAGAGGAACTGGTTTTTGCCTTCCATCGGAAAACTCTTCATTCTGAATTGTTTCGACTTGTTCCATGCACCGCTCCAGCTGTCCGAGTAACCAGGACTTTTTTTTGGTAACTGTTGCAAGCAGCTCATGTGCTTC
>Ga0209668_10001317_pt1 | contig 10588 bp, 9 predicted proteins | sample FrelakmetPLP11PL_FD_187150 | JGI IMG/M metagenome (GOLD analysis project Ga0209668, IMG submission 187150) | Freshwater lake sediment microbial communities from the University of Notre Dame, USA, for methane emissions studies - PLP11 PL (SPAdes)... | ecosystem: Environmental > Aquatic >... | reverse complement strand
TGCCTATCCCTTTTATAAGTTGATCAATGCGGCTGGCAAGGCGCAACAGCCGATACCACTGTGTCATGGGGTGGCGTGTTAAGGCTTGTTGATAGAGTATTTGGCGCTTTTCCCATATCGATTGTTCTTTAAAAAGTGTGAGCAGATTTTTGCCTTGCTTAAGTTCGAATGCCAAAGAAGCTAATATTCGGCATTCGCGGCTTAGTGCCCATAAAATTAATAAAGGTTCGATCCCTTCTTCTTTTAAATGCACTAAAATGCGTAAACAACGTTCAGCGTTTCCTGCTAATGCCGCATCGGTCAGCTTGAAAGGATCAAATCGTGCGTTATCGCTGAGTGCTTGCGTCAACAAGGCAGTCGTAATCACGTTATTTTTTGTGTCAAAATATAAACTGAGTTTCTCTATCGTTTGCGCAGTAGCTAATAAATTTCCTTCGGTGGAAAAAATAAGACATTCAATAGCCGCTTTTTCTACTTTTAAGCCATGAGCATGAAAACGCTCTGTTACCCACTTAAATAATTGTGAGGCTTGCAAAGGCCATATAGGAATGACTAAACCTACGTTATGAATACTTTTAAACCAAGCGGTTTGCTGTAAACGACGATCCAGCTTCCCGGCTATTATGAGCAAAAGTTTATTGTGAGGTGGGTTTTTTGCATAAAGTGTCAGCGTTTGTGTTACGGTTTCAGAAAAACCTTGTGATAGATGTAATTCAAGGAGTTGTTTTTCTGAAAATAACCCATAGTTATTCATACAATCCATCAGCGAAGAACTATTAAATAGTTTGTCGGCATAAAATACTTGTCGATCCGTAAAGCCCGCTTTTTTTGCCGTTAAACGAATGGCATGGCAGGCGGCTTGAATTAATACTATTTCTTCGCCGAAGATCAAATAAATCGGCGCTAAAACAGGATTATTTAATTGCTGATGTAATTGTTCATAACGACATTGCATAAGATTATTGCTGAGGACAAGTGTTGCAACGAAGTTGCTGGTGTAATTCTGGGGAAGCTAAACGAATTAAAAGTTGTTGAATGACATCTTGTTGCATATTTTCTAGTAAATCATTTTCCGTGTTGAGGTCACCGGCAAGTTGATTGGATGTAATCGAAAATGTCCGTGTGGCGCGGATTTGTTGTGGAGCTAATAAAACATGGCCTTTGCAATCGATTATCTGAAATAAAATACTATAAACAAGTAAATAGGTGGTTGTTTGTCCGGCATTTCCTAGGCTGGTAGCTGTGCGAGTAAAATTTTGTGCAAGAATTTGTAAGCGGGGAGATGTCGGAGTTGCGAGTAAGATATTGACTCCCGCCGCTGCTAATGCTTTTTGTAATTCTTTGGTGAAATGACTATAGGGTTGGTTAGATTCCAAAGAAAGTGTACGAAAAGGTAACGAAAATTCATGGCCTCTTAATTGAAAGCCACAAGCCGTTAGCATGAAGCTTAGAAAAAGACTAAATAAAAATGGATAGCAACGAGTTATCATATATAGACTCTTTGCACTTTAAGCGGTGAGCAAGCGTCTTGAAGTGCTTTCATTTTAAATTACAATATTAACTAATTTTTTGGGGACGATAATAATTTTTTTAATCGTTTGATTTTCAGTATAGCGTTTGATCATGGGGTCATTGAGAATAATCGCCTTCAGTGTTTCGTCATTATAGTGCATATCGAGCGATAATTGTGCACGTAATTTACCATTCACCTGTACTACCCAATCAATTTTTTCTGCTGTTAAGGCATCAGCTGCCACTTTTGGCCAATGTGCTTTGCCAATTAAACCGGAAAAATTAAGTTCTTTCCATAAAGCATGTGTTATATGAGGAACGATGGGCGCTAATAAGCGCAATAGTATGCTTAAACCTTGCCATATAATATGTTTAAGTGTGTGCTGAGCATCTTCATCAGTCGATGATCCGCTTAATAGTTGGCTGGCTGTTTGTAGCGTATTCAAAAGCTTCATGCAGCTGGCTATCACCGTATTAAACTGTTGTCGTTCAAAATCATGGCGTGCAAGTTGCAAAATTTCATGGACTTGTCGGCGTAAATTACGATGCTCATTAGGAGTTTTTGTCCAATCGATGGGAGGTGTGAGGCTATGTTTATGTGTTTCGTTGAGTTCTAATATCCAAGGGTTGCTATAGGCTAACGCCCACAAACGTTTTAAAAACCGGTAAGCACCTTCAACACCTGCATCAGACCATTCTAAAGATTGCTCAGGAGGCGCAGCGAATAGAATAAATAATCGTAAAGTATCTGCTCCATATTGCGACATGAGTTTGGCTGGATCAACCGTGTTGCCTTTAGATTTAGACATTTTTGCACCGTCTTTAAGTACCATGCCTTGTGTCAGCAGGCGCGTAAAAGGTTCATTAGAATTCAGTAGACCTAAATCACGTAATACTTTATGAAAAAATCGGGCATAGAGTAAATGTAATACGGCATGTTCAATACCACCAATGTAATGATCAACAGGCGTCCAATATTTTGATCGATCATCTAACATAGCTCTGTTCTGTGTAGGACAAGCAAAGCGCGCGTAATACCAAGAAGATTCGACGAATGTATCTAAAGTATCTGTTTCTCGGGTAGCGGGTTGTTTGCAAGTAGGACAGCTAGTTTGATAAAACTCAGGAATATTTTTTAAAGGAGAGCCCTCGCCATTAAAGTTTATTGTTTCGGGGAGGATAACGGGTAAATCTTCTTCTGGGACGGGAACGACACCACAAGTCGGGCAATAAATAATAGGGATGGGTGTTCCCCAATAACGCTGGCGTGAAACACCCCAATCACGAAGTCGATAATTGGTCGTATGCTTCGCTATTTTTTCTTTAATGAGCCGTTTTGCGATCGTGACAGACGCTAGCTCGGCACTTAATCCCGTATAGAGACCCGAATTAATTAATGTTCCCGTATTCATACTAAGGGGAGCGGACTGATAATCATGCGGTTGAGTAGATTGAATGACGGGGCGTATCGGTAAATGATATTTCTTGGCGAACTCAAAGTCACGTTCATCGTGCGCAGGCACTCCCATGATGGCTCCTGAGCCATAGTCAGTTTTGACAAAATTGGCTATCCATATCGGTACGTTTTCCTTGGTGAGAGGATTATACGCGGTGAGACCGGTACTAAAACCTTTTTTTTCTAAATGTGCAGTCACTTCTTCTGAGGTGGGTATTTGTTGAAAGCTGGCAATGATATCTCGCAGTTTTGGATCATGTTGAGCGACAAAGTGTGTAATCGGATGATTGGGGGAAAGTGCGATAAAAGTAGCTCCAAATAAAGTATCAGGACGCGTAGTAAAAATTTCAATCGGATCTAATTCAGGATGATTGACTTTAAATTGAATAGTTAAACCTTGGGATCGACCTATCCAATTGCGTTGCATGGTTTTGACTTCATCAGGCCATGCTTCTAAAGTATCGAGATCGTTTAATAATTCATCAGCGTAGGCGGTGATTTTTAAAAACCATTGTGGAATTTCTTTACGCTCTATGAGCGCACCGGAACGCCAGCCACGACCATCAATTACTTGTTCATTTGCTAATACGGTTTTATCAATAGGATCCCAATTCACAAAAGCATTTTTTTTATAGACCAAACCATTTTTAAGTAATTGGATAAAAAGCCATTGCTCCCATCGATAATAATCCGGTTTACAAGTCGTAATTTCTCGACTCCAGTCAAAACTTAAGCCGAGCTGTTTAAATTGTTTGGACATATGTTCAATGTTGGTATAAGTCCATTTCGCCGGCGGTATCCCTTTTTCAATCGCTGCATTTTCAGCGGGTAAACCAAAAGCATCCCAACCTATCGGGTGTAGAACATTTTTACCTAACATTCTTTGGTAACGGGCAATGACATCGCCCAATACATAATTACGGACATGACCGACGTGTAAATGACCACTAGGATAGGGAAACATAGATAAACAATAAAATTTTTCTTTATTGAGATCTTCAGTGACTTTGAAACACTGGTGTTCTTCCCAAAATTTTTGGATGTCCGCTTCAAGTGCTAATGGTTGATATTGTTCTTGCATGTGGCTAGATACCTTGTTTTAGTTATACTCTTCGACTTGAATTTTTGCCTCTTGCTGCTCAATTCGCAATCTCATGCGGATTACACGTCGATTGCGCGTCGCGGCACTTGCCAAAAATCCAATGGTGAGTATAGGCCCCATTTCTAAAGTACTCTTAATTTGAATAGATTAAAAATAGTTATTGATTATATACCCATTTCCAATTTTTATTATGATAGCCGTTTGGATACGATGTGAGTCTATAATAGCCTGAGTTAACGGAAGGATAAATGGCTAAGTTTGATCTTTTCGATAAGCGTAACATAAGAGACTTAATCCTACTAAAAAGATACTAATCGAACCATCACCCAGATAAACCCAGGGTGTAAAACCAACACTTTTATAAACCGAACTGGTGAGCACGCCGGTCTCGAAGGGAGGAAGTTTCGCTATAATTTTGCCTTTAGGTGTGACAATGGCGGTTAGGCCGGTGTTGCTTAAAAAAGCTAAATAACGCCCGGTGGCCAAGGCTTGGAATTGACCAATTTGTAGATGCTGAGCTAAGGCAAAAGAATGGCCGAACCAGGCGTCATCATTAATGGTTAATAGTAACTGAGCATTTTTTTTCAAGGCTTGTCGAACTAAGTGGGAATAAGCAATTTCGTAACAAATAAAAGTACCTAAATTAACATTAGCTACCCTAAATATAGGCTGATTATTGGGCCCAGGCGAAAAACTCGACATGGGAATATCTAATAAATTTAATAGTCCATGAGCCCAGAGGATCCACCAAGGGAGATATTCACCAAAAATAACCAGTCGTTGTTTATAATAGGTCGCATGATCCAGGCCTAAGGCTAGCATACCATTGTAGTATTGGAAGCCTTTTTGGATGGGTATCCCTGTAATCAGCGTCGTTTTATGTTGTTTAGCTTGCCGATCGAGCTGTTTTAAAAAGGGTTCTGCTTGATTTTGTAATAGAGGAATAGCGGCTTCTGGCCAAATGATGAGTCGGCTATTCCAGTGTGCTTGCGTTAATTGTTGATAATGTATTAAGGAGGCTTTTTGATACGCAGGCTCCCATTTTATTTCTTGGGGAATATTCGCTTGCACCAGACTGATTTGAATGGGTTTTCCCTGGATATGTGTCCAAGAGATAAAATGTAAGAGATATCCTAGGACCCATAAGCCTAGTACTGCAAATAAGGGTCGGTAATAATGAAAATTTTTAAGATCTAACTGACAATTAAAATATTTGTTTAAAAGAGGGCAGAATACATTTAGAAATAAACTTGCCGTCAAAGCGACTAGAAAAGTCAACCCATAGACTCCAAAGAGGGGTGCATAACCACTCAGCGGTGTGTTTACTTGACTGGTTCCTAGTAATAACCAAGGAAATCCGGTAAATATCCAGCTACGTACCCATTCGGTTAATGCCCAAGAGCTAGGAAATATTAAATAAAGCTTCATGAGCGTGTTACTAGGATAAAAACGGTTGACTAAAAAACCTTGGATAGCAGTGAATAAAGCTAATATAAAAATAAATAAGCCAGTAATTAACGAGGCTAAAAAAAGAGAAGTATGGCCAAATTCATGAATACTAATAAATACCCATGAGACGCCAACACCATAAAAACCAATACCAAAAAGTAACCCTAAAATGAAAGCCCGTTGGGCTGAACTATTTAGCCAGAGTAAGAACAATAAAGCAGGAGAGAAAATAGCTAAAGGATAAATACCCAGGGGGGCAAAAGCGAAGGCTAGCAAACCGCCAACAATGAGCGCGCTTATTTCTTTATAATAGGTCATAAAATTGCATAGGCAAGAGAAGTAAGAAGCTCGATTTTAATGAAATAGTGTGGTTTCATTTTCAATGATCAGTCGTTTTAAACCACATTAATTTACTTAGAGCAGATTGTATATTACTACTTAATTTTTCGGACACTGATTTTTTAGTTAAATACTGGCACTCATAAATTTCTGCTTTATCGCTTCCTGCCAGTAGACTTAAATAATCATCACTGGTTATGAGTTCGTCGACTAGATTGAGCGCTAATGCATCTTTTGCAAGCCAATGGGCTCCCGTAGCGACTTCGGCCATATCGACTTGTTTTCGATTTGCTTGAATAAAGGCTTTAAAAAGGTGATGGATTTCTTCTAGGTCCGTTTGGGTTTTTTCACGTGCTTTTGGTGTGTTTTCCCCAAAAATCGTGAGCGTACGTTTATATTCGCCAGCGGTTAATAATTCGAAATCAATATCTCTTTTTTTTAAAAAGCGATGGAAATTAGGAAGTTGTGCCACGACGCCAATCGAACCAATAATCGCAAACGGAGCCGCCAAGATTTTATCACCAACGCAGGCCATTAGATATCCGCCACTCGCGGCTATTTTATCTATTGTCACGGTCAGAGGAATGCGCTTATCTTTTAAACGTTGTAACTGTGAAGCCGCTAATCCATAAGGAGCCACCATTCCCCCGCCGCTTTCTAATCGCAATACCACTTCATCTTGCGGTGTAGCGACTTGGATGAGCGCAGTGATTTCTTCACGTAGATTATTAACGGCAGTTGCTTTGATGTCGCCTTGAAAATTTAAGACAAAAACCCGCTTTTTTGATAATTTAGCAGTCTTTTTTAATTTAATTTTTTGTTCTTTGACATATTTTCGGAGTTCTTTCTTATTCAGAATTTCTGAATTTAAGGTTTCAGCAAATTCTTGAAATTTTTTATTAAGTTTTTTAACACAGAGTTTATTTTTATTGTGTTCTTTAGCTTTGCGCGCAATAGAAAAAACTCCGGCAGTTATTACTAAAATAGCTAGCCCCAACGTAAAAAGTTTCGCTAGGAAAACCACATATTGAAGAAGAAATGACATGCTGGTTGGCCTTTTAAGTAGTGGAAAAAAGGAATAATATAGCGTACGCCCTGTTATGTATACAACAGGACTTAGCTAAATAGGCAAGTGATGACATAAATAATAGAAAATTATTGGATGAAACGGGATAGAGCCCATCATTTTATCAAGGAATAAAGAATGTGTTAACAGTCGATGGACTTTCTTATGAACGGAGTAAACGGATCCTGTTTAAACAACTCACGTTTCAACTTTGCCAAGGACAGACATTGCATATTGTTGGCGCAAATGGTTCAGGTAAAACGACTTTATTGGAGATATTAACTGGATTACGTATTCCTTTAACAGGAAAAGTGATGTGGAATGGTCTTTCAATTAAGAAAAATAGTATAAATTTTACTGAAAATTTACTCTATGTTAACCACCGCCTAGGCATGAAATCCACGCTCAATTTGATTGAAAATCTTTATTTATGTCTGACGAGGCGAAATTTAATTCGCCACCAATCTAAACGCAAAGCAATCCATGACATTCATCAGATATTGGATCAATTAAATTTAAGACACTGTACAGAAACCTTATTAACGCAACTTTCCATAGGTCAACAACGACGTTTGAGTTTAGCTAAATTGTTATTGATTAAAGCAGATTGTTGGATCTTGGATGAACCGTTTACTTCTTTAGATAAACAAGGTATTACCTTATTGTCATCTTTAATGGAAAAACAAAGTGCTAGAGGAGGAGTCATTGTTTTTACCAGTCATTCATCGGTCTATTCATTGCATTCGGAAATAAAAAAAATTTTTTTATAGGGTAAGTAATGTTAAATGATAACTTTTTTTTCAAGCTACTAATCAATTTACGTTGTGAGTTAATCGCTATTCTTCGTAGTTATCAAGAGCTATTATACCCGTTATTATTTTTAATTTTAGTCATTATTTTATTTCCTTTAAGCATAAGCACTGATCCAATTTTATTAGAAAAAATATCCTCGGGGATTTTTTGGGTAATCATCTTATTTTTGGTATTATTAATGTTAGATCAGCTTTTTCGAAATGATTGGAAGGAAGGCGATTTGGAACAGCTCATTTTGTTGCCGAATGAACTGACTTTAGTCATATTTGTTAAGTTATTAGTATTTTGGTTAGTGATTAGTGTTTCTTTATTTCTCGTGACGCCAATTTTGAGTCTAAGCTTATTTATTCCGGTCATGGCTTTAAAAACGCTCTACTTTACTATCTTATTCGGCACCCCAACCTTAATATTTCTGGGTGGTATTGCACGAGCTTTAACTTTAGGGCTTCGTCATAGTGAGTTATTGATAGTATTGATCATCATCCCTTTTTACATTCCCGTATTAATTTTTGCGAGCAGTGCGGTTGCCTTAGCAAGTATGGGATTACCTGCGAATGGACCGTTAGCTTGGTTAGGCGTGTTAATGATTCTAAGCATGAGTTTATCTCCGTTAGTTATTAATAAAATACTGCGTTTAGGGATTGCTTTTACATAATACATTTCGAGGTTGCTTTATAACGTGCCACTCCCAAAAATTAAATGACTATGAGTTTATTGTTATAGGTTATCTGTTTAAAGGAAATAATAAAATGACTAAACGAAGAAGAAATAAAATCTATCGGTATATAGCAATAAAACATTTTTATTCATTATCGACCTATTTAATTCCACTGTTTGCTTTAGCTTTACTGGTATTTGGTAGTTATGGTGCGGTTGGAGGATTGTATTTAGCGCCGGCTGATTATCAACAAGGGGATGCTTTTCGCATCATATACGTACATGTCCCGAGTGCTTTTTTGTCCTTGTTTATTTATTTTATTATGGCTATTTTTGCAGGGATTAGTTTAATTTTTCGTATTAAATTAGCAGAATTGATCGTTTCTGGAAGTGTTTTTTTAGGCGCATGGTTTACTTTTTTAGCCTTGTTCACAGGAAGTGTTTGGGCTAAACCAATGTGGGGAGTTTGGTGGGTATGGGACGCGCGTTTAACCTCGGAGCTTATTTTGTTATTTTTATATTTAGGGGTTATTGCTTTGCGTTCTGCAATGCCTGAACGTCATATGGCTGCACAAAACACGGCGATATTGCTTATATTGGGTTTAGCGAATTTACCCATTATTCATTATTCAGTGTATTGGTGGAATACTTTACACCAAGGCGCGACTATCCATTTTTTAAGCCCTTCTTTAATCGAGCGTTCCATGCTCTATCCTTTATTAGCGATGATAGTAGCCTTTATCAGCTTTTACTTAATTGTTTTATTGTTAAATATACGCTGCGAAATATTAGAACAATCTATTAAAATCCACGAAGTTAATAACTTGCGATTAATCTAGGTGAAAAAATTGAATTAATTGCAGGGCTAGGTGGATTAAAATTTTCTCTAGAATTTTTGTTTTCATTGTGCCAAAAAGTTGATGTAAACGCTGAGGAATTGGGATGCATTTTAACTGTCTGATTAAGTTCCAACATGCGATTTAAATAATGACTAATGACCGTTTGTAATATCCATTGAGCAAGAAATATGCTTTCTTGGCGGGGTGTACTGAAATTTTTATATTGATTGGACGCATTTGTATTAGGTAACTGCGTGTACTCTTGATGTGGGTGATTAAAATTAACTGAAGCAAGCATTTCATTTAAGCAATGCTCGAAATTATCCTTTAAAAGAGGACATTTTAATTCTTTAACATACTCAACTAAACAGGTCGACCAAAAATCATTTAAATCAGGGATTTCAGTATCCATTTTAGCTTGTTTTTTAAACAAAGACCAAAATATTAAAAATTGTTCATCGAGGAAATAGTCCATTCTTTCTTGGTGAGCGAAATCCGGCTCATGGGTTTTTGTCAGCATAATACTGAGTAATTTAATGAAATTTAGATCAGTTATCCAATGATTGAGTTTATTTTTGGCACTGTTAATTTTCCTGATATCACTTAGTTCATTGATTCCATGTCGAGTAATTGCCGCGATAGCGTGAAATAGGGCAGAAGAAAGTAGTCCAACAGAATAGGTTAATAGAGAGAGCATCTTGCAAACGATATCTGGGTTTAAAGCAATATTTTTTCCATGATCGGCATCGATAATTTTTAAAATATCGATTTTTGCTGTTAAGCGATTGTAAAAATGTAAATAGGCCTGTTCATTCATTTTATTATTCTGTATATAACGTTGATACAGTGTATGGATAGTATTTTCTGCATTATATTGAGGTAGGAAAGCCAATAAATTTTTCTTTAGTTGAAATTCGACTAAAGATTTATTGTCCGTAAAAAATAAATTCTTGTTAGCCTCTAAACTATTTTTACCAAATTGCTGACGTCTCTTTTTGCTTACTTTTTGCCATAAGCTTTTTTTAGATTTTTTAATTAAATTAAAAAGTAATCTTTTTTTTAAAAGATCAGGTTTTTTTTCTTTATTTGAGAATAAAATTTTATTATTTTCGAAGTACATTCTCATGAAGCCCCATTATTATTTTTTTCTATATTAACACTAAACTAATTTTTTATAAAAAATATTTTTTCTTTATAAAATCGATTTTTTAAATTTTACTCTTCTGATCCTTTTAAAGAATCATCACGTTGCTAAGGATCGAGGTATAGGACTTAATTCAGTTTAAGAGTAAACTATGACTCTTTAATTTTGCGCTTATTATTATGAAATTGCTAAATTTTGAAGTGGGTCTTGA